>Cebus_capucinus_imitator_PRJNA485217_SSR056__coassemble_584_pt1 | contig 34787 bp, 25 predicted proteins | sample Cebus_capucinus_imitator_PRJNA485217_SSR056__metabat2_low_PE_012 | metagenome-assembled genome bin Cebus_capucinus_imitator_PRJNA485217_SSR056
TCCATCAACGGGGGCGGCCAGCTCACCGACAAGTCCAGTGACGCGCTCGCCGGCCTAGCCAAGGTCGAGATCGCTGTGGATGGCAGCGATTGGCAGACCCTGCGTCAGGCCGATGCCCAGGGCAACGTGAGCGATGGCGGCTACCTGTTCGCGGCCGACGGCCAGACGCACAACTTCCGTTATCGCGTGACCGACCGCGCCGGCAACGTGGTTGAGCAGCAGGGCAGCTGGAACAGCAGCAACGGCGATATCGACGTGAAGCCCACCGGCCCCGATGTGCCCGGCGACGACTCCGGTAACGGCGGCGATGGCTTTAGCGCACAATCTGTCCGCTAGCGCAACGACGCTTAACTAGCTCTCCCTCCTTTCCCCGCCTTGTTCTCGGACGACAAGGCGGGGTTTTTTGCGTAGGTGTACGCGGTCGGGTTGGGGGCGTATGTTTGGGTCCGTGGGGCGGTTTTGTTCTGGAGCAGGGGCGGGTGAGCGAAGTGTGCGTGGGTCCAAAGTGGACCTACGGGAACTTTATCGGGGTGGTCTCAACGACTGCAAGAGCCTCAACTGTATCCTGGACGCGTTCCTTCGAGGCTGCGGTTAGGACCTTTAACCATGCGGGAGATTCGAGGTTGTGCGCCCGCTGCGACCTGCTATGGGTCTTTTTCTGCATTTGTGCGATTGCTGAACGATTTTGCTGCAGAATCAGAAGCTCTCTGAATGCTTCACGCAACACTCCAATTAATGTATCTCGTCTACCTGCGGGTCTTGCATGTGGCCCGGCAATGGTCTTAATTCACCGTTCATTACTCTCAAATTTGCAGAGCTGGTCACCGGCTGATTGAGTCGCCCCTCGCAATCTTTGGCTGTACCGCCTCGCGATGAGGGGTGAAATGCATCCACTTGCCTCACGCAACACTGCTGCAAACCTTTGCCTGCGTTTTCGAGAGCGGTGAATGACTCTGAAAGGCCGTACTTAAGCATGGTGCTAGACGCCCAGGTAGATAGGCTGCGTAAATTGGAGCATTGCGGAGCCTGTTCATCATCGGCGCTTCTGTGCGGCGGAAGCGTTCAACACTCTCATATACGCATGGAAAACGATAGGCGATCCTGCAGGGATTGGCTTACCGATTTCCGATAGTTGACATGATTGTCGTTTACGCTTGGGGCGAGTTCGGATAAGCCATGCCAGAGGCCCTATGGGGTGTGTGGGCGATGGTCCCACATCACAGATAACGGCGCAACACGAATTGGCGAAGCCTTTCCCGTTTGGCATTGAACCCCTTGGGAAGCCGGCATGGCGGGATCTTCGCCTTGCGCATGGCGGCTACGCTAAAGCGCTCAAAGGAGTTCCTATCGAAAAACGTCCAACGTCGGATGGGAATCACCTGGTATCCCATGGCCCTCAAAGCGCAGGCCCGCTCATCGTCCTCGGAGGCTCGCTGGTCCTCATCATGAAAGAACCCGTGGTACTCGATATCGAGCCTTGCCTGAGGCAGATAGGCGTCGAGGAAGAATTTATGGCGTCTCGTGAGATGGGCGGCCCTTGAGCCAACATCCACCTCGTGGTTCATCTTGATGCCGCGAAGACCTAGGCCTCCGTCGCCTTTTGGCAGCACAAGTGTCATGACCAGCGCGGTTTCCATCGGCGATCGCGCTCCTTCGCGCACGTACTTGAGGGCGCGCCGCGCCGCCGCCAGGCCGGGCATATGCTTAACGGCGGTGAAATATCGATCCAGCTCCGCAATCGTTGTGAGCGGCGGACGCTCAAGGTAATCGTCTTCTGGGTCGAACGGAAGCTCGTAGGCACCGCAAAGCTCGAAGTAGTATTCAACGAGTTCCCAAAAAGAAAGCTCACCCGCCGCTTGCAGTGCCGTTAGACGAATATCGGCTACAAAGATGCCGCCTCCGATTTTTAGGATCGACCCGGCGGGCAGCTCGCACTCGGTGACATGGCAGCGCATTCCCTTGACTTGGCGTCGTAATGAAGCGTCGGATACCAAGATATCGAGCGTCTCAAGCTCTGCGGAGGGAGCGCCTAGGCGCGAGAGCTTTACGCGGGCGTCTTGCGCGGCGATCACATCTGCTGCCTCTGTGCGTAGCTTCTTGCGCCGTGGCGGCAAAGCCTCGGGCTCGTCGGGCCGCAGGGGACAATGGTGATACAACCGGGCGGTTCTATGTGAAAGCACGATACTCATACCTTTACTATGACGTGCAAGTTAGGGTGTCAAGCTGGGAAAATAAAAAAGTGAAGCGCGGTCTTGCAGATGTGTGCGGGCGATGTGACACGCGTGTTGGATTTCGATCAGGCGTCATGAGAGTACGGTTGAGTTCTCGTTCATAATAAGACCCCCTTTAAGCAAGGAAACCCGCGCGTATACCACGTTGACCTGCGGTGATACCTAGCCTCACGCTTTGAGACTTGTGGCCCACGAGAGACGTAAAGCACGCGGGGAAGTGATTTCCGGGTGGCTTGTCGAAGAGGTTGCATATGGCGGATCAATGCGTTCAAGCACGAGTCATGGTGCTCTGTACGTTATCTTTCTTTAAAGAAACAGAGTTGGGATTTCGCCGAGGCTTGCAACTCACCTTGTGCGCGGTGAAGACGACCGGCGATAAAACCGGTGCTTGGTGCCAGAACGTATCATAGGTCGCCGCGAGCCCAAGTCATTGCGTCCAAGCTGCAAGTCGGGCAGGGACTTCTCATGCATTCCTTGGACTTTTGAACGATGTAACGGATCTATTGGCTCCCTGCTGAACGCTTGTTGCAATAATCGATTAAATGCAGGCCATCTATCTGGGGCTTTGCAGATGATCTCTCATGGAACTCGTAGAATGCAATCAACATTCGCATAATTGCATGCACTGGGTCGCGGGCTTTGTTGGATTGCGTCGCGTAGGGCTGTGTGCCTCTCGCGCTCGCAACCAAGCCATCCGTTCCACCTGCATTTTTGCAAGCTGTGAACGGCCCGCCTGTACCATGTTCAAGGGCGCAGCCAAAACCGCAGGTAGGCGGTCTGCATTTACTCGAGCATTGTAGAGTCGCAGCAAGACTCGTACGTTGTTGCACCAGGATCGCGCACAGCTCGCTCATATGCATGATGTGGCACCCGGGCCGTTGCATGGTGGCCTATCGGCCGGCTGCATGGCAACCCCTCACGCGTACTGTCGTATGAAAATCTACCGGGCAGGCGGTCTTCGGGGATGCTGTTCATGGAACGGCCCGCGGGCCGCAGTGTACCAACCTGGCGCCAGCGCCGCAGCACGGTAACCTATCCCAATGATGGGAAATTGCTATCAACAAACACCCATATGCCATATAGTCCAATGACATCTGTTCACGGCGGGAAAACTGAAGGCATATGGGCCTGGTGAACCGCTATATTGGGAGAGGGGGTCAAAGAAATATGGATTGGCTTAGCGATCCCGTTGCGCTCGCCCGCATCCAGTTCGCTCTCACCGCGCTGTTCCACTTTATCTTTGTGCCGACGTCCATTGGGGTTGGTCTGGTCACGGCCGTTATGGCAACCAGGTCCTATCGCCGCGACACGCCCGAAAACGTGGCCGCCACGCGGTTTTGGGTGCGCCTGTACAGCGTGACCTTCGCCATCGGCGTAGCCACGGGTATTACCATGGAGTTCCAGTTTGGCACCAACTGGGCCGACTACTCACGCTTTGTGGGCGACATCTTCGGCGCGCCGTTGGCTGCCGAGGCCCTGTTCGCGTTCTTCATGGAGTCGGTGTTCATAGGAATTCTCATCTTCGGCAAGAGCCGCGTGAGCCGCCGCGTATACATGCTGAGCGCATGGTTGTCGTGGGGCGGCTCATGTCTATCCGCGTTGTGGATCATCATCGCCAACTCGTGGATGAACACGCCCGCCGGTTACCAGATCACCACCGATGAAAACGGTACCCGCGCCACCATCACCGACTTTTTCGCCGCCGCGCTCAACCCCTCCACGCTGCCCCGCTACTTTCACGTGGTGGTCGCCACGCTGCTCATGGGGGCCTTGGTGTGCATCGCCGCCGGCGCATACTACCTGCTGCACGACCGTGTGCGCGATATGGCGCGCGGATTTGTGCGCGTGGGCGTGGCGATGGGCGCGATTGCCGCCGTCCTCATGGTGCCCGCCGCTCATCAGCAGGCCCTCACCGTTGCCAAGACCCAGCCGGCCAAGCTCGCCGCCATGGAGGGGCAGTTTGAGAGCGGCCCTGTCGACTTGTCGCTGCTGGGCTGGGTCGATGAATCAGGTCAGGCCACCACGGCGCTGTCAATCCCGGGCGGCACCTCCCTGCTCGCAGATCTTGATGCGTCCGCCGAGTACCCCGGCTTGAACGATTTCGCGCCCAGCGAACGCCCGGACTTTGTGAACGCGATCTTTCAGTCCTACCACCTCATGGTGGCTCTGTACGGCGTCATCTTGGTGCTGCTGGCGCTCGCTTGGCTGGTCGCCCGCGGCACGCTTGAGGCAAACCGTCTGGTGTTGCGCATCCTTGCGCTGGGCTGGCTCGCGCCCATCGCCGCGATTGAGCTGGGCTGGCTCGTGACCGAGCTGGGCCGTATGCCTTGGATCGTCTACGGAGAACTCAAGGTGGCCGACGCTGTGTCGCTGGCGGTGCCCGCGGCCCAGGTCCTAGCGACCATTGGCCTGTTCGTCATCATCTACCTGCTTATCTTTGTGCTATGGGTGCGCAATGTCCGCCTGGTGGTGACCCATGGCCCCGAGGGCTACCTGTCAGCAGCCCAGGCACTCGCCGACGGTGTGGTGCCCCCGGCGGAGACAGCTGCCCAGACCGCCCCGTCCTATTTCGCTGCCGAGAACGCGGACGCCCAGGCGTCCGCGCACAAGGGAGGCGTTTGCGCATGAGTGCCCTCGCGTTCATCTGGTTTTTGCTCATAGGCGTGCTGATCGCCGGTTACTTTATCCTCGACGGCTTCGACCTGGGCATAGGGGTGCTCTATCCCGTGCTCGCCCAGGGTGAGAGGGAGCGCGCGGTGCTGCGTCGCGCCATAGGGCCGGTGTGGGACGGCAACGAGGTGTGGCTGCTCACGGGCGGCGGCGCCCTGTTCGCTGCTTTCGCGCCGGCCTACGCCACCAGCTTCTCCGGCTTTTACCTGGCCATCATGCTGGTGCTTTTTGGCCTCATCCTGCGTGCGATCGCACTTGAGTACCGCGCGCATGACACTGCTTGGGCCCGCGTGTACGACGTGCTGCTCACGCTGGGGAGCCTCTTGCCCGCGCTGCTGTTTGGCGTCGCCGTGGGAAACGTGGTGCGCGGCCTGGACCTCAATGCGCACGGCGACTACGTGGGCACCTTCTTTGACCTGCTCAACCCCTTCTCGCTCGCATGCGGCGTGCTGGGCCTTGCGCACATGCTCGTGCAGGGCTGCGCCTGGGCAGCGCTCAAGGCACCTGCGGACAGCGCCCTTGCCTCGCGTGCCCGTACGCTGCGCACTCGTTTGTGCGCTGCCGAGATGGTAGTGTTCGTCGTGGCGAGCGCGCTTTTGGTGCTGCAGGTGACGTCTGCCACCAACGGCGCCGTGGCGGTGCGCGGCGCGGCGCTGGTCTTTGCGGTGATCTATTGCGCGAGCGTGCTGGTGTGCGGCTGGATGCATCACGACCTGGCGGCGCACGTTGCCGCAAGCGCGGGCTGCGTCGGGCTGGTGGGAATCGCCGCGTCCTCGCTGTTCCCCAACCTCATCAATGCCACGGTGCCCGAGTACGCCATCAGCATCGCGGGTGCGGCGGCAACGCCTCTCACGCTGGGGATCATGCTGGTCATCGCCGCCATTGGCGTGCCCATCGTGCTGGTGTATCACGTGATCGCCTACCGCATCTTCCGCGGCAGACTGGCTGCCGAGGATCTTGACTACTAACTGCGTGGCGCCGGCAGGGCGCGTGCGGGAGAGGGGTGGATCGTGTTCGATTCATCGATCTTCAAGATGACCGGGGCGGGCAGGACGGCGGTCCTGCTCGCCCTTTCCTCGTTCGCGCGGGCAGCGCTCACGGTGATGCAGGCCGCGGCGTTGTCGGGTGCCTTGGTGGCGCTGTGGGCCGGTGGCTCGGCAGCGGGGTTCGCGCCGGCTGCGGACGGCGGGGCTGTTGCTGGCGGCGTGCCGGGCAGCTTGCCTTTTGGCGGCGGCGTCGCGGGATGTGCGGCGGCGTTTGCCGCGGCGTTTGCTGTGGACCAGCTGGTGGGTCTTGCCAGTGCGGAGCTGCTCGCGCTCTGGGCCCGCCGCGTGGTCGCGGACTTGCGAGACCGGGTTGTGGCCCGAGCTCTATTTGGCGCTGCGGGTCCGGCTGGCGGGGATTTTGGGTCCGAAGGCGCTGTTGGTCGCGGATTCTCGGCGGGAGGGGGCACGACGTCTGCCGAGCTGGTGGATCTGGTGATCGAGGGGGCGGATGCCGCTCGGTCCTATCTTGAGTTATCGCTGGGCAAGATGGTCGATCTGGTGGTGGGGCCGCTTGTGCTCGCTGTTGCGCTGGTGGTCGTTGACTGGGTGTCTGGGGCGATCGTGCTCGCCGCTTTTCCGTTCATCATCATCTATATGGTGCTTTTAGGCGGCAACGCTCGCGAGCTCGCAGGGCGTCGCGCTTCCGAGCAGGGGAGGCTTTCTGCGCACTTTATGGATTCCGTCGCCGGTATGCGCACACTGCGTGCTTTTGGTCGGGCTCGCGGCCATGCCGATGTGGTGCATTCGGTATCCGAGCGCCTGCGTGCCTCGACGATGCGGACTCTGCGCACCGCTATGCTCTCGGCCGCGGTATTGGACCTCTTTGCCACCTTCTCGGTAGCGGCGGTGAGCGTGATGTTGGGGTTTAGGCTGATAGATGGCACCATGGAGCTATGGCCGGCGTGCATGGCGCTTATCGTGGCGCCTGAGTTCTTCGCCTATGTGAGACGCTTCGCCGCCGACTTTCATGCCACCCAGGACGGCAGGGTGGCCCTCGAGCGTTTGCACGTGTTTGCCCAGGCGCCGGTTGTGCGCGATGCCGCGTACGCGCCGGGAACGTGGGGCGCTCGCTCGGTGCTCAGGCTGCGCGGGGTGGGCGTGACGTTTGACACCGGTTGGAGTGGCTCCCCCGCGGCCGAGGGGTCGCGGCGCTATACCGCCCAAGCGGGTGAGACCAGGCCTTGGAGCGGTCTCACCGCACCTGAGGGGTCCCAACGCCAGATTCTCGACATCGACCTGGAGCTGAGGGGATTTGAGCGCGTGGTGGTGATGGGGCCCAGCGGTGCGGGCAAGTCCACCCTGCTGGGGCTGCTCGCCGGGTTCACATGTGCGCATGCCGGCGAGATCGAGCTGAGCTGGGATGGGGTGGCGCCGGCGCTTGCGGGCAGCTCGCTCGCGGCTGCGGCCTGGCGCGGGCAGGTGCTGTACCTGCCGCAGCACCCGTATATCTTCCATGCCACGCTGGCGCAAAACGTGGCGCTCTACCGACCCGGTGCGACATGCGAGCAGATCGAGCAGGCGCTTGACCAGGCGGGGTTGGCGAACTTGGCGGCGCGTCTGCCGCAGGGGCTTAACACCATGCTCGGCGACGGCACCGATGCGCGGCGGCTCTCGGGCGGAGAGGCTCAGCGCGTGGCCCTGGCGCGGGCCCTGTTGGACACCTCGCGACGCGTGCTGTTGCTCGATGAGCCCACGGCGCACCTGGACGTGCAGACCGAGCTCGACTTTAAGCGCCGGTTGCTGCCACTTATGGAGGGGCGTTTGGTGGTGGTCGTGACGCATCGGAGACATTGGACGGATGTGGCCGATCGCGTGGTCGAGCTCGCGGACGGGCGGGTTGCGAGTGCGAGAGAGGGTGCGAGATGATGCATGATGCCTGGGTGATGCCGTATTTTGCCCGCTACCGGCGGGTGTTGGCGCTCGCGTTGGGCTTGGGCGCGCTGGCCTCTGCCGCGGCGTGCGCGCTCATGGGCCTTTCGGGGTGGCTTATAGGCGCCGCCGCCCGCCGGCCCGATTCCATTCTGGTGCTCATGCTGCCCATTGGGGTTGTGCAGTTGCTTGGCCTGGGAAAACCCGCGGCGACCTACGCGGAGCGGCTGGTGGGCCATGATTGGGTGCTGCGCATGACGAGCGATCTGCGCCGCCGTCTCTTCCTCGCCCTGGAGCGGCTTGTCGCCGCCGAGGATGCGGGGGCGGAGGCTCGCGTGGGGTTTGGTGAGGCCCAGGCGCTGCTTGCCGAGGATGTGGCCCATGTGCAGGATCTCTATGTAAGGTCGGTGTTTCCGCTGACGGTTAGCTGGGTTGTCGCCGGTGTATCGGCAGCGTGCTTGGGATTTTTGGATGCGCCCGCCGCGCTGTGGCTCGCGCTTGCGCTGTTTGTGCTGGTGGCGGTGGTACCGGCGGTCTCGTTTGCGTATGGTGCCGCGATGCGAGTTCGCCGCCGTGCGCATCGAGACAGATGGTATGCGCAGGTAAGCGATGCGGTTCTGGGTGCTGCCGACCTCGCGTTCGCAGGGCGTGCCGGCGAGTACGCCGCCGCTAGTGCTCGCTTGGCGGCCGCCGCCGATAAGCTCGATGCGCGTCTTGCCCGCCATGCGAGGATAAGGGACGCCGCCGTGCGCACGGTCATGGCGGGTGTGACGGCGGCGCTGGCCTGCCGGGTTGCCGTTGACGGCATGGATGCGGACGTTGCCATGGCCGTGGTACTCTGCTGCCTGCCCTTGTCTGAGGCGGTGGCTGCGGCGGGGGATGCTGCCGGCCGTATTCCCTCTCATCTTGAGACCATCAGGCGCTTGAACGGCCTGGACGTAGCGGGGAAGGGCGCCCCGGCGCGTGCCTTCGCAGGCGGGAAGGACGCGGTCCGCGGGGCTGCTCGCCCTGCCGTGCCTGCTCCGCCTCGGGCGGCGGCGGTGAGTGTCTGCGCTCATGGTGCAAGGGGAGTTGGGATGGTCCCGCCGTCCGCCGTCCCCGTGGCCTGCGATGAAGGTCGCGATATCACTAATATATGCGCATCGACACGGCCCGGTATTGCCGTCGTGTTTGACGACGTCACATTCTCCTATCCCGCCGAGCGCGACCCGGTGTTGCGTGACCTGTCCTTTGAGGTTCCCGTTGGCAGCAAGATGGCGCTGCTGGGCCGTAGCGGGGTGGGAAAGTCGACTCTGCTCGCGCTTCTGCGCGGCGATCTCGCACCGCAGGTGGGACGCGTGACCTGCTACGGGGACGTTGGAGTGATCGAGCAGGATCCCCATGTGTTCAACTCCACGGTTCTCGACAACCTGCGCCTCGCCGATCCACGTGTGAGCGAGATGCGGGCGCGTGAGGTGCTTGAACGCGTGGGGCTTTGGGACCGCGTCTCACGGTTTGAAGGCGGCTTGCTGGGTGTGGTGGGCGAGGGCGGCTACCTGCTCTCGGGCGGAGAGCGACACAGGCTCGCTTTGGCAAGGATCTTGCTGGTAGACACCCCTGTAGTTCTTTTGGACGAGCCTTTTGCGGCGCTCGACCCCGCAACGGAGACCCAGGTGATGGACACGCTGCTCTCGGTACTGGCCGGCCGCACGGTCATTATGGTGACGCACCATGTGCAGGGGCTTGAGCGCTGGGACCGCGTTGTCGTTTTGGAAAACGGGTGCTTTGCGATCGACGGTGCCCCCGCCGATCTTGCTCGCGACAACCCTTTTTATAAAGAACTCTCGATGTTTGGCTAGCGTTTTGGGCCGGCGCGAGGAGCTGAGCGAAAACTAATCGACTTTGGTGTGGGTTTTTACGAACTTCGAAAATAGACGCTATAGGCCGTTTTATAAAAGCGCAGGTAGATGCATATGGGGCCAAGCGTAAAAATCTTCCGTACTTTCGCAAGCTTCAAAAACCCACACCAAAGTCGATTAGTTTTTAATCCGGTAACAAAAAGGTGCCCGACGATTCGCCGTCGGGCGCCTTTTTGTTGCCGATTTCGCTTGTTTGGACGGCCGGCCTCGTTGGCCATCCGCCGTTTTGCCTCAGTTCGGCGAGCCGCCACCTATATTATTTCTTGGCGCTGCCCGGTTTGCCGGGCGCCGCGGTCTTGGCGGCGCGTGCCACGTGCTTGATGGGCTTAGCCACGGGCGTGAGGTCGACCTCGGTGGGGGACATGATGTTAAAGCGGAGCGACAACCAGCGCAGCCCCATCGTCACGGCCACGCACACCACCAGCGCCGCGATGTTCCACATGCCGAAGAACTCCACACCCGCAATGTAGGCTGCCGCCCCCGCGACCGATGTCATGGCGTACAAGTTGCCACGCTGAAATATGTACGGTGTCTGACCGGTGCATATGTCGCGCAGCATGCCGCCGCCCACACCGGTGAAGAATCCCATCATGATGCATACCGACGGCTCCAGCCCGTAGACCATGGCCTTGTCAGCACCGCCCGCCGAATAAAGCCCCACTGAGAAGATGTCTAGGATCGCGATGAGCTGGTCTTGGTTTTTGAGCAGCTGCGGCAAGGCAAACACCGCAGCGGCCACTCCCAGTGACACCGGCAGCGCCAGCGGTTGGTTGAGGATGTACACATCGCCCACCTGCATGATCACGTCGCGGATAAGACCGCCTCCCAGTGCGGTGATCACCGCGAGTCCCAGGGCACCCATAAGGTCCAGATGCTTCTCGCGGGCTGCCATGGCCCCGCCGATGGACGAGGTAATCACAGCGAGCATCTCCAGCTGGATGGGGATGGCCACCGGTGCGCTGGCGGCGCCGGCGGTGATATGCTTGGCGAGCGCGACGGGCGCTGCGAGAATGGCAGGGTCGATGGGCATGCGTTCTCCGAAATGCGGCGGGTGCTTTGTGCGCTACCTATATTACATGCCGCACGACGCACTCGGCACTGGGTGCGTCGTGCGGCGAAATCGTGGTCGAAAATGAATTTGACTCTTGCGTGGCGATGAGAATCCTGTACAATTACCCGTGCACTTAACGGAGAGTTGTCCGAGCGGCCGAAGGAGCACGATTGGAAATCGTGTAGGCGCCAAAAGCGTCTCCGGGGTTCAAATCCCCGACTCTCCGCCAGCACTTACCCGCGGCGTATTCGAGGTTCTCGATGCGCCGCGTTTCACCCCAATGCGGAGGGGTGGCAGAGTGGTTGAATGCGGCGGTCTCGAAAACCGTTTACGGGTGTTCCCCGTACGAGGGTTCGAATCCCTCCTCCTCCGCCAGTTTTGTTTGTGATGCGAGCCTGTGAGCTCGCTTTTTTGTTGCCCGCGTGTGGACAATCTCCCGGGGAGTTTGTCCACCTTTCCGTCGCTCGTGGACACTCTCCCTGGACACTCTCCCGGGGAGTTTGTCCACCTTTCAGTGAGGTCATACTTATCACCGAATTAAGCCCCAAAAAGAGGTGAAAACGTCGATAAGTATGACTTGGCGGAAAATGGCGGTGATGAGTATGACTTCACAACAAGAAGGCGTCGGTGATGTGGCTTAGGGGGCCGTGTGCGCTGTGCGTGGAATCTTGACCCGCGTCCGCCCCGCTCACGGGTGCGCACACAATCCCTTCCTTAATGTGGACTTAAATTGGACCCCTACGTTGAATGCGGCAACGCGGGCGGGATACACTTTGGCACAGATCTATATAAAGGAGTGCTACATGAACCAACAAAGCCCCGTGCCAGACGAGCGCGAGCTCAAGCTCACCGAGGCTCTGCGCACCGCTCTCGATCACGCGTTCTTTGAGGCGAAGACCGAGCTTGAGGAGGATGGTTGCGTGACGCCGTTCTCCATCCTGGCGACCTCGGATGGCTACGTGGTGACCGATCATCCTGGCGAAGACGTCGACGCCATCTACGATTCGGTTGCCATGCTGCTTGCCCGCGAGCTGCCCGAGGCATACACCTTTACCTACGACGGCTACATCGAGTTGGACGACGGCCGCCACGAGGCCGTGATATGCGAGCTCGCCCATCGCGGTGACGAGCTGGCGAGCATTCTCGCCCTGCCCTACGAGGTCACCCAAGACGGCCCCGCGTTTTGGGATGATCCCATCTTTGCCGGCCCCGCAGAGCCGCTGTACCCGGCCGGTACCCAGCCCATCGTCTCGGGTGCGGTCAAGCTCGCAGCCCAGCGCGCATCCGAGCAGGCCGCTCCCGGTACGGCGACTGCTAACGAACCCGAAGACTCGATGAAAGAGGCATAAGGAATATGACGCCCGCAAAGCACCCGAGCTTCTCGTCCGCATGGAAGCTCCTCACAAAAGAAAAAGGCTGGTACAAGCCGGTGATTATCCTCACGTTGGTGGGCTGGATCCCCGTGGCGGGCCAAATCGCCATCATGGGCTACGCGCTTGAGTGGGCGCGGCTGATCGCGTGGGGGTCGGACGCGGCACCCAAGCAGCGCGACGTAAAGTACGGCAAGGTTTTGGGCAGCGGCTTCCGCGCGTTCATGGTGATGCTCACGCTGGGTATCGTGCTGGCTCTGATTGACCTGCTGCTGTTTGGCACCTCTACGGCGATCATGGGTTTCCCTGCGTGGTCGGGCATGGGCACGGGCGCGATGTCGTTGCTCACAGGCGGCATTGGTTTGGGCGGTTACCTGGTCATGCTGGTGTTCAACCTCTTTGTGGGCACCTTTATCCAGGCGGCAGCGCTGCGCGCGGTAATCTATGACCAGTTCTCGGCAGGCTGGAGGCTGGATCGCTTGGTGCAGATGATCGCCGATGACCTGGGCGGATTTGCTCGTACCTACCTGGTGACGCTTGTGGCCGGTGTGGTCAACTGGGCGTACTCGGCGCTGCTCGCGCTGATATGCGCCCTTATGGCGTACGGCGGCGTGATGGGGCTTGTGGTCTACGGGGCGATGCACGGCGTCGACACGGATATGGACATCATGCAGATGCTCGCACGAATGCTATTCAGGGTTGGTCCTTCCGCGCTGCTGCTGGTGGTGGTGCTCGCCATCGCGTTTGGCCTGGTGGGAATGTTTATCGGCACGGCGCTGCAGTTGGTGTGCACGGCGGCGCTGGGGCAGTGGTTCCGCGCCTTTGACGTGGCGCGTTGGGGTACGTCCAACGACCCCCTGCCCCAGGGCGCTCCCTTCTATGAGGGCGCCCCCGCCACCCCGAGCAGCTCGTCCGCCCCGCATGCGCCCGAGGGATTCTCGCAGGCAGATGGCATCGACGCCGATGTTGTTGAGGATGCGGTGGCAGGCGTGGCCAAAGAGGCTGCTGGCGAGTCTGCGGCGGAGTCGGCGCCCGAGGTTGCCGAGCCGGTTGACGCCGAGGTTGCCGAGCCGGTTGACGCCGAGGTGGAGGCGGTCTTTTCCGAGAAGGATGCCGAGGCCACGGATGCCGCGGATCAAGATTCCTTTGCGGCTGATGCTGCCGAGAAGCCCGCGCCCGCTCCCTGGGATGAGGTGCTGGATGGCGCAGATGCCGAGAAGCCCGCGGAGATTTTCACCGAGATGGATGAGACTCCTGCCGAAGCATCCCAAGAGGCAGCCCCCGATGTCCCTGCGCCAAAAGCGGATGGGTCTCAGGGTGCTCGGGAAACCGGTTCTGACGAGTAGTCCGCAGCGATTTATGTAGAGCCTGCGTACGCGCTGGCCGCCCTATCGTGGAATCGATATGGCGGCCGGCGCTTTTTTGTGCGAGAGGGGTTCTTGGGCATGACGTGTACCTGCAGGGATGCTCGATTTGTTAGATTTACCGGGCATTATGGGGAGTGTGCGGTCCAATCCGGGTAAGAGTCTCGCGCGCGCATGTCCGCGCCAGGTGGCAAGCTCTTTGCAAGCGGAAAAGCTCGGCGAGGGGTAAATGTGGAGGTAATAAGGTTGTACCTGCGGAAATGCGACAGAACAGAAGGCTTAGCCTATAGTTGTCACGTCCTTTCTGCCCCGGGCGCACCTTCACGACCCGGAGCCTTATGCCCAGAGGAGGTGACAAAATGAAGGCTTATGAACTGCTGTTCTTCGTCGACCCGGCTCTCGATCCCGAGACCCGTCTCGCCGTCATGAAGCGCATCGACAACACGATCGCTGAGGGCAACGGCAAGGTCGACAACGTTGACGAGTGGGGCAAGCGTAAGCTCGCCTACGAGATCGACAAGCTCACCGATGGTGACTACACCCTCATCAACTTCCATGCAGATCCCACTCAGATCGCCGAGCTCGACCGCGTGCTCCGCATCACCGACGCTGTGAAGCGTCACATGATCGTCCGTCGCGACGACCAGGAGTAGGATTCTGTTTGGACGCGAGCATGCGCTCGCGTAACGAGAGGTAGTGAGTCAGAGCATGAGCATCAACCGAGTTATTATCACCGGTAACCTTACCCGCGACCCCGAGATGCGCGCGACCGCCGGCGGCACCCAGGTGATGTCGTTTGGCGTGGCGGTCAACGACCGTCGTCGCAACCCGCAGACGGGTGAGTGGGAGGACGTGCCCAACTTCGTGGACTGCACGATGTTTGGCACGCGCGCGGAGGCCGTGTCGCGCTATCTCTCCAAAGGCAGCAAGGTCGCGATCGAGGGTAAGCTTCGTTACAGCTCCTGGGAGCGCGACGGCCAGCGCCGCAGCAAGCTCGAGGTCATCGTCGATGAGATCGAGTTCTTGTCCCGCGGCCAGCAGGGTGGCCAGGGCGGTTACGGTCAGCAGGGCGGCTACGCCCCGCAGGTCCCCGCTTACGGCGCCCCGGCCCCGCAGGCCGCATCTGCCCCCGTGCAGGCGCCCCCCGCGGTTGATGTCTACGATGAGGACATTCCGTTCTAATCAAGTGAGCGGCGCGACTGGCATGGCCGGACGCGCCAAGTGAAAGGTATTTTGACATGGCTAATGATTTTTCCGCTCGTCAGCCGCGTCGTAAGTACTGCCAGTTCTGCAAGGAGAACACCGAGTACATCGATTACAAGGATACTCAGCTTCTCCGTAAGTACATGACCGACCGTGGCAAGATCAAGCCCCGCCGCGTCACTGGCGCTTGCACGCAGCATCAGCACGACATCGCGAACGCCATCAAGCGCGCCCGCGAGATGGCTCTCATGCCGTACACCGTCCCCGTGGTTTCCTCTCGCGGCAACCGCGATCGCGGCTAGGAAGGGAGTTCAGCATGAAAGTCGTTCTTCTTGACGAGATCAAGGGCAAGGGTGGCGAGGGTGACGTCGTCGACGTCGCTCAGGGCTACGCTGAGAACTACCTGATCCCCAACAAGCTCGCCGTCGCGGCCACCAAGGGCAACCTCAAGCAGCTCGAGGAGCGTCGCAACAACATCGCTAAGCGCGAGCAGGTGCGTATCGCCAACGCGAACGCCACCAAGGAGGCCCTCGAGGGCAAGTCCGTTACCGTCGAGGCCAAGGTTGGCGACGAGGGCGTGCTCTTTGGCTCCGTGACCGCCCCCATGATCGCCGACGCGATCAAGGCTCAGCTGGACGTCGAGGTCGACCGCAAGCGCGTCGAGCTCGGTAAGCCTATCAAGTTGGCCGGTTCCTACGAGGTCGAGATCTCCCTATACCGCGAGATCAAGGCTGCCGTCACCGTCCTCGTGGGCGTTGACGCCGCCGAGGTCGAGGCTGAGGAGGAGACCGAGGAGGTCGCCGCCGAGGCTGAGACCGATCAGGCTGCCGAGTAACTTCCCACTTGGGATCAACTCGCACTTCAAGACCCGGATGCTTAGCACATCCGGGTCTTTTTGTTACGAATGGATATTTCGCCAAAGGGGATTTGCTAGAGGGGCTGGGCAGCTCAACGAGTTGACCAGCCCCTCTTCGGAATCTCGATTTTGTAGATACCGTTGGTAGATGAAGCATCTCTGCGCTTGGTCCTTTTCTAGTGGGTGAAACGGTGCAATCGCCGGCGTTCTCGTCGGGGGGGCTAATAAATATGTACTACGACGGCGGGGAGCTAATAAATATGTACTACGACGGAATCCCGCGTGGATATATCGAAGTCAAGCAGTAATATCATCCAAATACCTATTACCTATATACTGCAGTCAGCTTATACAAGAAATCAAGCTACACAGGGCTTGTCGATCGGTGGGAATACGGGCCCAATCCACCGGTGCAACGCAAGGAGAACCCAAAGATGATGCAGAGGATTCGGACCTCCCTTCTGGCTGGCGGCGCCGGTCCAAGTTTTTGTCCGCATCCTCCGGCGGTGGAAAACTATTTTTGTTTTCACAGCAAATTGTGGAAAGTGTTGAAAACTGGTGTTTGCGCAGGGTGTGTGGGGCGAAGTTTTGCACCGTTGTTGGGGGAGTATTAAAACCGCAGGTAGGGCGTTTGTGGAGTGATTTGACAAGTTGAGAGGTCTGTATTCTTCCTAAATAGTATCATCGCGTATCTGCGCATCAGAAGATTTGGGATGCGATACGGAATCCATTCGACCCTTATTGCAACAACTTATCCACTGCGGGAAAATTGGCTCATTGATTTTTGAGCGTATTTGTAATAAGCGCAGGTTGATGAGGGAATCAGGAGGCTGGATGCCACGCTCGGACGAGTTTGACTGGGAGCCCAGCGGCGTTGAGGCGCGCGCGGCGGCCCTCACCCCGCCCAACAACATCGAGGCCGAGGCCAACGTGCTCGCGGCGATGATGCTCTCGGGTGACGTGGTGGAAGATGCGCTGGTGGAGCTTCTCCCCGATGACTTCTACCGCCCGGCGCACAAGACGCTGTTCAGTGCCATGCACGACATGTACGATCGTACCATCCCCATCGACGCGATTTCGCTGGTGGACTACCTGCAGTCGATCGACAAGCTCGAGGCTGTGGGCGGCGAGGCGTACATCCTGGAGCTCATGGGCAACACGCTGTCGCTCGTGAATTGGCAACATCACGCGGGCCTGGTGCGCCGCGACGCCATGCTGCGCGAGATCATCGGCGCGACCAACCAGATCAATTCGCTGGCCTACAGTGCCCCCACCGATACCGCCGAGGTGATCGAGCGTGCCGAGTCCATGCTTCTGTCGGTCACGTCGCGCGAGGTCAAAAGCTCGTACAAGCCGCTCACCGACTTTATGGTCGAGGCCTACAAGGAGGCCGAGGAGGTGTGCGCAGCCGGCGGCGAGACGCACGGCGTGCCCACTGGCTACCCAAGCCTGGACCGCATGCTCATGGGCCTACGCGAGGGCCAGCTCATCATCATCGGCGCGCGCCCGGCCGTGGGTAAGACCTCGTTCGCACTGAACCTTACGCTCAACGCCGCGGCGGCGGGCTATACCGTGGGCTTCTTCTCGCTGGAGATGAGCGGCAAGGAGATCGCTCAGCGTCTCATCTGCGCGCATGCCCAGGTTGATATGAGCCGCTTCCGCACGGGCAAGATCACCCCGCAGGACTGGGCTAACATCAACGAGGCCACCCAGGAGCTGTCCAAACTCGACATTCTCATCGACGATACGCCCGGAACTACGATGACCGAGATGCGCGCGAAGGCGCGCCGCATGCTCCACAACAAGGAGAAGGCCATCATCATCCTGGACTACCTGCAGCTGGTGAACCCGCCGGCGGGGCGGCGCGCCGAGAGCCGCGCTGTGGAGGTCTCCGAGATGAGCCGTGCCCTCAAGATCATGGCCAAGGAGCTCAAAGTCCCCGTGATCTCGCTGTCGCAGCTCTCGCGTCAGGTCGAGAGCCGTACCGGCAAGCGTCCGCAGCTGTCCGACCTGCGCGAATCGGGCTCCATCGAGCAGGACGCCGACATCGTCATGTTCCTGGACCGCTCCAGCTCCGAGCAGGAGGCCGGCCGCGACGACCGTCCGCCCGAGGGCATCACGCGCATCGTGCTGGCCAAGAACCGCTCGGGCCCCATCGGCGACGTGGACCTGGTGTTCCTGCCGTCTTCGACCAAGTTCTTCGAGCTCGAGCAGGATATGGACGGCTAGATTCGCACCGCTGTCGCCGCATGAATGCAAACTAATCGACTTTGGTGTGAGTTTCTACGCGATCCCAAAGTAGCCAAGAATGGCACGTAAGAGAAACCGCAGGTCAGAGACCTGCGGTTTCTTGCTTTTGGGCCGGTCTACCTTGCCGGCACCGAAAAACCCACACCAAAGTCGATTAGTTTGAAATGAAGGCCCCGACGAGGCCCCAAACGAGAGCCTCGTCGGGGCCCTTTGGCCGCCGCCGGCCTTGTCTGCCCGTCAAAAGGTGATGGACGCGCCGTATGTTCGCCGCCGCCCGCCGCCTTGCCGTGCCCGCCGCCCGCAAAGCACCGTATAATGGGAACGTAAGAGCGCCCGCACGCGAGGTCGCTCGGGTTTTGACTGAGGAGTAGACATGTCCGCAACAGTGTTGGTGGGTACCCAGTGGGGCGATGAGGGCAAAGGCAAGATTTGCGACCTTATCGCCAGCGATTTTGACGCCGTGGTGCGTTACCAGGGCGGCAACAACGCCGGGCACACCATCGTGGTGGGCGACAAGAAGTACGGCCTGCACCAGGTCCCCTCGGGCATCATGTATCCCAGCTGCGTGTCGGTCATCGGCAACGGCTGCGTGGTGAACCCTCACGTGCTGTTGGAAGAGATCGACATGTTCGAGGCTGACGGGATCTCCACCGCCAACCTCAAGGTCTCGGGCAACGCGCACGTGATCATGCCGTACCACATCGACTTGGACGGCGCGTTCGAGGCAGGCCTGGGCAAGAACAACATCGGCACCACCAAGCGCGGCATTGGCCCGTGCTATCAGGACAAGATGGCTCGCATTGGCATTCGCATGCAGGACCTGCTCGATCGCGACGTGCTCGCCGCCAAGCTGGAGATCGTGCTCGCCCGCGTGAACCCCATGCTCGAGAAGCTCTACGACCTGCCCACGTACACCGTGGAGCAGATCCTGGACGAGTACCTGCCGCTGGCCGCCCGCCTGCGCCCCTACATTGACGAGACGGGCATCGTCCTCAACAACATGCTGGACGAGGGCAAGTCCGTGCTGTTTGAGGGTGCCCAGGCCACGCTGTTGGATATCGATTACGGCACCTACCCCTTTGTGACCTCGTCCAACTGCACCGCCGGCGGCGCCGTGACGGGCACGGGTGTGGGTCCGCGCAATATCGAGCGTGTGCTGGGCATCATGAAGGCCTACATCACGCGCGTGGGGTCGGGCCCCATGCCCACCGAGCTGGCGTATGAGACCGAGGAGGGCCATACCCTCACCGAGGCCGGTTATGAGTACGGCGTGACCACCGGCCGCCGTCGTCGCTGCGGCTGGTTTGACGGCGTGATCGCAAACTACGCGCAACGCGTGAACAGCCTCACCGACATCGCGCTCACCAAGCTCGACGTGCTGGGCGAGTTCGACACCATCAAGGTGTGCGTTGCCTACGACTGCGACGGCAAGCGCTACACCACCGTGCCCGAGCACCAGGCGAGTTTCGCCAACGCGGTGCCCGTGTACGAGGAGGTTCCCGGCTGGAAGTGCGACATCTCGGCATGCCGCACGTTTGAGGAGCTGCCCCAGGCCGCGCAGGACTACGTGGCCCTGGTCGAGAAGCTCGCCGGCAGCCGTGTCTCCTTTGTGAGCGTGGGTCCGGAGCGCGAGCAGACCATCGTGCGCTCCTGGTAGCTGTTTGCGTGGGGCCTGGCGCGGCGGCGTCGGGCCCCGTTTTGGTTTGCTGCCGAGGACGCCGGGCTGCAAGCCGTGCGGACCGTGGGGTCCGCGGGCTTTGCGCCCCGCGGTTCTTGGCGGGATGAAGTTCGGTGCATCGGACGGGTGCCGCCTATGCTTGGCGAGAGCCGGCCTGCGGTGGGCACCCGGGAAAACAAGGAGGACCTATGAGCACGCAACCCCAGGTCATCGACATCTTGCTGCTGGGCAGCGGTGGCCGTGAGCACGCGCTGGCCTGTGATCTGGCAAAAAGCCCGCGCTGCGGTGCGCTCTACATCGCGCCGGGCAACGGCGGCACGGCGGCCGTGGGCGAGAACGTGGCGCTCGATGCCGAGGACCCCGCGGCGGTGGCCGACTTCGCCCGCGAGATCGGCTGCGGCCTTGTGGTGATTGGCCCCGAGGCCCCGCTGGTGGCCGGCGTGGCCGACGCGGTGCGCGCGGCGGGAATCGCCTGCTTTGGCCCGGGTGCCATCGGTGCGCAGGTGGAGGGCTCCAAGAAGTTCTCCAAGGAGCTCATGGACCGCGCGGGCGTGCCCACCGCGGCCTATGCGAGCTTTACCGACGAGACCTCGGCGCTGGCTTACGTGCGCGAGCAGGGCGCCCCGCTGGTGGTGAAGGCCGACGGCCTGGCCGCGGGCAAGGGCGTGATTGTGGCGACCGAGCAGGCGCAGGCCGAGGAAGCCGTGCGCGAGTGCTTTGGCGGCACCTTTGGCGCGGCCGGCGCGACCGTGGTGATCGAAGAGATGCTCACCGGCCCCGAGTGCTCGCTTTTGGCGTTCACCGACGGCAAGACGGTGCGCCCCATGAGCACCTCGCAGGACCACAAACGCGCGCTCGAGGGTGATCGCGGTCCCAACACGGGCGGCATGGGCGCCTACTCGCCCGTGCCCATCGTCACGCCCGAGGAGCACGAGGCCATGGTGGATGCCATGGAGAAGACCGTGGCGCAGATGGCCGCCGAGGGTATCGACTACCGCGGCTGCCTGTACGGCGGCTTTATGCTCACGCCCGCGGGCCCCAAGGTGCTGGAGTTCAACGCGCGCTTTGGCGATCCCGAGACCGAGGTGGTGGTGCCGCGTCTGCAAAACGACCTGGTGGACGTGATGCTCGCTGTGGCCGAGCAGCGCCTGGACCAGGTGGAGCTTGACTGGTGCGACGAGTGGGCCGTGACCGTGGTGCTCACGAGCGCGGGGTATCCCGGCAGCTACGAGAAGGGCCACGTCATCACCGGCGTGGAGGACGCGGACGCCATGGACGGCGTGACCGTGTACCACGCGGGCACCACGCTCACCGACGATGGCGAGCTGGTGACCTCGGGCGGCCGCGTGATCGCGGTGACCGCGCTGGGCGAGAGCTTTGAGGCGGCTCGCGACCTGTCCTACGCGGCCTGTGAGAAGATCGACTTCGAGGGCAAGACGCTGCGCCACGACATCGGCCTGCGCGCGCTGCGCGGTCGTGAGGCTTGGGACGAGTAGGGGCCTGCTGACCTGGGGAATGAGAAATCTCTTCGTAGGTCATTTCTCATGTTGGGTAGAAAAGGAGGCGGCCATGGATGCCGAGCTTATAGAGGGCGTTGAGCAGGATGCGCGCGAGGAGGGGTGCGGCGAGGCCGGCGAGCCGGTGGAGGAGCCGCATCTGGCGCTGGGCGACGAAGACCCGCACGACGCCCTGCTGCACGAGAAGATCGTGAGTGAGGAGCCCGCCTGGCGCGGCCGCATCTTGGATGTGCGCAACGTGAAGGTCGAGCTGCCCAACGGCCGCATCGCCGGGCGCGACGTGGTGCGGCACCCCGGTGCCGCCGCGGTGGTGGCCCTCACCGAGAACGGCAAGATCGTGCTGGTGCGTCAGTATCGTACGGCGCTCGACCGTGTGACGGTTGAGATTCCCGCCGGCAAGCTCGACGCGGGCGAGGATCCGCTGGAGTGCGCCGCCCGCGAGCTGCACGAGGAGACCGGCTTTAAGGCCGCCCGCATGCGCGAGCTCACCACTATAGCCACGACCTGCGGCTTTTGCGACGAGCTCATTCACATCTACCTGGCGACGGGGCTCACCTTCGATGGTGCCAATCCCGATGACGACGAGTTTGTGAACGTGGACCTGGTACCGCTCGGCGAGCTTATCGACGCCGTGCTGGACGGCAAGATCGAGGACGCCAAGACCGTGGTGGGCGCGCTCGCCTGCGACGCGATCTCGCATCGCCTGGGCACCGAGGACTAAGACGAAGATCGTATAAGGTAACCGTGCTATGACCAAGAAACAAAACACCATGTTCCGCCGCTTTTTGGCCTACTACGGCCCGCAAAAGCATCTCTTCATCGCCGACACCGTGTGCGCCCTGGCCATCGCGGCGATCGATCTGGCCTTCCCGGTGATCCTGCGCAGCCTTACGGGCGGCCTGTTCACCCAGGGCCAGCAGCAGATCTTGGACGCACTGGGCTATATCGCCGCGGGCCTTGTCGCCATGTACGCGCTGCGCTTCTTCTGCCGCTACTTCGTTTCGGCCCAGGGTCACATCATGGGCGCGCGCATGGAGTCCAAGATGCGCCAGGACCTGTTTGACCAGTACGAGCGCATGAGCTTCTCCTACCTGGACGCCCACAACTCGGGCGACATGATGAGCCGCGTGGTGAACGACCTGTTCGACATCTGCGAGGCCGCCCACCACGTGCCCGAGTGGATCGTCACCTGCTCCATCGAGATCGTGGGCGCCATCGTGATCCTGTTCACCATCTCGCCGGTGCTCGCGGGCGCCATGGCCGTGGTCACCGCCGTGTTCGCCGTGATCATGGTGCGCCAAAACTTCTCCATGCGCGTCGTCTTCACCGACAACCGCAAGAAGATCAGCGAGGTCAATTCCCAGCTGCAGGACAGCTTCGCGGGCATGCGCGTGGTCAAGTCCTTTGCCAACGAGGACACCGAGCGCGCCAAGTTTCGCGTGAGCAACGACCGCTACCTGGCGAGCAAGGAGGCCCAGTACTACTGCATGGGCACCTACCAGGGCACGAGCGCCGTGCTCACGGGGGCTCTGTTCACCGTGGTCATCGTGCTGGGCGGCTACCTGGTGGCGATCGGCCAGATGACGGCCGTGGACATGGCGACCTTCGCGCTCTACATCAGCCTGTTCGCCACGCCGGTGGAGACCCTGGTGAACTCCACCGAGAGCTACCAAAAGGCCATCGCCGGCTTTAAGCGCATGGACGAGGTCCTGCAAACGGCGCCCGATATTCAGAACAAGCCGGGCGCACCCAGCCTGCGCGTCACCCAGGGAGCCATCGAGTACCGCGACGTGTGCTTCACCTACACCGACACCGAGGTTCGCGAGGGCGCGGATGCCGAGGAGCCCCGCCCGGTGATCGACCATATGAACCTCTCCATAGCACCGGGTGAGACGCTCGCGCTGGTTGGTCCCAGCGGCGGCGGAAAGTCCACCACCTGCAGCCTGCTGCCCCGCTTCTACGATGTGGAGTCCGGCAGCATCACCATCGACGGCCAGGACGTGCGCGACGTGACGCAGGAGAGCCTGCGCCGCGCGATCGGCCTGGTGCAGCAGGACGTCTACCTGTTCGATGGCACCCTGCGCGATAACATCGCCTACGGTCGCCCCGATGCCACGCGGGAAGAGATAGAGGATGCCGCCCGCCGCGCGAACATCCACGACTTCATCGCCGGCTTGCCCGAGGGCTACGACACCGTGGTGGGCGAGCGCGGCAGCCGCCTTTCGGGTGGCCAAAAGCAGCGTGTGGCCATCGCGCGCGTGTTTCTCAAAGACCCCGCGATTCTCATCTTAGACGAAGCCACGAGCGCTTTGGACAACGAGAGCGAGGAGGCCGTGCAGGAGGCGCTGGAGGAACTGGCCCGCGACCGCACCACGATCATCATCGCGCATCGCCTGTCCACCATTAAGGGCGCCGACGAGATCGCGACCGTGGAGCGTGGCCGCGTTGTGGAGCGCGGCACGCATGCCGAGCTTCTCGCCCGCGGCGGCACCTACGCCCGTTACTATCGAATGCAGTTTGAGGGCGTCCGCGCTCGCGACATCTAAGACATCGTTACCTACCTGCGCGGTGCGTGCGATCCAGGTACGGATCGCACGCGGTGTGCAGGCAGGTGTGACCCCAGGGGTTTGTGCATGCGCATCAAGCGAGCGAACAACGTTTTAGGCGCGAACGGTCAGCCGCGCGGGCGCGGTTCCAAGGAGCTCACCGACGAGCAGGTCGAGGAGCTCTTCTCCGAGCTCGACGAGAGCGGTTTGATTGAGCCCGACCGCGAGAAGCGCGCCCGCCGCCGCCTTCTTGGCAAGAAGACCGACCCGCTGTCGGGCGACGACCCGTCGGGCTCGCACACCGGCGAGGCTATCACGAGCACGGCGGTGACGGTGATCTTGGGCGTGTTGCTGCTGGTAGTGGGCATGCAGATCGCGTACGGTGTGAACCGCCGGCTTTCCACGGCGAACCTGTCCGAGAGCGCCGACGCCGACACCGTGGCGCATGCGTTGGAGACGGGTGTGGAGTGGGGTAACGGCTTCACGCAGTTTCCCGAGCAGTTCACGGTGGACGAGGCGGACGAGCGCAGCGGCGTGATCGAGGTCAGCGTGACCGATACCGATTCAAAAAACGAGCTCGCGCTTTTATCCAACTCGCAGATTCAAGCGGCAGCACTTGCCACCAATGCCCTGCTCAACAACAAGATCAACCGTGTGGTGTACAACGTCTACGTGCTTCAAAAAGAGGACGGCTCCTTTGCGCATGACAGCTTGTTTGGCTTTATCCATGCCACCGGTACGCGCCGCGCGATGCTCACGTTCATTTGGACCAAGGACACCACGAGCGGAGCCGGGTTTATCGACTGGGAGCTCAAGATCATAGGCATGGACGATGAGACGGCCGAGAAGATCGAGAGCCAGGTGAACTCGATGAGCTCGCTGGTGAGCGGCAACGCGGTGAGTCAGGGCGCGATGGATGACGACGCGGTGGGCCTGACGCGCGACCGCAGCCTGCACGGTGCCGAGATCCTCCGGGGCGGCGCCGCCGAGAAGACCGTGGACGAGTAGGCGCTGCCGCAATTAACTCGGCCAAGTCATACTTATCGACGTTTTTGGCCTGAATTGGGCCCGATTCCGGTGATGAGTATGACTTCGCTGCAAGGGCTGGGGTATGACTTCGCTGCGGGGGCCGGCGGGCACCCCTCCCGCCCCTCGTGTTACAAGTTGCGGCGCCAACATACATAAGGGGTATCCTTTCTGCATACGCTGGTCCATAAGTCCGCGGATGAAAGAAGGAACTCATGTCCACCCCCAGCCACGCCAATATATATGGGGCGCCTCATGCCGAGGAAACCGCCCGCCGCACTGTCTTTGCCGCGCCGCTCTACCAGCGCGAAGGTGCCTACATTCCGCGCGTCGCCGCCGTGCACGACATGTGCGGCTACGGCAAGTGCTCGCTCACCGTGGCGATCCCCGTGCTCTCGGCCGCGGGCGTGGACGTGTGCCCCGTGCCCACGGCGCTGTTCTCGGCACACACCAAGTTTGCTGTGTGGCACATGCACGACACCACCGACATGCTGCCGGCCTACCTTGACGCCTGGCAGGCAGAGGGCGTGGAGCTCGACGGCATCTACTCGGGTTTTCTTGGATCGGCCGAGCAGGTCGCCATCATCAAGCGCTTGTATGCCGAGTACCCCGGGGCGCTGCGCATCGTGGATCCCGTGATGGGGGACGGCGGCCAAAAGTACGCCACCTATACCGACGAGCTGTGCGCGGCGATGGCCGAGCTGGTGGACGGCGCGGACGTGCTCACTCCCAACCTTACCGAGGCGAGCATCCTCACGGGTATTGCATACGCTGGTCAAGACGTCGATCTGGCCTTTGTGCAGCGCAACGCGGACGCCCTTTTGGAGCGCGGTGCCAAAGCCGTGGTCATAAAGGGCGTGGTGCATGCGGGCGAGGCTGTGATTCGCAACTACCTCGCGCAGGCGGGCGCGGACGGCGGGCGCGTGGCCGAGGTCACCAGCGAGCTTTTACCCTACATGCTGCACGGCACGGGCGACCTGTTTGCCAGCGCGCTCACCGCAGCGGTCTTTTGCGGCCGTGACCTGGCCAGCGCAGTGGCATTCGCGGGCGAGCTGGTGCACGACGCCATGCAGGTGACGCGCGAGCAGCCCAACTTCGAGCTGCGCGGTGTGAGCTTCGAGCCCACCCTGAGCAAGGTGGCCGCGCTGCTTAACCGCTAAGCAGGACAAACGGATCGGCGCGCTGGTTTTCGGCTAACCGTCCTACCTCATCTTTATGGCCCTTACAACCCGCTGGCTTACGGCTGGCTGCCCGGTGCGGTCGCCAGCCGTATCTCGCTTTGCATGGTGCTGGACCCAATAGAACAGGGCTGCCGTCAGCTTGCCACGCAACTTACCACCTACTTCTCACTTGAGGTGGTAAGTGGTAAGTTAAGTGGTAAGTTAAGTGGTAAGTTGCAAAGCGAGGTGCTGGGCAGAAAGAGTCCGTTGTACGAGCGGCGCACCATGCAGCTTCGCGCGGAGCCACTCGACTACCTAGACACCGCGCGCATGCTTCCCGGGGCGGACCCTCTTGGGCTGGTGGTCTATTACGCCATGTTTGGCGTCACGCATATGTGGGGCGCCAGCGAGAAGGTGTCTGCGGACAACGTCTTGGATCTTGTGCACGCCGCGGAGCTATTTGAGCTGTAGGGCAAACGATGCGAACGGACCGTTTGCCCATGAAGGATAGAAGAGGGGCGGTATCACAAACTACGTATATGTAAAGTCCATCCTATGGTTATTCGGCGATTGGGAAATATACGCCGCTTGCCGAATAGTTCGGTTGCGTGAATGCCGCCTTGTCCCAATATTGAGCACATAGGGGAAGGAACGGCGCATGGACTGCTCGTCGATAATAGTTAAATGGGGGGGCGCTCCGTAGCGTCCTATTGACCCTCGCCGCGGTGCTTGATGCCCGCGTGACGCCAAGCCTCTTCTGCTACGAATCGGTTCTGCCCGAACATGAGATAAAGCGAAGGGTATCAGAATCCCTTTTTGGGGTTATTCCCGTATTAAGTACAGCTGCATCATGCCCTTGTGGGGGCGTTGATTCCTGCGGGCTGCATAGCCGCAGGACAGACGCCCCCGTATTCACCGTCTACTTGTGGAATTCGCCGCGCGTGCGCAGGTCGAATGCAATGCACTGGGGAGAAGGACCCCACGACGGAAAGGGATGTGCATGAGAAAAGTAAGGTTAAGAGTAATGGCGGCGATCGCTATGGCGATCACGGTCCTGTTCATGGGCACGACGGTCGCCTCCGCGCAGGATGTGACGAAGGACTCCATGGGTTCTATTACCATCACGGGCGGTGAGAGCGGCCTTGAGGTGAAGGCGTATCGCGTGGTCGAGACCCTTTGGGACAACGAGGGGCCCATTGGCTCGGGCTATCGCTGGAGTGATTGGATGTACGACTGGGTCTGTGAGAATGAAAGCGTGCATGTTAATAACCTCAAGGACGGTGACTCCTATCAAGCCGGTGACCTCAAGCAAGATGATCCGACGTGGGGGAGCATATACAACAACCTCGCCAAAGACATTAGAAGAGGGAAGGCTGTGTTGTGGGGATGTGGATGGGGTGAAGTTGATTTCACTCCGGCCCCGACGCAGGCGGTCAAGATGACCGGCGATAGCGTTACGCTTGATAACCTTCCTATGGGCAACTACCTCATCATGGTGAGCGGGGGAAGCGGCAAGTACGTGTACAAGGCGTCCACCGCAAACCTGGTGCCCGCTTACGAGGGTGGTGCCTGGACCCTTGAGAATGCAACCACGGCGCTCAAGCGCGAGGAACTCGATGCGCGCATGTCGCATGCGGACGGCAAACGGACCGGCCAGGCAAGCTTGGGAGATAAGATCAGCCATAAGGTCGAGACGCTCATCCCGCAGCTGTCCGACTACGATGCCGCTACTGTGACCAGGGGGATTGCGATCGGGGAGAGCCCCTCAGCTGGACTGACGGTGGATACCGCTTCCATCGCTGTCTTTGCGCTCGATGGTGAGGAAGAAGCCACCGAGCTTGCGTCCAATACGGACTACACCCTGCAGGCCCCAAGCCAAGATGGAGTCGACATTGCCGCGCCCGACGGGAGCACAGAGCGAAACCTTGGTTTTTTGGTCACCATGACCGAGAGTTTTATGAAGAGCGCCGCAGAAAACGGCTACGCGAAGGTCCTCGTCACCTACAATGTGTCCCTCAACAAGAGCGCGACGACGGGAACGCCGGGAAACACGGACACCTCGTTTGTGTGGTGGAGCAACCCCTACGGGCAGTGGTATGTGCGTAGCGGCGAGACCGTTGACTACACCTACGGCATCTACCTGCTCAATGGTAAGAAGGGCGAACCTTCTTACCAGAGCGACTCCTCGTTCACCGTCAAGCGCGACGGCGTGAAGGACAACCTCAAATTCGTGAAGCAGGAGGATGGTAGGTATCGACTCGCGTTGGATTCCGATGAGAATGTCGTGACCGAGCTTTCTGTTGATGATCAGGGAAGGCTCTTTATCAGCGGGCTTGGCGCTTCGGTTGAATCGCCGTATTTTAGCGGTGAGTACACGCTGACCGAGACGAAGGCGAAGAGTGGCTATCATGCCGCCGTTACCGGATCAGCTCTGTATGCGCAAACGGATTGGACCGCCACCTACGAGCTGACGGGAGCCCTTCGGGATAGCAGCGAGGATTACCCCGCCTACCAGATCGTCTATGTAAATCGCGTTGGGCTAGGTGAACTGCCCGCACTGCCCTCCACCGGCGGCATGGGCACTGCGCTCATCATCGCCGCCGGTGTGGTGTTGGTTGGTGCTGCTATCGCGATCATGCGATCAGGTCATGAGGCGGATGTGCGTCGATAGCGTTTTCGACGTCACTTGATTACTGTCTGGCCAAAGATGGGCGGGGAAACCTGCCCATCTTCTTAAGGGGGGCGGAATGTCGATGAGAGCTAAGCGCCCGCGCGGGCATCTGCCGCGGTGGGCGCGTCGCACGATTGGGGCCGCAGTCATGCTCGTCGGCGCCGCCCTGCTGGCGTACCCGGCCCTGAGTGACTACGCGTTGCGGGTGCATCAGCAGGCGGTGATGGGGTCCCAGGAGGACTGGGCCACAAAAGCGCAGCTCGAGGAGCTGGAGCGCGCATGGGAGGAGGCCCGGGCATATAACCGGGCGCTTGGGGGCGAGCGGGAAGATGAGTCTGCCCAGGGCGACCTGCATGAGGCATATGAACAGGCTCTGAACCTGTTGGGGGATGGCGTGATGGCCGTCGTGGAGATCCCGTCCATCGACGTGAAGTTGCCCGTATACCATGGGACCTCGGAGGATGCGCTCGCCCATGGCGCGGGGCATGTAGAGGGAACGGCGCTGCCCATTGGGCAGACGGGCGACCATGCCGTGATCACGGCGCACCGTGGCCTACCCAGCTCACAGCTCTTTAGTCGGCTCAACGACGTTGAGGTGGGTGATCGTTTTGCGATTAGGGTGCTCAACAAGACCTTGAACTACGAGATAGACAGCATCTCCACGGTCTTGCCCAACGATGTGTCCATGCTCGAGCCCGACCCCGAGCAGGACCTTGTCACGCTCGTGACGTGTACGCCTTACATGGTGAACACCCATAGGCTGCTGGTACGCGGGCATCGTGTGGAAGATGGCGCTCGTGAGACGGGAGCGAACGAGGCGCGCGTGGATCTCCTGCCCCCCGAGCTCGCAGGCGTGTTGCTGGGGCTGGCGATTCTCGCCGTGTGCTACACCACCAAGAGGTTGATACGAGGAAGGGATTGCGATCATCCAGAGTAATCATCTTGGGTCGCTCATTGACTGCTATCTGCTCGAATAAAGGCGGTGACGACGCGCGCGTGAGTGCATAGTCATAGCTTCTCAACACTCCATTGCACGAAAGCGTATACAATACCGTGCAGCCAAATCGGCCTTTAAGCCGGTACCGAGAGACCGAGAAGGAGAGACTATGGCGCTATGCGATGATATGCTCGCCAAAACGAGTAAAGGTGCGATGGGTCCCGCGGTCCTCATGCTTGAGGATGGGACCGTTTTTTATGGCCGCGCATGCGGAGCCGCCGGCACCACCACCGGCGAGGTGTGCTTCAACACGTCGCTGGAGGGTTACTTTGAGGTGCTGACCGACCCCAGCTACGCGGGCCAGATCGTCACCATGACCTACCCCCAGATTGGCAACTACGGCATCGACATGGCAGACGCCCAGTCCAGCGTGGCCCCCGGCGCGCCCGCAACACCCGCCGTTCGCGGCATGATCGTGCGCGACATGTGCGCCACGCCCAGCAACTGGCGTAGCTGCGTGAGCGTGCCGGAGTACCTTCGCCAGCACGGTATTGTGGCCATCGAGGGCATAGACACCCGCGCGCTCACCCGCCACCTGCGCGACCATGGCGCTCAGAAGGGCATTCTCTCCACCCAGATCTTGGAGCTCGCGAGCCTGCGCGAGGCGCTCGACGCCGCGCCCGCGCTGGTGGGTCAAAACTTTGTCGAGCAGGTGAGCTGCGAGGGAGCCTACGCCTACGGCGCCGCCAACATTCCTGCCGAGCATGCCTTTGCCGTGAAGGCCCCCGCCGCCGGCGCCAAGCGCGTGATCGCCTACGACTGCGGCATCAAGCGCGGCATCCTTGAGGGCCTGGTGCGCGCCGGCTGCGAGCTCACCGTGGTACCCTGGGACACGCCCGCCGAGGACGTGCTCGCCATGGAGCCCGACGGCGTGTTTCTCTCCAACGGCCCGGGCGACCCCGAGGCCGTGGACGGCACGTACGCGCAGGTTGAGAAGCTCTTGGGTAAGGTGCCCGTCTTTGGCATCTGCCTGGGCCACCAGATGATCTCGCTCGCCTGCGGCGCGACCATGGAGAAGCTCAAGTTCGGCCATCGCGGCGGCAACCAGCCCGTGATGAACCTGCTCACCGGCCGCGTTGAGATCACCGCGCAAAACCACGGCTTTGGCCAGATCTTCCCCAGCTTGGGCGAGCTCATCCCCGAGCTCTCGGGCGGCATCTTAGAGCATCCCGTCGACGGCGACCTGCGCTTCTGGGTGCGCCATGGCGTGGCTCCCGTGGTGCACAACGAGCGCTTCGGCCGCATTCGCCTCACGCACGTGAACCTCAACGACGGCACGCCCGAGGGTATCCAGCTGCTCGACGTGCCCGCGTTCTCGGTGCAGTACCACCCCGAGGCCTCGCCCGGCCCCACCGACGCTCACTACCTGTTCACCGCCTTCGCGCGCCTCATGGAGGGCGACGCGGACTACCTCAACATCGACATCAGCCAGGATCGTCTGGCCGGCTGGAACTTCTCGGAGTAGGAAAGGTTTAAACATGCCTAAACGCACTGATATTAAGCGCATCCTCGTCATAGGTTCCGGCCCCATCGTCATCGGCCAGGCGTGCGAGTTCGACTACTCCGGCGCGCAGGCCTGCAAGGTGCTCAAGGAGGACGGCTACGAGGTCATTCTCGTGAACTCCAACCCGGCCACCATCATGACCGACCCGGGCCTGGCCGACCGCACCTACGTGGAGCCCATCACGCCCGAGTTTATCCAGCGCGTGATCGAGCGCGAGCACCCCGATGCCCTGCTGCCCACCCTGGGCGGCCAGACCGGCTTGAACGCCGCCGTCGACCTTGCCAAGGCCGGTGTGCTCGACCGCTACGGCGTCGAGATGATCGGCTGCGATTTGGCCGCCATCGAGCGCGGCGAGGACCGCAAGCTGTTCGCCGAGGCCATGGAGGAGATCGGCCTGGAGTGCGCGCGCTCCGGCTACGCCTACTCGGTGCAAGACGCGCTCGACATCGTGGCGCGCGTGGGGTACCCCTGCGTGCTGCGTCCCAGCTTCACCCTGGGCGGCGCCGGCGGCGGCATCGCGCACGACGAGGCCGAGCTCATTGAGATCGTGAGTCAGGGCCTGGAGCTCTCGCCCGCCGGCGAGGTACTGGTGGAGGAGTCCATCATCGGCTGGAAAGAGTACGAGATGGAGGTCATGCGCGACCACGCCGGCAACGGCATCATCGTGTGCTCCATCGAGAACCTGGACCCCATGGGCGTGCATACCGGCGACTCCATCACGGTCGCGCCGGCGCAGACCCTCTCCGACCTGGAGTATCAGCGCATGCGCGTCGCGTCGCTGGCGATCCTCGAGAAGGTGGGCGTTGAGACCGGCGGCTCCAACGTGCAGTTCGCCGTGAACCCCAACAACGGCCGTCTTATCGTCATCGAGATGAACCCCCGCGTGAGCCGTTCCTCGGCATTGGCCTCCAAGGCGACGGGTTTCCCCATCGCCAAGGCCGCCGCGCGCCTGGCCGTGGGCTACACGCTCGACGAGATCACCAACGACATCACCAAGGCCACCCCGGCCTGCTTTGAGCCCTCCATCGACTACTGCGTGGTGAAGGTGCCGCGCTTTGCGTTCGAGAAGTTCAAGGGCACCGACGACACGCTCACCACCCGCATGAAGGCCGTGGGCGAGATCATGGCCATTGGCCGCACCTTTGAGGAGAGCTTTGGCAAGGCCATGCGCTCGCTTGAGGACGGGCACGTGGGCCTGGTGGCCGCCGGCCGCGACTCGCTTGAGGGACTGGGCGAGGAGGAGCTCGAGCAGGGTGCGGCGCGTCCCACCGAGCACCGCATCTTCCATGTGGCCGAGGCGCTGCGCCGCGGCTGGGGCGTGGAGCGCGTGCACGAGCTCACGGGAATCGACGCGTGGTACCTTACCCGTATTGAGGACATGATGAACGTGCGCGAGGCCATTCGCGGCCTGCGCGTGGAGGATATCGACGCCGACGCCATGCGCCTGCTCAAGCAGTACGGCGTGAGCGACGCCGAGATCGCGCTGCTCACCGGCTCCGACGAGCGCTTTGTGCGCGCCTACCGCAAGGGCTTGGGCGTGCTGCCCAGCATGAAGACGGTGGACACCTGCGCCGCCGAGTTTGCCAGCGCGACCGAGTACCACTACAAGACCTATGAGAACGTGATGCGCGCGGGCCTGGGCGCCAAGAAGCGCGTGGCCGCCGACGAGACCACGCCGTGCGACCGTCCCAAGGCCATGATCTTGGGCGCGGGCCCCAACCGCATCGGTCAGGGCATCGAGTTCGACTACTGCTGCGTGCACGCGAGCTACGCGCTGGCGAGCCGCGGGTATGAGACCATCATGGTCAACTGCAACCCCGAGACCGTGTCGACCGACTACGACACCTCCGACCGCCTGTACTTCGAGCCGCTCACCTACGAGGACGTGATGGACGTCATCGATGTGGAGCGCCCCGACGGCGTGGTGGTGACCTTGGGCGGCCAGACCCCGCTCAAACTGGCCCGCATGCTGCAGGAGAGCGGCGTGAAGGTGATGGGCACCCAGCCCGAGGCCATCGACCTTGCCGAGGACCGCGAGCGCTTCTCGGCACTGTTGGACGAGCTGGGGATCATGTACCCGCCCGCGGGCATGGCCACCTCCTTTGAGGAGGCCGAGCGCGTGGCGGCCCGCATTGGCTACCCGCTGCTGGTGCGCCCGAGCTACGTGCTGGGCGGACGCGGCATGGTGATCGCCTACGACTCCCAGCACCTGCGCGAGTACATGGCCGAGGCGGCTCGCATCTCTCCGGATTACCCCGTGTACCTGGACCGCTTCTTGGAGGGAGCGATCGAGTCCGACGTGGACGCCCTGTGCGACGGCAACGAGGTCTACATCGGCGGCATCCTGGAGCACATCGAGGAGGCCGGCATTCACTCCGGCGACTCGGCCACGTGCATCCCGCCGTTTAGCTTCTCGGAGTCGCTGCAGGAGAAGCTGCGCGAGACCACGCGCCGCATCGCGCTGGCGCTGGGCGTGCGCGGCCTGGTGAACGTTCAGTACGCCATCAAGGGCGAGACCGTCTACGTGATCGAGGCCAACCCGCGCGCGAGCCGCACGGTGCCGTTTATCTCCAAGGCCACCGGCGTGCCGCTGGCCAAGGCCGCCGCGTGCATTATGAGCGGCGAGACCATCGCCGATTTGCGCCTGCCCTCCGACGCGCGCCAGCTCGACTGGTTCTGCATGAAGGAAGCCGTGATGCCGTGGGGCCGCTTCCCGGGCGCCGAGGTGGTGCTGGGCCCCGAGATGAAGTCGACCGGCGAGGTGATGGGCATCGCCAAGAGCTACCCCGAGGCGTACGCCAAGTCGCAGCTCGCGATTAGCTACAAGCTGCCCACGCCCGAGTGCGGCAAGGTCTTCATCAGCGTGTGCGACCGCGACAAGCGCTCGATCCTGGCCATCGCGCGCATCCTGCGCTACCTGGGCTTTGACATCTGCTCCACCGAGGGCACCGCGCGCGTGCTTCGCGGGGGCAACGTGCGCTGCGAGGTCGTGGGCAAGATCAGCGATCCGGCGAGCGACGAGATGCCCAACGTGGGTGAGCTTATCCGTGACGGCAAGCTGGCGCTCATCATCAACACGCCGTACGGCCCGGGCTCGCGCGGCGACGGCTACCGCCTGCGTACCGAGGCCGTGCGCCATGGCGTGACCTGCATCACGGCGCTCTCGGCCGCGAACGCGTTTGTGTCCGCCGTGGAGGCCGTGCGCGAGAGCGCTCTGGGTACCAACGATGTGGCGGGCATCGTGCCGCGCGGCGGCGAGGACGGCTCGAGCATGGAGGTCATCGCCTTGCAGGACCTCCCGCAGTACGAGATCTAGTTTGCGCAGATGAGGGGCGCGGCGATGCTGGCCAACGGGCCCGTCGCCGCGCCCTTTCGCTGTTTCTGGCGGGGGAGCGGCGGGCAACTGTGACGCGGGCGGCCTGCCGGCGCGCCGTCTGTCGCCAAACACGAAAATACCCCGCACGAGACGCGCTCGGCGGGGTATACTGTGATCGACAGCCAGCGCAGCCGCGTGACTCGGCAGCGCCCCGGTTTGTCTTGGTTCAGGGGCTCAAGCGTTCCAGCGCGAGAGCTCCATTTTTACGCGCCTAGCGCGGAGCCTTCCTCCCCTCGCACATCGCCGCCCGTCCTCCATCAGCTCCCTGCGCGCCGTGGCCCAAAGGTCGATCAGCGTCGTGATGAGCTTCGCCGCCGCCGTTGCCAGCGACAGCGCACCGATGATGAATTTCAGCTTAGGCATAAGCAACCCCTTTCGGTCGTTGGGGCGCCGCCTGCGGTGCGCTGACATGGGTGCCATGGTACCCCCCCTACGGCTCCGTACCCGTTCGACGGATTCTAGCGAACGTTGCAACACCCTTGGTCGGAAAGGGTGTTTACGATG
>Cebus_capucinus_imitator_PRJNA485217_SSR056__coassemble_586_pt1 | contig 34505 bp, 19 predicted proteins | sample Cebus_capucinus_imitator_PRJNA485217_SSR056__metabat2_low_PE_012 | metagenome-assembled genome bin Cebus_capucinus_imitator_PRJNA485217_SSR056
GGCGTGCGTCGCGTGGCTCAGCTTCTGGGCGTTGCCGAGCAGATCGGCATCACGGCGTAGTCTCGCTGGGCGCAAATCGGTAAGCCGCACGTAAAGCATCCCTTCGCGCCCCGCAATAAAGTGGCGAGAGGCTATACTTGACAGGTTCATGACTGCGAGCCCCGTGGCGCATGTGCGCTGCGGGGCCGCACGCAAAAACCGGAGGTTTTGAGTGTTCGGTATCAGTGGAGGCGAGCTGGGAATCATCCTGGTCTTTGGATTCCTGCTCTTTGGCCCCGACAAGCTGCCACAGATGGGTCACACCATCGGCCGCGCCCTGCGCCAATTTAGGGAGACGCAGGAGAAGATGACGTCCATGGTCCAGGCCGAGGTCATCGATCCCATGACAGCCGCCGCCCAGGCGCCGCTCAAGCCCAAGAAGACAGCCGACGGCGCTGCCGCCGAGCCGGTGGACACCGACGCCGATCTTGACTTGGACGCGCCTGCCGCCCAGCCTCGCGTGAAGGAGACCTTCGCCGAACGCCGTGCCCGTCTGGCTGCCGAGAAGGCCGCGGCCGATGCCGCCCAGAGCACCGACGAGGCCGCCGCTGCCGAGACCCCCGCGTCCGAGCCCGCCCAGGCGCCCGAGCCCGAGGCCCCCGCGGCTGAGGAAGCCCCGGCCGAGCCCGCCACGGCGGACCTCTACGCTCGTCGCCCGCGCACCCGCAAGGCCGCCCCGGCCACGGACGCTGCGCCCGAGGAAGGGGGTGAGCAGTAATGCCCATCGGTCCCGCGCGCATGCCGCTGTTCGATCACCTGGGTGAGCTGCGCCGCCGCCTCACCATCATCGTGGTCTCGGTGCTCGTCGCCACCATCGTGATGTACTTCGCCACGCCCACCATCGTCGACATCCTCAAAGACCCCATCGCGCCGTTTGTGCCCGATGGCAAGTTCTACATCACCAGCTCGCTCGGCGGCTTCGCGATTCGCTTTGGCATCGCGGTCAAGATCGCCGTGGTCATGTGCACGCCCATGATCATCTGGCAGATCCTCGCGTTCTTCCTGCCCGCGCTCAAGCCCAACGAGCGCCGCTGGGTAGTGCCCACCGTGCTGGCGGCCACCGTGCTGTTCTTCATCGGCGCGGTCTTCTGCTATTTCATCATCGTACCCGCCGGTTTTGAGTGGCTGCTGGGCGAAACCCAGGCGATCGCCTCGGCCCTGCCCGACCTCGAGGACTACATCAACATCGAGATCCTGCTCATGATCGGCTTCGGCGTGGCCTTCGAGCTGCCGCTCATCGTGTTCTACCTCGCGGTGTTCCACATCGTGCCCTACGCGACCTTCCGCTCGGCGTGGCGCTACATCTACGTGGCCATGCTCGTGGTCTCGGCCTCCATCACGCCCGACGCGAGCCCCGTCACGCTCATCTTCATGTACGCGGCCATGCTGTCGCTCTACGAGATCGCCCTGTTCGTCACGCGCTTTGTCATCGTTGCGCGCGAGGGCAAGGAGGGCCTCACCAAGAGCCGCCTGGCGTTCTTCTTTGACGACGAGGAAGACGAGGACGAGGAGTAGCATCATCACATGCATGAGGTAAGCATCGTAGACGGCATCCTCAAGACGGTGATCGACACGGCGCGTGGGGCGGGTGCCTCGCGCGTCGTTTCCGTTAAGCTGCGCATCGGCGATATGCGCGAGGTGGTGCGCGAGTCGCTCGACTTCGCGTGGGAAGCCTTTCGCGACGACGATCCGCTCACGGTCGATTGCACTTTGGATGTCGAGAACATAAGCCCGCGCAGCGCTTGCGTGCAGTGCGGCCACGAGTTTGAGCACGACCGGTTCCACTGCCGGTGCCCTCAATGCGGCAGCGGCCAGACCATCACACTCGCCGGTAAGGAGCTCGAGATCGTCTCCATGGAGATCGAGACCCCGGATTAGCGGCATCCGTCCCGTCGCGTCCAAGCACGGTCCGAGCGATTCCCCTCGACGTCCTCGCGAGACTGGCGAATGCCGCAAACGAACCTCACGAACGAACCGAGCGGCATCCGGATTGTCGCCAATGACCGGGTCGGCGGTTCGTTCCTGGGTTCGCTTTCGGTATTCGCTCAGTTCGCTGCGGATTGTCGCGGGGCATCGCTCGGACCGCGCTCGGATGCTTGTGACATGTGACGCGCTGTGCGGGATTGGCGCCCGTGGCCCTTTTACCCCTACAATGCCGCATAACCGGCTAAGCAGCAAAAAGGAGGACCCATGTCCGAGAAGACCGTAGATATCGCGACCCCCATCTTGTCGCGTAACGAGCGCCTGGCCGCCGAGCTGCGCCACCGCTTCGTCAAGACGGGCACCTTCGTGGTCAACGTGCTGTCGAGCCCCGGCTCGGGCAAGACGAGCACCATTCTCGCCACCAACGAGCGTCTGCGCGATGACCACGGCCTCGCATGCGCCGTCATCGAGGGCGATATCGCCAGCGACGTGGACGCACTGACCATGAAGGCCGCCGGCATGCCCGCAATCCAGATCAACACGGGCGGTCTGTGCCACCTGGAGGGCAACATGATCCGCGACGCCGTGGACGCGCTCGACGCGGGCGTGGGCCTGGACAAGATCGACGTGATCTTTATCGAGAACGTGGGCAACCTGGTGTGCCCCGTCGATTTCGATCTGGGCGAGAACCTCTCGGTGATGATCCTCTCGGTGCCCGAGGGCGATGACAAACCGCTCAAGTACCCGGGTATCTTCCAGCACGTGGGCGCAAACCTGCTCAACAAGGTGGACGTGGCGCCTGCCTTTGACTTTGACCTGGCCGCCTACGATGAATCGCTGGACAACCTCAACCCCGGCGCCCCGCGTTTTCGCGTGAGCGCCACCAAGGGCGAGGGCGTGGACGAGTGGGTGAATTGGTTGGCAAGCCAGGTCCAGGCCGCCCGCGCGTAACTAATGAGAAAAACCCTCCGGGCCGATTTCTCATAGCGACCGCTTGCCGGGGGCTACCTTTTCAGGCGGGCCCTTCTGTGTATACTTGGGGACTTAACGGCCGAGGTTCTCGGCATCCCCGTATATATTAGTGAGGAGCCTCGTTTGAAGCTCGTTATCGCAGAGAAGAACATCGCCGCGCAAAAGATCGCGCAGCTGCTCGCAACCGGTAAGCCCAAGGCCGACAAGGTCTACAACACGCAGGTCTACCGCTTTGACGTGGCTGGCGAGGAGTGGGTCTCCATGGGTCTTGCCGGCCATATCCTGGCGCCGGATTTTCCCGATGAGATCGTCTTCGACAAGAAGCAGGGCTGGTACAGCATCTCGGCAGATGGCGAGGTGCTGCCCGCCGATGTGCCTGACGGCCTGGCCCGCCCGCCGTATGACACCAAGCGCAAGCCCTTCCTCGCGAACGGCATCAACATCAAGGGCTGGAAGGTCGAGAGCCTGCCCTATCTCACCTGGGCGCCCATCGTGAAGCTTCCTGCCGAGAAAGAGATCATCCGCGTCCTCAAGAACCTGGCGAAAAAGTCCGACGAGGTCATTATCGCGACCGACTTTGACCGCGAGGGAGAGCTCATCGGCTCGGATGCGCTCAACATGGTGCGCGAGGTGGCGCCTACGGTGCCCGCTTTCCGCGCGCGCTACTCGGCGCTCATCAAAGGCGAGGTCACGGCTGCTTTCGATAATCTGGTCGAGCTGGATCAGGACCTGGCCGACGCCGGCGAGTCCCGCCAGTACATCGACCTCATCTGGGGCGCGGTGCTCACCCGTTACCTCACGCTCGCCAAGTTTGGCGGCTTTGGCAACGTGCGCTCGGCCGGTCGCGTGCAGACCCCCACGCTCGCCCTGGTGGTGGAGCGCGAACGCGAGCGCATGGCCTTTGTGCCCGAGGATTACTGGCAGATCCGCGGTATGGGCGCGGCGGCGGGCCAGGAGTTCAAGATCTCGCACGCCACGGCCCGTTTTACCGATAAGGCGGCGGCCGAGACCGCGTTCTCGCACGTGGACGGGGTCAAAACCGGCACGGTGACCGCCGTGGCCAAGCGCAGCCGCAAGCAGCAGCCCCCGGTGCCCTTCAACACCACGTCGCTGCAGGCTGCCGCGGCAGCGGAGGGCATCTCGCCGGCCCGCACCATGCGTATCGCCGAGAGCCTCTACATGAGCGGCCTCATCTCCTACCCGCGCGTGGACAACACGGTCTATCCGCGCACGCTCGACATCGAGGGTATCGTGAAGGGGCTCGCCGCCGGCAGCCCGGCGCTTGCCCCCGTGTGCAAGAAGGTCCTCGCCGGTCCCATGAAGCCCACGCGCGGCAAGACCGAGACCACCGACCACCCGCCCATCCACCCCACGGGCCAGGGCAACCCCGAGACGCTCGACGGCGGTCAAAAGAAGCTCTACAACCTCATCGCGCGCCGCTTCTTGGCCACGCTCATGGGGTCCGCGACCATCGAGAACACCAAGCTGTCCATCGAGGTGGGCGGCGAGCCGTTCACTGCGAGCGGTGACGTGCTGGTGGAGGCGGGTTTTCGCGAGGCCTACCCCTACGGCCTCAAGCGCGACGAGCAGCTGCCCGCGCTCGCCGAGGGAGACACCGTGGAGACCCGCGACATCAAGCTGGAGGCCAAGCAGACCGAGCCGCCCGCGCGCTACAGCCAGGGCAAGCTCGTGCAGGAGATGGAGAAGCGCGGCTTGGGCACCAAGTCCACGCGTGCGAGCATCATCGAGCGCCTCTACCAGGTGCGCTACCTCAAAAACGATCCCATCGAGCCCTCCCAGCTGGGCATGGCCATCGTCGACGCGCTGCATACCTACGCGCCGCGCATCACCACGCCCGAGATGACGGCCGAGCTCGACGACGACATGACCGCCGTTGCCGAGGGGCGCGACAGCCAAGACCACGTGGTCGAGCACTCCCGCGCGCTGCTGGCCGGAATGCTCGACGCCCTCATCGAGCACAAGGACGACCTGGGTGAGGCCATCAGCGACGCCGTGACAGCCGACGCGCGCGTGGGCGCGTGCCCCAAGTGCGGCCGTGACCTGGTCATGAAGACGAGCGCCAAGACCCGCGGCAGCTTTGTGGGCTGCATGGGCTGGCCCGACTGCGATGTGACCTACCCGGTTCCCAGCGGCGTGAAGGTGAGCCCGCTCGAGGGCGAGGCGGCCGTCTGCCCCGAGTGCGGTGCGCCGCGCATCAAGTGCCAGCCGTTCCGCCAAAAGGCCTACGAACAGTGCGTGAACCCGGTATGCCCCACCAACTACGAGCCCGACCTCAAGGTGGGGGAGTGCCGTGTGTGCGCCGAGGCCGGGCGCTCCGGCGACCTCATCGCGCACAAGTCCGAGCGCTCCGGCAAGCGCTTTATCCGCTGCACCAACTACGAGGACTGCGGTGTGAGCTACCCGCTGCCCGCTCGCGGCAAGCTCCAGGCCACCGGCGAGGTGTGCGAGCACTGCGGTGCACCCGTCGTGGTGGTGGAGACCGCCCGCGGCCCCTGGCGCATCTGCGTGAACATGGACTGCCCCGGCAAGGAGAAGAAGGCCCCAGCCCGCGGGCGCGGGGCGGCCGCAAAGAAGGCTCCGGCAAAGAAGCCGGCCGCCAAGAAAACCACGGCCAAGAAGGCTTCTGCGACGAAGAAAAAGACCGAGTAGCGAAAAGGCGCGTCCGTGCGCGGTATGATGATGCGCATACGTAACCTATCGGCGGGAGCGCCCATGACAACACCATTCATCACGCTCGAGGGCATCGACGGTTCGGGCAAGACCACGCAGGCCCGCATGCTCGTCGATTTGCTTAAGGGCATGGGTCGCGAGGTCCTGGCCGTGCGCGAGCCGGGCGGAACCCCCATCTCCGAGAAGATCCGCTCGCTGCTGCTCGATCCCGCCAATGCCGAGATGAGCGACACCTGTGAGCTGCTCTTGCTGGAAGCGGCGCGTGCCCAGCACGTTGACCAGGCGATTCGCCCAGCGCTCGCGGCGGGTAAGGTGGTGGTCTGCGATAGGTTCCTCGATTCATCGACGGCGTACCAGTCCTTTGCGGATGGCTTGGACCTCGACACGGTGACGCGCGCCAACGCGCTTGCCGTGGGCGATTGCGTGCCGGGTATCACGCTCATATTCGACATCGATGTCGATGCTGCGGCGGCGCGCATGGCTCGGCGAGGCGGCAAGGCCGATCGCATGGAGGCCAAGGGCCTGGAGTTCCAGCGCAAGGTCGCCGACGGGTACCGCATGATTGCCGCCGCCGATCCTGGGCGTGTAAAGCTTATCGATGCTGCGGGCACCCCCGACGAGGTGCACGCCCGCGTGGTCGAGGCGCTCGCTGCTGCGGGCCTGGTGTAGCCCATGGCCGCCGATACCCCCAGCATTCCCGAGCGATCGCTCCTCGCGCGCCTGGACACGCAGCCCCGCGTGCGCGATTTTCTCGCCCGCGCCGTGGAGGGTGACCGCGCGAGCCACGCGTACCTCTTCTTGGGCGCGCCCGGCTCGGGCAAGCTCGATGCCGCCTGGGCGCTCGCGCAGGCGCTGCTATGCGGAAGCTCCGCCGCCCGTGATGCCGCGCATGCCGAGGGCCCCGGGCAGCCGGCCGTCTCGGCATCGCAGGGTAGCGTGGCTGCACGCCCCCTGGGCTGCGGCTCGTGCGACGACTGCATCCGTGTGGCTCGGCATACCCACCCCGACGTGCACTACTATGCGCCCGAGTCCGCCACGGGCTACCTCATCGCGCAGACCCGCGAGCTCATGGAGGACGTGGCGCTCGCTCCCATTCGCGCGCGGGGCAAGGTCTACATTGTCGACCGCGCCGAGCAGCTGCGCTCCAACACGGCAAACGCCTTGCTCAAGACCTTGGAGGAACCACCCGCGGGGGTGACGTTCATCCTGTTGGGCACAAGCGCCGACGCCATCTTGCCCACCATCGTGTCGCGCTGCCAGTGCGTGCCGTTTCGCATGGTGAGCCCGCTGGCGGCCGCCCGCGCCGTGGAGCGCGCAACCGGCACCACCGCCGCGCGCTGCCGCATGGCCGTGCACGTGGCCGGCTCGCCTGCCCGCGCCATCGAGTTCCTCAAGAGCGGGGAGCGCCAGGAGGCCCGCCGCGCCATGCTGCGTGCCATAGACGCGTTGCCGCTCGCCGACGAGGCCGACGTGCTCGACGCGGCGAAAGAGATCGTCACCGCCGCCAAGGCCCCGCTCGCCGAGATCAAGTCCACCCAGCAGGCCGTGCTGGAGCAAAACGCCGAATACCTCAGCCGTGGAGCATTAAAGCAGCTGGAGGACCGCAACAAGCGCGAACTTACGGCGCGCGAGCGTTCGGGTATCATGGAAGCGCTGGCTGCGGCGCGCAGCCTGCTTCGCGACGTGCTCATGCAGCTCGAGGGCGTACCCGATGGCCCCGTGAACGAGGACGCCGCCGATGTGGTGGAGCGCCTCGCCTCGCGTACCACCCCCGCCGGCGCCGTGGCCGCCCTGGACGCCGTCACCCAGGCCGAGACGCACGTCTCGCGCAACGTCACCCCGCAGCTGGCCTTAGAGGCCATGCTGCTTCGCATAAGGAAGGCACTTACATGCCACTAGTCGTTCCCGTCAAGTTCCCATACGCCTCGCGCGACCTTTGGTTCGACCCCGAGGGGCTCGATATCGTCATGGGTGATTACGCCATCTGCTGCACCGAGCGCGGAACCGAGATCGGCCTGGTCACGGGCGATCCTTTTGACGTGCCGGTCGCGGAACTTGCCGCCCCGCTCAAAAGCGTGATTCGCATCGCCGATGATACGGATCTGGATCGCGCGGACGAGCTGGCCGATCGCGGCGAGGACGCCATGCATGAGTTCCGCCGCCTGTCCGTGAAAAACGGCCTGGACATAAAGCCCGTGGGCGTTGAGTTTCTTTTTGGCGGCGAGAAGGCCGTGTTCTACTTCGCTGCCGAGGATCGCGTCGACTTCCGCCAGCTGGTGCGCGACCTGTCCTCCGTCTTCCATGTGCGCGTGGACATGCGCCAGATCGGCGTGCGAGACGAGACCCGCTTGGCGGGCGGCTACGCCACCTGCGGTCAGGAGCTGTGCTGCACGCGCTTTGGCGGCCAGTTCGAGCCCGTGTCCATCCGCATGGCGAAAGAGCAGGACCTGCCGCTCAACTCCGCCAAGATCTCGGGCGTTTGCGGCCGCCTCATGTGCTGCTTGCGCTACGAGTTCGACGCGTACAAGGACTTTAAGAGCCGAGCGCCAAAAAAGAAGACGCTCATCGACACGCCGTTGGGCAAGGCGCGCATCATGGAGTACAACACCCCGCGCGAGCAGCTGGTTCTGCGTTTGGAGAGCGGCAAGGTCTTTCGCGTGAACCTGTCTGACATGACCTGCACCGACGGCTGTAAGAAAAAGGCCGCCGAGCAGGGCTGCTCCTGCCGCCCCGACTGCGTGACGCGCGACGTGCTCGAGCGCATCGAGTCGCCCGAGATGAAGCTCGCCCTCATGGAGCTCGATCGCCAAAACGGCGTGGATGTGGGCGACGGCCTGGACAAGTCCGATCGCATCGTGACGAGCGGGCCCACCCGCAGCCGCAAGGGCCGCGAGGATGCCGCCCGCCGCGCCTCCGATGAGGCTCCTGCCGAGGGCGGGCGCCGTCGCCGCCGCCGCGCGGGTGATGGTTCCGCCGAGCAGGGCGCCCCGTCGCGCCGTCTCGGTTCCGGCCAGGCTCCGGCGGGTGATGCCGAGAGCGCGGGTCGCCGCCGCCACCACCGCGCGGGCGATGCCGCGGCTGGTGGCGGGACCTGCGTCGCCGATGCCGCCGGCTCCGATACGCAGGCGGCATCGGCGCCTGGTCGCCGCCGTCGACGCCATCTGTCGAACGATGAGCGCGACGACGCCTTCCGCGCTGCCGCGGCGCGCTCCGCCCAGGGCGGGCAGGCCGCCGGCTCCGACGCGCCCGCCGGCGAAAAACCCGGCAGATCTCGTCGTCGCCACAGCGCGGTGCCTGCAGCGGGCGGAAAGCCCGATACTCGCTCCGTCGCCCAGCAGGTGAGCGAGGGCGAGGTCAAGGTCACGCGTCGCCGTCCCGGTGACGGCGGGGGAGCGCAGGCAGCTCCGGACGCGGATCTTTCGGCACCGGATGCTGCGAAGAAACGCCGCCGTCGCCGCACTCGCAAGCCCAAGGACACGGATATCGAGTAAACCCAGGGACGCGGATCTTCCGGTACCGGACGCTGCGAGGAAGCGCCGTCGTCGCCGCACTCGCAAGCCCAGGGGCGCGGATAGCGAGCAAGCCCATATCCAGGACTTCGGCAGGCCTCCTTCGGGAGGCCTTTTTCCTGTGCGCTCGCCCTCTCGTCCCCCTCTCCCTCTGCAAAAGTCCAAGTTTCCCTATAGTTCGCCTTTGCAACCGCTCTGCTCGACAAGCAATCTACCTGCGGAAACGTAAAAAGCCCAAGTTTCCCGATAGTTATTTTTGAAACAAACCATCGGGATTCTCGGACTTTTGCAAACAGCCGCCTCTGTGGTTGAGGGCACTGTTGATTGCCGCTGGCCGCGGTGCGGCGGAGAGCTGCCGTGGGCTGGTCGCTACTCGGCGGAGGGCTGCCGTGGGCCGACCGCTGCTCGGCGAACGCCTGCCGTATTCCGTATAGAAAATCTAAGTCTTGTGGACTTAGGTTATTTGAGCGGCAATGTGGGTAGCATGTAGCTCGTGCAAAAACGGGGCCTCGTGCGCCCGGCGCGGTGAGCAACCATCTCCGCCTCCCCGCGCGAACCCCACATCGAAAGGAAGCCGTATGCGCCAGTTCAAGACGGAGAGCAAAAAGCTGCTCGACCTCATGATCAACTCGATCTACACCAACAAGGAGATCTTCCTGCGCGAGCTGATCTCCAACGCGTCGGATGCCGTGGATAAGCTCAACTTCAAGAGCCTGTCCGACAGCAGCATCAAGTTGGCCGACGGCGACCTGGCCATTCGCATCGCCTTCGACAAGGACGCCCGCACCCTCACCATCTCCGATAACGGCATCGGCATGACCGCTGAGGAGCTGGAGAACAACCTGGGCACCATCGCGCACTCCGGCAGCCAGGAGTTCAAGCGCGCCAACGCCGAGCACCAGGGCGGCGACGTGGACATCATCGGCCAGTTTGGCGTGGGCTTCTACTCCGCCTTCATGGTCGCCAACCGCGTGTGCGTGGTCTCGCGTGCCTTTGGCGAGGACACGGCGCATGTGTGGGAGTCCGATGGCCTGGAGGGCTACACCATCGAGGACGGCGAGCGCGCCGAGCACGGTACCGACGTGATCCTCACCATTCGCGAGAACGTGGCCGGCGAGGGCGACGAGGCGGGCGAGAGCTTCGACACCTACCTGTCCGAGTGGGGCATCAAGGACCTGGTCCGTCGCTACAGCAACTACGTGCGCTACCCCATCCAGATGATGGTCACCAAGAGCCGCCAGAAGCCCAAGCCCGAGGACGCCGGCGACGACTACAAGCCGGAGTACGAGGACTACCAGGAGCTCGAGACGCTCAACTCCATGACCCCCATCTGGAAGAAGCGCTCAGAGGACGTGACGGACGAGGAGTACGCCGAGTTCTACAAGTCCACCTTCCATGACTGGGAGGACCCGGCCCGCACCGTCTCCTTCCACGCCGAGGGTACGCTGGAGTACGACGCGCTGCTGTTCATCCCCGGCAAGGCTCCCTTCGACCTGTACAGCAAGGACTACGAGAAGGGCCTGGCGCTCTACAGCTCCAACGTGATGATCCAGGAGAAGTGCGCCGAGCTTCTGCCCGACTACTACAACTTCGTGCGCGGCATCGTGGACTCCGCGGACATCACCTTGAACATCTCGCGCGAGACCCTGCAGCACGACCGCCAGCTCAAGGCCATCGCCCGCCGCGTGGAGAAGCGCGTGACCACGGAGCTGGGCGCCATGCGCGACGAGGATCGCGAGGCCTACGAGAAGTTCTTCGAGAACTTTGGCCGCGGCCTCAAGTTTGGCATCTACCAAAGCTACGGCATGAAGGCCGACGAGCTTGCCGACCTGCTGCTCTTTTGGAGCGCGCGCGAGAACAAGATGATCACGCTCGCCGAGTACGCCGCCGCCATGGCCGACGGCCAGAAGGCCATCTACTACGCCGCCGGCGACGACCGCGAGCGCCTGGCGAAGATGCCCGTGGTGCGCGGCGTGGTGGCCCGCGGTTACGACGTGCTGCTGTGCACGGCCGACGTGGACGAGTTCACCTTCCAGGCCATGCGCACCTACAACGCCAAGAACCTGCCCAAGGCCTACGAGGACGAGGCCGCCCGCAAGGCTGCCGAGGCGGCGGTTGCCGACGGCGCCGAGCCCGAGGTGGAGGATCGCGCCCTGGAGCTCAAGAACGTGGCGAGCGGTGATGTGGACCTGGCGACCGAGGACGAGAAGAAGCAGGCCGAGGAGGCGTCCCGCGAGCACGAGGACCTCTTCGGCGCGATGAAGGACGCCTTGGACGGCAAGGTTACCCAGGTCGCCGTGTCGGCTCGCCTGGACGAGGCGCCCGCTTGCATCACCACCGAGGGCCCCATCTCGCTGGAGATGGAGAAGGTCATGGCCCGCGGCCCGGAGGGCGGCGCCGAGGGCATGCCCAAGAGCCAGCGCGTGCTGGAGCTCAACGCCAAGCACCCCGTGTTCGCCAAGCTGGTGGCCGCGCAGGAGGCGGGCGACGCCGAGAAGATCAAGCTCTACGCCGGCCTGCTCTACGATCAGGCCCTCATGGTCGAGGGTATCCTGCCCGAGGATCCCGTGGCCTTCGCGCAGAGCATCTGCGAGCTCATGTAGCGCAACTTCCGCGCATACCGCTGCGACCCGAGGTTCTCGGCAGCGATATGTAGAGGGACGTCGCGAGGGGCGACCGGTGCGCATGCCGGTCGCCCCTCTTTTATGCAGGGTCTTTGGAACATAAACGGACACTCGTGAGTTTACCCACAGGTGGGGTATATTTCTGCGGCATGATATACGGAGAATCGCGTAGCGCGGTGCCCCTTCTGATCAGAATGGGCTCATACGCGATGATAGGCACAAGCGGAAGGATCCTTGTGAGCACGGTATTCCAGATCTTTTGGCGCGACCTCAAGCGCCTGCTGAGAAATCCGGTGGCGTTGGTGATCACCATCGGTGTATGCGTGATTCCGTCGCTGTACGCTTGGTATAACATCGTGGCCAACTGGGACCCCTATGCCAACACGCAAAACGTGAAGGTCGCCGTCGCCAACAACGACCAGGGCACCAGCAACGACTACGTGGGCGAGCTCAACGCCGGCGTAGAGGTGGTGAACAAGCTCCGCGATAACGACCAGCTGGGTTGGACCTTTGTGAGCTCGACCGAGGCGCGCGAGGGCGTGGAGCGCGGCGATTACTACGCGGCCATCGTGATCCCCAAGGACTTCTCGCAAGACCTCACAAGCATGCTCACCGGCGACTTTGTGGATCCCAAGGTCACCTACTACGTGAACGAGAAGAAAAACGCCATCGCCCCCAAGGTCACCGACAAGGGCGCCTCGAGCATCGAGCAGCAGGTGAACTCGACCTTCGTCACTACGGTGAGTGACATGCTGGTGGCCAAGCTGCAAGAGGGCGGCAACAGCGCCCTTGCCGCGGGTGCCGCCACCACCGGCACGCTCATCGCCAAGGTGAACGGCGCGAGCCAGGGCATCGCCGATGTGCGCACCTCGCTTTCTAACATGGGCGGCACCATCGATACCACCAAATCCGCCGTCAGCGGTGCCGATGAGACCCTGGCCGGGCTCCTCGACGAGCTGCCGCGCCTCACCACGGCGCTCGACGAGGGCAACAAGCTTCTGGGCTCCACGCGCGGCACGGTGCGCGACCTCACCACGTCGCTGTCGGGCGCGCTGTCGCAGGGCGGCGTGCTGCTGGGCCAGGCCTCGGCCCAGGCCAATACGGGCATCGGCAAGGTGACGGGCCTCATTACCAGCGCGACCACCAAGGTGGACGGCGCGCTCGACGGCCTGCAGGGCGCCATCGACGACAACGCCAAGATCATCCAGCTTATCCGCGACACTGACTTTGGCCTGGACTCCATCAACCAGAACATGAAAGACGTCGCGAACAGCCTGGAGAGCGCCAACGGCACGCTCGAGACTGTGCGCAACGCGCTCAAGACGCAAAACGACGATATGGTCAACACCTCGTCCTCCATCGAGAACCTGGGCAACAGCGCCAACACCTCGGTGCAGACCGGCATCTCCACGCTCACCGCCGCGCAGTCTACGTTCAACAGCGACGTTCTGCCCCAGCTCGGCGACGGCCTGGACTCGTTCTCCTCGGTATCGGGCGACCTCGAAGGCGTGATCTCGGGGCTCAAGCCTACCATCACCCAGGCGCGCGGCACGCTCACACAGCTCAACGCCACGCTCGACCAGGCCAAGACCGCCCTGGCGCAGACCGACACCGCGCTTGCGGATGTGGCGACCATGCTCGACACCACCAAGACCGACATCGCCGCGCTTCGCAGCTCCGAGGCCGTCTCCCAGCTTGAGGACGCGCTCGGCCTGGACTCCAGCGAGATTGCAGACTTCATCGCGAGCCCCGTGGGCCTTACCACCAAGACCGTCTACCCCGTGGCCAACTACGGCAGCGGCGTGGCGCCCTTCTACACCAACCTCGCCCTGTGGGTGGGCGGCTTCGTGCTCATCGCGATTTATAAACAGGAAGTCGACCGCACCGGCCTGGGCGCGGCGGCTAGCAAAATCCAGCCGGCGCAGGCCTACTTCGGCCGTTGGCTGCTCTTTGTGCTGCTGGGCCAGGTTCAGGCCGTCATCGTGTGCGTGGGCGACCTGGTGTTGGGCATGCAGTGCACCCAGCCGGTTCTCTTTGTGCTCGCTGGCATGTGGATCAGCTTTATCTACGTGAACATCATTTTTGCCATGGCTGCCACCTTCAAGCATGTAGGCAAGGGCCTTGCGGTGGTGCTTGTGATCGTGCAGATTCCCGGCTCGTCGGGCATGTATCCCATCGAGATGATGCCCGGCTTCTACCGGTGGCTCAACCCCTTGCTGCCGTTCACCTACGGCATCAACGCCATGCGCGAGACCATCGGCGGCATGTACGGTCTCAGCTACCTCAAGAACCTGGGCGCGCTGGCGGCCTTCCTGGCGATCGCACTCATCATCGGCGTGGTGCTGCGCCGCAGCTTCCTCAACCTCAACGTGCTGTTCGATCGCGAGCTCGCCGGCACCGGCGTGATGATCTGCGAGAAGGACGGTATGGGCCGCGACGCCTTTGGTCTGCGTACCACCATCAACGCCATGCTCGACTCGCGCGTCTTCCGCAGCGAGCTCGTAGTGCGTGCGCAGCGCTTCGAGCACAACTACCCGCGCCTGGTTCGTGCTGGCTTCGCGCTGGAGTTCGGCCTGCCGGTGCTGCTGTTCACCCTCACTTCGGCGCTCGATCTTTCCGTGGACGGCAAGATCGTGATGCTCATGCTGTGGATCGCGGCCGTGGTGCTTGCCGACATCTACCTCATCAACGTGGAGTACGTGCGCGAGAACTTGAACGAGCAGATGCGTGTGGCCCGCATGCGCGAGCTCGAGCAACGCGAGGCTGCAGGTTCCCTGGATGCCTGCAGCGCCACCGCGCCTGCAGCGGCCGTTGCTGCCGAGAACACCGCCTCCGCGCCAACCGCGGGCAGCGCCACCGTGGCGCACTTCGCAGCGACGAGTCCTCAGCATCCTGCCCATGCCCCGAAGGGAGGCGATCTTGATGCGTAACATCTGGAGCATCTTCCGCCGTGACGTCTCGCGCGTGAGCGGCAGCGTGATCGGGCTCATCGTCGCGGTGGGCCTGGTGATCATCCCGTGTCTGTATGCGTGGTTCAACATCGCGGGCAGTTGGGACCCCTACGGCAACACCGGCAACCTCAAGGTCGCCGTGGCCAACGCTGACGCCGGGTACAACAGCGACCTCATCCCCGTGAAGGTCAACCTGGGCGAGCAGGTGGTGAGCGCCTTACGCGAGAACGACCAGCTCGATTGGGTCTTTGTGGACGAGGACGAGGCGACCGAGGGCGTGAAAAGCGGCGAGTACTACGCCGCCGTGGTGATTCCCTCCGAGTTCTCGGCCGACATGATGACGCTGTTCTCCGCGGACGTGACGCACGCGCAGATCGTGTATTACGAGAACCAGAAGGCCAACGCCATCGCGCCACGCGTGACCGACACGGGCGCGAGCACCGTGCAGCAGCAGATCGACGAGACGTTCGCCAAGACGCTCGCCGACGTGGGGCTTGCCGCTACGAGCAGCCTGCTCGACTACATGAGCTCCGACCAAGTGGCCAACTACGTGACGCATCTCTCCGCCTCGCTGTCGCAGGGCATCACCACGCTGCGCGACGTCTCGGGCACCACCGCTTCGCTTGCGAACGTATTGGGGTCTACCTCGGGCACCATCAGTTCTACCTCGGGTCTTTTGGAGGGCAACGGTGATACCTCGCAGCAGGCGCAGAGCCTGCTGGCCGATGCCCAAGGCGGTATTGCAAACGTGAAGGAAGCGCTCACCGGCGCGACCGACGCGGTCAACAAGGCGATCAAGGACAGCAGTTCGAGCCTCTCCGACGTGTCGAGCGCCATCGATAAGGCGTTCTCGGCAGGTACCACGCAGGCGACCGACACGGCCAAGCAGCTCGATGATGTCGCAGCCAAGCTCGAGAAGCAGGCGAACGCCAACCAAGCCACGCTCGACCGTTTGAACGACACCTCCATGTTCCCACCGGTGGCGGGCGTGGACGTGCTCTCGCCGCTCAAGACCATGCTCAAGACCGTGATCCAAAAGGAGAACGCGCTTGCGAGCCAGCTCTCCTCCGCAGCGACCAAGCTGCGTGACGGCGTCGCCGATGCCAACGGCGACCTTACGCAGGTGAAGAATCTCGTCCAGCAGGCAAAAGACGGCATCACCGATGCCAAGGGCGACTACGAGACTACGCTCACCCAGCAGGCCTCCCAGCTCAAGGGCACCATCTCCGACGTGGTATCCTCGGCAGACTCCATCACGGGAAGCCTTACCGACACGGTGCAGACGCTGAGCGAGGCGTCTGACTCGCTGGCCAAGAACCTCGATGAGGCCAACGCTGCGCTGGTGAAGACCTCAGGCGACATCGATGTCGCCGCCAATGACATCGAGCAGATGGCGGACGACCTGTCGAGCGCGCTTTCGAGCGGCGACTTGGCGAGCGTGAAGCAGATTATCGGCAGCGACCCCGAGGGCTTGGCGAGTGCGCTCACCGCGCCGGTGTCGCTGGATAAAAAGCCCGTCTACCACGTGGAGAACTACGGCAGCGCCATGGCGCCGTTCTATACCGCCGTGTCGCTGTGGGTGGGCGGTATCGTGCTCGCGGCCATGATGAAGGTCGCGGTGGACGACGACTTCTTGGCCACGCTCGTGCCGTTCCGCCTGCACGAGATCTACCTGGGGCGCTTCTGCCTGTTCGCGCTGTTCTCGCTGCTGCAGTCGTCGCTCATGCTCGCCGGCGAGCTGTTGTTCTTTGGGATCCAGTGCCAAGACCCGCTGCTCTACCTGCTCGCGGGCTGGGTTGGCGGCCTTATGTTCTGCATGTTCATCTACACCCTCACCGTGAGCTTTGGCGACATTGGCAAGGCGCTCGCGGTGGTGCTGCTGGTGATGCAGGTGGGCGGCAGCGGCGGCACGTTCCCCATCGAGATGACCTCGCCGTTTTTCCAGGCCGTCTATCCGTTCCTGCCAGCGGCGCACCTCATCAACGCCATGCACGCCGCCATGGCCGGCGGCTACGGGCTCGAGTACTGGATCGAATTGGGCATCGTGTCGCTCTACTTTATCCCCGTGCTCGCGTTGGGCGTGGTCTTCCGTCGTCCCGTGATCCGTGCCAACAACTGGATCATCGAGAAGCTCGAGGAAACGCATCTCATGTAGCAGAGCGCCCAAGATGCGAGCACGGTTTTGCGTCGTGCCCTCGCGACGCCGAGATCCGGTTTCATAAAACCCTGGGAACAAGCTGAACAAAAGCGGCCCCGTACTCCTTGCGAGTGCGGGGCCGCTTTGAGAACGTTCACAGATCTAGAGCACGTTACGACGTACGTGAATAATGACATGCCTGCGACCTTGCGTCTGCAAGTTGCTATAATCTGTGCGCTCAAAAGAAATGAAGGGAGGGGTTTCCGGATTATGGCTACCGCATGTTCAAATTCCGAGTATAAACACATTAAATATGCTGGGATGGGTCATAGGTACATAGTAAAAAGTCTCTTGGTAGCCTTTCTTTTTCTAGCACCCCTCCCAATAACTGCGTATGCCGCGCAATCCGCCTCTGCCACGATGAACCCTGTTGACGTGGCTGGACGTGGCGTTATGATCACCCCCCCCCTTCTCAATAAGTTAACGGTCCCAACGGTAACCCTAGAGATTTGCGACGCCATGGCGGCAGCCGCTGGCAAGCCCTTTTCGTGGGCCGCCAGCCTTGCTGTCGAGCCAGGTTCGACCGTGGCGTTTCGCGCTACGGGTACGCTCACATCGCTGCTCGACCAGTACGCCACCTACGCTTACGCCTACGAGTGCGAGTGCCCCTCGGCGCTCTCCATCCGTGCAGATTCTGTGAAGGTGGCCCTGATCGCCAGAGATGGTGCGCTGGTCGCGGACATCACGAGCCTCTTCACCGTGACGGCGAGCGGTGCGTCCCTGCGCGTCGCCGCCGGTGATGTGCTCAAGGCCGCCGGCATTTCCAAGGATTCCAAACTCGAGCTTACGTACCAAGCCCAGGTGGAGCCTGGTGCGAGCGCGGGTGACTACGCGGCATACGCTCATGTTGAGTACAGCTCCCCCTACGATCCCCGTGCCATCGACGCCTCGATGGAGGACGGCGTGACCATCGCGGTGAGAGACCGGGGCAGCCAGGGTGTCCAGAGCGGGGCGTCCCTGCTCGCCCGGAACATGCCCGCTACGGGTGATGCTGCTCTTGCGGGTGTGCTCTCGACGCTCGCGGCGGGAGTGATCACCCTGCTCGTAGGCCGCATCTCTCGTCGCCGCAAGGCCCAGGAGGGCTAGGTCGAGCATGACAGATCGCAAAGAGCTCACAAATGCAAGCCCCCGGGGCAGGCATTTCACGCCGAGGACCGCGGGCGGCGCGGGCGGCCGTGGGACCGGGGCGCGCGGCGGTGCCGAGGGGCCCGCCGGCGGCCGCGCAGCCTCCCCGCGCCGCGGCAGGCTGCGCCGGGCGCTGCCCTACGCGGGGCTCGCGCTGGGCCTGGCGGTGCTGCTGTGGTTCCCCGTCACCGAGGGCATCGACGCGTGGCGGCGCTCCCAGGTTGCCGCGTCGCTTGACGCCGCGGCCGCCGCGATGGGGGACGGGGCCAAGGCCGAGCTGCTCGCCCAGGCGCGCGCCTACAACAGACGCCTGGCGGGGCTCACGCCGGGGATCCCCTCAGACGAGATCCTGCCCTACGCCGAGCAGCTCTCGCCCGACGGCCACGACACGGCCTTCGCCTACCTGGTGGCCCCCACCATAGGGCTCACCGTGCCCGTCTACCACGGCACCGGCGAGGCCGCGCTCTCCGCGGGGGCCGGCCACTTGGAGACGAGCTCGCTGCCCGTGGGCGGGGACGCTACCCACGCCGTCGTGACCGCGCACTCGGGCATGGCGGGCATGCGGGCCTTCGACGACATCCGCCTGCTGGAACCCGGCGAGGTGTTCGCCGTCTCGGTCCTGGGCGACCTGTACTGCTACGAGGTGACCGGCACCGAGACGGTGCTGCCCGAGCAGGCCGAGTCGCTCGCCATCAGGGCCGGCGAGGACCTGTGCACCCTCGTGACCTGCACGCCCTACGGGGTGAACACCCACCGCCTGCTCGTGCACGCCAGGCGCTGCGCGGAGCCGGAGGGCTTTTTGGGCGGGCACCCGTCGCTCGCCCGCGTGGCCTCCAGCCGCCGCGTGTGGCCGGCCGCCGCGGGCTTGGTCGCCGCCGGCGCCGTGGCAGCGACGGGAGGGGCGCTCGCCCGCAGGCGCCGCGGGCGCGCCGAGGGCGACGGGCCCGAAGCGGGTGCCGCGCCCGCGACAGCGCCCGAGGGCCCCGGCCCAACCACGCCTACCGACTAGGTGACACGCGGGCATGCGCTCGTCCACATAGCAATGCAAGCAACCGTTGCAAGGAGAGAGAACCGATGAACTGCAAGCAGATGATGACCAGAAGCGCCCGCCTCGCCGCCACCTGCGGCCTGGGCCTGGCCCTCGCCTTCAACAGCGTGGCCGCCCCCGTGACGGCGCTGGCGGCCGAGACCGTTGCCGCGGACACCCAGCAGGCCACGTACAAGGTCTACCAGGTCATGTCCGGTGCCGTGAGCAGCAGCACGGTCGATGACGATATGGTCTACAAGATCACCGCCGGCAAGGTGAACGAGCAGAACAAGACCGCAATCGTCAACGCGATCAACGGGTTTATCAGCGAGGAGGACAAGAAGCTCAAAGCCGACAGCGCGAACATCAACGCCGAGTTCCAGGACGCCTTCAACGCGCTCAACGAGACCCAGAAGCAATCCTTCGCCAACAAGCTCGCCGGCGCGAGCGAGCAGCTCACCGAGATGAAGGATAACAGCCAAGGGAACGTGAGTCCCACGGTTTCCGACGGCAAACTGACCCTCAGCGGCGTCGAGCAGGGGTATTACCTCGTCGTTGGATCGGCGACCACAACGCAGGCCGCCACGAGCGCCATCCTCGTCCCGGTAAGCTTGGTTGACGGGACCGCCACCGGCACCGCGAGCCTGAAGATCAGCACCCCCACGGTCCAGCTGAAGGTCAAGGGCACCGGTGACACTGCATATGGGAACGCGACCGAGTGGGGCGTCCTCACCCCCAACGACACCGAGTCCGTCGCCGCCCCCACCTTCCAGATCACCGGCACCCTGCCCGCCAACTACAGCCAGTACTCCAAGTACGCCTACACCATCACGAGCACCCTGCCCAAGGGGCTGAGCCTGGCACAAAACGAGCTCAGCAACTGGAGCGTTTCGATCAAGGCCGTGAAGGATGGTGCTCAGGATATCAACCTCAGCAACATGTTCACCAGCACTGTCGTGGCGGCTGGGGACAATGTGTCCCCCACCATCACCTGGAGCGCCCAGAACCTCAAGGACGTCCAGGACCTCGACTCCGGCTACTCCATCGTGGTCGAGTACACGCCCACGCTGACGTCGAACGACATCTCGGCCATCTTCGGCGCCGCGAGCAGCTTTACCAGCATGCCCACCGCCTACGCGTCGGTGACGTTCTCCAGCAGCCCGTACGGCAACGCGACCGAGACGGTGTCCTCCGTCACCCCGGAGCAGGGCGCGCCCGTGCGCTCCTACAACCTGGTCGTCGACCATGTAGATGCAAACGGGACCCAGACCAGCTCCACCGCCTCGACCGTCGAGAGCCTCAAAGGCGCTGAGTTCAAGCTCTACAAGAAGGGCGATGGCGGCACCGAGACCCTCGCTGGCAAGGTGATTTCCAAGTCCGGCACCGCGGGCGACGGCAGCGACTCCGACGGCTCCTTCACCGCGACGGGCCTGACCTCGGGCACCTATGTGCTGCGCGAGACCAAGACCTCCCAGGGCAAGAAGCACGTGGAGGATTTCACGTTCACGATCGGTCTAAATGCGAATGGCGACGCAATCGCGTACGACGACGACAAGTCGGCCGATCCCTCCAACGCCGTCGAAGGTAAGGTCGACGACAACAACAAGGCGACCCTCGACCTCACCGTCACCAGCGTCGACGGCATCAACCTGCCGCTGACCGGCCAGGCCGGCATCATGGCCGGCGTGGTGGCGGGCGGCCTGCTCATCACCGTGTCTGTGGCAGCCATCGCCCGCAACCGCCGCGAGGACCGCGCCGAGTAGCGCCTCGGCCCCGGGCGGTCCGCGCCGGGTGGTGCTGCAGCCCCGGTGGGGGCGTTTCGCCACTCCACCCAGGATGGTAGGCGACCCGCCGCCAAGCTGGGTGTGGGACCCTCATCTTGGCCGGGATGGCGAGCGGTTCGTCGCCGTCATCCGGGGATGGGGTGTCGGGGCCTATGTCGAGAGGCCCCTGCGCGTGGCACCGTGTGTTATCCCGTCGCGTCGCCGGCGCGAAAGCGTCGTTCCGTACGGGGAAGGCGGGGGATTTCCTGCGTATTCGCGAGTTGTGAACGGTTGGCATTCGTCCTCCCCAGAGGGCTTGCAAGAACCGCAGATAGGGGCGCTGCATATTTGCGATTGGTGCGCGGGGCGTTCGGAGAACGCGTTTTTGCGCGTATGAATCGGGCATTACTCGCAAATATGCAGCAAATCCCCCGGCCCCCGCGCATGCGGCACCGGCACCCCCGGCCCCGGCGACGCAAGCCCCCGACCTCCCGGCGGACAGCTCCGAATGCCCTCGATCCCCGCGCATGCGGTGTCGAGGCCCCGGGGCGCGAAACCCCTGGCGTCTATGCGACTCATTTCACGGCCCCATGCAGATTCGAGCGCCGCGCGCGCACCACGCGGCCCAACGTTCGAATCGACATGTGGTTGCGAAATGGCCCGAAACTCTCCCCGCGGCCGCGCCGCGGGGCCGCCCGTATCCGACCTCTCGTAAGGAGACCACGTGCGCTCAATCGATCTCAAGCCTGCCACAAAGCGCTTGACCGTTGCTTTAGCCACCGCAATCCTGCTGGTACATGGCGTACCCACCGGTGCCATCGCCGAGGTACTCTCTCGTGATGCCGAGCAGGCGGAGCAAGCCGAGCAGTCCGCCTCGGACGCCACCGCTGACGTTGCGGACACCCAGTCGGCGGACGCCAATGCCGAGGACTCCGAGCCGGCAACGGACGCGGACCCCGATCCCTCCGCCGACAGCGTTACCGCCAACGAAGAGCCCGCGCCAACCGAAGATGACCTTGACGCGGCGGATGATGATGCCGACGCAGCCACCAACGCCACCGCCGGCACCGCCGGCACCGCCGCAACCGACGCCGCCGACGGCACCGCCCCGTCCTACGACCCCCTGGACGTTGACGATACCTGGACCCAAGGCATCCTCTACGGCACCCCCGTGCAGCTGCCCACAGATACCGCAAAGCCCGTCCAGGACGCCTCGGGTACCTGCGGTGCAAACGACAGCGTTTCTTGGCAACTCTACGACGACGGCACCCTCGTTCTAAAACCAGAGGACGGTGCGAATAACCCCGCCTTTGGCAAGGATGATCTCTTTCCGTGGGAAAACGGCCCTTCAAATCTGGATGCAAGCAAGGTGTATGCAATCAAGTTCGAGGAGGCGAACGACCGTAATATAACGCTTCCATCTGACTGGAACTGGACGAATGACGGAAGCAATGTTTCCGCGTCGAGGCTCAGTTTGCTTCCCAACCTTAAGCACGTTGATTTTAGATCGTTGGACACCTCGTCTGTTCAAGATGCGAACCGGATGTTCTCGCAGTGCAAAAAGCTTGAATCGGTTGATATGCGCGACTGCCAGCTCACCGCCGTGAGTGATATGGGGTACATGTTTTATCGGGCGGGCGTCGATACGTCGAGCTCTGATGTGCATCCTTGCGGGGAGGTCCGCGGCGAGTACCCGGCGCTTCAAAGCATGTACGGGTTGTTTCATCAGTCTTCCATTGATGAATTGAAAATCACTGACTTTACCGCTGAGGCCCTGGTCGAAAATGGCAGCAATCTGAGGGCGATGCGCGCTATTGCCGCCGATTGTCCAAGATTGGTCAAAGCGGAAATGACAAGGGTGAAAGTTGGTTCAACCTCCGACACCTTTACCCTTGCGGTGTGCTTTAGAAACTGCACGGCGCTTACGTCCATTTCACTTGACGACGTGAAGGTCAACGCGCGGATCGCCATTGATTTCTCCGGGCTGTTCCAAAATGCATACAAAGCCAAAACGGTTTCTTTTTCTGACGTGGAGCTTGGCGCTCCTTATGTGAACCTGAACAGTATCTTTTGGGGCTGCGGCACGCTTGCGGACGTTGATCTATCCTGGTTGAAGGGCAAGAAGGTGCTTGATGCCTTTGGACTCTTCTTTGCCTGTAGCTCGCTAACAAGCGTTGACCTACGCGGAGTTGACTTTAGCGAGGCGACGTCCATCAGGGGGCTTTTCGGTTCCTGTACCAAGCTCTCCTCTGTTGCGATGGGTGATGCGGGCAAAAACAGTCTTGATTCCGGCGAAGCCAACCTCCGGGGCTTTCGGGCACCCAAAGCTACCGATGTGGGCAAGATCTTCGATGCTTGTACCTCGTTGAAAGCAATCAACCTCGATAACGCTGACTTTTCGTCCGCCACAGTTGCCGATGCCATGATGAGTGGTTGTACGGGCCTCACCTCCGTCTCGATGCAAAATGTGGATATGGGCAACGTGACCACGCATTGGAAACTGAACGAAGACGGCAGCCTTTTCTCGGGCAGCCTGTTTCACGGTTGCACCGCGCTCGAGAAGATTGACATGGCCGGTACCAATCTGCAGTCGCTCACCTCGCTTATGATCCGCGGCGATAAGGATCAATATGGTAACGTGCCCGCTCTAACCACCATGTTCTATAACTGCAAGAAGGTCTCAAAGCTCGATATGTCCGGCGTGAATCTATCGGGCGTGAGCAACCTCGCGGTTGATCGATCGGGCAACAAGAGCGTGAATTACCATGCGTTGGGCGACTTGGATGGTCTGCAAGAGCTCGATATGTCAAAGATCAACCTATCGAGCGCAAAAGATATGGGCTCGCTGTTTAGCAATCTGAGAAAGATCAAGAGCGCGAGCTTTGAAGAGGCGATCTTGTCCTCTGAAGGGGTAAGCCTGGGTTATACCTTTTCATACACGAGCATCGAGACGTTCACGATGAAAGACGCGAAGGGCTCCATCTTAGGCATGGGTCGCATGTTTATAGGATGTGGGAACCTTAAGGCGGCATCGTTTGAAAACGTGGACGCTTCAGCGGGTGGAGGTCTTTCTGAAACATTTAGCCGGTGTGAGAGGCTCGAGCGGGTAACCCTGCCTTGCAGATTTCGCACAACAGGGCCCATTGATATGTACCGCGCCTTTTACTTATGCAAGAGCCTAACAAGCATTAATCTGGAGAGCTTAAGGGGAGTAAAGCCGTATAACCTTGCGGGCGCTTTCGCATACACATCGCTCCAAAGCCTCGACCTGTCTATGCTCAGCGTTGATGAGCTAATCGGCATGGGCGCGAATGGTACATCCTATGGTTGTGGAGTGGTGGAAGGATGCTCGAGTCTCAAATCGATCAAGCTACCAAAAGGTAGTGCATCACATAAATCATTTATAAGCTTCTACCGCACCTTTTCTGGATGTTCTGGTTTGGAAGAGATCGACATAAGCGAATTCGACGCCCCTAAGGTCGAAGAGCTTTTTGACGTGTATAAGGACGTTGGCAGTCTTAAACGCGTGGTGTTGGGCGCGTCCTCATCTAAGAAGCTCATCGCGGCCCTGCCAGATCCTACGGATGCCACAACCTATACCAGCAACTGGACCTTGGTGGATGGCGAGGGGGATCCCATAACGGATTCCAGCGGGAAGGCCTACTCGCTGAGTCCCGCCGACCTTGCGCAAAAGATCGGCACGAGCGAGGCTCCCGCGGGCACCTGGACCCGTGAGATCCGCGTGACCGAGCTGCCCACCACGGGTCGGGGCGGAACCGCGCTCGTCACGGGCACGGGGCTTATGCTCACGTTGGGTTGCGCGGCCGTGATTCTTGGCAAGCAGCACCGCGCGGAGCAGCGCCGCGCCGCATAGCGACGGACCGGGGGCGGGTGCGATCAAGCGCCCGCCTCCTTTCCTTTACAGGGCTCACGTGATCGGCATGGGCCTCTTGGCCTTGCCTCTGCTCCCCGCTCTCTGCATCCGAGCGCCAGGGATCCGGGCCACTCCCGTTTTAAGCCGCATTCGGAAAAACAATGTTCAACTACTCGGAAAAACATCATTCAATTAGACGGAAAAACACGGTTGAACTACTCGGAAAAACACGGTTAGAATGTTCGGAAAAACATATCCGCGCAGGTGATGGAGCGCAAGGTAGGCGGGACAGGTTATGGATCGCAGGGAAATCAAGCCCGTGGGCTATCTGCCGCGAATCGCGGATAGCCAGGTCGAACGGTATATGCGTGTGTTTGGCGCCGTTGAGATAGCGGGTACCAAATGGTGCGGTAAGACGTGGACCGCACTGCAACATGCCCAAAGCGTGAGCTACGTTGACGAGCTCCTGCAGCTCGCAACCGATGACCCAAAAGCAATGCTTCTGGGCGAGACCCCTCACGTGATCGATGAGTGGCAGCGCGCGCCTAGGATTTGGGATATCGTTCGTCACGAGATTGATCGTACGCGGGGACTGCGTGGAAAATGGATTCTAACGGGTTCCTCAACGCCGCTTGCAAAAGACCAAAACAGCGCTGGAGCGCTGCCGTCCCACAGCGGCGCAGGACGTATAGGCCGCGTGCGCATGTATCCCATGACGCTTGCAGAAAGTGGTGATTCTACGGGCGCCGTGTCGCTTTCCGGCTTATTTGCTGGCCGCTTCACGCCTCAACAATGCCAGACCAGCGCAGAGCGCCTGGTCGCGATTGCCTGCAGGGGTGGCTGGCCCGAGGCTGTCGATATGACCCCTGAAGATGCGCAGATGGTCGCTCGAGAGTATATGAGGCTGCTTCGATTGGAAAGCGTTCCCAGACTTGGCTTTAAAAGCGACCTCGTGAGGAGGCTCTTGTTCTCGATCGCGCGGAATCTCGGCCAGTCCGCGACGTATAAAACGCTCATCTCGGATATGAGCGATGGGGCCATTGACCAGGGGGGACACGCCGGTCCCGCGCAGGCGACGGTAGCCTCGTATCTTGAGTTGCTGCGCGAAATGTATATCGTGGAGGAGACTCCAGGATGGGTTCCCGCCGCGCGTTCGCCAAAGCGCGTTACGGTCAAGCCTAAGCGCTATTTCGTAGATCCATCGTTGGCGGTGGCAGCGCTCGGTATGAACGAGGGCTCTTTGCTGCGTAATTGGCAAACATTTGGCCTGATTTTTGAGAACCTGTGCATTCGGGATCTTTTGGTATACGCGGGCGCGATGGAACAGGCGGGCAACGTTCCGGTTCGATACTACCGAGATGATACGGGGCTTGAAGTTGATGCCATTATCGAGCTTGCGGACGGCCGATGGGCTGCCGTGGAGATCAAGACGAGCGAGGGGAAAGTTCCCGAGGCGACGGCGAATCTTAAGCGACTGCGCGGAAAGCTTTGTGACGACGAGCGTGCCCGTACGCGCCCGCCCGAGTTCATGATGATTCTCACGGGTGTCTCCGAATATGCCCGCAAGGTCGATGAGGGGATCTACGCGGTACCCATTTGCTGTTTGGGGGCGTAAGGGCGTTGGAGCTGGCGGGCGGCATCCGCGGCGGACTCTGTATCGATGCCAAACGGCCCTCGCCCCGCGGCGGACTTTCACTTTTGTAACACGGGCGCTTTTAAGATGAGCTTGATAATTTTGCCATAATTGCACGGTACCATAGGGACCACTGTGTTTAGGCATCGTCATGGGTATGTAGGAGTTTCCATGCTTGTCACCGTTATTTGCACCTTGGGCCTTATCGCCGGCATCGCGTTGGCGGTCCGCGAGCTCGCCCGCACCCGCGCGGCGGGGGAGACCGTTTCGCGCAGCGCCATCGCGTGGGCTGCGGTGTTCGCGCTCATCCAGCTGTTTGTCATCGTGTGGTCTGCCATAGGCAAGGTCGAGCGGGACGTGCTCGCGCCCGTGTTTCTTAGCCTGGCGGTCGCCGGCTGCATGTGGGCGAGTGTGGCCCGCCGCGTGATCGTCCCGCGCATCGAGCACCTCAAGACCCCGCGAAAGCGCAAGCCCATCCGCCCGGCCGTCTGCGGCGCGCTTGCCATCTGCCTTGCGGGCGTCTTCGCCTTCCTGGGCCTGGAGATCCCCTCCAATCACAACTTGCTGTGGATGTACCCCCTGTGCGCCCTGCTTGAGTGGGCGCTTATCACCGTGCCCCTGCTGAGCCTCTACTTCCTGGTCCAGCGCCGTGGTTGCCTGCCCGCCGTGCTGGCCGCGGCCCTCAACATCTTGGGCATCGCCGAGTACTTCATCATCACCTACAAGTCCATGCCCATCCAGCCGGGCGACCTCTCCGCGCTCTCCACCGCGGCTGCCGTGAGCGGCGGGTACGATTACATCCTCAACCCGTTTTGCCTCTACGGCATGGCGTTTACCCTGGTATCGCTGTTGGTGTGCGAGTACTCCGCCATCTACCGCCCCAAGGCCGAGCGCCGGGGGCCGGGTGCCGCCAAGCGCGTGGGGATAAACCTGCTGCTTGCCGTGGTGTGCCTGGGCGGCGTTGCCGCGCACGTCACGCTCATCGACTACTACAACACCCTCTGGGTCCAGGTCTATACCTGGCGCCCGCTTGAGAGCTACTACCGCGAGGGCTTCTTGCCCTGCTTTATCTCGGCTGCGCAGACCATCAAGCCGCCGCGTCCGGCGGACTACACGGTGGACGACGCCAAGAAGCTCATCAAGGACTATGCCGCCGACTACGACGAGGTCGAGGGCACGGGCGAGGCCCGCCGTGCTGCCGAGCAGCAGTTCAACGACGAGAAGCCCACGGTCATCACGATCATGAACGAGACCTTCTCGGATTTGTCCATCTATCAAAACCTGCACGCCGACTACCAGGGTCCGCAGTACTTTAAGAGCATCTCCAACGCGCTCAAGCGCGGCAAGCTCTACGTCTCTGCGTACGGCGGCGGCACGGCAAACACCGAGTTCGAGTACCTCACGGGCAACTCCATGGCCTACCTGGGCTCGGGCGTGTACCCCTACACCATCTACGACCTGCAGGGCCGCGAGAACCTGGCCGCGCAGTTTAAGAGCCTGGGCTACACCACCACGGCTATGCACCCCAACCATAAGACCAACTGGAACCGCGAGAACGTCTACGAGGACTTTGGGTTCGACCGGTTCTTGGGTATCGAGGATTTCTCGGGTTCCGAGCAGCTGCGCGGCATGGTGACCGACCAGGCTACGTACAACAAGATCCTGGAGCTGCTCGACCAAAACTCCGACCCGCAGTTCATCTTCGACGTGACCATGCAAAACCACTCCGGATACAAGACGGGGCTCCTCCCTTGGGCCAAGCTGGTGGACTATGCGATCGACGGCGTGAGCGACCCCGAGGTGAACGAGTACCTCTCGCTCATAGAGGAGTCCGACCGCGCGCTGGAGTACTTCATCAACAGGCTCTCGCAGCTGGACCGCAAGGTGGTGCTGGTGTTCTTCGGCGATCACCAGCCGTTCTTCCCCGACAGGTACAACAAGTGGTTCACGGGCGAGGACAGCGCGGTGCATGCCGAGCGCCAGTGGCAGACGAGCTACGTGATCTGGGCCAACTACGATGTGGCGGGCAACGACCAGGTGAGCGAGCAGGACGATCTGTCCACCAACTACCTGGGCAGCGAGCTTATGCAGCTCATCGGTGCACCGCTGAGCGACTACCAGAAGGCCCATATCGTGCTGCGTAACAGCATGCCGGCGATCAACTCCACGGGATACGCCGACGGCCAGCTCGCCTGGTACCTGTCGAGCGCGAGCGTGAGCGCCGAGGACGGCGCGTCCGATAGCGCCGTGGCTGCCGCGGCGGCCCGCGCCGATCTGGCGAAGATGCAGTACTACATGCTCTTCCGCGACGGCAAGGACGTGTACGCCAAGCGCGCGCAGACCGCGGCCAACGAGACGGATCCCAACTTGGTGCCGGGCACCACCCAGATCAAGTAGCGGGTTTTGCCTGGTCACCGCGCCGGGAAAAACCGTCACCGTACGCGTTCGCCTATTCTCGGCAAGATTCAAGCTTTGCTTAAAGGTTTTGTCCGCAACTGGGTATCTCCGCAGGTAGAGCCTATTGCGACGGAAACCTTGAATGACTAGAATCTCCCTCTATGCTTCGGCAATCTGCTGGCTTAGAGGGAGAATTTTTATGAGTCAGAACGAGGTGGCCGCAAACGCTTCGGCCCCCATGTTGCGCAACTCGCACAACATTCCCGTGAGCGCCGCGGCCATGCTGGTTGCGCTGGGCGTGGTTTACGGAGACATTGGAACCAGCCCCATGTACGTGACCAAGGCCATCGTGGCCGGCAACGGCGGCATCTCCACCGTGAACGAGGAACTGGTGCTGGGTGCGCTCTCCTTGGTGATCTGGACGGTCACGCTGCTCACCACGCTCAAGTACGTGGTCATCGCCCTACGCGCCGACAACCACGGAGAGGGCGGCGTGTTCACGCTGTACAGCCTGGTGCGCCGCATTGGCAAGTGGCTCATCATCCCGGCCATGCTGGGCGGCGCGGCGCTGCTCGCCGACGGCATCCTCACCCCCGCGGTGACCATCACCACCGCCGTGGAGGGCTTGCGCACCATTCCGGCGGTCTACGCGATCATGGGCGACGACCAGGTGAAGGTCATTGTCATCACGCTGGCGATTATCTGCATTTTGTTTGCGGTGCAGCAGGCGGGCACGTCAAAGATCGGCAAGATCTTTGGCCCTGTGATGACCGTCTGGTTCTTGTTCTTGGGCCTGGCCGGCCTGTTCAACCTGGTGACCAACGACATCACGGTGATCCGCGCGTTCAACCCGCTGCGCGGCGTGGCCTTCCTGGTGAGCCCGCACAACCATGCCGGCTTTATGATCTTGGGCAGCTGCTTTCTTGCTACCACCGGTGCCGAGGCGCTCTACGCCGATATGGGCCACGTGGGCCGCGGCAACATCTACGGCACCTGGCCGATTGTAAAGGTCTGCCTTATCTGCAACTACCTGGGTCAGGGCGCCTGGCTGCTCGCTAACGCGCACAACCCCGAGCTCGCCGCCATCGTGGACATCAACCCGTTCTTCCAGATGCTGCCCGCCATGGTGCGTCCCTTCGCGGTGGCCTTGTCGGCATGCGCGGCCATCATCGCGTCGCAGGCGCTCATCACGAGCTCGTTCTCGCTGGTGTCCGAGGCCAGCCGCCTGGACCTCATGCCCCACATGCAGGCGTTTTACCCCGCCGAGACCAAGGGCCAGATCTACATCCCCATGGTCAACAACGTGCTGTGGGTGGGCTGCATCATCGTGGTGCTGCTGTTCCAAACCTCGGCGCGCATGGAGAACGCCTACGGCCTGGCCATCACGGCTGCCATGTTGTGCGACACGCTTTTGCTATCGATCTATCTCAACAAGATCCGCGGGCTGCATGTGGCGCCTTGGGTGTTCCTAGCGTTCTTCGCGCTGCTTGAGGGATGCTTCTTGGCATCGTCGCTCACCAAGTTCTTCCACGGCGGCTACTTTGTGGTGCTGGTCGCGGGCATGATCTTGGGTATCATGGCGAGCTGGTACTTTGGCTCTGCCGTCGAGCGCCGCCAGTCCACGCTGCTGCCCATCAAGAACTACATCGGTGCGCTGGGCCGCCTGCGCGGGGACGAGACCTACGAGCTCATGAGCGACAACCTGGTCTACCTCACCAACGGCGCCAACACCGACTACCTGGACCGCGATATTCTCTATTCCATTTTGGACAAGCACCCCAAGCGCGCGCAGGCGTACTGGTTTGTGAACATCGAGGTGACCGACGATCCCAACACCTATGCCTACTCGGTGGAGAACTTTGGGACCGACTACGTGTTTCGCGTGCACCTGTTCTTGGGCTACAAGGTCAATCAGCGCGTGAACGCCTACCTGCGTCAGATCGTGGGCGACCTGGCCGCGAGCGGCGAGCTGCCGGCGCAGGAGCACGCGTACTCCATCTACAAGAAGCCGGGCGCCATTGGGTCGTTCCGCTTCTGCATGCTGCGCAAGACGCTTGCGCCCGAGAGCGACGTGGAGATTCGCGACCGCATGGCCATCCAGCTCAAGTACGCGATTCGCTGCGTGGCGGGGTCGCCCGTGCGCTGGTACGGCCTGGAGAACTCGGCGGTGTTCTATGAGTACGTGCCGCTGTTTACCAAGTTCAAGACGGTAAAAAAGCTTACCCGCATCCATCCCAAGGACCGGCCATAGCGGTGCCTGGCCGCCCGGCAGAAGGTCCAGTGCTCAAATAATCCTGCGCAAGAAGGAGGCCCCACTGGGGCCTCCTTTGCGTGCGGAACTTCGCCTGGACCTTATGCCGGGCGGTGCTGCAAGGGCAAGGGCCGGGCGTTGGGGCACATGCGGGCTCGAGAAAAGGGAAAAGGCAGCGCACGGGGCTCGCTTGGCCCTATTCAGGCGGCGCTGCTCGGGCGTTGGCGTGCTGTTGGGGGTCATTCGCGCCCGCGGGGAAGGGATGCTGCGGGGTTGAAGGTTGGTTTTAGGGCGTCTGGATAAAACTAATCGACTTTGGTGTGGGTTTTTGTCGAACCTGGAAGTAGCCTGGCGATTCGGGAGTCAGCTACCTGCGGTTTTGTTGAGCCAAATGAGGGGTATACCGACGAAGCTGCGAAAAACCCACACCAAAGTCGATTAATTTTTATTTGAGCGGGCTTGCGGTACGATTTTGGGCGAACTTTGGCTCAACGGGGAGCGTTTTTATGCGATTGACTATGTTGGGGACCGGCAATGCGCTGGTTACGCGGTGCTATAACACCTGTTTTGCGCTCAGCGAGGGCGAGCGGCACCTGCTGGTGGACGGCGGCGGCGGAAACGGCCTGCTGGTGCAGCTGCGTCGTGCGAATATTGACTGGCGTGACCTGCGCGAGATCTTTGTGACCCACAAACATACCGACCACCTGCTGGGCGTGGTGTGGATGGTCCGCATGATCTGCCAGCACATGGCCCAAGGAGGCTATGAGGGGGAGGCCTATATCTACTCCCACGCCGAGGTCACAGGTCTGCTGCGCCAGATGGCCGCCGACCTGCTCACGCCCAAGCAGGCGGCCTGCATCGATACCCGTCTGCATCTGGTGACCGTGGCGGATGGCGAGATGGGCGAGCTCATGGGACGCAAGATCACCTTCTTTGACATTGGGTCCACCAAGGCGGACCAGTTTGGCTTTCGCATGGAGCTGGACGGCGGCCGCTCGCTGGTCTGCTGCGGCGACGAGCCCTATAACGAGCGCGAGCGCCCCTACGCCCAAGGTGCGACCTGGCTTATGCACGAGGCCTTTTGCCTGGATGGCGAGGCGGACATCTTCCATCCGCATGAGAAGCACCACTCGACGGTCAAGACCGCCTGCGAGCTTGCCGAGGCCCTGGGTGTTGAGAACCTGATCCTCTACCACACCGAGGATGCCAACCTGGAGCGTCGCGAGGAGCTCTACCGCACGGAAGGTGAGCACTACTACCACGGTGGCCTGCACATCCCCAACGACCTGGACGTCATCGAGCTCTAAGAACATCGCGCTAAATAAAAGAGCCGCCCTTCGCCCCGGCTAGCGTTTTGGGGAGAAGGGCTGCTCTGTGTTTGGACCCATGCTTTGGTGGCTGCGGGGTGCGCAAGGCCTTACGCGCGGCGCACCAGATAGCAGTGGTGGATCTTCTTGTTGCGGGCGAAGTCCTCGGGGATGGTGCGCTCGGTGATGTCGGTGAGCTCGATGCCGTCCTCGGCCAGCGCGGTGCGGTTGGGTCTAAAGCCGCGCAGGTTGCAGCTAAAGATTGCGGTGCCGCCGGGTGTGAGCAGGTCGGTCACACCGTGAAGCAGGTCCACGTGGTCGCGTTGGACGTCCCAGGTGCGCTCTCCCATCTTTGAGCTGTTGGAGAACGTGGGAGGGTCGCAGAAAATGAGGTCCCAACGGTTGTTGGTATGGCGCATGCGCCCCATCCATCCCAGCACGTCGTCACGCACGTAATGGTGCTCGGAGCCGGTGAAGCCGTTGGCGGCCATGTTACGCTCCGCCCAGTCCAGGTAGGTGTTGGAGAGATCAACGGTCACGGTCTCCAAAACACCGGCATCGGCCGCATAGCAGGTCGCGGTGCCCGTATAGGCAAACAGGTTGAGAAACCATCGCACGTTGTTATCGCGGCACATGCTGCGCACCATGTCGCGCGTCACGCGGTGGTCGAGGAAGATGCCCGTGTCCAGGTAGTCGTCAAAATTGACCTCAAAGGTCAGGCCTCCCTCGCAGATCTTAACGGCTGCCGAGGAGCCCTTCTTGCCGCCGTCTCGCCGCGCCGCCGAGCCGGAGCGGACGCCGCCGCCCATGCTGCCGCCCTGCTTGCCGCCGCCGGCGTACTGCGAGCCGCCGCGGGCGCGCGTACGGGCGCGGGCATGCACGTTCTCGGCTGGCACATCCAAAATGCGCGGAGCGAGCGCGAGGATGTCCAAGAAGCGAGCTTGGGCAACGGCGGCATCAACGCTTTTGGGCGCAGCGTACTCGGCGATCACCAGCCAGCGGCCCGGCGTGGCCTCGGCGCCCTCGTACACATCGATGGCGGCGGCGTAATCGGGCAGGTCGGCGTCGTAAACGCGGTAGCAGCTCGCGCCCTCGCGGCGCGCCCACTTGCGGCGCGTGCGGGCGTTCTTCTTCAAGCGGTTGGCAAACTGCGAGCTCTCGGCAACCAGCACGGGCACGGCCTTGCCCTGGCCCACATCGACCGTGGCGACGGCGGCTGCCAAGAGATTCGGGTCGCCGATCTTGTCCTTGCGGTCTTGAGCTCCATGCTTGCGATCGAGGTGCCCGGAGCGCGTGCCCACCGCACTTGCCGCGGCCCCTGCGGCGCCTCGCGCGCCTCCGCGCCAGAACTGCACCTGGGCGTCATCGTTGCCGGGGCGCACGTCGAGCGTGCGGTCTGCCGCGCCGCCCAGCGCGCGGGCCAGCAGGTCGTTGCGGGTAAGGGCCGCCACGTCGGCGCGGGCGAACGCCTCCTCGCCCGTAAGCTCGCCCACCAGCGCCAGCAGCGGTTGCATATGCGTGAGCGTGTGCTCCGCGGCGTCGAGGGCAAGGCTTACCACGCAGCGGTCGTCAGCACCGGCCCAGCGGGTTGCGCAGCCAGGTGTATCGTTCACCGGGCCGCCCTGCGCGAGCGCGCCCGCAAGCGCGCCGGCATCGGCTCGGTATAGCTTCACAAAGCCGCCCATGCTCGCGGAGTCCACCACGCGCTGCGCGAAATCGGCCGCGGCCCCGTCCGTATCGCAGGCCAGCACACGACCAAGCGGCAAACGCGCGCCCAGCTCGGCGCGCTCGCGTGCCTCGGCGAGCAGCGCCATCCAGGCGGCGGGGTCGTAGGCGCCCCAGCCCATAAAGCCCCAATGACGGCGGCGTTCCCCGGGCGCCTCGTCTACCAGCATGTATGCCGCCTCAAGCGAAACCCCGCCGCCCGCGCAGCAAGGGTCCACCAGAGCCGCGGTCACGGCAAGCGCGTCGTCCGCGCGCTCGGCGTCCTGCGCCTCGGCATCCCTCACTCCACCTGCCAGCTCCGCGCGCCGCGCGGCCAGCGTGCGGCAGGTGCCCGCCCATCCGGCATGGCCCAGCAGCAGCGCCGCGTAGTCGGGGCGCAAAAAGTGCGCCGGCGCACCCGGACGGGTCGCCATGCGCGGCATGCGGCGAAACAGCGGTTCCCCCGCAAGGTCGATGTGCACGCTCACGCGGTCACCGCGAAGCGAGACCAAAAGCCG
>Cebus_capucinus_imitator_PRJNA485217_SSR056__coassemble_587_pt1 | contig 33943 bp, 30 predicted proteins | sample Cebus_capucinus_imitator_PRJNA485217_SSR056__metabat2_low_PE_012 | metagenome-assembled genome bin Cebus_capucinus_imitator_PRJNA485217_SSR056
TCATCGACGCGGGCTACGTGTACGTGGCCTGCCCGCCCATCTTTGGCGTGAAGGTGCGCAACAAGATCCACTACGTCTACCCCAACGGCCGTCAGCCCGAAGACGAGATCCTGCGCGACACCATTCGCGAGCTAGGGCTCAACCCCGACGACGCCGATGACGAGGCGGCCGGCGGCAAGATGACCAAGAAGCGCAAGGGCTACACCGTCCAGCGCTACAAGGGCCTGGGCGAGATGGATCCCAAGCAGCTGGCCAGCACCACCATGGACCCCAAGACCCGCATCCTGCAGCGCGTGACCATCGAGGACGCCATCACCGCTGAGCGCGCCGTGCGCGAACTCATGGGCAACCAGGTGGAGTTCCGCCGCGCCTACATCGAGAAGCACGCCCGCGACGCCCGCTTCCTGGACGCCTAGCCCTCGCCCCGTGGACAAACTCCCCGGGCAAATGTCCACAAGGGTGGACAGACTCCCCGGGCAAATGTCCACAAGGGTGGACAGACTCCCCGGGCAAATGTCCACTCACACGACCACGAAAGGAGAAACGTGGCTGACGATATGAACAACACGCCCGCCGACGACGGCGGCACCGGCATGCCCGACGACCTCAAGCGGCTGCTTGCCCGCGCCGACGAGGACGAGGGTGTGGACGTCTACGATGAGAACGCCGAGACCGATGACGAGGAAGAGGTCGATGATGAGGAGCTCGAGGAGAGCTTTGGCGCCGTGGACCGCGGCGAGACCGCCGGCGAGGACGAGCACGGCGGCCAGCTGCAGGTAAGCGAGTTTGGCCGCGAGATGAAGCAGAGCTTCATCGAGTACTCCATGTCCGTCATCACCGCCCGCGCCCTGCCCGACGTGCGCGACGGCTTGAAGCCGGTGCACCGCCGCATTCTCTACGCGATGAACGAGTCCGGAATCTTCCCCAACCGCCCGCACAAGAAGAGTGCGTGGACGGTGGGCGAGGTTATCGGCAAGTACCACCCCCACGGCGACTCCGCGGTCTATGACACCATGGTCCGCCTGGCCCAGTGGTTCTCCATGCGCACCCCGCTCATCGACGGCCACGGCAACTTCGGAAACATCGACGGCGACTCGGCGGCAGCCATGCGTTATACCGAGAGCCGTCTGGCAAAGCCCGCCATGGAGCTTCTGCGCGACCTGCAGAAGGACACCGTGGACTGGCAGCCCAACTACGACGAGTCCCTGGCCGAGCCCCAGGTTCTGCCCGCGCGCTTCCCCAACCTGCTGGTAAATGGATCCTCGGGCATCGCCGTGGGCATGGCCACCAACATTCCGCCGCACAACCTGGGCGAGGTCGTCGAGGCCACCTGCCACTACATCGACAACCCCGACGCCACCGTGGACGAGCTCATGCAGATCATGCCGGGCCCCGACTTCCCCACGGGCGCGGTGATCATGGGCGTGGACGGCATCCGCAAGGCCTACGAGACCGGCCGCGGCTCCATCACCGTCCGCGCGAAGGCGCACGTGGAGTCCACCAAGACCGGCCGCAACCGCCTGGTCTTCACCGAGGTTCCCTACCAGGTCAACAAAGGCACCCTGCAGGAGAAGATCGCCCAGCTGGTGAACGAGAAGCGCATCGAGGGTATCTCGGACATGCGCGACGAGTCCAACCAGAAGGGCATCCGCCTGGTCATCGAGCTCAAGAAGAACGTGATCCCGCAGGTCGTGCTCAACAACCTGTATAAGTTCACCTCGCTGCAGACCACCTTTGGCGTGAACAACCTCGCGCTGGTGGGCGGCGTGCCCAAGTGCCTGTCGCTGCCCGAGATCTTGGGCCACTACGTCGATCACCAGGTCGACGTGGTCACCCGTCGCACCCGCTTCGACCTCAAGAAGGCCCAGGCCCGCGCGCATATCCTCGAGGGCTACCTCATGGCGCTCGACCATATCGACGAGGTCATCTCGATCATCCGCTCCTCGCAGACCGATGCCGAGGCCAGCGCCCGTCTGATCGAGCGCTTTGGCTTCACGCCCGAGCAGACCTCCGCGATCCTCGAGATGAAGCTGCGCCGCCTCACCGGCCTGGAGCGCGACAAGATCGAGGACGAACTCGCGGGTCTGCGCCGTGCGATCGCCTACTACGAGGACCTGCTCGCGCATGAGGAGAAGATCCTGGGCGTGATCAAGGACGAGATGCGCGAGATCGCCAAGAAGTTCTCCGACAAGCGCCGTACCGAGATCACCCATGCCGAGAAGGACCTGGATGTGGAGGACCTCATCGCCGACGAGGACATGGTGGTCACCATCACCCACACCGGGTACGTGAAGCGCATTCCCGTGGCGACCTACCGCAGCCAGAAGCGCGGCGGCAAGGGCGTGGCGGGCGCGAGCCTCAAAGAGGACGACGTGATCGACGAGATGTTCATCGCGTCCACGCACGAGTACGTGATGTTCTTCTCCAACCGCGGCAAGGTCTACCGCCTGAAGGTGCACGAGCTGCCCATCGGCAGCCGTCAGGCGCGCGGTACCGCTATCGTGAACCTGCTGCCCTTTGAGGAGGGCGAGAAGATCGCGAGCGTGATCAGCTGCCGCGAGTACCCCGATGACGAGTACCTCATGTTTGCCACCGCCAGCGGCATGGTGAAGAAAACCGTGATGAGCGCGTACGCTCGCGTGATGCGCAGCGGTCTGATCGCCATCAAGCTGCAGGCCGGCGACCGCCTGCTCAACGTGCGCCGCGTGAAGCCCGAGGATCGCGTGATCTTGGCCACCACGGCCGGCAAGGCGATCATGTTCCGCGAGGACGACGTGCGCGCCACCGGGCGCGACACCTCCGGCGTGCGCGGCATCACGCTCAAGGGCACGGCCGAGGTACTGGGCATGGAGATCACCAACGGTCGCGGCGACCTCTTTGTGATCACCGAGCGCGGCTACGGCAAACGCACGCTCATCGAGGACTACCCCACGCAGGGACGCGGCGGCCAGGGCGTCTACACCATTCAGATGACCGATAAGAAGGGCAACCTCTCGGCCATGAAGGTGGTGGGCCCGCAGCACGAGCTGTTCATCATCACCGAGGGCGCGACCGTGATTCGTGTGAAGAGCGAGGATATCTCGCAGACCGGTCGCTCCACGCAGGGCGTGAAGATGATGAGCGTGGCCGACGGCGACCGCGTGATCGCCGTGGCCCGCATGACGAGCGCCAAGAAGAAGGCCAAGGCGCCTGCCGTGGCCGAGGGCCAGACCGGCCTGGACTTCTCGGCCGCCGGTGGAGACGTGGAGCTTGACGACGACCGCGTGGACATTGGCAGCGGCGATGAGGCCCTGGAGGATCTGATCGACGAGTAGTGCGCAGTGCGGCGCGGTGGCACGGCGGTTGCGGGGTGCGGCCAGCCGCGCCGCGATCACCGCGCACCGCGCCGGAACCGTAACGTTTCACGTGTAACAAGAGCCGTCGGACGGGAGAATACCCCATCCGGCGGCTCTTTTGCTTGCACTGCAAGGCAGCGGCCCGGAACTGCTGCATTTTTGCGATTAGTGAACGGAGTAGCCGCACTAAAGGCCGCTGTCTGAATGTCCTATTCACTACTCGAATAATTGCACACGCTCCACCTGCGGTTCTGTCAGCACGGCAAAGGCGCTGTCTAAAAATCCGTTCACTACTCCAAAAAACGCATGGAAAAAGACAAGCCGAGAAATACTACAACCTCCTCAACGGCTGATACCTCGGTGAGGCTCACAGGGGACTCAACTGATCCGGCCGCCGCCCGCAACACGTCGGATAGAATGCTCGCGGCATTGGTTGATTGAGAGATGGCGAGTGAATAACTTATCTGGATGCCGCGTTGATCAACTTGGGCATAGGCGTCGAGCCGCCCAGTTCGTATAGCCCTCTTGGCTTCAGTGAGATCGAGGACCATTATCTCAAAGCGTGGAATATCACCCTCGGTGCTAACTGCATTCCTGCACTGCTCCAGTACTTCAAGGTACTCGGCGCTGTTGGTGCCTATGCGGTATATGTCGGTATCTGTAAGTTGGATGTTTCCCGTCAAGAGGCAAAACGCGAGGAGCACGGGCATCGCGAGAGCGGGGGCGATCAGTGCGTTTAGTGCGGTTCTCTTGTTAGAGAAGAAACAGAGAAGTTCTTTTTTTGAATACGGTGAGAGCGACTCTGGTTCGCATCATTTGATCACCAGCTTGCGGATTGCGTCGAAGTATTCTGTAAGACCAAGATTATGCGTAACGTCTTTAAGGGACCCCGCGAACTCGACAACACCGCCTCGTAAGACGACTATGTCGTTGCACATATCAAGTATCTCACCGATGGAATGACTTGAGATGACAACGTAGCGGCCTGAGCGGGCCTGCTGCTCAAGAACCCGATTGAGCATAGATGCCGCCGCGAAGTCGAGTCCGTTTTCAGGCTCATCGAGCATGATGATCTGCGGCTCATGTATGAGTGCGCGGGCGATCGCCGTTTTTTTGTCGCATGCCGGTGGACATCTCGTTTACCTGACGGTGCAGGATGTCACTCATATCGAGAAGATCTGCATAACGGGCGATGTGCGCCTTGGCATCCGCCGCTTTCAGCCCCCTAAGCTCGGCGTGATATAAGATATTTTGATATGCAGTGAGCTCTCCGTAGAGTCCCGGCCTGCCACCAAAGAGCAGGGAGGTGTTTTTGCTACCGCACATGACTGCTTTTGATGCCATACGGTTCGACCTTGTTCTACGAGGCTGCGCGCCGTGCCGCGATGAGATCGAGACGTCCATGGGCGATATGGGATGTCTAGCGTATAAAGATACGCTGTTGAGCGACTGTTCGCTGGGTATGCGCAAACGAATCGCGCTCGCCGGGGCTTTTGCGGCACCAACGCCCGTAGTGCTGCTGGATGAGCCGATCAACGGGCTGGATGCCGAGGGCGTGATACGACTTAAGAAGAACATGCGCGCCGCAGCGGACCAAGGGTCGATCGTCGTGGTTTCTGCGCACGTGCTCGCATTCATGCAGCAGGTGTGCGACAGGGTGCTGCTCCTAAAAGAGGGGAAGATTGTGCGAGATGTCCCCGTGGGGGATGTTGACATAGAGGTGGAGTTTCTCAAGCTTCTGTAGCGATCGCGCTGCAGTGATTGGTGGGTGAGCGAAGGTGAAATCCCGCCGCCTCTTTTCAAATGCCCCGCATTCTCAGCGATTCTTAGCGTGGTTTATGCGAAGAATGCAGAACATTTCATAAAACCGCAGGTAGAATCTACTGTTTTCTCAGCGTTATACTTTTTTGCTGATCGAATGCTGAGAATACGGGACATTCAGGGCGCGGTAACATAAAGGTCCGGGCAACGTGTCCGGACCTCGTGATTCAAATGGTGGAGGTTAGGGGGATCGAACCCCTGACCTCAGGCTTGCAAAGCCCGCGCTCTCCCAGCTGAGCTAAACCCCCACGATAGTAATAAACACCCCAGCGGCGACTCGGCTCTCGCTGGGGTGTTTATTGCGAAGAGAAATGGTGGACCTGACAAGATTCGAACTTGTGACCTCCCGGTTATCAGCCGGACGCTCTAACCAACTGAGCTACAGGTCCATCCGCGAGAAAGAAATATACGCTACGGCCCAACCTCCGTCAACAACTTTTTTAAGAAAAGTGAAAAAAGGTGCCCACAGGGATGAGATGCGGCAGGTCGCACGCGGTTTTGGGTAGTATTACAACCCGATAGATCTTGCACGTGCACCCACCCGCTGGAGGTATTTACCCGTGATCCGCGTCGATGTGGAAACCATCCTCATGGCTGCCGGCCCCGTCCCGTCCGTCATCGTCCTGCGCGAGCGCACCGGCCAGGCGGACAACGCCGCCCCCTCGCGCTCCCTGTCCATCCACACCGGCTCGTTTGAGGCGGCGTCGGTAGGGCGCGGCATGGACAGGTCCGAGGATGACCGCCCCCTCACGCACGACCTGCTTGCCCAGGCCGTGAAGGCTTTGGGCGCCAAGGTCGAGCGCATCGAGATCGACCGCGTCGACGCGCCGGTGTTTTTCGCGAGCGTGGTGCTCGGCAAGACGGGTGACGACGGTGTTACCGAGGAGGTTCGCCTGGATGCCCGGCCCAGTGACGCGATCGCGCTGGCTGTACGTGTGAACGCGCCCATGTTCGTGGAGGATGACGTGATGAACCGCGCGGGCACCGTGTCGCGGGCGGCCGAGATGGATGAGACGGCCGAGTACGAGCGCTTCGACCAGTTTGTGCAAAACCTCTCGCCAGACGATTTCTGACTCGCGGTTCTCGACATGCTAATAGGTGCGCCCTTTGACCGTCCTCCCGCGACGCGGGGGCTTCTGCATATTTGCGTGTAGTGAACGGTTACCGGGGGCGATGGTTAAGGGCTCTGCAAGATGCCCTGGTAGCGAGGCTGTATATTAGCGAGTAATGTATTGGGCATTCATTACTCAACGGTTCATGGAGCAGAATCGCGCAATACTCGTAAATATGCAGAAAAGGTCCCCGCCTTGCTCGCGGGGGTTTCGCGGGGTTTGGCGCGGCGCGCCCGCGCTGCCAGCGTCGTCACGTATGATAGATGCAATCAAGCAGAAGTGCTCAGGGAGGACTTGCTCATGGCTGAGAACAACGAGGGTGCGGTTTCCACAGCGCTCGATGCGATGGTGGGCGACCTGCTGGGCGCCTTTTTGGACTGCCTGGCAGAAGGCGAGAACCCCGGCGTGGTGGTGAGTGTGGAGGATGCCGCCGCTACCCGCTACGAGGCCGTGTTCACCGACGACGGCGAGGAGGCCTGCCTGGAGGCGGCTCGCGCGTATGTGGCGAGCCACGCCAAGGGCATCCCCGCCGAGAAGCTTGGCCGCATCGAGCGCGCTGCTGTGGCCTATGTGGGCTGCGTTGAGATGGACGGCGACTACGAGGATGCCATCCTTGTCACCTTCCACGAGCGCGGCATGGCCTGCGCCTACAGCGCCTACGTGTTGGTGCGCGGTATTGGTGAGGGTGATGGTCTGGAGTGGGCCGACCCCGAGCCCGCCGGTGAGGAGCCTGCGCTCATCGCGTAGTTCTCTGCGTCGTAGGCCTCGCGGCGCCCGCCGCAAAATAGCGTCGGTAAACGACAGGCAGCCGTTATTGCGGGGATTCATTACTTAGCTTCAGCCGTCACCAAGCGTGACGAGCGCGCATTTAATGAGACTATTCCTATCTCAAAAATGAGCAAAAGAGCCTCATGAGACAAAACCGATATCCCGTGCGTTTTAATAGCAGGTACCTGCGCCCGCGCACGAATGCGGGCTTCAAAGGTCACGTGGGCGTGACGCTCGGGAACGAAGGCGCAAGAGGCCGGTGGTATGGAGCGGCGATGGCCCCATGTGCACGATCGGGAAGGATGAAAAGATGAGACACCAAGATCCGGACGATGCCACGCCCTGCCGTCATCATGGCTTGAGTTCGCGCCTGGCACGGCCCGCCCGCGCTGCGGTAACGGCGGCCCTGCTGGTGAGCATGGGTCTGTCGCAACCTGCGGGCGCCGTGGCGCTGCAGGCGCTGGCAAGCAAATCCGCGTCCGAGCGCACCGCGGTAGTTACCGAGAACGCCGCGATAGAAACCGCTGGTAGGAAGAATGAAATCCGCGATGCCGAGAAGACCTCAACCATCGCGGAGACGGATCGCCCCCACGACGCCGACCCTGCATCGGTCGGAGATTCCTCACAGGGCCATGGTGCGTTAAGTACAGATTCCGCGCCCGCAGCCGGCCAGAATGCGGCCACCCCCGACCAACCGGTTCAGGCCCTCGCGACGGTATCGTCTGCCACCTCCCCCTCGCCCCAGGCCGCATCCAGCTACACCTCCACCAGCCGGGTGAACGTGGACTTTGTGATGTCCCATAAGATCATCGTCATGCCCTACGCACCCGTGAAGCTCCAGATCACCAGCTACGCGGGTCCCAGTGCCCTCGCGGCCAGCCCCAACGACCCCGCCAAGGTCAACAAGATCGAGCTTGTGGCCGTGCCCGACGCCGACGGCAACTTCCATATAGACCCCGTCCATACCACCTTCGACGGCGTCGCGACCAGGGCTGCCACCACCTCGCCCGCCGGTCTCGACTGGACCCCCGATGACGTGATCGACAACGTCGATACCGTGGAGGAGCCCACGTCGGGACGCAGGCTCACGCTCTCGCAGACGGGGTACTGGGGCTTTGCACTCACGTTCTCGGACAGCGCGAACCGTTGGCTCAACATCGACAAGGTGGCCGTGAGCAGCCTGCGCTACAACGAGGATGGAACCGTTAGGTACAACTGGGCCACCACCGCCAGTGACTGGAACATGAAGGCGAGCGGCTACATCCCCGGTATATCCACCACCGCGACGGCCACCTTCACCCACAAGATGGGCGTCATCTTCGATGCAAACGGCGCGACCGTGGGTGAGCCGCCCAAGCAGATCACCATGGCGATAGACGCCTGGCGCACCACCGCCCCCGGACCCGGTAGCATGGACCGCCCCGGCTACATCTTTAGGGGTTGGCGCGGCGCGTTCACCGGCGACAAGGTCTTTGTGCCCGGTGAGCAGCTGGGCGAGTGGCCCGGCCCGTGGATGCGCGCTGTGTGGGATCCCCGTCCCAACACCGTCGAGTGGAAGGCGGGTGTCAACGGCAGCGTGACCGCCGTGGAGCCGGAGACGGTGCTCACTGACGAGTATGCGCTCTCTCACGTCACCGCGACCGCAGATGCCGGTTACCGCTTCACGGGGTGGTCCTACTCCACCCAAAAGCTTCAGCAAAAGGAAGGATGGAAGCCGGGAGATCTAGGCGACCGCTACGACGTGGTGTACGAGACAGGCACGGTGGCCGACTACCACACCCTCGCCATCACCGGCCCCACCACCTTCACGCCCACATTTGAGGCCGCGGGCTATGTGAACGCACAGGCGGGCGCGGGGGGCGCGATCGCCCTGCGTGCCGGCGAGACGCACATCGATGGCCCCACGGGCACCCAGGAGCGCGTGGAGTACAGCGCCGCCGCGGGCACGGGCCTCATGACCGACTCCGCCGGCGTGATGGCGACCCTGTCCTACAAGGCTGCAGACGGTTACGTGCTGGACCGCATCACGCTCGCCGACGACTACGGCCACACCTCCGCGATCTATGACTCGGCCAAGGAAGACCCCTGGGAGGTTCCCGGAAGCTTTGGGCCCGACGGGGCCATGAGCCCGGTGAGCTTTGCGCAGGATAACGAGGACACCGAGGTCGCCGAGCATGCCGGCTGGATCACCCTCACGGGTGTGAAGACCAACCTCACCGTGAGCGTCACCTACAAGAAGGCCGCCACCCCCGCGCCCAACCCGGATCCCACACCGGATCCGAACCCCACTCCCAATCCGGACCCTGATCCCGTTCCCAGCCCGGATCCCGCTCCGAGCCCAGACCCAGCCACCCCGCAAGACCCCATCGAGCCCGCGTCGAGCGGCGATTCCAAAAAGCATCTAACCGTCGCCCAGGCGAGCGCCGAGGCGGCGTCCGCCCTGCCTCGTACCGGCGACACCGCCCTCAGCTCCGCGGTCCCCATGGCGGCCATGGGCATTGCGGCCATGGCCGTGGGTGCGCGGGAACTCAGGCGCGCCCGCCGCGGCGAATAGAAAGTTAACGGGCCGCGGCCCGCATCACAAACGGCCTCGATCAGGTGTGACCGGGGCCGTTTTCACAAAAAAATGTCATACATGGGATATCACTTACATCAAAGCACCATAGCGCGTGTAAGCAGGCAATTTATGGAGCAGATGAATCAATGTTTCGCACCTGTGAATAAATAAGAGCACATCCCCCATATTATTACCTCGATCTATGAATAAATGCAGGTGAACCGATATGCAATACTAAGTTTTTGAGCACATTGAATGCGAAGTACACCCGACCACTTGAAAATTTGCGTAATCATACGCGAATTATTGAGTTAATCTGGATGAAACTTGATTGGATGCGTGCCATGGATCGTCTTGCAACCATAGATGGGACCCCGTGCGGGTTCGTCGCGCCAATGTGTGGGCGATTGACGTCCATAGGTGCGCCCCGCGCGGGCGCACTCATGCAAGGCTTCGCAAGCACGGACTCTCACAATCCCTCGTGTTTGTGCGCTGGGGGGGGGTACTTCCTAGATAAAAAGGCAGCCCGTCCGCTCGCCGGCGGCGATGCGTCATGCTCTCGCCCGCCTTGGCCGCGCATGGGCGTCCCGTGCGCCCCGCTGTTTGCGGGGCCGCAACCCGCGCTTCCTTACCTGTCCGCATCTCCCTCACATCATCTGCGCCGAAACCATCGTTACCGACCATCGCGGCGCCGCGGGGTTGGGCGCCGCGTTTTCTCAACGGTATCTATAGCGACCTCGTGCAAACCGTACGCCGCGCGCGGCACCGGTGCCTCGCATGTCTCCATCGCCCGAGTATGGACGGGGAAAGAGGATGTCCGCCACGCACGTTCGAAAGGAGAACGCGTGCTGGAAAGGTTGAGAAGGGCGTTATGTCCCAATCAGGCCGATCCCGCGCAGGGAGCCGTGGAGCCTGCACCCGTCGTGTTTGGGGGTGCCGCCGCGCCGCTCGCCCGTTTGGGCAAAAACGGCGCCCTGCGCGCTCTCAAGCTCGGCGAGGGACAGACCTCATCGCCCGCGCTTTCCGTGCGGTCGCAGAGGGAAAGCTCGTAGGGTAAACGTCGCATTAGGGGAATCATCATGGCAAAGCAATTGAAGAGTACCGAGAAGCCGCACTTGCGCATCAACACCGTGGAACACGCGCTCTTGGAGTTTATCGAGGCAAGCCCCTGCAACCGCATGGTGTGCGCCAAGTCGGTGGCTGCCGAGAGCCTGGGTGTGAGCGTGCCCACCGTCACCCGCGCCATGCGCCGGCTGGAGAGCCTGGGGCTGCTCATTGTATGCGAGCGCTTCTTGCGCAGCGGCGCCCAGATCGAAAACGAGTACGAGGTGTCCCAGCTCGGCCGCGAGCTGCTGCATACCTTTAAGCCCGTTCGCTAGCGGGCGCGCCCACCGAAGCAACTACCACCGTTCTCATCCCAATTATGAGCAGACGTTTGAAGGCCGACGGAAACATGCTCTAAGGTGTGAGGCGGCTTGAGAGAAGGAGGGAGTCATGGCCCAAACACCACCTGATGACAAACTGTATGCCGTACCTCCTGCTACACCTAGCACGGTATACGCAGATGGCGGCGAGCCTGCGCACGCCGCGGCCCCCTCGCAAGCCAAACGGCGCAAAAGGGTCGTCCGCCGTGTGTTGATGGCCCTCGCCGTTCTGCTCATTGTTGCCGGTGTGGTTACCGGCGGGCTCTACCTGTGGAGCCTGCGCGGCGTGGGTGTGGACCCCGGCACCACCATCGCGGCGAGCAAGGAGGGCATGTCCGAGGAGGAGATCCAGGAGATGCTCAACCGCCAGATGGAGGAGTCCATGATGAGCGTGAGCATAGCAACCAGCGTGAAGCTGCATGACGGCAAGCTCTATATCTATGCCACCAACAGCGCCGACAACAAGGTGGCTCAGGTGTTCACGGTGATCCAAGACGGCAAGCAATTGGTGCAGAGCGGTGCCGTTATGCCGGGCAAGAAGCTGGACTCGGTGGATGCCAAGGGCGCCAAGGCCGGAAAGGCCACCATCCGCGTGCAGGCCGTTGAGGCCGATTCGCTCGATGCTTACGGAAACCCCAGTGAGTTTTCCGTAGACATAGTTGAGGAGTAGAGAACAGGGGGGGGCACTCCCCGCAAGAAGGAAAGGAACGCTCCAACATGAAGAAGATCAACCGTACAATCGCCGCCGCCCTGTGCGGTTTAGGCTTGGTCTCCGGCCTCGCCGCTGCGCCCGTTGCCGCCCATGCGCTGCCCACGACGGACTTCTCTGATGTGACCACCGCCAACAATGCCACCACCGGCACCACCGAGGTAACCATTAAGGGCTACGATCCTAACAATCCCGACATCGATAACAACAACATCCCCGACAGCGCCAAGAAGCTCGCGGTGAAGGTGCCCACCAAGATTCCCCTGATCATGACTCCCGACGGCGCCGTCTACGGACCGTCTGACCTCAAGATCAAGAACGAGGGAGCCGCAAAGGTGAAGGTCTCCAACGTGAAGTTCGCTAAGGATGCTGGCTCCAAATTCACCATCACCGGTGACGCCCAGACTGATGAGAACTCCATCTCGGTGAAGTTCAGCTACGGCAGCACCAACACCTTCTCTCTGAACGAAGCTAATGTCTCCGGTTCTAACACCGCTGGTACTGCTCCCACGAACCTTGAGATCAATCCGGGCAGCGATACCACCCTTACGGTTTCCGGTAAGGTGAACAAGCTGTCTAGTGATAACAAGCTGCCTACTACAGACGCTACTGCTGTGAAACTGGGTACCATCACTTTCAGCTTCGAGCTGGCGTAACATCGCGCACATCGCTCGATGTCTCTATCCATCCTGCGCTCGGATGCGGGCGTGACTATACAAGGAGCTTGTCTGCATGTTTGCTTCTCGTAGCCTGGCTATGATAGCCTGCGCCCTTACGCTGGGCCTTGCTGCATCGCCCGTCAGCGCGGCCGCGCAGGATCTCTCATCGCAGGTGACCATCCGTGCCTTGAGCGACCAGCAGCCCATGGTGGAGACCGTTGTCTCCATTGGGGGTACGCATGTGGGGGATGGCCTGCTCGCCCAGACCGGTGACGCCCTTGCCTGGCTCCCCTTGGTGCTGCTGGGCTCCGGGCTTTTGGTCTGTGCTGCATCTACCATTGGTGATGACGAGGAAAAGACGTCCCACCCTGTGGGTTCCTCGGCATTATAGGGGTGCGACACGGACTCGCCCCCATCTTCCTCGGACACCCCGGCACCTTCCCGCCGGGGTGTTTTTGTGTCTCGAGGCCAAGAGGTCAACCTACGCGTCCCCAATCCAATTGGGGAAACTGCTGCAAGCGGCGGTTTTCTCCAACGTGATTGGGGCGATATGGATATGAAAGTACGTTGGCCCTGGTTTTAAGGTCGTTACGCAAGGTGGGCTCTACCGGTATTTTTACCGCAAGCGGCATTGTTCTCTAACAGATGGGTGCGCGGTAGACGGGAAATTTCCGCGAAGGCTGCTTACGGTTGGTGCTTATGAATGGGGTCAGCGTGTGTGGAGGTAGGGGGTGTGTGGGGAGTTCTGCATATATTCGAGTAATGTACGGCTTGACGTTGCGAATACGCGAGTATTGAATAGCTATCGCAGAACTCGGGAATATGCAGCTCGTCTACCTGTGACTCCTGCATGTGCCCTCGGGACGCGTCGGCCCGGCAGTTCAGTGCTCGAGACTATGCATCTTTTCCGTCCGGGCCCGGAGGCGAGGCGTGGGGAATCGGTCCGTACTCGTTGCAGGACTCTGGGAAATGCGGGAAACAACGCGGTTCGCAGCCCTTGCGTACCAAGATCTGCCCTATCTCCCATCCACATGTCGCCCCCCGCTCCACATCCCGCCGTGCACCTCAGGCCGCCCCGCTCCCGTGGCGGCGATGTGTGGTTGGATGCCGTTCACCAGCTCAACATGCCCGTTCACCGAAAAGCAGCTATCATATGCACGTTTGATGCAATAAACCGCAAGCGCCCGCGAGCGGGCGGGCATGAGGGGAACCGTATGCGCCAAGAGAATCTGAGGAACATCGCTATCATCGCGCACGTCGACCACGGCAAGACCACCCTGGTGGACAAGCTGCTGCGCGCCACCGACGCCTTCCGCGCTAACCAGCAGGTTGAGGAGCGCGTGCTGGACTCCAACGACCAGGAGCGCGAGCGCGGCATCACCATCCTGGCCAAGAACATCTCCATTGAGTACAAGGGCGTGAAGATCAACGTGATCGACACCCCGGGCCACGCAGACTTTGGCGGCGAGGTCGAGCGCGTGCTGCGCATGGCCGACGGCGCCCTGCTGCTGGTGGACGCCTTTGAGGGCCCCATGCCCCAGACCCGCTTTGTGCTGCGCCATGCGATCGACACCGGCCTGAAGATCATGATCGTGATCAACAAGATCGACCGCCCCGGCGCCGATCCCGAGAAGGCCTACAACGACTGCCTGGACCTCATGGCCGACCTGGGTGCCACCGACGAGCAGCTCGAGTTCGCCATGGAGCACGTGGTCTACGCCAGCGCCGTGAACGGCTTTGCCCGTCTTGACCCCAACGACGGCAACATGGACATGTATCCGCTGCTGGACATGATCTTGGACTCCCTGCCCGCACCCGAGGCCGATCCGGACGGCGCGCTCGCCATGCAGTGCGTCACCATCGACCACAGCAACTTTGTGGGCCGCATTGGCATCGGTCGCATCTACTCGGGGACCATCCACCAGGGCGACAAGATTCTGGTGGTCAAAAACGACGGAAGCTCCTCGCAGGCTACCGTGAAACAGCTCTTTACCTTTGACTACCTGGGCCGCACCGAGTGCGACGAGGTCAAGGCCGGCGACATCGCCGCGGTGGTGGGTATTGAGCGCACGGACATTGGCGATGTGTACACCGACCCCGAGAACCCCGTCTCGCTGGAGCCCATCGAGATCGACCCGCCCACGCTCTCCATCATCTTCGAGGCCTCGACCTCCCCGCTGGTGGGTCGTGACGGCGAAATCGTGGGCGCCCGCCAGCTCAAGGAGCGCCTGTTCGCCGAGGCCGAGAACAACGTGACCATGAAGATCGAGGAGCTCGAGGACAAGAGCGGCATCGAGGTGAGCGGCCGCGGCATCCTGCACCTGTCGGTGCTTATGGAGACCCTGCGCCGCGAGGGCTACGAGTTCCAGGTGGGTCGCCCCCGCGTGCTCTTTAAGAAGGACGAGGCGGGCCATGTGACCGAGCCCGTGGAGCAGGCCGTGGTGGAGTGCCCCGACGAGTACGCCGGAAAGGTCATCGAGGTCTTTGGCAACGCCGGCGGCACCATGACCAACATGGAGACCGGCTCGACCGTGACTCACATTGAGTTCAAGATCCCCACCCGCGGCATCATGGGCCTGAAGAACCGCGTGCTCAACGTGACCCACGGCGAGGGCGTGTTCTACCACACCTTCCTGGAGTACGGTCCTTATGCGGGTGAGATCGGCGGTCGCAACAACGGCGCCATGATCGCCATGACCACCGAGAAGGCCGTGGCCTACGCCCTGGGTACCCTGCAGGAGCGCGGCGCGCTGTTTGTCGAGCCGGGAACCGAGTGCTACGAGGGCATGCTCGTGGGCGAGCGCAACCAGCCGGGCGACATGGTGGTGAACATCGCGCGCACCAAGAACCTGGGTAACCAGCGCAGCTCCACCGCCGATATCTCGGTGCAGCTGGTGCCGCCCCGCACCTTCTCGCTGGAGGAGGCGCTGGAGTACATCATCGACGACGAGCTGGTGGAGATCACGCCCAAGAACATCCGCATGCGCAAGCGCCTGCTCAACGCCACCGACCGCAAGAAGGCGGCCGCGCGGGCGATGAACGCCGCGAAGTAAGTCGGGGCGCCGCGATAAGGCACGCCCCAGGCTTCCATTGGGATCAACGAGCCCCTTTTGGTCGTTATCGACGGCCAAAAGGGGTCTTTTTTCATGGATAGAAGTGGCGCCGAGAAAAACTAAACGACTTTGGTGTGGGTTTTTGGGAGATGTGAAACTATAAACGGAATCAGCTCTTCTAGTACCAAGCATCTACCTGCGGTTTTGTTAAGCGGCCTTGAACGTCTACTTGAAGGTGCGTGAAAACCCACACCAAAGTCGATCAGTTTGAAATCTAAAACAAAACCGCGCCCGGCGAGTCGCTGCCGGGCGCGGTTTTAGAGAGGAGCAGAGGGCAGGTTCGGTGTCCCTGTGATACGGTATGCCCGCAAGGGCGATCTGGCCGCTAAATCACCATCATCTGGATAGGGTTGCCCAGGTCACGCGGCTCCCCCACGGGTTCCTCGGCGCGGCCCAGGATGATGGAACCGCAAGGCGTGAAGCCCTCGGGCAGGCCCAGGCGCTCGTAGATGTCACGATGGCCCTGTACCGCGGTGACCGAAGCCCAGATCCAGCACGAGCCGATCTTGAGGTCGGTCGCCGCGATGGACATGTTCTGCACGATGGCGCCGGCGCTCGCGAACATGGCCGCCTCGCGACCTGGGTAGATGCGCATGGAGACCAAGATGAGCGTGGGAGCGCCGTAGAGCGGGTGCGGCATGGCGTCGCTGTTGAACAGCGCGCGTCCAGCATCTTCAATAAGGCCCAAGACCTCGGGGTCCTGCACCACGGTAAGAATACAATTGTTGTAGTCGGCCATCACCACAGGCGCGGACTGAGCCGCGTGTATGATCTTGTCCAGTTCCTCCTGGCTCACGGGCTCGCCGGTAAAGCTGCGAATCGACTTACGGTTCGAGATCGCATCAAGTGTTTGCATAACGCCTCGCTTAACATACGGATATATCCAAAAGTAATTGCTACTGTAGCGCTCGAAATAACCCGTCAGCCTCCATAGCCCCCATATGCTCATATCTGGTCAGTAGCGATATTTCCTATGAATAAGATAGGAAATATAGGAATTAAACTGCTCAGATATGGGATAAGCATTCCATACGCTCGAAATCGCGCCTAAGCTACCAACATACCTATTCGCAGCGTTAAGACAGGAATCCCGCGATGAACATAAAGTCTCTGCCGGAGATGCAATCCATTGCCACGTATCTTAGGAACCTCTCCTTTCGCAAGGCCCTGCTGGGCGGCTACGACAAGGAGGAGGTAAAGGAGGCCCTTGCGCAGCTCGCCAACATGTACGATGACCTGCTTGCCCGTGCATCGCAAAAGTTCGACGAGGAGCAGGAGTCGCTGCGCGCCCAGGTTTCCAAGTCCACGCACGCCGCCGTGTCCACCGAGGCCGCTCGCGCCCTTTCCGACGCCAACAAGGCTTACGAGGAGCTCAAGGCCAGCTACGACCAGCTTCAGGCCGCCCATGCCGAGGAACTTGAGAAGCTGCAGCTAGAGTTTGCCGCCGAGCTCGACCGCGCGAGCGGTTCCGCATCAAAGATCGAGGCTGCAGGCAAGCAGCTCATGGCCCGCGCCATGGCTGAGTCCAAAAAGCGCGTGGACGCTGCCGAGAAGCAGGCGACAGACACCGTGGCCGCCGCCCAGCGCGAGGCCCGCGCCATTGTGCGCGATGCCGAGGAACAGGCCGAGAAGAAGGCAGCCGAGGCGCAGGAGACCATCGACTCCGAGGTCGAGAAGATTCAAAAGAGCCTGGCCGAGATGCGCGAGCAGATCACCGTGGGCCACGGTGAGTTTGGCGGCGTGATGGGCGAGTTCTTCCGCCTGGTGCACGACATCGAGAGCCGCGATGAATCCATTCGCACGCAGGTGAGCGAGTTTGTGGAGTCCATGGGGTCCATCGTGGACAGTGCGAGCCGCCTCACCCAGACCGAGCGCGTCTTTGGCAATGCCACATCCACCGGCGCCAACGACCCGCTCGCCTTTAACACCCCTAGCGAGGACATGTGGAACAGCTGGCTCAACAGCATCCTTGAGCAGGACGACTCGCTGGACGAGGCGACCGCTGCCGGCCACAATCGCTTTGCCGCCAGCGTGACCCGCGCCAAGGAGCGCCTGGAGTCCGCCAAGCCCGCGCAGCCCAAGCCCGCGCAGGAGGAGCCGGCGCCGCAGCACATGGCGCCCGAGGCCGCCATGTTCCCCGAGGTTGACCTGGAGAAGATCTAAGCGCATCCCAAGGAGTGCGGAGCGCGGCAACTGCTCGCTCCGATGATTCAGCCTCTCCTTTCGCGATGGAGCCCGCAGCTCGCCATGGCTGCGGGCTCCCTTCTTACGGCGCCGCGCGTTCCACCAGAACATCGCATTGCTTTATCCCAATAATGGGATTGGCATTGAGTCATTTATTGGCGAGGCATAGAGTTCAAACGGTTAGCTAGATTGGAGATGCCATGCCTCTAACAGATCGGAACAGCTCGCTGCCAGGCTTGCACCGCGCGAAGTCCGGGCCGTCGCGCCTGTCAGATCATGATTCCAATTACGTCGCCAGGCACGCTCGTCGCCCGGTGGGGGAGGGTGCCGGTTGCCGTGCGAACCGCGCACGCGCCATGATGCCCGTGTTGGCCAGCAAGGCCAAGACCCCCCCCTCTAACGTCCACCGCCGCGCCCGACGAGGCCTTGCGCCTGCTATAACCCGCCTCCTCGCGCCCCGTGTGGCCATGGTGGCCCTCGCCCTGGCGGGCGTCCTCGCTGTGGGCTCCACCGCCGCCTATGCCGCCGGTTCCACGGGATCAGGCGGGGCTTCGAGCTCGGCCGCGCTGGACTACCAGGAATCGGCAAACGTCTCCACCGTGAAGGTGCCCACCAAGATCCCTACTGTCTTGGGCCTTGACGGCAAAGTCTATACCCCCAGCGCCGATGCACTCTACATTGAGAACCAGGGAGCCGATGAGGTCAAGTGGACCGGTATCAAGGCTACGACCAGCGCGGGCCTGGGCGGGTCCGATTACGGTGCGGACGTGCCCGATACCTACAGCGTCGTGTTCTCGGGCTACGACACGCCCGCGTCCCAGCCTACTTCCACCGGCTCGGCTACCCAGCAGCTCCAGGCCTACACCGTCAAGACGGACGGCACGGTGAGCGCCACTACCGGTGACTTCTCCAAGTATCAAAACATCGCCAGCGGGTCCAAGGCTTACTTTGGTATGAGCGTGACCGTGGGCAGCAAGCTTGCGCAAGACATCTTCGAGAGCAAGGTTGGCAACGCCCTGGCGACCAAGTCGCTGGGCAGTTTCACCTTTGAGTTTGATACCACCAAGCCCAAGGTGATGTTCGCGGTGTACACCTCTGGGTCCGATAGCGCCCTGCGCCTGTACAACCGCTCTGATGTTCCCCAGGAAGGCGGAACGTATGACGGGCACTCCGTTACCAAGGTGTGGAAGCAGGGGGACAGCTACACTACAACGTACTATGCAATGGAAAACGGTAAACCGGTGCAAAAGACTTACGCTGGCACCGTCGACTTCGTCAATATGCATATCATACAAGCGGACCTCAGCGCCGCTCCGCCGGCGTCTGAGCTCGCGAAGCTGCCGTGGTATTCGTACAAGGACAGCGTCTCAAGCTTTATCTTTGAGGACGAGCTTCCCATCAAGTACCTCGACTACTGGTTCTATAACGATATGTACATGTCGATTCTCCAGAAGGTCGACTTTTCCAAGTTCACCGGTTCATCGTTGATCTCGGCGATCCGCACGTTCTCGGACTGCCAATCTCTTAAGAATGTCACTTTCTCGCCGCACGACCTGCCTGAGCTTGAGGACATCTCGGGCATGTTCAAGGGCTGCACGCAATTGACCCAGCTGGCCCTCGCCGGCGTCACCGCACCCAAGCTCAAGAGCGCCGAGGCATTCGCATCCAGCTGCAACGCGCTTACCTCGTTCTCGTTCGCAGACTCTTCGGCACCCAGCCTCACCAACCTCTCCAAGTGCTTCTATAACTGCAAGGAGCTCTCTGTCGTCCTTATGGACGGTCTCGAAGCCCCCAAGCTCTCCAACGTGAGCGAGATGTTCTCGGGGTGCGCCAAGTACAACGGTTCCAGTACTGTGAATGTGAGCGGGCAGAGCAAGACCTACGGTCTGGGCGGCCTTGCCAATAGCCCGCTTGAGAACGTTTCGGGCATGTTCTCGGGCAACTCCAATTTGTCGCCCGAGGCTAACAGCACGCCCAGCAGTAAGGACTACGTCACATCGTTTGACGTGAGCGAACTCGACCTGTCCCGGGTGACCAACGCCAAGGGCATGTTTAGCAACCGCACCAAGGCCACCACCATCAAGCTCCCCGCGAGCGTATCGGGCACCGCGCTTTCAGACGTGTCCGAGATGTTCAAGAACGACTTATCGCTTACCGGTATACAGAACCTTGAGGGCTTTAAGATGCTGGCCCTCACCACGGCGGACTCCATGTTTGAGAACTGCCGCTCCATCACCAACCTGGGCAAGCTCACCCTGGGCGGCACCAGCTGGACGGCCAACAGCATGTTCAAAGGGATGAGCTCGCTTCAAGGCAGCGCCTCCTCACCGGTCGTTTCGTTCTCGAGTGCCAGCGGCTCTGCTGCCGACGCCGCCATCACAGGGCTCACGAGCGCCAACAACATGTTCCAGGGGTGCTCCAAGCTTTCATATCTCGATCTTAAACCGCTCGACGCGAGCAAGGTCATCTCGGCTACGAGCTGTTTTGAGGGCTGCAGCTGGCTTACCAGCTCGAATCTTAAGCTTCCCACCGCTTGGCCCTCGCTTATCAACGCCGCGTCCATGTTCAAGGGCTGCTGGATGCTCACCGCGGTGAGCATGCAGGGCTTCGCGAACTCGCCGCTCAAAGACATGTCCTCCATGTTCGAGGGGTGCTCCCAGCTTTCTACCCTGGACCTTTCCGGGCTTAGCAAGGCGGCTCCTACCACCGTCGCGAGCATGTTCAAGGGTGACGCCGCGCTCACAACGGTGACGCTCAAGAACGTCAACAGTGCACTCAACACCGCTAACGTGACCGATTTCTCCAATCTCTTTAACGGGTGCACCCAGCTTGCCACCATCAACGGACTGAGCGATGTGAGCCTGCTTTCCGCTAGCACCGTGGAGGGCATGTTCCAAGGCGCGAGCAAGCTCACACAGGTGCACCTCACCACGGGAAGCTCCTCGCCCGCCAACGCCAAGAACATGTTCAAAGGTGCGTCGTCGCTGGAGGATATCGACTTGGGCGGCCTCAAGAGCGATCGGCTCGGTGCCGATTCCGTGGACGGCATGTTTGATACCGGGCGCGTGCTGCAGAAGTTCTACCTGCGCGACTCCTTCAACTTTGTGGGCAAGGCCTCGACCATCGCCGACAGCAAGGGCCTGTTGCCCGCTCCTAGCTACAACGCCAGCGACGCTGCGGCCAAGTACTACGTGAACAACACTTACTTTTGTGACAACGATTACGGCGACCACCTGATCAACCAGATCCCCGACGCCGCCGACCGCAAATCATCCGCAACCCGCTACCACCTGCTCACGCCCGTGAGCTTTGTGTCGCGCTTCATCTGGTCTGCGCCCGACAAGACTATCTACGTCGCCCGTCTGCACACCAACGCCAACCCGTCCGCCGGCTCTGCGCTCTCATCGCTGTTCCCCAACATCGATTCGAGCAAGCTGGGCCAGGGTGCAGTCCTTACCAGCATCATCAAGGACACGGCGGGGAACATGATCGACCCCGAGAACATCACCGATGCTCAGGCGGAATCGCTCGACTTTAGCAACATGGCCTACGCGAACGGTGCCACCGGCCGCGCTGAGAAGTTCGTGGTACTCACCGACGTGTATCCCACCAACACCACGCGTTGGTTGGCTGGAGGCAAATGGGACAAGGTCGATATGGCCTTGCTCCATGGCGAGGACGTGGTCAAGGCTCGTTCGATGTGCGAGGGCGTTGAGGTGGATACACTTGATCTTTCCTCGTTCAAGACCGGGAATAAGCTCGCTGACATGGTCTACTTCATGATGAACGCCAAGGTTCGCGAAGTGATCCTTACGGGTATTGACTTTAGCGACATGGACATGGGTGAACACTGCCAGGACAGGGATGGTAATGTGTGCAATGCTCAGTATTGGGCGTTTAAGGGAACCTCCACCACGCTGCGCAAGATCGTGCTTTCCAAGAATTGGAAGTGGTACAGTAAGTACGGCACCGGTGTGATGGGCTACTACCCGCCGACGCCCGAATTCGACGGCGTTTCCGGAGGCTGGCGTATCGAGGGGTATAACTCAGCTAACAGTCTTGGGGGTATGGAGCTGGTGAAGTATTGGGACAATATCCGTGGTGCCGTCCCCGGTGATATCGTGATCTACGCATCTCAGAATTAGCGGCATTCATTTCAGGCGATCCACCGTGTCAGACGGATGATCGCATCGCCTGACCACGGGGCCCGGTTGCCGTTTTGGCAGCCGGGCTTTTGTTCTTGAGCTCCGGACGGTTGGGAGCGCCGTTTACCTGAGGTGTTGTTGGTCGTTCATCTTTGCCTCTTGCCAAGGCGCCTTGTGGGCTTTTATGAGAGCCTGCCACAAGTTCGGCGGCCGGGTTTTCTGCATTTTCGCTAATAGTGAACGGTAGGGCGATGCAAATACCCGCTCATTGAACGCCATGCGCATCAGTCCAATAATTGCAGCTCATCTACCTGCGGTTTCTGCATGGCACCATATGGGATACGAAGCTAAGCGTTCAACACTCGCGAAAATGCAGAAACTTTCCGCTCCCGCCCGCACGGACATCCACCCAAAGCCCCTTTATTCACTAGCTACGATGCTTCGATCATCCCAAATATGGGATTTGATTTGAGCTATATGACGCCTCGGCCGTATAGTCATCGCGCGAGATTTGGATTGGAGCGTCATGGTCACATTTTCGCGGCGAAACACAAAAGGTACCAACCCCCCCGTTGCCCCGGTTCGTGTCGGGGCACTAAGCATGAGCCACGCCGTGCGCATATAATCCTGGGCGGCTCTGTTCGAAGGTTGGCAGTAGCGGCTATCACAGTTGGTGCCCTTGCATTGACGGCGGCTGCGCCTATGTCGGCAACGGCCTTTGCGTCTCGTCCCAGCGATGCGGAACCGGTAGACCTTGATTACTCCAGTTCTGCCGACATCGCCACGGTCAAGGTTCCCACCGTCATCCCCATGGTGGTTGGTTTGGACCTTAAGGTCTACAAACCCAGCGCCGACAAACTCTATATAAGTAACGAGGGCAACGGAGAGGTCCAGCTCGACTCGATCGACTTCACGCCGCTTGACGGATCGGTCGATACCTCAAAGGATCCCACAGTCACCCTCTCGCTCAAGACGGGTGACGATGCGACCCAACCCGTCACGGACGATAAGGCGACCAAGGATCTGTACACGTTTGCGGCGTATAACAACAACGATTCCAGCTCGGGTAATGCCGGTACCACAACGTCCACGCCGGGCGACGTCACAGCGATCGGTTCAATCTCCGAAGGTGAGAAAAAGTATTTCAGCGTTCATGCCGATATAGCTCAAGATACAAAGGTATCCCTACTCAAAAACCTGACTACATCTAAGACCCTAGGTACGTTCACCTTTAGGTTTAAGCAGGCCGGATACATTCCAGCGCCCCAGCCAGGATACGTTGACTTTGCCATCAAAGTTGTGAACAATGGCAAAACTGGATCTTCTGCTACCTATGACCTACTGTTCTACCGACGGATAGACAGTGAGGTGCCAAAGGTTGGCGATGAATTCCCCTCGGGGAGCGGAAAGACCGTGGCTGCCTTGTATACAGGGATAGGAGATACCAGTGCGGCGTCCCAGCCCGCTTGGCTCTCCGATGGATTTAGCATCACCCGAGCTGAGGTCGTTGACTACATCTACCCCAAGTCTTGTGAGGCGTGGTTTGCCGATTTGTATGGAATATCGATGCTCACCGAGGTCGATGCGTCAAAGATTGGCGGGCATAACCTGGTATCCACCAAGAACATGTTTAAGAACGCGTCGACCATCACAAAGATCACCTTGCCTCAAAACTGGTATCTGCCCGAGCTCACCACCATGGAGGCAATGTATGGCAACTGCAACGCCTTGAAGGAGATATCCATGGAGGGTGCATATGCGCCCAAACTCACAACGGCTGCGGGCTTTGCCGCCACGGATACCAATCTTGAGAAGATCGACCTGTCCAACTTTTACGCCCCGGCTCTGACCGACCTCTCGACTTGCGCGAAGGACTGCAAGGCACTTAAGTCCCTCGATGTAGGTGGAGCGACGGTGACGGGCGTGATCAAAACCACGAGCATGTTTGAGAACTGTACCTCGTTGCCCGGGTTCGATGCCTCGGTGCTTGAGGGGTCTCAGTCACTCGAAAACGTGTCGTCCATGTTTAAGGGCTGCACGGGGCTCCGCGTTGTGTCTCTTTCCACCATGAACTTCGCTACCATCACCAACTCAAGCTCTATGTTTGAGGGCTGTACAGCGCTCGCCACCGTGGTGCTGCCCGGCGCGAACGGTGACGCCAAGGGCGCGGCGTCAAAGCTCGCCGATGTGTCCTGTATGTTTAAGGACTGCACGGCGCTGAAAACCATCAACCTGAGCGATCTCAAGCTTACCGGGCTGCAAAAGTCCGACGAGATGATGTGAAGTTGCTCTAACGTGACGACTCTGGGCGCACTTATCCTAGGCGGCCAGCAGGGGTGGAGCGCAAGATACATGTTCGCGGGCATGAGTTCGCTTACTGGTAGCAAGAGCGCGCCCGCAGTGGCCTTTGCTGGGGCGGACGGCACCAGCAGCGACGGCGTGATCAAGAACCTAGCAGATGCGACCGGTATGTTTAGCGGGTGCTCCAAGCTCGCGTATCTTAACCTCAAGCCGTTCGACGCGGCTGGAATCACCGCGGTGAGCGACTGTTTTAACGGGTGCTCTGCGCTCACGAGTATGAATTTTGAGGGAGATGGCGCATGGCAGTTCCCCACCACCAAGGCTGGTGGAGCCGATGTCTCCGGTGGGGTTGGCGTTACGGGCGAGGCTGCGACCGCTGGTGATGGAACTGCTGCCGGAATGGCCGCTGCCGACAGTGAAGCCGCAGCCGGTGGCGAGGCTGCGACCGCTGACGATGCCGCCGGTGAGGACTCTGCCGACATGAGGACCACGACCATCGGTGAAGACGTTGTCGCTGCTGCCGAACATGCCGTGATATCTGGCGATACCTCGTCCGCAAAAGGTGCCGTTGCCTTTCGGGACGCTGCATCCACAGGCGATGCCGCGACTCTGGTCCATCGCAAGTCGATCAGAGGGGATCTGGCTGCTGCCGCCTAAGGAGATCTCCGCTCGGAAGACGACCGACCGCCCCCACATCAAGCTTCTGTCCGAGATTGGGGACATATTGCACACAGGCCTGCGGTTGTATCGATCGCTTAGCCCATTGAAAACCCGGTTGCCGATTCGGCGGCCGGGTCTTCTGCATTTTAGCCAATTGAGCACACCGCCTGCGCCGTGGGTGGACATATGGGGTGAGGGGAAATTCTGCAATTCTTTGAGTCGTGAACGGTCACGCGCCTTAAACCGGCGAACTGCGAGCACACGGCGCAATAGTCGCAAATATGCAGCTCATCTACCTGCAGGTTTAGTACAGCCTCTTAAGAGAGGCCGATATCACCGTTCACAACTCGAGAATATGTATGAAACCTGGTCGCGCAACAACCCTCGCTCGCCCGTCCGATCGCAGGTGCTGCCAATCCACACGCAGCACCAGCAGGTAGAAAATGCTCCAAAGCAAGTATCAAATCTGAGCACCTTATTGACAACCACAGCTAACTTTTTATTATCAGTAATAATTCCCGTTAAGCATTGCGCATGAGCACGCTCGGCGCCGGGCAACCTACAGCAGAAAGGATTCGCTATGAGCCTCATCAACAAGGAAATATCTGATTTCTCAGTCCAGGCCTACCAGGGCAACGCGTTCAAGACCGTTACCAAGGACGACGTTCTGGGTCATTGGAGCCTGTTCTTCTTCTACCCCGCCGATTTCACCTTTGTGTGCCCCACAGAGCTTGAGGAGCTCGCCGAGAACTATGCCGAGTTTAAGGCCGAAGGATGCGAGGTCTACTCTGTGTCCACCGACACGCACTTTACCCACAAGGCCTGGCACGACTCTTCCGAGCGCATCTCCAAAGTCAACTACCCCATGCTCGCCGATCCCGCCCATGTTCTCGCCGAGGACTTTGAGGTCCTGATCGACGCCAACGGCCTGGCCGAGCGCGGCGCCTTTATCGTGGATCCCGAGGGCCGTATCCAGGTCTACCAGGTGAACGCGGGCGGAATTGGTAGAAACGCCGTCGAGCTGCTGCGTCTGGTGCGCGCCGCCAAGTTTGTGGCCGAGCACGGCGATGAGGTCTGCCCTGCCAAGTGGCAGCCGGGTGCCGAGACCCTGAAGCCCTCGCTCGATCTGGTGGGGCAGCTTTAGAGAACATGAGCAACCGCTCCTGCGGGCGGTCATCTGCGATCGGGGCCGTGCGGTCCGGCGGCATTGGGGATGCGCGTCGGCTGCATGGCCCCGATGCTTTCCGTGCATCGTCGTGAAGCCGGCCGCGCTGGCCTGGGCATGCCGGCGGCGGCACCAGCTCCTGCCCTCCCGGCAGGACGGCGGACCGTACCCCTTGGTAGGCCGTATCCCACGGTGGAACAAAGGCCGCCTCGACGACGAAGCCGGCCCAGCTTCGATAGTCAAGCTGCGACAAGAGAGGATTTCTTATGCATACAGACCAGATCGATGCCTCCAAGCTCTACGATGCCGTGGTGATTGGAGGCGGCCCTGCCGGACTCACCGCCGCGCTCTACCTCGCCCGCGCCCGCTGCCGCGTGCTGGTGGTGGAGCGCGAGCGCTTCGGCGGGCAGATCACCATCACCGACGAGGTGGTGAACTACCCCGGCGTGCTGAGCGCGACCGGCGCGCAGCTCACCGAGACCATGCGTTGCCAGGCCGCTTCCTTTGGCGCGGAGTTTTTGTTCGCCGAGGTGACCTCGCTCGACCTTGCAGGCGAGGTTAAGATCGTCCATACCACCAAGGGCCCCCTGTACTGCCACGCCGCGCTGCTCGCCACCGGCGCCACGCCGCGCCCGGTGGGCTTTGAGGGCGAGGAAGAGTTTCGCGGCCACGGCGTGGCGTACTGCGCGACCTGCGACGGCGAGTTCTTTACCGGTAAGGACGTCTTTGTGGTGGGCGGCGGCTTTGCAGCAGCCGAGGAGAGCGTGTTTCTCACCAAGTACGCCCGCCGCGTCACCGTGCTTGTTCGCGAAGACGATTTCACCTGCGCCCCGGCGGCGGCCGAGCAGGCGAAGGCGCACCCCAAGGTCGACGTTCTGTACCATACCGAGCTGGTCGCGGCGGGTGGCGACGGCGCTTTGAGCTGGTTGCGCTACCGCGACGTGCGCACCGGTGAGGAGCGTGAGCACCGCGCTCCGGCCGGCGAGGTGCTGGGAATCTTTGTATTTGTGGGCTACTCACCGGCAACGGATCTGGTGAGGGGCGTGGCCGAGCTGGATGACCAGGGCTACGTCATCACTGATGCGCAGCAGATGAGCACCGCCCGGGGTCTGTTCGCCGCGGGCGACGTGTGCGTGAAGACGCTGCGCCAGGTAGCCACGGCGGTGGGACAGGCGGCCCAGACGGCGACAGACATGGAGCGCTTCATCAAGGACGCGCAGGAGCGAACGGGGCTTGTGCCGCCTGCGCCGTTGGGCCGGTCCGGGCATGGGGATTCCGCCTTGGGTGAGCCGACGCCCCGGGACCTGGGGCGCGCGGACGGGCCGCAAGCAGGATCCCGGGTCGCTGCGGGCCTGTTTGATGACGAGATGACAGCGCAGCTCGATGCCGTGTTCTCGCGCATGGAAAACCCCTTGGTGCTGCGGCTGCATGTTAACGACAGCCCGGTATCCAGCGAGCTCGCGACCTATGTGGACGAGCTTGCCTCTCGCACCGACAAGATCTCGGTCCAGCGCGCCAGCGTGGCGGGGGATGATGCCGGCGACCTGCCTTACGTGGAGGTGTGCCGCTGGGGCTCGGGCGGCCCGCGCCCCAGCGGTCTGGCGTTTCACGGCGTCCCGGGCGGGCACGAGTTCACCAGCTTTGTGCTGGGACTGTACAACGCCTCCGGCCCCGGGCAGCCTATCGACGAGTCCGACCGGGCAAGAATCGCGGCGATAGACTCACAGGTTGACATCAAGGTGCTCGTGGGGCTCTCGTGCACCATGTGCCCCGAGACGGTGGTGTCCGCGCAGCGTATCGCCGCCGACAACGCGCATGTCACGGCCGAGGTATACGACCTCAACCGCTTTGCCGGTCTAAGAGAGCGCTACAACGTGATGAGCGTGCCGTGTACCGTCATCCGTCGATACGACGGGACCGAGCAGACGTTTTTTGGAAAGAAAGGCCTCTCGCAGATGCTCGATCTGATCGGCTAGGAGAGCGGGGTTCTTCGCGGCGTTCGACGCCCGCGAGGCCTGGCCCGAGCACCCGGTGATCAGGCTGGGCCTGCCCGACTTCAAGAGCGCGGAGCCCGACATGCTCTACGAGAAGTTCGACCGGATGTTCAGGCCCTGCGAGGACGCCCTGGCGCAGATCGACCCGCGCGGCTACACGCTCGCCCGGGATGCCTTCGGGAAGCCCTGCGTATCTTCGAGTGATGAACGGTCCTGGGCTGCTTTTTTACGAGTAGTGAACGCCCGCTGCAGAACTCGGGAATATGCAGCTCATCTACCTGCGGTTTCTGCACGGCCCCTCGGGGACCGCAGCCCGGGCCGTTCACAACTCGCGAAAACGCACGATATCCGCCCCGCCCCCTCACCGCGCAATGGGTGAGTCGCCACCCGATCTCGCGGTCCGTTCACAACTCGCGTATATGCAGCTTTTCCACCAAGGGCTCTGCAGCGGGGCGCGGGGCGCGGGGCGACACGGGGGCCCTGCTGTTACACGATCAGCGACAGCAGCAGGGTCCCTACGACAGCAATCAAGACCAGGGCGAGTATCACGCGCAGCGCCATGCTTGCGGTGAAGGCAACGTCTCTGCCCGCACCGCCCTTTGCGGCCTTGTTAGCGTTGGGGTCTTTTTTGCGCTTGCCGTCCTTTGCGGACTCACGCTCAAAGAGTTCGGCGACCAGCTGGGAAAAGGTGATATCGTCCAGATCCCCATAGATCTCATTCTGCTCGTCGCGAATCGCCTCGTTTGGCGCCGGTGCCGCATCCTTTTTCTTTTTGTCGCGATCATCTTGGTTCTGAGGCGTGGCGGGTGAGATGGGCTTTTCGGTCTTGTCCACCGGGCCCTTCTCACCGTCCGCGGCCTCGCCCGTGGCTGCAAAGTCGACATGGCCGTTGTGTCTGGCTCGTGATCCGTTATCGTCGTGCGCGTCGGCCTTGTTGCCACGAGAGCCCCGCGTCCCGCCGCCGGCTGCGCCGTCCGCTATCGTGCCGCCCTTTCGAGCTTGATTCATGCGCTCATATTTGGACATTTTGTACTCCTTCGCCTTATATATGACAAGCAGGGTATCAAATAAAACCAGCAGATTAATTCATGGGTAAAACTGCAATTATTAGCATATTAATGAATAGTCAAAACCCATATGGAATATCACTTTCTCCTGCTCAGATATGGGATATAGCGCTTTATCCTGAGCAAGATCTGTGGGTAAATATGCATACGGTCAAATTTTTCATTTAGGAGGCGCCTAAAAATGTCACCTGACTTGTTTAACGAGGCTGTTTCGGTTGAACTCAAGAAGCTGTCTGAAATAAGCAAGCTCACCTGCGTGGATCTGTCCAAAAAGACGGGGATACCCCGCTCCACCATCAACAGGTACCTCAACGCGCGTTCCCCCATTCCTCTCTACGCCTACATTCGCCTGGTCCATGCCATGGGCGGAAGCCTTCCGGGCAGCCTGGGGCGTGTGCTCACGGCGATGGTCGATTAGCAACGATATCCAATCGCCTGCGCAGATTCGCCGCGTCGTCAAAATTCCCATTTATGGGATAGGTATTGTAGGAATTAACCTCCGACGCTTAAATACGGGCTGTCAAGCGTGCGACCGATCGACGTTCGCGCAATTATCCAACATTGTGAAAGGAAACAAACATGACCGACTTCATCGCCAACGCCATGTCCCGCGAGAACCTCGAGAACCAGGCTCTCTCCGGCCAGGGCTCCATCGAGTGGATCCTCATCGTGGCCCTCATCGCCGTGGCCATCATCGCCGGCCTTACCGCGCTGTCTCAATCCATGAACGAAAAGCTTAAGGGGATCAAGACCGCCCTTGACAGCGTCAAGTAGTTTTCCGCATTAACCACCTCATTGATTGGAGAGAAACACATGAACGCACTTCTTCACGCCATGTCCCGCGAGAACCTCGAGAACCAGGCTCTCTCCGGCCAGGGCTCCATCGAGTGGATCCTCATCGTGGCCCTCATCGCCGTGGCCATCATCGCCGGCCTCACCGCGCTGTCTCAGTCAATCAACACCAAGCTCACGGACATCACGAATACTCTTAAATAAAGATTCGCGATTTCTTTTGATTCTGGTGCTGAGGTTCTAAAACTTCTTGATCGACGGCGCTTCTCGCATCTTGTGGCGGGCTTGGGCACATACCTGAGCCCGCCTTTCTTAGCTCAGAGTAAAGGAGGCCACATGGCGCTCACCCCCGCAACGTTGCTTACCGGCGCGGCCTTGTCGCTCGCGGCCTGGGGTGTCGGCTTTGCCTACCAGTGCCTGCGGTATCGCATCTTTGATACCGAGGATGCCGTGCAGCTCGCCGCGGCCCGCGCCGGTGAGGCGAGCGCATCATGGGTGGAAAGCGTGCGCCGTCAGGCCCCGCGCGGCATGGTTTCAGCCGCCACGATGGCAGAGCTCGTTGACCTTGGGCTTATCGAGGCCGACTTCGCGGCGAACGTGGGGCGCGCCGTGGCCGCCTATAGGCCCGGTGCAGCCCGCGTCCTTGTGATCTGGCTTCCCGTGTGCCTTGGTGCCACGGCGGCGATCCTTGCCCGCGGAGCGTTCGCTCCAGCCCATGAGCTCAACACCCTGGCGGCGCTCGCCTATACCCTCTCCTTCGCGCTCATCGCCATGGCCGACGCGCGCTTTCGCATCGTGCCCGTGCCGTTCTTGATCACACTCGTCGCGGGCGCGCTGTTCGCGTTCCCGTGGGCGTCACCCGTGGCCCTCGCGGTTTCGGCGGGCATGAGCGCCATCATGCTGTGGGGTGCGAGCAAGCTGTTCGAGAGCACCTTTATGCGCGCTGGCGTGTGCGGGATGGGCGACGTGCTCATCATGGCGGTCATCTTCGCCACGCTTCTGTGCTCGCCTGTGCCGCGCGTGATGGGCACGTTCCTCGTGGCCTTTATCGCATCATGCGCGGTGCTGGTCGCGCACTACTCGCGCGGGATGAAGCTCACCTTGGGCGGGTTCACCATGCTACGGGTGCCCCTGGGGCCCGCAGCCGCCATCGCGTCTATCGCCACCATGGCGGTGATATAGCATGACCGCCCATATGCCAACGTGCCTTCGCGTCCGAGCGGACCGGGTCCTTCACGGGCAGGCGAGCGTTGAGTTCATTCTTATTCTGCCGTTTCTCATGCTGTTGTGCCTGGGCGCCTACGACGTGTCCAACCTGGTGGTAAGCGAGGGCAACGCTCGCGCCGTGGCAGCCGATGCCGCGCGCTGGGCATCCCAAAAGGCCTCGGGCAAAGACCCGCAACCCGGTTCGGAGGTCGAGAAGTACGCCCGCTCCACCGGACTCATGTCTGCCCAAGACGAGTTTTTGCTCACCGAGACCAGGCTCGCCGACGAGCCCGTGACCATGAGGACGCTCGCGAACGACGGCTCCGCGGACAAGGAGGTCGGGGTGAAGGTCAAGCGCAACAGCTACAAGGTCACCGTCACCGCCAAGGTGAAGGTGATGTTTCCCGTGGCGCTGGTGCTGCCCACCACCGACGGCTACGTGTCCATCACCCGCAGCTCCACAGCCTACGCCGCCGTGGACACCACGCTTTGATGGGAGGACCCTTGATTGCGATGAATAGGTCCCGCGGTCTCGGCGGGCAGGCGAGCGTGGAGTTCACCGCCGTGGCGCTGGTGTTCTTCTTCACTCTCTTCTTTGTGATCTGGGCGGGACTTGCCATGTTTGAGCGGTCGAGCGTGGTGAGCCACCTGGGCACCTTGGGCAGCGAGCTTCCCAGCGGCTGGCAGCAGATGAACGCCTCGGACCTGGTGCTCGACCTTCTCACCTCGGACGGCGTGCTCAAGAAGGAGAATATCGAGATCGTTGACGTGAAACTGGACGCCCAGACCGGTACGCCCAGGGTTGATGAGCCCAACGACGTCGCCAAGGAGCTGGGTGGATCAAAGAACACGGTTGTCACCAGCACGCTCAAGGTGTGGGCCAAGGTGCGCTACACCTACAGCCCGCCGCTTCCCTTTGGCGGTACGGCCACGCTCAATGCCACGGTCACGCGCACCTACATGATAGGACAGCTCAATGAATACAGTTGATACAAGGCCTGCGCGCGAGCGGGGGTTGGGCGGCCAGGTGCTCATCATCTTCACGCTCATGCTCACCGTGCTTTTGATCGCGGTGGGCTTTGGCGTGGACTTCGCAGGGTATTACAGTAAGAAGACCCAGGCCGAGCATGCGGTCCAGGCCGCCCGCGACGCGGTGGTGAGCCAGGTGCCGGTTATCAAGTTCAGCGACGATCCTGCGGACGTCATCTGCAAGACCATGGCGCAGGCCCTTGCCGACAACGGCTTTGAGGGCACGGCGACCATGGTGTTCTACGAGCTGCCGCGCGACTACGCCACCACGAGCGGCAAGACGGTGGGGCGCAGCCACCGCATAGAGGGCGTCCACCTCATGCTCGAGGGGACCTACAAGACCAACATCATAGGCATGGCCGGCGTGGGCGAGCTTGTGGCTCGCGCGCAGGGAGCCTGGAGCCTCGACCTCTACTCAAAGAGCGACGCTGTGTGGAGCCCCAGCGCCGACGGGGCGGGGTTTGGGCGAAAGCGCGTCTACACGGTGAGCGCCACCGGAGCGAGCATGACCGGCAACGAGGGCATCTCCAAGCTCGATAGCGCGAGCGTGCCCCAATCACTCAGGGATGCGGTGAACCAGGCGGCCGACAACGTCGCCCGCTAGGAGATAAGAAAGGAAAGACCCATGAAAGAGCAAAACGAAGTAAAGGACGAGAACAGCTGGCTCGATGAGAGCGCCCTTGAGCCCAGCGCGCCGCCGGCGGATGAGAAGGCCGACGGACATGTGCGCAAGAGCCGCGACGTGAAGAAGCCCAAGCGCCGCGTGGAGACCGAGAGCGACTACAACCGCATGCGTCGCGTGCTCATGTTCACGGCCGCCGCGGCCGTGGTGGTGGGCGTGGGCGCGATCCTCTTTAGCTCCTGGCAGCTGCTGGAGGCGCGCAGCCTCTCCTCGGCAAACGAGGCCGAGATGAAGACGGTGCTGGTGGCGAGCAGGTCCATCTTGGCCGGCGACGCCATCTACGAGGGTGACTTGGTGGAAGCCAAGGTTCCCAAGGCCTACGTGCCGGCTGGAGCCCTTGAGGGCGACGACGCGCAGGACATGGTGGGTAAGCACGCCGTGGTGAACCTGAGCGAGGGACTGCCTGTGGCGGCGAGCGCCATTCGCGGCAGCGCCCAGCCCTCAGACCTCGCCACCGCCATTGACGGCGACGACATGGTGGCGTACGGCGTGAGCGTGGACGACACCACCGGCATGAGTCCGCTGCTCACCGTGGGCGACCACGTGAACGTGATCGCCAAGAACGACGGTGGCATGACCGTGCTCGTGTCGGACGTGCGCGTGCTCGCCCTGAACGGCTCCCTTGAGGGGCGTGTGGACGAGGGTTACAACCGCGTGGTGCTCGAGGTGACCCAGGAGCAGGCGACCGCCATCGCCGGCGCCGAGGACGTGAGCCTGTCGTTGCTGCCCACCGTCGAGGAGGCTGAGTAGGGTGCTGTCCCGCGAGTTCGACAACGCCGTCCGCGAGGTTATGTCCGCCGCCCGCGTGGAGCTCAACGCGCTGCGCCTCTCGGGCGAGACGGACCGGCTCGACACCGCGGCGGCCCGTCCCACGGTAGCCCGCCTGGTGGAGGACAACGCGGGCCTGGCGATCCAGTCCGCCGAGATTCGCGCACAGGCGACCGAGGACATTCTCAACAACCTGTTTTTGCTGGGCCCCATCGAGGAGCTCTTGGCCGATGAGGACGTGTCCGAGATCATGGTCAACGGCCCCGATGACATCTACATCGAGCGTTCTGGTAAGTCCATGCACGCTGAGCAGCACTTTTTTGACGACGACCACATTCGCACCGTGATCACGCGTATCGCCGAGGCTGACAACCGCCGCTGCGACGAGGGCTCGCCTTTGTGCGACTGCGTGCTGCACCGCGAGGGCGCGACCTTTGACGGCTCGCGCGTGA
>Cebus_capucinus_imitator_PRJNA485217_SSR056__coassemble_588_pt1 | contig 33813 bp, 32 predicted proteins | sample Cebus_capucinus_imitator_PRJNA485217_SSR056__metabat2_low_PE_012 | metagenome-assembled genome bin Cebus_capucinus_imitator_PRJNA485217_SSR056
TGACGGCCTTGCCTACGAGATCTGCCGCCAAGCCGAGGTGCTTGAGGAGGGCGGCATCATCTACCAGGAGACCCGTCACTGGGAGCCGAGCCGCAAGCGCACCGTGGTGATGCGCGTGAAGGAGACGGCCGACGATTACCGCCTGTTCCCCGACCCGGATCTCGCTCCCTTCGATCTGTCGGACGAGTTCATCGAGCGCTGCCGTGAGCAGATTCCCGAGCTGCCCGACGCCAAGCGCGACCGCTTCGAGCGCGACTTTGGCATCAAGCGCGCCGACGCCGAGCAGGTCGCGGGCGACCCGGCGCTCGCCGAGTTCTTTGAGGCCGCGGCGGCGGGCTTTGCCGAGCAGGTCGCGAGCGGTGATAAGGCTGCTTCCAAGAAGGCTCGCCGTGCGCTTCAGACAGTGGCGAACCTGCTGGTCAACGACTTGGTCGCCTACCTTAAGGGCACCGGTGCCGCACTTTGGGACACGGCGCTTTCGCCCGCGCAGGTGGCGGCGCTCGCCGGTCTGCTCGCCGAGGACGCCATCAGCTCCAACCAGGGCAGCGAGGTCTTTGGCCTTATGGCGAAAAGCGGCGAGGACCCCAACAAGATCGTGGACGAACGCGGTATGCGCCAGGTGAGCGATACCGGTGCCCTGCAACCTATCGTGGACGAGGTGCTCGCTGCCTGCGCGGACCAGGCGCAGCAGTACCGCGACGGCAACCAGAAGGTCATCGGCTTTTTGGTGGGCCAGTGCATGAAGGCGAGCCACGGAAAGGGCAACCCCAAGCTGTTCAACGAGCTGCTCCGCGCGTCCCTGTCGTAGCGCCGGCGAATAACGCAGCCGCTGAGAAGCCCTCGCGACCACCCCGCGAGGGCTTCTTGTTTTTAAGGTCAAACGGATATAGCATAACTATGTACATAATTATGCTATATGAGGCCATTATGCCTATCGCCGTTCCCATTCGCGACATGCGCGATGCCGCCAAGGCCTACGGCGGGGTTTCCCGCGTGGAGGATGGCAAGGCTGAAGGATGATGCGGGCCCTATAACGGGAGGGCGCCTGCTGGCTTGCCCATGCTTGGGGCCCGCATGATGCGACTCCTCCTAAATGAGCCGATATGCACAGAGTCTTCGGCAAAAAGGGCATCGATCGTGCGGGTGCTGGCGGAACAGGCGCGAAATGTACACCATCGGCATCGAGTAGCAGACAAGCACAGGTTATTTACCTGCGGAAACACCGAGGCGTCATCATGAGCTTATCCCGGAGGTGTACATTCGGCGCCATCCGAGGCGGTGCGAGTGTACATATCTGCCCGGTTCTGCAACCGAGTGTGCATTTCTGTCAACCTGAGGCAGCCGATTGTGCATTTCGGTCAACCTGAGCCGGGGATGACGTGCGTCCCCACCTCTTTTCGCATCCAGGTCATACTATTCACCGCCTTGCTTGCTCAAGTGATGCTCAACGACGTTTTCAGCCCAAAATCGGGCTAAAACCGGTGATGGGTATGACTTGGCTGAGAAACGCGGTGATGAGTATGACTTCTCTGTCCGAAGGTGCTGCGGCCGTGCGAGAACTTACGGCCGCATGAGTGTCGCTCAACTGCGTGGGAGTCTCATAGTTTGGTGAGCTAAAATGGCCCTTGAGAACGGGAGGAAGGGGTAGATGTGCTCATTACTGAGAAGCTCCGTGTCAAGCAACAACTTTCCAGTGCCGAACAGGCGGTTGCCGACTTCCTGCTCGCGAATGGTCGCGATCTCGACCGTTATTCAACACGCGATCTCGCTGACAGTGCCTACACATCACCTGCAACAGTGATTCGACTATGTAAGAAGCTCGGCTTTTCCGGTTTTGACGACTTTAAACAGCGTTTCCTTGATGAACAGCGTTACCTTGAGAAACGTGCGGGTGTTGTCGATGCTAATTTCCCTTTTGAACACGGAGATAGCCCGGTTCGTGCTGCTAACCGTATAGGACAGCTCTACAATGACGCCGTTTCCGATACGCTCTCGCTGCTACATCATAGCGATTTGCAAAAGGCGACGCGCCTGCTTTCCCGATGCCGTCGCGCGTACGTCTTCTCGTTCGGCACGGCGCTCAATCAAGCTGAGACGTTTCGCGAGAATATGATGAAAATCGGCAAGGGCGTCTCGATCTCAAACAACCTCAACTACCAACTCTATGAATGCGAGTGTCTGAGCTCCGGCGATCTTGCCATCTGCATTTCTTATTCAGGTGAGACCGAGAAGCTCCTGCATATCGCTAAGACGTGCCACGAACGGCATGTGCCCATTATCGGCATCACCTCGTACGGCGAAAACTCGCTTACCGAGTACGTTGATTGCAAGCTGACGCTCTCCACCAAGGAGGCATTGTTTGATAACGCCGCAACGTTCGGGACCCATATTTCGGTCTGCCTGCTGCTCGACATCTTGTATGCGTCACTGTTTCTTACCGACTTCGATGCGAACTACGAGCGCCGTGTGAGCTCCACGCGCGAGCTAGAGGCCAAACGCAGGTCGGCAAACGAGCTGCTTATGGCCGAAGCTTCGTATACCGAAAGGCGAGAGGACGGGGGATGAGTCTGCGCCGTCCGACCGCTCACGGATTCAAATCGCCGTTCACGGAAGTCGAAATGCTGTTTCACTTGACGGTGTACAAAGAAACGCTCTGAACTGTAACGCCGTTTCTACCTGCAGAAACTCTACACCTGTTCCACTATGCGTGTCGTATCGTCTCTCTTGAGCAAAAAACGAGAAGAGGGAGGGGTTGATATGGCGCTCAAAGAGGGATTCCTGTGGGGCGGTGCCACTGCTGCAAATCAGATGGAGGGTGCGTACCTGGAGGGCGGCAAGGGCCTGTCGATTGCAGATGTCGAGAAGGGTGCTTGCCATGGCGTTCCCCGTGAGATTCATGATTATGTACATGAGGGCGATTATTACCCAAGTCATGAAGGAATCGATTTCTACCATCACTACAAGGAGGACATTGCGCTGTTCGCCGATATGGGCTTTACGTGCTTCCGCATGTCCATCAACTGGCCGCGCATTTTTCCCAACGGCGACGAGTTGGAACCCAACGAGGAAGGCCTGGCGTTCTACGACCGCGTCTTCGACGAGCTGCTCGCTCATGACATCCAGCCTGTCGTGACGCTTTCTCATTATGAGACGCCGTTGCATCTGGTGCAGCACTATGGTTCGTGGCGAAATCGTAAGCTCATTGGCTTTTTCGAGCGTTTCTGCGAGACGGTATTCATGCGCTATCGTGACAAGGTCGTCTACTGGATGACCTTCAACGAGATTAACGAGACCATGAATCAGCGCATGCCCTATCATCAGGCGGGTATCGTGTATGCGCAAGGAGAGGATCCGGCGCGTGTAAAGGTGGCCGCCAGCCACAACATGATGGTGGCGAGCGCGCGTGTGGTTCAGCTTGCCCATCGTATCAACCCCGCGTTCAAGGTGGGCTGCATGGTGCAGTATCCCACCACGTACGCGCGGACTTGCAATCCGGTGGACGTGCTTGCACGTCGATACCATATGATGCCCAACTACTACTATACCGACGTGATGTGCCGCGGCCGCTATACCAACCTGTGCGCGGCGCAGCTTAAACGATTAGGGCTCACTGTGGATGATATCCCTATGGAGCCTGGTGATGAAGAATACCTCGCGATTGGCACCGTGGACTATATCGCCTTCAGCTACTACTTCTCGAGCGTGGCACATGCTGAGGAGGGGCGCGATTGTGTGGTGGAACGAAAGAACCCTTATCTCAAGAACAGCGATTGGGATTGGCCTATCGATCCTACCGGAATGCGCATCGCGTTAAACGAGCTCTATGACCGCTACGAATTACCGCTTTTCATAGTTGAGAACGGCCTGGGCGCTATCGATACCTTTGAAGAGGACGGGTCCATTCAGGACGATTACCGCATCGAGTATCTTGGCGCTCATATTGAGGCGCTCAAACAGGCAGTGGACTTGGACGATGTCGACGTGATGGGATACACCTGCTGGGGTCCTATCGACATAGTCTCGGTGGGAACGGGTGAGATGCGCAAACGTTACGGCTTTATCTACGTTGAAAAAGATGACGAGGGAAAAGGTTCGCTCAAGCGCTTAAAGAAGAAGAGTTTCGCTTGGTATCAAAACGTGATTGCCACAAACGGTGAAGAGACCGGAGTGCTCTGATTTTCCATAGGTGACAAACCCAATAGAAAGGGGTAGCAAGTGAATACGATGGACACGGCGAGGCGCGTGCTAGACGCGGTGGGAGGGGCTGAGAACGTTGATAACCTCACGCATTGCGTTACGCGTCTGAGGTTCTCTCTCAGGTCTGTGGAGAGAGCGAGTGAAACTGAGGTCAAAAAAGTGCCCGGCGTGCTCGGCGTTGTGAACCAAGGCGGCCAGTTCCAGGTCATTATCGGTCCTGAGGTGGCGAACGTTTATAACGAGGTTGTGAAGCTCGGTGTGCATTCCGGCGGCACGGTCGCTGCTGACTCAGGGCAAGACGACGCCTCTGCTGAGAAGAAGGGCGTGGTGAACGTTCTGCTCGATACGATTGCCGGCATATTCTCGCCCATCATGCCCGTGATTGCCGGTGCCGGTATGATCAAGGCGCTTCTGTCCATCCTAGTGCTCTTCAGCGCAATCGATAAAGAAGGCCAGCTCTACTACTTCCTCTCCTTCATCGCTGATGCGGGCTACTATTTTTTGCCTATTTACCTGGCGGCATCGGCGGCCCGCAAGTTCCATTGCAACATGTTTATGGCCATGATGCTCGGCGGTATGCTTTTGCACCCCAACTTCGCAGCACTTGGTTCGTCGGGCGATATCGTGAGCGTGATCGGATTGCCGGTGCGTATCGCAACCTACTCATCCTCGGTGATCCCCATCCTGCTTATCGTGCTTGCCTATTCCTACGTGGAACGCCTCTTTGAGAAGATCTTGCCTTCGGCGCTCAAGTTTGTCTTGAAACCGTTGTGTTCGTTGCTGGTGATGGCGCCGGTGTCCTTCTGCGTGCTTGGTCCGCTGGGCGGTATTGTGGGTGATGGGCTGGTTGCTGTGTTGCTCACCATCCAGGATTTTGCCCCTTGGGTGCTGCCCACCGTTATCGGTGCCTTCATGCCGTTCCTCGTCATGACCGGTATGCACTACAGCCTGCTGCCGGCGTACGTGAACTCACTGTCCGCGCTGGGTTATGAGACGATTATCGGCCCGGGTAACCTTCCTTCCAACATCGCCCAGGGTGCCGCTGCTCTATGTGTCGCAATCAAGACCAAAAATCTTGACTTCCGTCAGCTTGCGACTTCGGCAGGCCTGACTGCACTTCTGGGTATCACTGAGCCCGCACTTTTTGGCGTGAACCTGCGCCTCAAGAAGCCTCTGCTTGCCATGGCTATCGGTGGTGGCCTGGGTGGTTTGTATGCAGGCATTACTGGTGTGCGTCGCTTTGGCGGCGGCGGCGCGGGCTTGGCCGCTATCGGTCTGTACGTGGGCGACGATCCCATGAATGTCACCAACGCGCTCATCGCTGCGGCGATTTCCTTCGTGGCGACCTTCGCAGTGATGTGGTTTATCGGTTTTGAGGACATTCCTGCTGACGAGCAGGTGGATAGTCCGGTGAATGTGTAAGGCAGGGGCAACCCCAAGCTGTTCAACGAGCTGCTCCGCGCGTCCCCTGTCGTAGCGCCGGCGATTAACGCAGCCGCTGAGAGGCCCTCGCGACCACCTCGCGAGGGCCTCTTGTTTTTAAGGTCAAACGGATATAGCATAACTATGTACATAATTATGATATAGGAGGCCATTATGCCTATCGCCGTTCCCATTCGCGACATGCGCGATACCGCCAAGTTCAGCGAGCTCGTCGAGACGTCTCCAACGCCCGTCATCGTCACAAAGAACGGTTACAGCAAATTCGTCGTGATGCGAAGCGAGGATTACGACGAGCTGGAGGCCGAGCGCGCGAAAGCCCATCTCATGAACCGCATCGCCATCGCCGAACGCGAGCGCGCGGAGCATTCCGGCCGCGATGCCTTTGAGGCGCTTGCGGATTTGAGGATCAAATATGGCTTATAGGGTCCGCATTCTTCCTACGGCAGAAAAGGATGTCGAGGAAATCGTCGCATATCTTTTGAAACATAGTGCTCAGGCGGCAGCGACCTTTGCAGACAAATATAGGGGACAGCTTCAGCTCCTGTCTTCAGGTGTCGTTGATTACGGCTTATCCCATATCAAAGAGCTGGCGGAGCGCGGTTACCATTCATGCCGCGTAAACTCCTACGTGCTGCTCTACTTTTATGAAGACGACGAAATCGTGATCGCCCACGTGTTCCATCAACGTCAGGACTACGCGAGATTGGTCGAGCCTACGGCGGGGTTTTCCGTTGTGGAAGATGGGCGGGCTGAAGGATGATGCGGGCCCTATAACGGGAGGGCGCCTGCTGGCTTGCCCATGCTTGGGGCCCGCATGATGCGACTCCTCCTAAATGAGCCGATATGCACAGAGTCTTCGGCAAAAAGGGCATCGATCGTGCGGGTGCTGGCGGAACAGGCGCGAAATGTACACCATCGGCATCGAGTAGCAGACAAGCACAGGTTATTTACCTGCGGAAACACCGAGGCGTCATCATGAGCTTATCCCGGAGGTGTACATTCGGCGCCATCCGAGGCGGTGCGAGTGTACATATCTGCCCGGTTCTGCAACCGAGTGTGCATTTCTGTCAACCTGAGGCAGCCGATTGTGCATTTCGGTCAACCTGAGCCGGGGATGACGTGCGTCCCCACCTCTTTTCGCATCCAGGTCATACTATTCACCGCCTTGCTTGCTCAAGTGATGCTCAACGACGTTTTCAGCCCAAAATCGGGCTAAAACCGGTGATGGGTATGACTTGGCTGAGAAACGCGGTGATGAGTATGACTTCTCTGAAAAAAAGGGGGGAGGGGGGAGAAGCGGGCACCCAAGCTTTACGGAGCCGGCTTCCCCCGCGACGCAAAGGCGTTGTAACCCCAGCTTGGGCTCCGGCAAACACGTCAAGCCACGATGAGCCGGGGGCGGTCGTTCTCGACGAGGGTATCGAGCTGCGACGCCACGATGCCTTGCGGGTCGGCGTCCATCACCACGGCGTCCACGTCCGCAAGGTCGGCCACGCGCATCATGCCGCGGGCGGCCACCTTGCTGGCGTCCATGAGCACGCAGGTTCGAGCGGCAGCGCGGATGAGGGCGCTTTTGAGCTCGGCCATCTGCGGGTAGTCGGTCATAAAGCCGCGAGTGGGCACGTAGGCCCCAGGGCAGAGCACCGCGAGGTCGGCGTGGACCATGGAGAGCGCGCCCAGCGTGAGCGGGCCGTAGAGGTAGCGATGCCCCTTGCGCAGCGAACCGCCCAGCAGAACCACGTCCACCGTGGGAAGGCTGTCGTCGATGTAGTCGGCGATGGTCACATCCGCCGTGATCACGGTGATGCCCGTGCGCATATCGAGCATGCGCACGAACTCCAGCGCCGTGGTGCCCGAGTCTACGAGCACCACCTCGCCGTCTGCCACTAGATCGAGTGCCGCGCGGGCGATCGCCTGCTTGGCGCCCACGTTCACATTCACGCGCTTGTCCTGCACCGAGACGGTGAGCGAGCGCAAAAGCGACACCGCCCCGCCGTGCGTGCGGCGCAGTTTGCCGTCGGCTGCGAGCGCGTCCAGGTCGCCTCGTACGGTCACGGTCGATACGCCAAAGGTGCGCGCAAGGTCGGTGACCTGCACGGACGATTCGCGCTCCAGCATCGCCAGAATCGCGCTGCGACGCTCATCGGCAAACGCGCGGACAGACGGGTTAGGCATGGCGGCACCCCTTCCATAGCGGGTTCGCGGTGGGAAAATGTGCAGATTCTATTTTGCTTTACTTTCGAAAAAGCAAAGAGAACAAGCTTACGTTCACTTTCTCTTTATACAAACAAAAGAGTTCATGCCGAGAAACATCCCTGTCACACGGTCTTGGCCGCATCGAAGCCGTTTCGTTTGCCTTCCAACCAGGCGATGCTACCGCTTGCAGCATACCAGCGATACGCTGCGCGGATGCGTACAATAGGGCCATCCAAGCGCCGGGTGCAGGTTCCCGGCGAGAGCGCGCCGTATTCCGCGACGGTGCAGAAAGGAGCGATCGCTCATGCTCGTAACCACCAAGGAGATGCTGCTCGACGCCCAGAAGAACCACTACGCCGTGGGCGCCTTCAATGTCGAGAACCTCGAGTTCGTCATGGCCGTGCTGGACGCCGCCGAGCAGACCAAGTCGCCCGTGATCATGCAAACCACCTCGGGAACCATCAAGATGACCGGCCTGGACTACTTCTACGGCATGGTGAAGGCCGCTGCAGAGCACACGAGCGTGCCTGTTGCCCTGCATCTCGACCATGGCGACGGCTACGATCGCTGCATGAAGGCCCTGCGCACCGGCTACACCTCCGTGATGATCGACGGCTCGCATGAGACCTTTGAGGACAACATCGCCATGACCAAGCTCGTGGCCGATGCCGGCACCGCCATGGGTATCCCCGTGGAGGCCGAGCTGGGCAAGGTCGGCGGCAAGGAGGACGACGTCGAGGTCGAGGGCGAGAGCCCCTACACCGACCCCGAGGAGGCCAAGGAGTTCGTGGCCCGCACCGGCTGCACCTCGCTGGCCATCGGCGTGGGCACCGCGCACGGCGTGTACACCGAGGAGCCGCATATCGACCAGGACGTGGTGAAGTCCATCCGCGCCGCCGTGGACGTGCCGCTGGTGCTGCACGGTACCTCCGGTGTGCCCGATGAGCAGGTCGCCGAGGCCGTGAGGAACGGCATCTGCAAGGTGAACTACGCCACCGAGCTGCGCCAGGCCTATACCAAGGGCTTCATGGACTACATGGCCGCCAACCCGGGCACCTTCGATCCCAAAAAGCCGGGTCGCGCCGGTATGGCCGAGATCGCCAAGATCGTGAAGATCCGCATGGAGAACCTGGGTTCCGTGGGTCGCGCGTAGGCGTGTTGATAATAATCCCGCGCTTGTCGTACGCAAGCGCGGGGTACAATTACAAAGACAGCGAAGCCCGTCAGAGTTTCAGCGGAGCGGGCGGCGCGGGTCATGGTTTGAGGGGTCCAGTTGCCGCTAGGGCCCCTTTTTACTACCCGTCCATCCGGTGGTGCTTATGGTTCCGCCATCGCGCGTGGATCTCGATGAGAAAGCGCCCGATGCTCGCAAGGTTTGCAAGGGCACGCAGAATTTCAAGAACATGGTTCATAGGCGTCGCCTTCCTTTCGGCCGGCGCCACCCGCAGTCGGACTTCGCTGTGGCCATATGGTAGCACCGCGCTCAGGTACACTGGGGTGTCGTATGATTGCGTGGAAGGAGCCCCATGGCCAACGTTGAGGAGAAGCTGCACGGTGCGGGAGCGCGATCGCCGCTGTACTGGAAGCTCATCCTGGTCGCCATGGCCGTGATGTGGGGCTACTCCTTTGTGGTGATGAAAGACGTGCTCGCGACGCTGCCCACGTTTTTACTGCTGGGGTGTCGCTTTTCGGTGGCCGCTCTGCTCATGCTCGCGATCTTTTGGGAAAACGTCCGCGCGAACCTGGATCGGCGCACCATCGCTCTGGGGTTGGCGCTGGGCGCGTCCATGGGTGCGGGCTATGTGTTTCAAACCATAGGGCTTACCGACACCACGGCCGGTAAGAACGCCTTTCTCACCGGTACCTACTGCATTTTGGTGCCGTTTTTGAGCTACCTCATCGCGCGCGAGCCGCTCACGCGCTACAACGTGGGTGCGGCCGTGCTGTGCCTCACCGGCATTGGCCTGGTGGCGCTCGACAACCTCTCCATGCGGACAGGCGACGTGCTCACGCTGGTGGGTGCGGTGTTCTTCGCGCTCGAGATCGCGGTGGTCGCCAAGTTTGGCGAGCATGTGAACGTGAACGCGGCGACGTTTTGGATGTTCACCGCCATCGGCGCGGGTTGCCTGGCCGGCTCGCTTATCACCGAGACCCAGCCACCGCTCGCCGTATGGGACCTGGGGCTCGTGGGGACCGTGGGCTTCTTGGCGGTGTTTTGCACCTGCGTGGGCCTGCTCGCGCAAAACCTGGGGCTCGCGCACGTGCCCAGCTCGACGGGGTCGCTGCTACTCTCGCTCGAGAGCCCCTCGGGCGTGCTGTTCTCGGTATTGCTTGCCGGCGAGGTCTTGTCTGCCAGGCTCATCGCGGGCTTCGCGCTCATCTTCTGCTCCATCATCCTGTCCGAGACGCACTTCTCGTTTCTCCGCCGCAGATTTGGCTAGGCGGGCGCGGCGTTCATGCCGCCTGCCTTCGTATCAAAAAGGACGTATATGCCAAGAAATTCAGATCGCCGCCGGGTTTCTCTGTGAAAAGAGCTGCGCGTCGCTCCGCGCCCGACGGGTTTGATTCACCATGTGACGGTTAGGCGATAGGGGAGGAACCACGTGATTTCGGAACGCATGCTCACGCACGTCATCAAGCTCATGACCAAGCGGGAGCTCAGGATGGAGCCCGTAACCGAGAAGATGATGCCCGCGCCCAAGCCGGGCATACGCTACATGCTCTACATGCACGTGCCCTTCTGCCAGCGCCTATGCCCCTATTGCAGCTTTAACCGCTATCCTTTCCGCGAAGATGTGGCCAAGCCGTATTTTGAGAACCTACGCCGCGAGATGCTCATGCTCAAAGACCTGGGTTATGACTTTGAGAGCATCTATTGCGGTGGCGGTACCCCCACCATCATGATCGACGAGCTCTGCGAGACGCTCGATTTGGCGCGCGAGAACTTTTCCATCAAGGAGGTGTGCTCGGAAACCAACCCCAACCACCTGGTGGAGCCCTACCTCTCCAAGATGAGAGGGCGCATTCAGCGCCTGTCGGTGGGCGTGCAGAGCTTCGATAACCGCCTGCTCAAGCAGATGGACCGCTACGACAAATACGGCAGCGGCGAGGAGATCTTTGAGCGCGTGGGCCTGGCGAAGGACTACTTCGACATCTTGAACGTGGACATGATCTTCAACTTCCCGTCGCAGACGGAGGATGTGCTGCTGCGCGACATCGAGCTCATCAAGGAGTGCGGCTGCCAGCAGACCACGTTCAGCCCGCTGTATTTCTCAAATGCGACCACGCGTCATATGCTGGAAACCCTGGGCAGGCCCAACTACCAGCGTGAATACGAGTACTACAAGATCTTGGACGAGGGGCTTGCCGGCGGCGCTGCCCCCGCGTTCGATCGCCGCACCGTGTGGACCTTCAACCGTGCGGGCGCCGATCTTCACGCCTGCGGGGAGGCGGCGGTGCCAGTGGACGAGTTTGGCGTGTCCTACGAGGAGTACCCCGCGATCGGCTCGGGTTCGGTCACTCATCTGGACGGCACCATCTACGTGAACACCTTCTCCATCAAGGAGTACAACGCCGATATCGAGGCCGGGCATATGAGCCTCATGGGCAAGACCAAGATGAGCAAGCATGACCTTATGTGCTATCGCTTTATGCAGGACCTCTACGCGCTGCGTTTGGACAAGCGCCGCTTTGAGCGCGACTTTGGCGTGAGCGTGGAGCGCGGTCTGCCGGTGGAGATGGCTTTCATGCGCACCATGGGCGCCTTCGCGACCGATACGCCTGAGGAGCTCACGCTTACGCGCAAGGGCCGCTATTACACGCTGGTGATGCAGCGCCAGTTCCTCTCCGGCCTCAATGAGCTGCGCGATCAGGCGCGCGCTCAGCTCACCGGTCCCGAGCGAGACCTCACCTTCGCCGACGGCACGGTGAAATAGGGTAAGCAAAAACCGCCGCTGCCCTGGTGGGAAGCGGCGGTTTTGGTGTTTGCGGGAGAGGGACGTCTTTAGCCGAGCTGGATGTGTCTCAGGCCCTTCTTGTTGGACAGGCGGTACAGGGCGAAGCGGTGACCGATGACCTGCACGACCTCGGAGTTGGTCTGAGCGGCGAGCTGATCTGCGGCCTCGCGGGTCTCCAGGTCGCTCGTATCTTGCACACCTACCTTGATGAGCTCGTGGGCCTCCAGGGCCTCGTCGGTCTGCTTCACCAGGGTCTCGGTGATATCGGCCTTGCCAACGTAGACGATGGGGTCCAGGTGATGGGCCAGGCCGCGCAGTGTGCGGATCTGCTTGCCGGTGAGTGCCATGGCAACTCGCTTTCTTTCTCTTTGCGGGGCGGTCCGCATATGCCGCGTACCCCGCGTGAACAGTCAAGATGAGGGCATCTACCTTAGCACATCGCACGCGGACCCATAGGGGCTGCGCATAATCGCCCGCACCGAGTCGTGGGTTTATCCTCATGTGTGGAATAGTTTTACCCCGTATTCTTTCCCGGCACGGTAGTATAGGTGTATGAGCGATCGTCCCGGGTCCGTCCGCGCCGCGCGTGGCGGCGGGCGGGTCGGGGCTGTACGGTAGGGGTTGAGCATGGCCTATATAGAGTTTCGCGACGTATCCAAGGTGTACGGTGAGGGCGACGGCGAGGTCCGTGCGCTCGACGGGGCCACCTTTGAGGTGGAGCGCGGCGAGCTCGCCGTGATCTTGGGCGCCTCGGGCGCGGGCAAGACCACGGCGCTCAACATCCTGGGTGGTATGGACACGGCCACCTCGGGCGTGGTCGCGGTGGACGGGCGCGATATCTCGGACGCGAGCGAGGCGGAACTGGTGGAGTACCGCCGCGCCGACGTGGGCTTCGTGTTCCAGTTCTACAACCTGGTGCCCAACCTCACGGCGTTGGAGAACGTGGAGCTCGCCGCGCAGATCTGCCCGTGCGCCCTCGATCCGGTGGCCACGCTCGAGAAGGTGGGGCTCGGTTCGCGCATGGCGAACTTCCCCGCGCAGCTCAGCGGCGGTGAGCAGCAACGCGTCTCCATCGCCCGCGCCCTTGCCAAGGCGCCCAAGCTGCTGCTGTGCGACGAGCCTACCGGTGCGCTCGATTACCAGACCGGCAAGCAGGTGCTGCAGCTGCTGCAGGACACCTGCCGCACCGAGGGCATCACGGTGATCATCATCACGCACAACTCGGCCTTGGCGCCTATGGCAGACCGCCTCATCCGCTTTAAGAGCGGGCGGGTGACCGCGCAGGAGGTCAACGCCAGCCCCGTGCCCATCGCGCAGATCGAGTGGTAGGTCACATGGCGGCATTTGACGAAAACACCGGGATCGAGCAGACCTATGTATCGGGCGAGGTGCCATGGTGGCAGGGGATCGGCAGCGCGGGGCGCATGACGCCGGCGTTTCGCACGGGTATTCTGCGCACCATCGCGGGGAGCAAGAAGCGCTTCTTGTCCCTGGTGGTGATCACGCTTTTAGGCACCACCATGCTCACGGGTATCCGCGCGGCTTGCGTCGACCTGCGAGCGAGCGCCGACAGTTTCTTTGATTCCCAAAACCTCTACGACGTATCGGTCCAGTCCACCTTGGGCCTCACCGGCGAGGATGTGGACGCGATCGCCGCGCTCGAGGGGGTGGACGCCGTCGAGGGCATCTACACGCAGACGGCCTACACCTCCATGGGCGCCACGCGCGAGCGCGCGAGCGTGCGCAGCCTTTCCGCCGCCAATATGGACGAGCCGGTGCTGGTGACAGGCGAGCTGCCCCAGGCCGCCGATGAGGTGGCCGTGACCTCAAAGTATCTTGAGGACAGCGGCAAGAAGCTCGGCGATACCGTGACGTTCTCGGTGGACGAGGGCGCCACTCAGGTCTTCCGACCCGGCGAGTACACCATCACCGCCGAGGTGCGCGACCCCGCCGACATCATGGCGCCCAGCACCACCAACGCCTTTCGCTCGAGCGGCGCGTCCGACTACGGCTTCTTCGTGACCCGCAGTGCCGTCGCCGCGCCCGCGACGTTCACCGCGATCCACGTGACGGTGGCGGGCGCCTCCTCGCTCGATTGCTACAGCGATGCGTACGAGGATGCGGTGGACCGCGTGCTCGCGCGTATCGAGGGCATTCGCGACGAACGCGAGCAGGCCCGTGCGGACGGCCTCAAAGAACAGGCGGCGAGCGCTCTTGAGCAGGGGCAAAACGGCGCCGGCATGCAGTGGACCCTCATGGAGCAAAAGATCGCCCGTATGCCGGTGGGGTCTGCCGAGCGCGAGCGGGCCCAAGCCGAGCTCGATGCCCAGCGCGCCCAGGTTGCAGACCAGCTGACGCAGGCCCAGGAGCAGGCCGACAACCTGGGCGAGGCGACCTGGTACGTGCAGGACCGCACCAGCATCTCCAGCTTCTCGTCTGTGGAGTCGGACACCAGCTCCATCGAGGTCATCGGCACGATCTTCCCTATGATCTTTTTTGTGGTGGCGGTGCTCATCGCCCTTACCACGGCTACGCGGATGGTGGAGGAGGAGCGCACGCTCATAGGGCTCTACAAGGCGCTGGGCTACAGCAAGAACCGCATCCTGTCCAAGTACGTGCGCTACATGCTTTTCGCGTGCCTGGTTGGCGGTCTTGCCGGCGACGTGCTTGGCTACTATGCCCTGCCGCGCTTTTTGCTGTGGGTGTTTCAGGCCATGTACAGCATGCCGCGCTGGTCGCTCGCCTTCGATGCCGTGTGGGCGATAGGCTCGGTGGGCCTGTTCGCGCTGGGTATTGTGGGGGCGACGGTGCTTGCCTGCAAAGCCGAGCTGCGCGAGACCCCCTCCGCGCTCATGCGCCCGCGCGCTCCCAAGGCCGGATCGCGCATCCTGCTCGAGCGCATAGGCTTTGTCTGGCGTCATCTGGGTTTTCTCAACAAGGTCACGGCGCGCAACCTCTTTCGCTACAAAAAGCGCCTGGCCATGACGGTCTTTGGCATCGCGGGCTGCACGGCGCTTGTGATCTGCGGTCTTGGGATTAACGACACGGTGGTGTCGCTGTCGGGCAAGCAGTACGGCCAGGTCACGCGCTACGACCTTATGGCCGTGGCGAGCGACATGGACTTTGAGGACGCCTATGCCAAGCTGGCCGCTTATAGGGGCGATGCCGAGGATACCGGCGGCAAGGCGAGCATCTACGAGGACCTCTCGCTGCGCGTGGACACCGTGACCATAGAAGCGGGCGGCAAGAAGGAGTCCGTCCAGCTTTACGTGGTGCCCACGGGTGCGGATATATCGGATTACGTGCAGCTCAAGGCCGAGGACGGCCGCACGCTCGAGCTGCCCGCCACAGGCGCCCTGCTCACCAAGAGCGCCCAGATAGTAATGGGTGTAGGCGTGGGCGACACCCTGCGGGTGCAGGATATGGTGCTCGACGAGGCAGACGTGGCGGTGGAGGACATCGCCCTGTCCTATCTGGGCAACTGCCTCTACATGACGCAGGACGCCTACGAGCAGGCCTTTGGCAAGGCCTACGAGCCCAACGCCGTGCTCGCGAACCTGGACGGCAGCTCTGCGGCGCAGATCGACCTTTCCGATAACCTCAAGGCCGACGGCTGGGCCACCGTGGTGGCGACCCGCGCCTTGGAGCGTGATTTCAACAAGAACTTCGTACTGGTGAACGCGGTGGTGGTCTTTATCACGGCCATGGCCGCGGGGCTTGCCTTCGTGGTGGTGTTCACGCTGTCCAACACCAACATCTCCGAGCGCGAGCGCGAGCTGGCGACCATCAAGGTGCTGGGCTTCCGCGCACGCGAGGTGCACACCTACATCAACAAGGAGACGCTGCTGCTCACGGGCCTGGGCGGGCTTTTGGGCATCCCCGCCGGATGGGCGCTCACCGAGAGCTTCCGCTACATCCTGCAGATGCCGTCGCTCTACTTCGACGTGACCATCCAGCCCGCGAGCTACCTGTACGGCGTGGTGCTCGCCTTCGCGTTCACCCTCATCGTCAACCGTTTTACAAACCGCTCGCTCGACCGCATTGTGATGGTGGAGGCACTAAAAAGCGCGGAGTAAAAAGGTCGCAGGTAGCCTGCCATGGTAAAGCCGTATGGCCTGGCTGTTCGGAACCCGTGCGCGCAGGCGGGGCTGCCATGGGCGCCTCGTGCGGTTGGTGGGGGCGAGACGACGGGGCCGTGTCGCTTTTGGGGCGTGACGCGATGCTGCGATGGTGTTTCGCCGAAAACGCGGTGCCGCTGGCCTATGGGTGTGGTCGCACGGGCCCGGTTGTGCCAAACTGATATGTTCGAATGGGTGTCGCGGGTGCCCGCCCGCGACCATATGGGGAAACATCGGACTTTGAGGGGACGGTCGCTGAGGTATGTTGCTGGAACGCATCTGCTCTCCCAAGGATGTGAAGGCACTTGAGGCCTCTGACCTGCCTATTCTCTGCAAAGAACTGAGAAGCGCGATTCTTTGCTACTCCGCGGCGTGCGGGGGGCACGTGGGGTCAAACCTGGGTGCCGTGGAGCTTACGGTGGCGCTGCACCGCGTGTTTACCTCGCCGGCGGACAAGCTCGTGTTCGATGTGTCCCATCAAACGTATGCGCACAAGATGCTGACCGGGCGCGCTCCCGCGTTTTTGGACCCGTCCCGTGCGGGCGGGGTCTCCGGTTTCTCCAACCCCGCCGAGTCCGAGCACGACCTGTTTGCCATGGGGCACACGTCCACCTCGGTGAGCTTGGCATGCGGTCTTGCCAAGGCCCGCGATCTGGCGGGCGACTCCTACAACGTGGTGGCTGTGATTGGCGACGGTTCGCTTTCGGGCGGACTTGCCTTTGAGGGCCTGGACGCCCTGGCGGAGCTTGGCGGCGGTGTTGTGGTGGTTGTGAACGACAACGGTTGGTCCATCGCCGAGAACCACGGCGGTATCTACGCCAACCTGGCCGAGCTGCGCCGCACCCGCGGCCAGGCGGCCTGCAACATCTTTACCGCCCTGGGACTTGAGTACCGCTTCTTGGAGGACGGCAACGACGTCGCCGCCGTGGAGGGCGCGCTGCGCGAGCTCGTGGGCGTGGATCATCCCGTGGTGCTGCATATGTGCACCGTGAAGGGGGAGGGCTATATGCCCGCCGAGGCCAACCCCGAGGGCTGGCATCATCCCAAGCCGTTTGATGCTGCGACGGGCGAGGCGCTCGCCGCGCGTCCCGCCGATACGTACGCGCGCATCACCGGCGATCTGCTGAGTGCGCGCATGCGGGAGGACCCGCTGCTGGTGGGAGTCACCGCCGCAACACCCTACATCATGGGCTTTTGCCGTGAACGCCGCGAGGCCGTGGGCTCTCGGTTTGTTGACGTGGGGATCGCCGAGGAGCATGCCGTGACCTACGCCGCCGCGCTGGCGACCGGCGGTGCGCATCCGGTGCTGGGCATCTACGGCGTCTTTTTGCAGCGCGCCTACGACGAGCTCTGGCATGACCTGTGCCTCAACGCCGCTCCTGCGACCATCCTGGTGTTTGGCGGCTCGGTGTACGGCAACAGCGATGCGACCCATCTGGGCCTGTTTGATATTCCGTTGCTACGCAGCCTCCCGGGTCTTGTGTATCTGGCGCCCGTGTGCCACGAGGAGTACGAGGCCATGGTGGTGTGGGCATGCGATTACACGGGCGGACCGGTCGCCATTCGCGTGCCCGAGCAGGGCGTGGTGTCGCGCCCCGACCTGGCGCCCATGGCGGGGGAAAGCTTTGGGTGCCCGCGCTACCAGGTGGTGCGCGCAGGTTCCGACGTGGCGATTCTCGCCCTGGGCAGCTTCTTTGAGCTGGGCGAGCGCGTGGCGGCGGGGCTTTTGGACCGCGGCGTGGACGCGACGCTGGTGAACCCGCGTTTTGCGAGCGATGTGGACAAGGCGTGCCTGGAGCGCCTGGCAGCCAGTCACCGTGTGGTGATCACGCTGGAGGACGGCGTGCTCGAGGGCGGCTGGGGCGAGCAGGTCGCTCGCTGCCTGGGCGACTCGGATGTGCGTGTGCGCTGCTACGGTATCGCCAAGGGTTTCCCCGACCGTTTTGATGCAGGTGAGCTGCTCGCCGCCAACGGCATAACCGTGGATGGCATCGCAGGCGACGTGCTGGAGATGCTGGGTTAAGGCCGCGCAAATCATAGTTTTACGGGAATCGGCTAGGGTGTCAGGGTGCGCGAGATTGCCGTGAATAAGGTACGCAAGCGAAGGCATGAACGGCAAGGTCGCGTACCCTGATGCCCTAGAGCCCTGCGGTTTTGATGAGCTCGTCGTAGTGCGCGATCTTGTAGTCGAGCCGATCAAGACCCTTCTGCATCTCTGCCATGCGCGCACGGGTGAGCTCGCGTTGCTGGATGAGGATCTGACGGCGCTCCTCAAGCGTCTCCTCGCCGCGGGGCAGCAGTTTGAGGTATTCGATAAGCGCGTCGATCGATACGCCGGCGCCGCGCATGCACTTCACAAACTGGATGCGCTCGCACTCGGCCTCGCCGTAGTCGCGCACACCGCTCGCGGTACGTGGCACATGGTCAAGCAAGCCCACACGCTCGTAATAACGCAGCGTATCGGCCGTGATGTCGTATTTCTCGGAGACCTCGGCGATCTTCATGCCAGCCACCTTCCCGGGCGGGTTTATCAATCTAGACAGTGTATAGCGCTTTGAGTCTGCTCAAGGTCAAGAAGGTGGGAATTCGATTGCGATGCCTGGGATCCCATCGCCGCGGGTACCGAATGAGAAATCTCCTCGTAGATCTTTTCTCATTCACAATGCCTCACGTGCATTCAGATCATACTCAACGGCCATTTTGGCGCGTAATCAACCTGATTCTGGCAGTCGAGCATGACTTCGATGAAGCGGAACCTGAGCTTGGTGGCTACTGGTTTTCTCAGCATGAAATGATGGAAACAAGGAAACACTACTGCAATAAACATACAAACCTATTGATTAAGTAGGATTAACAGAGCATACTACCATCGCCTTGAAGGAACCAAGAGGAGGAGGCAGTTGTGTCTGTGGAGACGATAGCTCCCGTAGCAGCGGTGTTGGTGGTATTTGCCGCTCTGCTGGCGGGCTTGGCGTATTTGAGTCGCCGAGGCGTGGGCTTTACCCCGTGCGTGTTTGCGTCATTGGGCGCGGGGTTGGTGTTGGGCGCGGGTATTCAACTCGCACTTGGTCTGGGGTCCGATGCGGCCACCACCGCGCTTGATTGGATCTCGATCGTGGGGCAGGGATATATCTCCCTGCTCAAGATGCTCGTCATGCCCCTTGTTTTTGTATCTATCGTGAGCGCCTTCACGCATGCGACGGTTACCGAGAAGTTCGGTCGCATCTCGGGCGCGGTGTTGGCCACGCTGCTGGGCACGGTCGCCGTGGCAGCGCTCTTTGGGTGGGCGGTCATCGCTTTCTCCGGCTTAGCGGGCGCGAGTTTTACCCAGACGGCGGCGGCCGATACCCTCAAGAACCTTGCAACTAAGCAAGAAACGGTGGCGGGCCTCACCATTCCGCAGGTCATCGTGAGCTTTATCCCCACCAACGTAGTCGCCGATTTTGCCGGTACGCGAGCCAACTCGACCATCGGCGTGGTCGTGTTCTCGGTGATCACGGGTCTTGCGTGGATCAAGTTACGCGACCGAAATGCCGATCAAGCTGAGTTCTTCAAGGGCATCGTCGATAGCGTGAACGGCATCGTGATGCGCATCGTGGGGCTGGTGATGGACCTCACGCCGTATGGAACCTTTGCCCTGATGGTCAACGTGGCGGCGACAAGCGATGTTGCAGAGGTGCTTGACCTCGGTAAATTCGTGCTGGTGAGCTATGTGGCACTTGCGGCGATGTTTGTGGTGCACCTGGTGATTCTCGCCGTGCAGGGCGTGAGCCCCGTCGAATACGTGCGCCGCGCCTTCCCGGTTCTCTCCTTCGCGTTTGTGTCGCACACGAGCGCCGGTTGCCTGCCCATGAACATCGAGACTCAGACCAAGCGCTTGGGTGTTGATGAAGCTAGCGCGAACTTGGCGGCGAGCCTGGGCGTGTCCATTGGGCAGAACGGATGCGCGGGCATCTACCCGGCGATGATGGCGACCATCATCGCGCCGACGGTGGGTATCGACGTGTTCTCCCCGGCGTTTGTGCTGACCCTGATCGCGATCGTGGTGGTGAGCTCGTTTGGTATCTCGGGTGTGGGCGGGGGCGCCACCTTTGCCTCGTTGGTGGTGCTGGGAACGCTGAACCTGCCGGTCGGTATTGTGGGCGTGCTGGCCAGCGTCGAGATGATCATCGACATGGGCCGCACGGCGCTCAACGTGAGTGATGCCATGGTTGCCGGCGTGACCGCCTCGAACGTGGCAGGAGATCTGGATCGGTCGGTCCTCAAGGACGGCGAGAAGCCGGTGACCGCTGCGGCATAGCGACCGGACGTCTCTATCTCACTGATCCCGCCGCCGCAGGCCCGGCGCCCCTCCGTGGTTAGTCCCTGCCTGGTTTTTTCGGCACGTTCTTAGGGCGCTGCCAGTCTTGGGGTAGCTCTAAGGTTACTTTGCCGCCGCGGGTGAAGAAGAGCACGGCCAGCACGATGAGCACGATGGGTAGCAGCTTGAACGCGAGTCCTACCACCAAGCCCGTCATGGCGAGTACCAAGGAGATGATGGCTGTGAGCAGTACGAGGCATGCCAAGGTAACGAGAATTCCCATGCTGCCCCCTACACTTCGACCGAGACCTGGCGGTACTTGATGCCGCATGAGTCGAGGATGCGGCGCGAGATACGGCCGTCGTCGGTATGCTCGTACTTGTTATCCAAAAAGACCACCTCGCCGATGCCCGCCTGCGCCAGGATCTTGGCGCAGTCGTGGCAGGGGAACAGCGTCACGTAGACTGTGGCACCCTCCAGATCCCGCAGCGACCCGCGGTAGTTGAGCACGGCGTTTGCCTCGGCGTGGACCACATAGTTGTGCTTGTCCTCGAGCGGGTCATCGCTTGTGCCCCAAGGGAAATCGTCGTCGTCCAAAGCAGAGGGCGTGCCGTTGTAGCCTACGGACAAGATACGGTGATTGGTACTGGCGATGCAGGCGCCCACCTGCGTGTTGGGGTCCTTGCTGCGCAGCTGCGCCGCGATGGCGACGCGCATGAAGAACTCGTCCCAGCTGATGACATCTTCGCGCTTGCTTGGCATGGGGCCTCCTTGGCCGTGGGGATTTGCGTTGCCCTATTGTATCCGCTGCGGGGCTATACTAACCCGCATTGCGCATGTGTTATGGAGGCGGTTTGCATGGATCGGACGTTGGGTCTCGCGGCAGGGGATGTGCGGGTGCGCGTGGTGCGGTCGGAAGATGCCGCGGCGATCGCGGCGCTCAAAGCCCCGTGGGTGGATGAGACCCCGTATAACTTCTCGTTCGCGGCACCGAGTGCCGATGAGATCGCGGTCGAGATCGAACGGACGCTCGAGCGCTACCCCTTCTTGGTCGCAGAGCGCGTGTGCGATGGCGAGGTGCTGGGATATGCCGAGGCCGAGCCCTATCGCAGCCGCGGTGCCGATGGCTGGAACGTGGAGCTGGGGATCTACCTTGCCCGCGGGCTGCGAGGCCGGGGCCTGGGCGCGCTGCTGTATCGCGAGCTCTTTGGCTACCTTCGCCGGCAAGGCGTACAGAACGCGTACGCCTGCGTTACTGCGAGCAACGCCGCGAGCCTGGTGTTCCACGCGCGGCAGGGATTTTGCGAGGTCGGTCGTTTTCCGGCGACCGGCTACAAGCTGGGGGAGTGGCACGAGACCGTCTACCTGTGGAAAAGCCTGGGCGATCATGCCTGTCCGCCGCCGGAGTTCATACCGTTCTCGCAGCTGAAGGTGTAGCGGCGGCTGCTGCTGCCGCCTAGAAACCGGCGCGCGTCCTCTATCGCGATGCTGCGGCGGAAACCCTGTGCGTTTTGGCGATTCTCATCGGCGAGTCGCTCGTCCGGCCACGCGTGTTTGGTACCGATGCGCCGTCGTGGGCTTGCTACACTGGGCATGCCGAGAACCGCGGCAAAGAACGGGGGCATGCATGGATGCGGTCGAGATTTCCAAGATCGTAGCGCGGCAGCGAGCGCATTTTCGCAGCCACGTCACACTGGATGTGACGGCGCGCAAGGCGGCGCTTTTGAGGCTGCGCCGTACCATGATCGCGCACGAGGACGACATCGCGGCGGCGCTCGAGGCCGACCTGGGCAAATCGCGTGCCGAGTCCTATATGTGCGAGATCGGCACCTCAATGGCCGAGATCCGCTATCAGATCTCGCATGTGGACCGTTGGGCACGGTCGCGCATGAGGCCCACCGGCCTCGCCAACGCCCTGGCGACGAGTCGCGAGATTCCCGTGCCCTACGGCGTGGCGCTCATCATGGCGCCGTGGAATTACCCGTTTCTGCTCACGCTCGAGCCGCTTGCCGGCGCGCTCGCCGCGGGCAATTGCTGTGTGATCAAGCCCAGCGCCTACGCGCCGGCAAGCTCGCGCGTGCTGCGAGAGATCTGCGAGGAGGCCTTTCCGCCCGAGCTGGTCTGCGTGGTGGAGGGCGGTCGTGCCGAGAACACGGCGCTTTTGGATGAGGCTTGGGACTACATCTTCTTCACGGGCAGCGTGGGCGTGGGCAAGCTCGTGATGGAGCGGGCGGCGGCGCACCTCACACCGGTCACGCTGGAGCTGGGTGGCAAGAGCCCTTGCATTGTGGACGCCACGGCCGATCTGGACATCGCCGCCGCGCGCATCGCCTTCGGCAAGTGGCTGAACGTGGGCCAGACCTGCGTGGCGCCCGACTACCTGCTGGTAGATGAGCGCGCGCACGACGAGCTGCTCGAAAAGCTCGCGCGGCATATCGAGCGCATGTACGGCTCCGGCGAGGCGGCGCTTTCCAACCCCGCGTACGGCAAGATGGTGAACGCCAAGCACCTTGCGCGCGTGCGGGGTCTGATCGACCCGGCGAAGGTGGTTCTCGGTGGCCAGGTGGACGCCCGCACGCTCAAGATCGCGCCCACGGTGATGGATGGCGTGGGGCCCGATGATGCCGTGATGGGCGAGGAGATCTTTGGCCCGGTGCTGCCGGTGCTCACCTACACCTCGCTCGATGAGGCGCTCGACTTTGTGCAGGGCCGACCCACGCCGCTCGCGCTCTACCTGTTCACGTGCGATGCCGCCGCCGAGCGTCGCGTGATGCGCGAGGTACCCTTTGGCGGCGGTTGCGTGAACGACACCATCATCCACCTGGCGACCTCGTATCTGGGTTTTGGCGGCATGGGGCAAAGCGGCATGGGCTCCTACCACGGACGCAAGAGCTTCGATACCTTCACGCATTACAAGAGCGTGGTCAAAAAATGGCGCTGGCCCGATCTTCCCATGCGCTACCAGCCCTATGCCGCCTGGAAAGAGCGCGTGGTGCGCCTGTTTTTGCATTAGGCGATAGGCTGCGAGTACCATATGGGCACGTACCGTGCCGTTCGCGAAGGGGATGCGCGATGAGTTCTTGCCGAGAAACCCGGGCCCAGGCCGCCGCACGGCGCAGTGCCGAGGTTCGCGCATGCGTCCGCGAGCTGGAAGAGCGCGGCAGGCTGGGGCTCACGCGCAGCTTTATCCAGCACGGCACGGTCTCGGTCTACGCGCATGTGACGAGCGTGGCGCTCGCCGCGGTCCACGTCGCCGATATGCTCGCGCGCCTGGGCATCGCTGTGGACCGCGCATCGCTCGTGCGCGGGGCGCTTTTGCACGACTACTTTCTCTACGACTGGCACGATCCCGACCCCTCGCACAGCCTCCACGGCTTCAAGCATCCCTTTTTCGCCCTCGCCCGTGCCGAGGAGGACTTCTCGCTTACCGCGCGGGAGCGCAACATCATCGTGCGCCATATGTTTCCGCTGGTACCGGTGCCACCTACCTGTCGCGAGGCGTGGATCGTGTGCCTGGCTGATAAGTACTGCGCCACTCGTGAGACCGTGGCGGCGCGCTTACCGCGTCGCAACAGGACGGCGGCAGCTGCGGGCGCGTGGCTCGCGAGGGATGAGAAGGGTCGTTTGTGATGTTCGAGCCGCAGTTGATATGGGATGGCCTCACCCTCGCCCGGGCGCCCCTGTGTGCGTTGATCTTAAGCTTTGCCTTCTATGCCTTCATAGGCTGGGTGTGGGAGTCCACGGTCTGCGCCATGCTCAACCACAAGAGCTTTGCCAACAGCGGGTTTTTGCTGGGGCCGTGCTGTCCCATCTACGGCGTGGGTGCGCTCGCGTGCTGGGTGCTGCTGCATGAGATCCCCGGCAAGCTCGAGCTGTTCTTGTGGTCGATGGTGGTGTGCGATGCGCTGGAATACGCGACCGGCTGGGCGCTTGAGAGAATCGCCCACACCAGGTTTTGGGATTACACCAAGTACCCCTTCAACCTGCACGGGCGCATCTGCCTGTACGGGGCGCTGCTGTTCGGCGTGGGCGCGGTGGTGATCTGCCGCGCGGTGCAGCCGGCGCTCCTGGGTGTGATGGACCTGCTCCCGGCATGGATGCTCGAGGCGCTGAGCGTGCTCACGGTGGTGGGCATCGCGGTGGACACGGTGCTGTCGCTCGCAAGCTGGCGGCGTCTCTCGCGCACGTTGGAAAACCTGCGGGCCGATCTTGCGGAGCGCATCAACGATAACCTGCGCGGCGCGTCCGACAGCTTACTCGACCGCGCCCCGGCAGACCTTTTGGACGACCTCGCCACGGCGCAGATGCGAAGCCACGCGGTGAACGGATGGCTGTCCACGGCGTCGGATGCCGTGATGGACGCCCTGCGCGAGCGGTTTGCGCTGCCGAGCTTTGTGGTAGACGGCCGCGACGGGCTGCGCTTGGCGTTGACCCGCTTGCGGAAGGCGGCACCTGCCATGCCGAGCATGCCGTCCGTCGCCGATGCGGCCGAGCGCCTGCCGCATCGGCCCCGTCGCGTGCACATGCGCCTGCCCCGCAGCGTGCGCCCGCTGCCCCGCGTGAGCCTGCGCCGCCGCGACCTGCGCTTCTTCAACGCCTTTCCCAACCTGCGCATACTGCCCTACGAGGGCGTGATTCGCGCCACGGGGCTCAAGGACCGCGCGCGGGAGCTCTTCCGCCGGTAACGCCCGTGGCGCGATCTTCTCGGCACCGCCCGCCTACTGCCGGGAGACCCGGTCGCCCGCCGTGTCCTTCCTGTCCAAATCGCCCGTGCGCGCGGGGTTTGTCGTATCCTTGTGACCGCTGCGTTTAAGGGAAGGGGGCCCGCCGCCGCGTGCGGACGCTTGCGTATGTCCCGGCACCGCCGCGCGGCATAGTCACAAGTGGGGAGGACCCATGACCCAAAAGGACCAACAGGCGTCGGCAAAACCGGCATTCGCCTATGCGTCGCTCAGCGAGCGCATCAAGGTGGAATGGAAGATTTACCTGGTAGCTCTTGTGCTCGCGATCATAGCGAGCGCCATCGGCAAGATCGCCGTTCCCGTGGGGCCCGGCCAGCTCATCTTGTTCCCCATCTTCTACTCGCTCATCCTGGGCGTGCTGTGCGGCCCGTCCGTGGCCAAGATCTTCACGTCCAAAGAGGTGAAGGCCGCCTCCAAGCTGGTGATCGTGGCTATCTGCCCGTTCATCGCCAAGCTGGGTATCTCGGCCGGCGCGTCGCTCGACACCGTGATCTCGGCCGGCCCGGCGCTGTTCTCCCATGCCTTCGGCGATATCCTCACCATCTTCATCGCGCTGCCCGTGGCGCTGGCGCTGGGTCTTAAGCGCGAGGCTATCGGCGCTGCGAGCTCCATCAACCGCGAGACCAACCTTGCCGTGACCACCGACGTCTACGGTGCCGAGAGCGCCGAGGCGCGCGGCAGCCTGTCGATCTACGTGGTGGGCGGCATGCTCGGCACCATCTACTTTGGCCTTATGGCGAGCCTGGTCGCCGCGACCGGCATCTTCAGCCCGCTCGCGCTGGGCCTCGCCGGAGGCGTGGGCGCCGGAATCATGATGGCCGCCGCCGTGGGCTCGCTCTCGGTGATCTACCCGGCGCAGTCCAACCAGATCACGGCCCTGGCGAGCGCCTCGCAGACCATCGCCGGTATCGATGGCGTGTACCTGGCCATGTTCGTGGCCCTGCCGCTCACCGCCTGGCTCTACAAGAAGCTCGAGCCCCGCTTTGCCGCGTGGCGCCATGAGCCCAGCGAGGTCTTGGGCGAGGTGGGCGGCACGCCTAAGAACGGTTCTGACACGGGAAAGGGCGGTGAGTAGCATGATGCGCGCACTGGAGTGGATTTTCTTGTTCATCCTCGCGAGCCTGGGTATCGTGCTCGCCAACTTTGTGGGCTTCCATGTGGCGATCGCCCAGAGCCTGCCGGGCGTTGCCGTGCTGCTGGTGCTGTCCGTGCTGGGCATGGTGTGCACCAAGGTCATCCCGCTCAAGCTTCCCATCGTGGCCTACGTGTCCATCCTGGGCCTTCTCGCCGCCTGCCCCATCTCGCCGGTGCGCGACTTTGTGATTGACTCCGTGGCCGTGATCGACCTCACCGCGCCGCTCGCCCTTGTGGGCGCGTTCGCCGGTATTGGCGTTGCCGACCAGCTGGGTTTCTTCGCCAAGCAGGGCTGGAAGATGATCGTGGTGGGTCTGGTCTTTATGACCGGCAGCTTTGCGCTCACCGCTGCCATCTCGCAGGCACTCCTCGCGCTTACGGGCGCCATCTAGGAAAGGACATCCATGTTCGACATCCTCATCGAAGACGCCACCGTCCTCTTGCCGCATGCCGCCGGCGTGGCGCGCCATCAGACCATCGGCATCGAGGGCGGCCGCATCACCATGCTGCGCCCCTACAACGCCGCCGCCGAGGCCGCGCTGGGTGCCAAGGAGCGCATCAAGGGTGCCGGAAAGCTCGTGATGCCGGGTCTTGTGGACTGCCACACCCACACCGGCCAGCAGCTACTCAAGGGTCGCGTGCTCGACGAGCTTCCCATGATCTGGACGCGCATCATGCTGCCGTTCGAGTCCACGCTCACCCCCGAGCTCATGCGCCTGTCCGCCCAGCTCTCCGCGCTCGAGATGATCAAGAGCGGCACCGTGGCCTTTGTGGACGCGGGCAGCTACTTTATGGACGAGGCCGCCAAGGTCTACGAGACCGCCGGCCTGCGCGCGACGCTGTCCTGCTCCACCATGGACCAGCCCGGCCTGCCCGAGTCCATCGCCACCACCACCAGCGAGGCCGTGGTCGCCGCCGACGAGCTCTACGACCGCTGGCACAACAAGGCCGACGGCCGCATCCAGGTGGCCTACGCCCTGCGCGCCCTCATGAGCTGCTCGGAGCGCCTTATCAAGAAGACCGCCGAGCACGCCGCCGAGCGTGGGGCGCTTCTCCAGGCGCACATGAACGAGTACGCCGCCGAGGTGAACTACACCCTGCAAAACCAGGGGATGCGTCCCTTTGAGTACCTCGACCGCCTGGGTATCCTCTCCGAGCGCTTCTTGGGCGCGCATTGCCTCATGCTCTCCGAGGTGGAGAAGAACATTCTGGTAGATCGCGGCGTGAAGGTGTGCCACTGCCCGTTCTCCAACTGCGCCAAGGCCACGCCCGAGACCCCCAGCCTGCGCAGCCGCGGCGTGGTGGAGGGCCTGGGCAGCGACGGCGCGGCGCATGGCGGCCTGTCGCTGTGGGCCGAGATGCGCCTGTTCCGCTCCATCATGAACGTGACCCACGGCGTGCCCATCGCCGACCCCGCCGTGATGCCGGCGGACGCCATCGTGAACATGGCGACCGTGAACGGCGCCGCCTTTATGGGGACCCGCGGCGCCGGCGCCGTGGAGGAGGGCGCCGTGGCCGACCTCATTACCGTCGACTTGCGCAACCCGGGCATGTATCCCACGGGCAACATCGTCAACACGCTGGTGGAGTGCACCAGTGCGGGCGATGTGCGCGACATGGTCGTCGCCGGTCACATGGTCATGCGCGACCGCCGCGTCCTCACGCTCGACGAGGACAAGATCATGGAGGAGGCCGACAAGTACCAGCAGCTGCTGGAGTACATGGAGGTCGCCGGCAAGGAGCTCGTGTAGGCGTGCCCGCCGCCGCAGCGTCCCGCCCAGATGCCCCAGATGCGTATCTTGGGTGGGACGCCGCGGTTTTCTGTGTGCATGCGTTGGACAGGATAGGGGAGACGAATGGCCGACCTGGGACTTATCTGCATTGTCGCCGTGGCGAACCTGCTGGTGGGAGGCTGCATAGGTCTCACGGGGTTCGCGGGCTTTTTGCTACCCATGATCTACGCGGGCTTTCTTGGCATGGGGCCCGTTGAGGGGATGGCGCTCGCGTTCTCCGCCTTTATCGTGAGCGGTCTGGCGGGCTGCCCCGCCTACCGCAAGACCGGCGACTTGCCCCTGCGCGAGAGCGCGGGCCTGCTCGCGGGCAGCTTCGCAGGCGCGCTCGTGGGTACCAAGGTGGGGCTGCTGCTTCCTGCCGCCGTGCTCACGGTGGTGCTCTACGTGGTGGTCCTGGTGAGCGGTAGCTCGTGCTTGGTTCAGATGGTGCAGGCGCGCCTGCGGGCGGCCAGGCCTGCCGAGGATGCCGGCACGGCGCACACTCCGGGACAGCGCGCCGTCTCGGCTCCCGTCTTTGTACTCATCGGCTTGGTGACCGCCGTGATCTGCGCGGCAAGCGGTGCGGGCGGCCCGGTGCTGGTGATCCCCGTGCTTTTGCTGCTGGGCGTGCCGGCGCGTCGCGCGGTGGGCATGTCGCTCATCGACTCGGTGGCGGTGTCGCTGCCGGCTGCCGTGGGTTATCTCGCCGGCGGCACCATCTCGGCCCTTACCTGGTCGCTGCTGCCCGTCGCGCTGGTGGCGCACGGCGTGGGCGCCGTGGTGGGCGCCGCCAACGCGCACCGCATCGATGCCCCCACCCTCAAGACCATCGTGGCTGTGGGTGCCGTGGCCGTTGCCGTGGTGAAGCTCGCGATGCTCGTGCTGTAGCGCGCTTGTCATCCTGGGTGAGGAGCGTCGCCGGGCCGAGGTATTACCCGCGCAGACGGGAACTGCCGATGATGTTTTCCCACATATGTTGAGTTTGGGCGGGTGTTCGCGTGTTTGAATGCCTGGCCTATACTGGTGTCGCAGCAAAGACAACTCAATCGCTTCGCGCCCGCCTTGGCGGTCGCCTTGCATGGATGGTGAGCATGCCCTCTATCAAAAATGCGTTCCGTGCGACCCACGGTACCCGTCACGCGCTGCATGAGGACGGCGAGCAGCCGAGTTTCTATAACCTGCTGCAAGAGAGCCCCGGTGCGCTCAAGCACCGCATCCGCAGTTTGCACGGCCCGGCGAACCGCCGACGCGTGGCTGCGGCCCTGGTGGTGCGCGCAGGCCTTATCATGGTGTTCGCCATCGCGTTCATCAACGCCTTCAGGGCCGCCTTTGGCGACCAGGCGTCGGCGCCTGCCGTCGCATTCTTCGTCATGCTGCTGTGCCTGCGCTTTGTGGGATTCAACTACCGTTTTGCCGACAACATCGCGGCCCTCGCGGTGGTGTGCGCGGTGCTTACCGTGGCACCGCTCGCGGCGATGAGTGCTCAACCCGCCGTCCGTCTGGTCATACATCTGATCGCCCTCTTGGTCATCTTCGTGGTGGGTGCGGACGATGCGCGCTACGGCAACGGCGGCACCTACGGGTTTATCTACACCTACCTTGCGGGGATGCTCGTGGCCGACCCCCTGCCGCCCGTACAGGTTCCTGCACGCGTAGCGACCATGGCGGCGGGTTTTGCCGTCTGCGCGCTGGTGCATGCGCGGTCTCGCAGGCGCATCATGTCCACTGACCGGCGCCTGATCGATGCGCTGCGCGACATCGATCTGCACAGCACCCGTACGCGTTATCAGGTCCGTGCTGCGCTGGGTATCTCCCTTTCGATTTTTATCGCCGAGCTACTCGGCTTCGAGCGCACCATGTGGGTCGGCATCGTGGCGAGCTCCATGCTCACCCCGCACGGCTTTAAGGTCGCGGACCGCATGGGCTGGCGCGTGGGCTTCACGTTTGTGGGCGTGTGCGTGTTCACACTGGTGTTTCCCAGCCTGCCGCCGGCGCTCGCGGCGGTGTTCCCGCTGGTGGGTGGCATGGGTAACGGTATCTCGGCGACGTATCAGTGGCAGCAGGTCTTCAACACCATGGGTGCCTTGTTGGTTGGCTCTGCGGCGCTGGGGAGTGTGGGGGCCGCCGCGTTCTGGCGCATGGCGGACACGCTGTTCGCGGTGATCGCGGCCTTCGCGCTCTCGGCCGTGATGTCGCTTGTCGCCACGCGCGGGTTCAAGCTGGGCGTGCCCTTGTACGAGGAGCAGATCGCCCTCCCATGCAAAAACCGTTCACGCATTTGTAACTTGCTGCAGCGCGGTTCTTTGCTAAAGTAGGGCTCGTCGTTATGAGAGGAGCCTTACAGAACATGCAGCGCATCGTCGCACATACGCAGTTCCTAGGCCTAGCGCTATTGCCTACAGGTACGCGCTAGGAGCTTTTCTCGACCCTCTTTACGTTCTCAAAGCACCCAACGCGTATCTATCCCAAGCCTTGTGGCAGGGTGTGCACGCGACGGGTGCTTTCTCATTTTCTCCGCCAAATAATTGAGGCAGCTGCCTGTAATTCTCGGCATACGCGCATACTCCTGGGCAAGGCGACCCGATCCCACTTTAGGCCTGTCTAGGAGGAACCATGAGCCGCAAGATCCACATCTTCGATACCACCCTGCGAGACGGCGAGCAGTCGCCCGGCGCGAGTATGAACACTGAGGAGAAGCTCATCATCGCGCGCCAGCTCGTGCGCATGAACGTCGATGTGATCGAGGCGGGCTTTCCCATCTCGAGCCCGGGCGACTTCAAGTCGGTGGCCGAGATCGGCAAGATCGCGGGCGACGCCTGCACGGTATGCGGCCTCACGCGCGCGGTAGACCGTGACATCGAGGTCGCCGCCGAGGCGCTGCGCACCGCTAAGCGCCCGCGCATCCACACCGGCCTGGGCGTGTCGCCCTCGCACCTGCGCGATAAGCTGCACCTCACCGAGGACGAGGCCATCGAGCGCGCGGTCCACGCCGTGAAGTACGCCCGCTCCTTTGTGGATGACGTCGAGTTCTACGCCGAGGATGCCGGCCGCGCCGACCAGGAGTTCCTGGTGCGCATTGTCCAAGCTGCCGTGCGCGCGGGCGCCACGGTGGTGAACATCCCCGATACCACGGGCTACAACATGCCCTGAGACTTTGGCACGCGCATTCGCGACCTGCGCGAGCGCGTGGACGACATCGAGGACGTGACCATCTCGGTGCACACCCACAACGACTTGGGCATGGCTACCGCGCTCGCCCTCGAGAGCGTGCGAAACGGTGCCACGCAGATCGAGTGCACCATCAACGGCCTGGGCGAGCGCGCCGGCAACACCTCGCTCGAGGAGGTCGTGATGGCCATTCGCATGCACGAGGCCGAGCTGGACGCGCACACCGACGTGGTCACCCGCGAGCTCACCCGCGCGAGTAAGCTCGTGAGCAGCATCACCGGCATCAACGTGCAGCCCAACAAGGCCATCGTGGGTGCCAACGCCTTCGCGCACTCCAGCGGCATCCACCAGGACGGCGTGCTCAAGGCGCGTGACACCTACGAGATCATCGATCCGGCCGACGTGGGCGCCGGCGGCTCGCAGATCATCCTGTCGGCTCGCAGCGGCCACGCCGCCCTGCGTCATCGCATGGCCGAGCTGGGCTATACCTTTGGGGACGCCGACTTTGAGAACGTCTACCGGCGCTTCTTGGAGATCGCCGACCAAAAGAAGGAGGTCTACGACGAGGACCTGGAGTCGATCGTGCACGAGCGCGAGCGCGAGGTCGCTGCCGTCTACACGCTCGACGCGCTGCAGGTGAGCTGCGGCGACCCGCACGTGCCCACGGCCACGGCGACCATCACCGACGAGCTGGGCGTGGCGCATGTGGTGTGCGCCACGGGCTCCGGCCCGGTGGATGCCGCCTACAAGGCGATCGACCAGGTGGTGGCGGTGCACGGCGACCTGTCCGAGTTCTCGGTAAAGGCGGTTTCCCGCGGTATCGACGCTATCGGCGAGGTGACGGTGCGCGTGGCCGCCGAGGACGGCAACGTGTTCACCGGCCGCGGCGCCGACAACGACATCATCGTGTCGAGCGCGAAGGCTTACGTGAACGCGATCAACCGTATGATCCAGACCGCACGCGCCAAGGCGGGCAAGTAAGGCCGCCCGGGTTTCTCGTCCATATCAAATCTACCAAGAAGGGAAGTACGCATGACCAGACCAATGACCATCGCCGAGAAGATCTTGGCGGCGCATGCCGGCTTGGACGAGGTTCGTCCGGGGCAGCTGGTGGAGTGCGATTTGGATATCGTGCTCGCCAACGACATCACGGCGCCCATCGCCATCGATGTGTTTCGCGAGCTGGGCGCGCAGGAGGTGTTCGATCGCGACCGCGTGTGCCTGGTGCCCGATCACTATGCGCCCAACAAGGACATCAAGAGCGCGGAACAGACCAAGAAGATGCGCGATTTCGCCCATGAGCAGAAGATCTCGCATTACTGGGAGCAGGGGTGCGCCGGCATCGAGCATGCGCTGTTGCCCGAGACCGGCACCGTGGTGCCCGGCGACCTCATCATCGGCGCCGACTCCCATACCTGCACCTACGGTGCGCTGGGGGGCCTTCTCCACCGGCGTGGGTTCGACCGATGCGGGCGTGGGGCTCGCCACGGGTCGTGCGTGGTTCAAGGTCCCGCCCACCATCAAGTTCGAGATCGAGGGCGAGCTTGCCGACGGTGCTTCGGCCAAGGACATCATCCTGTACATCATCGGCATGATCGGCGTTGACGGTGCGCTCTACCAGGCCATGGAGTTCACCGGCCCGACCATTCGCAGCCTGTCCATGGAGGGCCGCATGTGCATCTCCAACATGGCCATCGAGGCGGGCGGCAAGGCCGGCATCATCGAGGTCGATGACGTGACCCGCGCCTGGATGGAGGGCCGCGGCCAGCGCCCGATCGTGGAGTACCACAGCGATGAGGGCGCCGAGTACGCGCGCGTCATCCATATCGACGCGGCCGATATCAAGCCGTGCGTGAGCTGGCCGCATCTGCCGAGCAACACCCATCCCGTGACGGAAAGCCGCCACATCGCCATCGACCAGGTGGTCATCGGAAGCTGCACCAACGGCCGCATCGAGGACATGCGCGCCGCGGCCGACATCATGCGCGGGCACCGCGTCGCTGCGGGCGTGCGCTGCATCGTGATCCCCGCCACGCAGGCGGTGTTCAAGCAGTGCATGGCCGAGGGGCTTGCGGACGTGTTCATCGATGCGGGCTGCGTGTTCTCCACACCTACCTGCGGCCCGTGCCTGGGCGGCTACATGGGCATCTTGGCTGCCGGAGAGCGGTGCGTGTCCACCACCAACCGAAACTTCGTGGGCCGCATGGGCGACGTCACGAGCGAGGTCTACCTGGCGAGCCCGGCGGTCGCGGCCGCCAGCGCCGTCGCCGGCCACATCGCCCTGCCATCTGACCTGTAGTGGACAAACTCCCCGTGCCATCTGACCTGTAGTGGACAAACTCCCCGGGGAGTTTGTCCACCGTAGGGCGCGTAGGGACAGACGGGAGTTGCCATCCCGGACGGGGTCATGCGCCTTTTCTCGGAAGAAGGAGTGCTGGTAAAATGTCATATCAGGTAGGCCATTTTAAGAGTATGGCAATCACTACCTTCAAATTATGGCAAGTACTACTTTCAAAATATGGTAATCTGCACCTATAAAATATGGCATCAAGATACGCCTGCGTGAGGTGATGACGATGATATCCCGTGACATGGAGGGTCTGCTTAAGGACATGGCGGGGTGGTTTCCCATTGTCTCCGTCACGGGGCCTCGCCAGAGCGGAAAGTCCACGCTGGTGCGCGCCGCGTTTCCCGATTACGCATACGTGAACCTCGAGGACCCGCAGCAGGGGAGGGGCGGATTCTAGCGGTGGATGCAACACATGCCGCTAAGCGGCCGCCTCTATC
>Cebus_capucinus_imitator_PRJNA485217_SSR056__coassemble_593_pt1 | contig 32668 bp, 26 predicted proteins | sample Cebus_capucinus_imitator_PRJNA485217_SSR056__metabat2_low_PE_012 | metagenome-assembled genome bin Cebus_capucinus_imitator_PRJNA485217_SSR056
TGTAGATGGGCGCGTCGCCTTGGCGCAGCGCGAGCTCGACCGTGCCCTCGAGCGCGGTCTTCACGTACTCGTAGGACAGTGGCACGGGGCGCGGCGCCTCCAAGATGCGCTCCGTGCCGCGGCTCGTCTCGCGCTCGAGCGTCTCGGCGATCGCGGTGATGTCGCCCAGGGTGGCGCTCATGAGCATGAACTGCGTATGGGGCAGCGTGAGCAGCGGGACCTGCCAGGCCCAGCCGCGGTCGGGGTCGGAGAAGAAATGGAACTCGTCCATGGCCACGCAGCCCACGTCGGCGTAGTCGCCGCCGCGCAGCGCGTCACCGGCCAGGATCTCGGCCGTGCAGCAGATGATGGGCGCGCGCGTGTTGATGTGCGAGTCGCCGGTGATCATCCCCACGTTGTCGCGGCCGAAGATCTCGACCAGGTAGAAGAACTTCTCGGATACCAGCGCTTTGATGGGGGCCGTGTAGTAGCCGCGCCTGCCGGTGGCCATGGCGATGAACATCATCCCCAGGGCCACGAGCGACTTGCCCGAGCCGGTGGGCGTGCCGAGGATGACGTTGCTGCCGGCGGCCAGCGCGAACAGTGCGTCCTCCTGGTGCGGCCAGGGGGTGATGCCGCGGGCCTCGACCCACTCCAAGAAGCGCTCGTAGGCGGCCTCGGGCTCAAGCCAGGGCTCGGGTGCGGGGGCGGTGCCGTCTTCCAGCGGCTCGGGTTCCCACCAGCTGGGGGCGAGCTGGCCCAGCGAGCCGTGGGCGTGTGCATCGTATGCGGGGTCGTTGATGTCTGCGGTCATGCGGACTCCTTTGCGCGTCACGTATAGTCACCATGATAAACGAGCCCGCCCGGCACCGTGTGCGGCGTCGGGCGGGCTCGTTGTTTGGATAGATGGCATGTTGGGGGCGCTGGCCGCGTCGAATGGGCCGGCCCGCCGGGCGCACGGCTTACTTGCCCTGTTTGGGCGGCTCGTTGCCGTTTTTGCGACGGTTGCGGAAGACCTCGATGGCATAGCTCATGCCGTGGGGGATGTAGGTTCCCTCGAACAGGTCGTCGGGCAGGTACTCGAAAAGACTTTGCGGCATGGCGCTGGTCGCCTCGATGCGCTCGGGGTCGGGTGCCGCGGCCGGCACGGCGCTCACGCCGTTGACTTTCGCGCCCTCGGCACCGAGCTTGCGCTCGTACTCGCTGTCGGGGATCTGGGGGTGGTCCGCGCGGGTGTCTCGGCTGATCCAGAGCTGCTCGTAACCGGCCCCGGCAAGCTGGGCGAGCGAGAAGTCGAAGAGCGGCTGGCTGTCGGTGCGCAGGGTGAGCGCGGCGCCCGGGGCGAGAAGCTCGCGGTACTCAAGCAGCCGGTCGATGTTGGTGACGCGCCCCGCCGCCTGCTTCTTGCGGGGGAAGGGCGTGGGGAAGTTGATGTGGATGGCGCCCAGCTCGCCCGGCGCGATGAAGCGGGCGAGGTCGTCGGCGCGCGCGGGGATCACCAGGGCGTTTCTCACGCCGGCCTCAAGCACCGCCTGGGCGGCGTAGACCACGCACACGGGCTCGGAATCCACGCCCAGCCAGAGTACGTCGGGCTCGCGGCGCGCGCATTCTACCAGGTAGACGCCCTTGCCGCAGCCCAGATCCAGCCGTACCTCGCGAAACGGGGCGGCACCGACCGGCGCGCAGGCGCACGCCCAGCGCCCGCGGTACGCGGCGGGTGCGGGCTCTATGGCATCGGCGTATCGCTCGATTCGCTCCTCGAGCACGAAGTTCTTAGGCATGCGCGCGTGCATGGCGGCTCCTCTTGCAGGTAGGGCGGCGTGATGTATCCAGCCGCACTATTGTGGGCCAAACGCGTCCGTGCGCCTAGGGCATCACAAGCGCTGCAGAACCACGTAACGGTTGAGGGTATGCGTTTTGCCGTCTGCGGAGAAGCGGGCGAGCTCGCGGGCGCGGGGCGCGACGTGGGCTACGAGCTCGTCGATCTCATCCTCGTCGGCGTGATGGCAATAGCGAAACGACCCCACGCTGTCCTGCCAGCCCAACAGGTGGTCGCCCGGCTCGAGAAGGCCTTTGCGGTAGCCGGGGAAGGGCAGTGCCGCGGAGGCCTTCTGCTCCGCCGTGAGCGCCTTGGCGGCGAGGCGCGCGTCGCCCATGAAGCGCCAGAAGGAGATGGCGATGATGCCGCCCGGCGCCGTATGCTCGGCAAGGGCAGCGATGAGCTTCTGTCGCAGCGCGGTGCCGGGGACATGGTGCATAAAGCCGAAGCAGGCGGTGAGATCGGCTGCCGGGACGCCGTCGAAGGGATCGGTTCCGGCGAGGAGCTCGTCGAGGATGTTTACGTGCCAGTATGAGGCGGATGCGGTGCCGCTCGCGGCGTCAGCGGTGTTCGCACCGCCGGCCAAGTCGTCGCAGGCATCGATCCCAAGGTAGGCGAGCTGGGTGCTCGGCAGCCGCTCGCGCAGGAAGCGCAAAAAGCGCATGTTGCCGCAGGCGGCATCGAGCACGCGAAGCGGATTCGCAGTTGCCAACAGCCCGGCCTTCTCGGCAACGGAGAGCACCTGCTCCCAGCCCTCCCAGGCACCTGAGCGCGTGGCGCTAAACGATACGGCGTTTTGCGCGTAAAACCGGTTGTTGAGCGCGATGAGCTCGCGCGCGAAGTCTACATCCATGGGCCTCCCATCCTTGGGGGTAACGGTACCACGCCGGTACGCTACAATTCGATGCCATGGAATACATCATCTTGCAGATACTCGAGGCGCTGCGCTCCGGTCGCGCGGTTGATGACCGCGAGCTGGTGCGCATCACGCATGCCGCGCTGCGCGAGGCGGCGGCAAAAGGGGCGCCCCTGGACAAGCGCGCCGTCGCCAAGCGCCGCCTGCTGCCGTTCTACCAGCGCGTGAAGCGCGAGGAGCCCGAGCGGTGGCGGTCGTGGGACATCACGCCCGAGCTCGAGGGCGCGCTTATGGGCGTCTTGCGCATGAAGCCGCGCCGCACCGCGTCGGGCGTGGCGACCATCACGGTAATCACCAAGCCCTGGCCCTGCTCGGGTGACTGCGTCTTTTGCCCCAACGATATTCGCATGCCCAAAAGCTACCTGCACAACGAGCCTGCCTGCGAGCGAGCCGAGCAAAACTGGTTCGACCCCTACCTGCAGGTGAGCGCCCGTCTCACGGCGTTGGCGCAGATGGGGCACGCCACGGACAAGATCGAGCTCATCGTGCTGGGCGGCACGTGGAGCGACTACCCGCGCGCATACCAGATCTGGTTTGTGCGCGAGCTGTTCCGCGCGCTCAACGACGGCGCGATCGCGAGCGAGGCGGCGAACCCCATGTTGCGCGGGTTTTCCGAGGATGCCGGCGGCGACCCTGCCGTCCATGTTGGCGACGCCCGCCTTGGGGGCGCGGGCGGCGGTTCTGCGCGCGAGTGTCGAGAGAGGCAAGCCCCGGACGGCGTTCCCGCCCAGGTCGCTGGGCGCCGCGCTCTGTACGAGGACGCGGGCCTGCCTGCGGGCGAGGACGCGCTTCTCGCCGCGACGGCGGCCGCGCAAGGCGAGCTCGACGCGCGCCGGACCTCCTACAACGCCGCCTTCCGCACGGTTTACGGCACGGACGGGCCCTGGAGCCGCGTGGCGGCTATGCAGACGGCCACCATGGAGGAGCTTCTCGACGAACAGCGAAAGAACGAGACCGCCCGTCACCGCGTGGTGGGCCTGGTGGTGGAGACGCGCCCCGATGCGGTGAGCCCCGCCGCCCTCACGCTCATCCGTCAGCTGGGGTGCACTAAGGTGCAGATGGGCGTGCAGAGCACCCAGCAGCGCGTCTTGGATCTCAACGGGCGCGGCGTGCGGGTCGAGCGCATCGAGGAGGCGTTCGCCTACCTGCGCGCCTTTGGGTTCAAGATTCACGCCCACGCGATGGCGAACCTTTTGGGCGCCACGCCCGCACAGGACCGCGTGGACTACGCCCGCCTGGTGCGCGACCCGGCTTTCATGCCCGACGAGGTCAAGCTCTACCCCTGCGCGCTCATAGCCGGCGCGCGCCTGTGCGAGCATCACGAGCGCGGTGACTGGCGGCCCTACACCGAGGATGAGCTTTTAGGCGTGCTCGCCGACGACGTGCTGGTCACGCCGGCGTTCTGCCGCATCTCGCGCATGATCCGCGACTTCTCGTCGGGCGACATCCTGGTGGGCAACAAGAAGCCCAACCTTCGCCAGCTGGTCGAGCGGTGTCTGCGCGAGCAGGGGAGCGCCGACCCCGTGCGCGAGATCCGCTACCGCGAGGTGGGCACGGGCGAGGTGGACGTGGCGAGTCTCGAGCTCGAGGAGGTCGCCTACGACACAGCGACCACGCGCGAGCGCTTCTTGCAGTGGGTGGCGCCCGACGGGCACATCGCGGGCTTTTGCCGCCTGTCCTTGCCGGACCCCGCCTTTATCGAGCGCCATGCGGCAGAGCTGCCCGTGCGCGTGGGCGAGGCCATGATCCGCGAGGTGCACGTATACGGTGCGGCGGCCCGCATAGGCGAGCACGCCCGTGCCGCGCAGCACCTGGGCTTGGGCCGCAAGCTGGTGGAGCGCGCCTGCAAGATCGCCCGGGCGGAGGGTTACGCGCGCATCAACGTGATAAGCGCCGTGGGCACCCGCGAGTACTACCGCGGCTTGGGTTTTCGCGATACCGCGAACGGCCTGTATCTGCAACGCGGCCTCGCGGGGTAATTGGCCCGCGAGCGCTACACTATTGCCGGGATCCATACCGAGGAAAGGGGCGCGCCCATGGCTAGGAATCTTAAGATCGCCGCGGTCGCGGCCGGGACCATGGCGGCCGCGTCGCTTTTGAGCGCCGCGGCGGTGGGCGTGCGGCGCAAGTACTGCCTGCAGGTCCTGCGCACGCGAGGCGGCATGGCCCGCGTTCACGCCGTGGAGGCGGCTGACGGCGAGCAGATCCGCGTGCTCTCGGCCGGCGGCGTGTATCAGAGCGCGACCTACCTGGGCGAGCGCCGTATGGAGCCCGTCTTTACCTACTACCGCGCCTTCGATGCCGCGTTCGCTGCTGAAAAATCGCTGGGGCACCCCGTCAAAAACATGCTCATGATAGGAGGCGGTGGCTTCGCCTACCCCAAGCACGTGCTCACCGCCCATGAGGGCGTGCATATGGACGTGGCCGAGGTCGATCTGTCCGTGGTGCGTGCCGCCCGCCGCTGGTTTTTCCTCGACGAGCTCGAGGCGCACCTTGCTAACCCCCAGACCGCGCAGGGCAACAGCATGCGCATCATAGAGGCGGATGGCCGCGAGCTTTTGGAGACCGGAGCGGGCGTGCAGTCGCGCGCGAAGGGTAGCGCCGCGCCTGCGGAGGAGCCAGCCCGCCGCTTTGTGGTGGACGGTCCCTGCGGTACCCTGCGGGTCTTGCGCGACGGGGAGCTCTCGCTGCCCGTCTACGACGCAATCGTGAATGACGCCTTCCTGGGCCGCGAGCCGGCGGCCTGCCTGGCCACGGTTGAGGCGGCGCGCGCCGTGCGGGCGCGCCTGGCCGCCGGCGGCGTGTACCTGGCTAACGTGGTGTCTGGCGACCATGGCCGCGACCTCGGTTTTCTGCGCGACGAGGTCGCCACGCTTCGCCAGGTGTTCACGCACGTGCACGTGCTGCAGACAAGTGACGCCGAGTTTGGCGGGGAGGACAACTACCTGCTCATCGCGACCGACGGCGAGCTTGAGTTCGAGAAGTCCATCGCCTACGACGACGAGTTTCTCGGCGTGCCCTTGCGCGACAGGCTCACCGTCTAGCGGCGTGGCCTAGCGCTTCAGTTCAAACCGGCTGCGGTGCGTTGCGAGCAGCCCCTCTTTTTGCATACGGGACAGCTCCGCCGACAGGGCGCTGCGATCGACCCCCAGATAGTCTGCCAACTGCTGGCGATTGTAGGGGATGGTGAAGCTCGCGCTCCCGGCGCGGGCGGCCTCGGTCGACAGGTAGGCGTTGAGCTTCTCTCGGATGGTCCTGGGCATGGTATGGAACACGCGCCGCGACAGCTCGATGTTCTTGCGCGCTGCGGCGGCGAGCATGTTGGCTATGAGCTTGGCATGGTGCGGGCAGGCGCTTGCACAGCTATGGGTGATACGCGAGACGTCGAGGAGGAGCACCTGCGTGTCCTTAGCGGCGATCACGTCTATGAGCAGCGGGACGCCCGGGCAGCAGGCGTAGCTCTCGGCGAAGATCTCGCCCGCGCCCACATAGCCCAGCACATGCACGTTCCCGGCGATATCTGCTCGCTCTATGCGCAACCCGCCGCAAAGCACGATGCCCATATGCGCTACGGGCTCGCCGCGCCTCAGCACGGTCTGACCGGCGCGAAAGGACCGCTCGCGCGCGTCAAGGCAGGTGAGCATGACCTTGATGTGGGCGGGGTCGATGCCCTTGAAGATGGAGACGTCCGTGATTTGGTCGATGAGCTCGTCTGTACGGTGCGCGACCTCCATGAGGGAGCCCCTTTCATCCCAATTATGAGAACGTTGTAACTACAACATACAAGAAAAAATGCCATGTGTATAGTCCCATCCGCCAGCGCCCGTTTTGGCGCACGATCCCAAAAGAGAGGGGATACCATGATCGAACTCGATACCAGCATGTTCTGCTTCCAGTGCGAGCAGACCGCCGGGTGCGCGGGCTGCACCGCCGCGGCGGGTGTGTGCGGCAAGGACGCCGACACCGCCCGGGCCCAAGATGAGCTCACGGGAGCCCTGGTGGGCCTCGCCCGCGCCGCCGAGGGTTGCGTGCCCGAGCCCCACATCGACGAGCTCATGCTCGAAGGGCTGTTCACCTGCGTGACCAACGTGTCTTTTGACGCGAAGTCCGTCGCCGCGCTCACCGAGCGCGTGCGCACGGCGGCGAGCGGTCTTGCGGGCGGCTCCGCCCCGCAGGAGTACGACCTCGCCGAGCTGTGGCAGGCCGCTGACGAGGACGTGCGCTCGGTGAAGTCGCTCATCCTGTTCGGTCTGCGCGGTATGGCCGCCTACGCGCATCACGCCATGGTGCTCGGTCACACCGATAAGGGCCTTGCCGAGGAGTTCTACCGCGGACTTCGCGTGCTGGGCTCCGACGCTCCCGTGGAGGAGCTGCTCACCGCCGCGCTCGCGGTGGGTCAGGCGAACTTCACCTGCATGAAGCTGCTCGACGCCGCCAACACCGGCGCCTTCGGCACGCCTGCACCCGCGACCGTCGAGCTCTCGGTGGAGCCCGGCCCCTTCATCGTGGTTACCGGTCACGACCTCAAGGACCTGGCGCAGCTGCTTGAGCAGACCGAGGGCAGCGGCGTGAACGTCTACACCCACGGCGAGATGCTTCCCGCGCACGCTTATCCCGAGCTCGCCCGTTTTAAGCATCTCAAGGGCAACTTCGGGACCGCGTGGCAAAACCAGCGCACCGAGTTCGACGGCATCCCGGCGCCTATCCTGTTCACCACCAACTGCCTCATGAAGCCCAAGGCGAGCTATGCCGACCGCGTGTTCACCACGGGCGTGGTCGAGTTCCCCGCGACGCCGCACATCGACGCTGACGCCCAGGGTGCAAAGGACTTCTCGGCCGTGATCGAGCGCGCCCGTGAGCTGGGCGGTTATGCCGAGCGCCGCGAGATGCGCGGTATCAACGGCGGTGCGACCGTGACCACCGGTTTTGGGCACGATGCGGTGCTGGGCGTCGCCGACAAGGTGATCGAGGCCGTGAAGAGCGGTGCTGTGAAGCGCATCTTTTTGGTGGGCGGCTGCGACGGCGCCCGCGCGGGCCGCAGTTACTACACCGAGTTTGTGCGCCAGGCCCCGGCGGACTCGCTCATCCTCACGCTCGCCTGCGGTAAGTACCGCTTCAACGACATGGACCTGGGCACCATCGGCGGCATTCCTCGCATCCTGGACATGGGTCAGTGCAATGACGCCTACAGCGCGCTGGTGGTGGCGACGGCTCTGGCCGAGGCCTTCGGCTGCGGTGTGAACGACCTGCCGCTCACCTTGGTGCTGTCGTGGTACGAGCAGAAGGCCGTGGCGATCTTGCTCACGCTGCTCTCGCTGGGCCTCAAGGGCATCTACCTGGGGCCGACCCTGCCGGCATTTGTGAGTCCCGGTGTGCTTGAGGCCCTGGTGGAGGGCTATGACATCCGCCCCACCACCACGCCCGAGGGCGACCTCAAGGCGATCTTGAGCGCGTAGGGGCGCTTGCGCTAAACATCCTTTCCTCTTTGGGCGGGCCGGGTTCGCGCCGTGTTTTTGCGTGTGCGTCCCGGCGCGCCCATCTGCGCGATAATGCCAGGCGGATAGACCGTCACGTCGCAAAGGAGCGTATATGGATACCGTGACCGCGCGAGCCCAGGGGCTCGTCGATTTCATAGGCAATTCGCCCAGCATGTTCCACTCCGCCGCAGCGGTGCGTGAGCGCCTGGATACCGCTGGTTTTACCTACCTTGCCGAGAACGCCGCGTGGGACGTTGTTCCCGGCGGCGCGTACTACACCGCCCGCAACAACTCTACGGTGATCGCCTGGCGCGTGGGCGCGCAAGCGGCTGCAGGGGAGGGGTATCACTTTCAGGTGACTGCTGCGCATGGTGATTCGCCCACCTTCAAGGTCAAGGCGGCTCCCGAGCTTGATGGCGTCGGCGAGAGCCTGCGCCTCAACGTGGAGGCATACGGCGGCATGCTCGATTACACGTGGTTCGACAGGCCCTTGGGGCTCGCGGGCCGCGTGCTGGTTCGCGAAGGCGATCGCATCGAGAGCCGTCTGATCTCCATCGATCGTCCCGTGGCGCTCATCCCCAGCGTGGCCATCCATATGAACCGCGACGTCAACAAGGGTTTCGCACCCAACAGGGCGGTTGATCTGTGCCCGCTGTTCTCGGCGGGGGCGCTCAAGCAGGGCGCGTTCGACGCTCTGCTCGCGCAAGAGGCGGGCGTGGAGCCCTCGCAGATCCTGGCGCGCGACGTGTTCTTGGTGAACCTGCAGGAGCCCATGCTTTGGGGCGCGGCCGATAAACCTGAGTTTGTGAGCGGACCCAAGCTCGACGACCTCATGTGCGCCTACACGGCGCTCGAGGCTTTTGCGCAAGCGTCTGTTCCGGCAGATGCCGTGAGCGTCTACTGCCTCTTCGATAACGAGGAGGTGGGCTCCAACACCAAGCAGGGGGCCATGTCCACGGTGCTCGCCGATGCGCTTGCCCGCCTGAACGCCTGCTTGGGCCGCAGCGAGGAGGACCTGCGACGCGCCGTATCTCGCTCGATACTCGTGAGCTGTGATAACGCGCATGCCGTGCATCCCAACCATCCCGAGTACGCCGACGCGGACAACCGCCCCGTGCTGGGTGGCGGCCTGGTGATAAAAGAGGCTGCCAACCAGCGCTACTGCACCGACGCCTTCTCGCGCGCCGCGTTCGCGGGCGTGTGCGAGCGCGCGGGCGTGCCCTATCAGGGCTTCGCCAACCGCAGCGACATGGCGGGCGGCTCCACCTTGGGCAACCTTTCCAACATGCAGGTGAGCATGCATGCCGTGGATGTGGGCTGCCCGCAGCTGGCCATGCATTCCAGCTACGAGACGGCTGCCGTGGCCGATGTGGACCTGGCGATACGGGCGCTCACGGCGTTTTACGGCACCGATATCCAGATCGACGGCGCGGACTCCATCACGCTGGGATAGCTCGCGACACCCAGTTATATGCAGGCGGGGCGCATGCCGGCCTCTCGGTATGCGCCCCGATTTTTTACCGCTCCCACACGCGCTCGTCGCGCCAACCTAAGACGCGTTCTCGCATGCCGGCGATATCGAGCACACCCTCGGCGAATCCCTTGCGCGCCAGGTTCTCGGGTAGCATCTCGTCGTACTTGTCGAAATACGGCACCTCACCGGGATAGACCAGGTCCATGGGCGGGAAGTCCACCTCCGCCTCCTGCGCGAGCACCTCGAAGAACTCCTGCTCATCCACATCGCCGCGCAGGCGCAGCTGGATAAAGTAGGGCCGTGAGGGGTCCATGCCGCGAAGACCCAGGCGCGCGGCGCACTTGATCTTGATGAGGCGCTCCAGGGCCAAAAAGGCGTAGCTGCCGAGCCACGGGAAGAGCGCCCAGGAGTCACCGCCCAAGTTGATGAGCGGGCGCGCGCAGGCACCCGCGATATGCCCGTTCTCGGCAACGTGCCGCGCCAGCTCAAGGCGCGCCCGCGCGTTACCCATGAGGTAGGGGTAGACGTCGTGCTCCTCGAGCGCGCGCTTCATGCGCTCCAGCACGTGCGTGTTGATGTCCCCGGCGCAGTCGCCAAAGTAGGCCGGCACGCGGCCCTTCACCTGGGTGCAGTAGACCAGGTGGCGCTTGAAGTCGACCTCCTCCACAACCCAGCAGTGCCCGGCGATGGCGATGCGCTCGCCGGCGGGCGGCGGGTTCACGATGGTGCCCAGCTCGGCGCTCTCACAGCGCACCGTGAACTCCTCGTTTTCCTGGAATACGGCGTAGAACTTGAAGTTGTTGGTCACGCGCTCGCCCGCGAGCCCCACGATGAGGCCACCGCCCTCCGTCACCTCCACATGGTCGCCGTCTATGAGGTGATGCAGCAGCTCGCGCAGGTCGTCTGCCGTGATACGGCGGAAGTAGCTCAAGGTGAGCACGCGCTGCGCGAGCTCGGCGGGGGTGAGCTCGCCGCAGCTGGCGAGCGTGGCCATCACCTGGTGGTAGAGCAGGCTGTAGGGGAGCCTGTCGAGCGCCGGGGGCTCAACCCAGCGCTCCTCGCGGTAGAGCTGCACGAGCGCGATGCCCTGGATGAGCTCCCAGGGGATGGTCTCGGGCAGCATGGAGCGCGGCTCGGGCTGCTCCTCGCGCATCACGAAGTGCATCTCGGGCGGGCTGCCGCGCCTGCCGGTGCGGCCCATGCGCTGCAAAAAACTCGAGACCGTGAAGGGGGCGTCGATTTGGAACGCGCGCTCCAGGCGGCCTATGTCTATCCCGAGCTCCAGCGTGGCGGTGGTGACGGTGGTGTCCAGCCGCTCGGGGTCGCGCATGAGCTCCTCGGCGGTCTCGCGGTAGCTCGCCGAGAGGTTGCCGTGGTGAATGAGAAATCGGTCGGGCTCGTGGTTTGCCTCGCAGTACTGGCGCAGCGTGTTGCACACCGCCTCCGCCTCCTCGCGCGAGTTCACGAAGACGAGCGATTTGGCGCCGCGCGTGCGCTCGAAGATGTAGCCCAGGCCGGGGTCGGCGTTCTCGGGCGCCATGTCGGTGGGCGAGATGATGGCCGTGTCCACCACGGTGGGGATGTCGGGCTCGGGAGCGGCGTTCGCGGCCCTCCCCGCCGCATCATCGGCGGCCGAGACGCTCATGTCCCCGCTGCGTCTGTCCGCACCGGCAACGCCCTCGGCATCGCGGTCTTCGTGCCTGGCGAGCGCCGTATCCTCGGCAGGCTTCTCATATGCGCGTCGTAGCAGGTCCTCCACGGCCGCGCTGCCCGTCTTGACCCGCTCGACTTGCACCACCTGGACGGGGACGGGCCCCTGGGAGCTCACCAGGCGTTCGGGCGCCTGGAGGCCGGTGTTGTAGAAATGCTCCATGGACAGGCGCCAGGTCTTTCGCGGCTCGTCGAAGCGGGGGATGATGCAGCCGCGCCCGGTACCCGCCGAGAGGAAGGCCCCCGTGCGCTCCGGCTCGCCGATGGTCGCCGAGAGCCCTATGCGCCGCGGGTTGACCCCCGCCATGCGACCGAGCCGCTCGATGAGGCAGAGCGTCTGCCCGCCGCGGTCGCCGCGTAAAAGCGAGTGCACCTCGTCGATCACCACGAAGCGCAGGTCGCCGAAGAGCCGGCCGATGGCGCTGTGCTTGTGCAGCATGAGCGCCTCGAGCGACTCGGGAGTGATCTGCAAGATGCCTGCGGGTTGTTTGAGCAGACGTGCCTTGTGCGACCGGGCAACATCCCCGTGCCAGTGCCATACGGGTATGTGCGCCTCGTCGCAAAGATCCTGCAGGCGGTAGAACTGATCGTTGATAAGGGCCTTCAAGGGGCCTATGTAGAGCGCGCCCACGCTCGCGGGCGGGTCCTCGTACATGAGGGTGAGGATGGGGAAGAACGCCGCCTCGGTCTTGCCCGACGCGGTGGATGCTGTGAGCAGCACGTTCTCGCCGGTGTTGAAGATGGCGTCCGCCGCGGCGACCTGGATGCCGCGCAGCGACTCCCAACTGTGGGCGTAGATGAAATCCTGTACAAAGGGCGCATAGCGGTCAAACGCAGACACGGGGCCTCCTCTTATAAGCGAACGCATGTTCTATCTTATGCTGAGGGTTGAGGATTTGCAAGGGGGCCTGGGAAGGCGGTTTCACGCGATCTGCTTGAGGCGGCCCTCACGCACGCTGCCCGCGAAGACGGGGACGGCGCAGCCCGCCCGCCTCAGGGCGTCTGAGAAGTCGATGGCGTCTTGCGCCCGTGCGGGCCCCTCGGCCTGGTTGACGATCACCGCGTCCGGAGCGATGAGGCCGCGTCGGGCTTCCTCTGCCATGGCGCGTGCAACGAGCGCCGGCGTCGCGACATCGTGTGTGCCGCATCCCGCCCACTCGCAGAACAGCTCGGGTCTGTGCACGGCCTTGTCAACCGACCGCCCGAACCCGCTCGCGCCTACCAGGCACAGGCAGCGGCCCGTCTCTGCGGGTATCACGGGCTCGTGGGAGGCATGCGCCTTGAGCGGCAGGCATCGCGACCCGTCCGCTTCCACGATCACATGGTCGGCGAGCAGGGAGAGTCGAGCGATGGGGATGGGGGAGGGCCCCAGCTTGCCTGCAGTGCCCGCGACGGGCGCGCCGACGTAGACGGCGCCATGGGTGGACAGTGCGCGCGGAACCTCGTCTCCGGCTTCTCCTAAAACGAGCGGGAGCCCAGGCTCGGCGGCGGTGAAATGCGTGGTGGTCGCGAGGATCGCGGTTCTTCCTCGCGCCGCGTATTCGCGGGCGAGCGCGGCGAGCAGCGTGGACTTGCCGCCGCTGCCGATCACGCTTATCACGGGAGCGTGCATATTGAGGGAATCCAAGCAGGTCATGAGTGCCTTACGTGTGCGAGGGGCGGTCCTGGCCGGCCCTCGTGGGCGGGCTGGTACCATAAGCGCTTCTGAACGTATTGTGCCACAGCGGGGCGTGCCGCCTTGCGTGTGAGGAGGTATCGCATGCTCGTCGTCATCCGCGGGGCGGGGGACATCGCCACAGGGATCGCCGTTCGCCTGCATAGCGTCGGCATGCAGGTGGTGATGTGCGAAATCGAGCACCCCCTGGCTGTGCGCCGCACGGTGAGCTTTTGCGAGGTCGTGCGCCTGGGTTCTTGCGAGGTGGAGGGTGTGCGGGCCCGTTTGGCGGCAAGCGCGGCCGAGGCGCTCGCGATCACACGCGAGGGCGACGTCGCCGTGTTGGTGGACCCCGCCGCGGCGTGCGTGCGCGAGCTTGAGCCTGCCGCCGTGGTGGACGCCATCCTCGCCAAGCGCAACCTGGGCACCACGCGCGACATGGCGCCGGCGGTGGTGGGCGTGGGGCCAGGCTTCACCGCCGGCCCCGCGGGCGCGCCGGGCGTGGACTGCGGCGCTGTGGTGGAAACCCAGCGCGGCCACGACCTGGGCCGCGCCATCTATGAGGGGCAGGCGGCCCCCAACACGGGTATACCGGGAAACATCGGCGGCTACACGGTGGAGCGCGTGTTGCGCGCCCCGGCGGCGGGCACGTTCGAGCCGGTGCTCAAGATCGGCGACGTGGTGCGAGCTGGCGATGTGGCGGCCTATGTTTCCGGCGAGCCCATGTGCTGCACCATCGACGGCGTGCTGCGGGGCCTGCTCGCCCCGGGCACGCGGGTCACCGCGGGTCTCAAGGCCGGTGACATCGACCCGCGCTGCAAGGTCGAGCACTGCTACACCTGTTCGGACAAGGCCCGCGCCGTGGCCGGCGGCGTGCTCGAGGCGATACTGCGCCTCTGCGCGGTGTTCTCGGCATAATGCACTTCACCTCGGACATGCTCCGGGAAGGCCCTTTGCCCGCGTGCCCCTTGCTCAACGCTTCTACCTGCGCTAAAGTAGGGCGCATACGAGTGAATCGTGCATCCGTTGAAAAAGGGTGGGACCGGTCTTGTACGTCGAGGCGCCGGTCCCACCCTTTTGCGTGCGAAGGGGAACTGTATGGCGAAAACCGAGAAGAACCGCTGGGCGATCCTGTTCACGGTGCTCATCATGACTTTCATGGTCTGCTTGGACTCGAGCATCGTGACCGTGGCGTTGCCCGTGATGCAAAAGGAGCTGGCCGCGGGTCTGGACCAGATCCAGTGGGTGTCCTCGTCCTACCTGCTGGCGACCTGCGTGGCGCTGCTGCCGTTTGGCCGCTTGGGCGACAAGGCGGGCAAAGTCTACGTGTTCCAGGCGGGCGTGCTGGGCTTCACCGCCGGCTCGCTTTTGTGCGGCATCTCGGTCACCCTGCCCATGCTCGTGGTCTCGCGCGCCGTGCAGGGCGTGGGCTGCGCGCTTGCCATGGCCAACAACATGGGCATCATCACCGAGGCCTTCCCGCAGCACGAGCGCGGTCGCGCCATGGGCCTGCTCTCCACCTTCGTGGCGCTTGGCATGATGGCCGGCCCCGTGCTGGGCGGCGTGATCGTGTCGTATTTCCCCTGGGAGGGCATCTTCCTCATCAACGTGCCGGTGGGCCTTGCGAGCTTCGCCGTGGGCCTTCGCACGCTGCCGCACGAGCGCCCCTTGGCGGGTGCCGGTGTCCGCGGCGGCTCCATCCTGCGCTCGGTGCGTCTGTGCTTTGGCAACCCCGCTTTCACCCTCAATTTCGCCACCATGCTCATCATCTTCATGGGTATCGGCGCCTCGGAGTTCATCTTGCCGTTCTATTTCCAGGATGCGCACGGTTTTACCGCTGACATCTCGGGCCTGCTGTTTTTGGCCCTGCCCGTGACCAACGCGGTCATAGGGCCCATCAGCGGCGCCGTCTCGGACCGTGTGGGCTGCGAGGTGCCCACCATGGTGGGCCTCACCGTCTACGTGTGCGGCATGTTGCTTGTGGGCACGCTTGACGAGTCCTCGGCGATTCCCGTGATCGTGGCATGCGTGGGTCTCATGTCCAGCGGTACGTCCATCTTCCAGTCGCCCAACAACGCCCTTTTCATGGCCAGCGCCCCAACCGAGGCTCTGGGCTTTGCCGGCAGCGTGAGCAGCCTCGCGCGCTATGCGGGTATGGCCCTGGGTATCTCGGGGTGCTCGAGCTTGCTCTACGGCCGGATGAGCGTGGCGGCGGGCCGTACCGTTACGGCATACGTGCCGGGTAGGCCGGATATCTTCCTTTTCGGCTTCTCCTTTGTGTTCCACGTGCTCGCCGGGGTGGCGGCGCTGGGCCTCACCCTCACCATCGTGCGCTACGTGCGCAGCCGCCGTGCGAAAGCGTAGGGCGGACCGTCGCCGCGAGGCCCGCTCTTTTGTTAACTGTTGGAGGCTATTTCCCCTCGGGTCACTGCGCCGTGCTAAAGTTTTCGTCCACCGTGTCCGCCATGATTTTTGGAGGTTCGTATGGCACGAGTGCATAACTTCTCTGCCGGCCCCGCGGCGCTGCCGCTCGAGGTGTTGCAGGAGGTGCGCTCCGAGCTCGTGGATTACCGCGGCTCGGGCATGTCCGTGCTGGAGATGAGTCATCGATCTCGCGCCTACCAGGAGATCTTCGATGACACGGAGGTCACGCTGCGCCGCCTGCTCGGCGTCCCCGACGCCTACAAGGTCCTCTTTTTACAGGGCGGCGCCACGCTGCAGTTCGCGGGCATTCCGCTGAACCTCATGCGTCACGGGCGCGCCGGCTACGTGGTCTCGGGCAACTTCGCCCAGAAGGCCTGGGCGGAGGCTCAGCGCTACGGCGAGGCGGTCGCGCTCGCCACAAGCGGGGACACAGGCTTCGACCGTATCCCCGCCCGCGCCGAGATAGAGCGCGCGGCCGCCGGGCAGGATCTGGACTACGTCTACATCTGCCAGAACAACACCATCTTCGGCACGCAGTTCCATGAGCTGCCCGCTTGCGGTGAGACCCCGCTGGTCTCGGATGTCTCAAGCTGCTTTTTGTCCGAGCCGCTCGACGTCGCGCGCTTCGGCTTGGTCTACGCCGGTGCACAGAAGAACGCCGGTCCCGCCGGCGTGACCGTGGTGATCGTGCGCGAGGACCTCATAGAGGACGGCCCGGCGCTCTCCGTGTGCCCCAGCTACCTTGATTATCGCCTGGAGGCGGCCAAGGGCTCCATGTACAACACGCCCAACACCTTCGGCATCTACCTGTGCGGCAAGGTGTTCCACTGGGTCGAGGACCAGGGCGGCCTTGAGGCTATGCGCGAGCGAAACCTGGAGAAGAGCCGGCTGCTCTACGACTACCTGGATCAAAGCGCCCTTTTTCACGGCCACGCCCAACCCTCGAGCCGCTCGATCGCCAACGTCACCTTTAGGACGGGCGATGCGGATCTGGACGCCGCCTTCGTCGCGGGTGCCGCTCAGCGCGGTATCGAGGGCGTGAAGGGACACCGCCTGGTAAGCGGCATGCGAGCCAGCGTCTACAACGCCGTAAGCCTGGACTCCGTGAAGGCCCTCCGCGGCTACATGGAAGAGTTCGAAGCCCAAAACGGAACCCGGTGATTTTTCTTTTTTTGGACGAGCGTTGGGATCGAATCATGCTCTCCAAGCAAGTGGATTGAATGCAGGGTCAGATCGTGTATACCTGTAGCGATCCTCCGCAGCGAACTGAGGAAACGCCGAAGGCGTTTTCCAATCTCGCGAGGGCTGAGCGGAAGGTATACACGACCTGACCCGATGGGAAGGGAAAACCAACATGCGCTACATCAAGACGATCGACGACATCACCAAGGACGGCGAGGTCACCCTCGGCGAGGGCTACGCCTTCGTGGACGAGGCCGAGCGTGCGGATGCCATTCTCATGCGCTCCACCGACCTTCACGGCTACGAGCCGCCCGAGTCCATCCGCGCTATCGGCCGCTGCGGCGCCGGTGTGAACAACATCCCGGTTGAGGACTACGCCCGTCGCGGCGTGGTCGTATTCAACTCGCCGGGCGCTAACGCCAACGCCGTGAAGGAGATCGTGCTCGCGGCCATGGTGCTCGCCAGCCGCGGCGTGGTGCAGTCCATGCGCTGGGTGCGCGACAACGCCGAGGACCCCGATATCCTCGTCAACGCCGAGAAGGCCAAGAAGGCCTTTGTGGGCCACGAGCTCAAGGGCAAGCGCGTAGGCGTGGTGGGCCTGGGCAACGTGGGTTCCAAGGTCGCCAACGCATGCGTTGACCTGGGTATGGACGTTTACGGCTACGACCCCTTCATCTCGGTCGAGCACGCCTGGGCGCTCTCGCAGTCGGTGCAGCGCGTGGGCACGCTCGAGGACCTGTGCCGCGGCTGCGACTACCTCACGCTGCACGTCCCCAGCAAGGCCGACACCATGGGCATGATCTCTGCCGAGCAGCTGGAGCTTGTCGCCCCGGGTGCGGTCCTCATCAACTACGCCCGTGAGACCATCATCGACGAGGACGCGGTGGACGCCGCCCTGCGCTCGGGCAAGCTCTCGTGGTTCAGCTGCGACTTCGCCACGCCCAAGACGGTGGTCATGCCCAACACCTTCATCACCACGCACTCGGGTGCGGGCACCGAGGAGGCCGAGGCCAACTGCGCCGACATGGCGATCTCGGAGCTCAAGGACTACCTGGAGAACGGCAACATCGCCCACTCTGTGAACTACCCGGCCTGCTCGATGGGCAAGGCGCGCGCCGCGAGCCGCATCGCCTGCCTGCACGCCAACGTACCCAACATGATCGGACAGATCACCGCGATCCTCGCCAAGGACAACGCCAACGTGCAGCGCATGGTCAACGAGAGCGCAGGTGAGAATGCCTATACCATGTTCGATACCGACGAGCACCTGGAGGATGCCACCATCGAGGCCCTCAAGCGCATCGCGTCGATGTACCGCGTGCGCGTGATCAAGTAGCCAAGCGCTCGTCAAAGGGGTAAACTCTCACTTGAAACTTGAAGGTTGAGCGCATGGCTGGGGTAGGCCCCGGTGCGCCCATGGACCTTACAGCTGATGGGAGGCCCCATGGCAACCTACATAACCTCTGACGCCCACGGACACCTGCGCGCGCTCGATGCGGTGCTCGCGCAGGCGACCCCGGGCGCGGACGATACCATCTACGTGCTGGGCGATATGATCGATCGCGGGCCCGACCCGCTGGGCGTGATCAAGCTGGTGCGTAGCCTTCCCGGCGCTCGCGTGCTCAAGGGCAACCACGAGCAGCTCATGCTCGATGCCCTTTTGCATCCCACGCCCACGAGCACGCTCACCTGGGAGATGAACGGTGGCGTCACCACCGCCGACGCGCTGGAACTGCTGCCCGAGACAGAGCGAGGCGAGCTTTTGGATTGGATCTTGCATCTGCCTCTGTGGGACATCGTGGAGGTGGGGGACCGGCGTTGCGGCGCGGGTATGGACTCCACCGGCGCCACGCCCGCGGTGGGTTCGCCCCTTCGCACCTATCTGCTCGCGCACGCGGGCATCGACTCGCTCCGCGCGCGCAGCTGCCTGGTCGAGGCGGGCGGTGACCCGGCGTACGCCACCGTCGAGGACCTGCGAGACATGATGGCACGCCAGACGGGTGACGACCTGCTGTGGATCCGCGACGGCTACCTGGGTGAGCATACCGGTCTGGTGGGCGCCGATGGCCGCGGCCCCGTGGTGGTCTCCGGCCATACGCCCTCCGTCTACCTGGGTCGTTTTAGCGACCAGGTGTGCGGGGAGACCCGTGAGGTCCGTGAGCTCGGCCGCATCTGCGAGCTTGGCGCCTCGCGCGAGACCGGCGGCGAAGCCGACCGCATCGATATAGACTGCTCCGCCGCCGCGGGCTACCCCGTGGGACGCGTGGGCGTGATGCGCCTGGAGGACCGTGCCACGTGGTACGCGCGTATCGAGGAGGGGGAGTAGGGACCCGCTCCTCTCGATGCTCAACTGTTTTAGCAACCGTTCGCGGGCGCACAAAAGCCGTTTACCCGGTCTGTGCGCCCGCGTTCGCTCTACCGTGGTGGAGTTTGGGTAACACTTTTCCCATTGCATGTGTTTATGCCGCTGCGCGCCCCTATGACCCGACGCGCCCGTTTCGCGGCCCGCAACAACGGGAAAGGACCCATCATGGCAAGCCAAGTCGTTGATAACGTTTTGCAAGGGTACGGCATCCAGGACGCCGCGGTGCATATGGATGTGCCCGTGGCCGTGCTCGCGGAGGAGGCGCTTAAGCGCGGTGAGGGCGAGTTTCTCGCCAACGGCGCCTTCGCGGTGAACACCGGCGAGCGAACCGGACGAAGCCCCAAGGACCGCTTCGTGGTCGACACGCCCGACGTGCACGACAAGATCGCCTGGGGCGGCGTTAACGTGGCCATCGCCCCCGAGAGCTACGACAAGGTGAAGCGGGGTATCGCCGGGTATCTTTCCGGCAGGGACCTCTACGTGGTGCGCGGCCTCGCCGGCGCCGACCGCCGTCACGCCCGTAAGTTCATGGTCGTCTGCGAGCGCGCGAGCCAGGCGCTCTTCATCACGCAGCTGCTGGTGCGCCCCACCGCCGAGGAGCTCGCCTCCTACGGTGAGCCCGACTTCTGCGTGCTGGCGGCCCCCGGCTTTGAGACCGACCCGGCGCGCGACGGCGTGCATTCCAACGCGACCGTGATCATCAACTTCTCCGAGCGCACCACGCTCGTGGCGGGCACCGGGTACTCGGGCGAGATCAAGAAGTCCATCTTCTCGGTCATGAACTATCTGCTGCCCGTGGAGGACAACGTCCTCACCATGCATTGCTCGGCAAACGTCGATCCGGCAACGGGCCGTTCGGCGGTGTTCTTCGGCCTGTCCGGCACGGGCAAGACGTCGCTTTCCGCCACGGTGACCCGTTCGCTCATCGGTGACGACGAACACGGCTGGGCGTTTGAGGACGGCGTCTTCAACATCGAGGGTGGCTGCTATGCCAAGTGCGACGGCCTTACCGAGCAGCGCGAGCCCGAGATCTACCGCGCTGTGAAGTTTGGCGCTCTGGCCGAGAACCTGGTCTACGACGAGGCCCGCGTACCCGACTACGCCGACCTCTCCATCACGCAGAACACGCGCGTGGCCTACCCCGTGGAGCACATCCCCAACGCCAAGATCGACGGCGTGGGCCCGGTGCCCAGCATCGTGTTCTTCCTTACCTGCGATGCCTTTGGCGTGCTGCCGCCCGTGAGCCGCCTGTCGCGCGAGGCGGCCATGTACCACTTCGTGACCGGCTTCACCTCCAAGGTCGCCGGTACCGAGCAGGGTATCGTGGAGCCCGTGCCCACGTTCTCGTCGCTGTTCGGCGAGCCGTTCATGCCGCTCGACCCCATAGTGTACGCCGACATGCTCGCTGAGCGCATGGACGCCGGTGAGACCGAGGTCTATCTGGTGAATACCGGCTGGGTGGGCGGCGGTTACGGCGTGGGCCAGCGCATCCCCATCCAGTACAACCGCGAGACCATCGACCGTGCCTTCGACGGCACGCTCGCTCAAGCCCGCTACATCCACGATGACCTGTTTAACGTGGACATTCCCACCAGCTGCCCGGGCGTGCCCGAGGAGATGCTCAATCCGCGCGAGTACTGGGCTGACAAGGACGCCTACGACGCGGCGGCGCATAAACTCGCGGGCATGTTCGCCGAGAACTTCGCCAAACGCTTCGCGCATCTGCCCGACAGCGTGCGTGATGCTGGACCCCGTGCATAATATCTAGCATTAACGTAAGTTTTGTTAAAGCGCTCTACCTGCGGAAATGAGAAATATTCGCAGGTAGGGCGTTTGTTTTTGAATTGAACAACATCGCTTAATGCTAGATATTTTACGGGGTGCCAAAAGAATAGGCGGCTCCTCGGCCGTCTTTTGAGCATGAGCGCTCCGTAGTTTAGCGAATGTTGGCGAAGGGGTAGCGTGACGGGCGCGAACTGGGCGCGGCTGCGTCGCGACATAAAAAGACCGCCCCCCACATCACGAAAATGAACCCACCTATACCAGGTGGGTGCCCTCATCGCGCCCTCCAGCTTCCTTAACAACGAAGGATGCCTGTAACGACGGCGACTGTGTGGGCTCCCTAGAAAAACGCGACGGTTCACCCAGTTGCTCCGCGGGGGGCGGAACACCTCATATATTAGAGGCTCCAAATACCGATACCAGTCTTGACTTTATTCGCTGGGGGAGGATGATTTTGATGTGCGCGCAAATTGCGTCTATCCGGATAGCAGGCCCGCTCATCGCCATCTTCGCGACGAGCGGGCTTTACTTTCACCGGAGATGTCTATGGGTTTGGCCGTGCCGTCCGCCTTGCGCGGAGTCTTCGCTCGCCGCCCCTATGCTTTAAAGAACGCCAACGCAATGGCGCCGGGGCCCACGTGCGTGCCGATGGTGGCGCCCACGCAGGTGATCTCCAGCAGGTCGCGGTCGATCTTGCCCTCCCACAGCGCACGCGAGTCCTCGATGTACTTCTGCAGCAGGTGATCTGACAGGCCCGAGTAGGCGAGCGCCACGGGTCGGGTAGTATCGGCTCCTCCTGCCTGCTCGATCTCCTGGTTGAGCAGGTTGCGGCCGTTCTTGGAACCGCGGGCCTTACCGCGCAGCACCACCTCGCCGTCCACCACGGCCACCACGGGCTTGATGGACAGCAACGTGCCCAGGACCGCCGTCGCCGCCGGCACGCGGCCGCCGCGGCGCAGGTACTCAAGCGTTTCCAGCAGCGCGACCAGGCACACGCGCTCGCGCAGGCTCTCCAGCTCGCGGACGATATCGGCGGCGGCCCAGCCTTCCTCGGCACGCCCCAGCGCCGCTCGCACCAAGATCTGCTCGCCCACGGTCACGCTCTTGGAGTCCACCACGTACACACCCGCGGCCTCGCCACCCGCCTCCAGCGCGGCGATGTTGGCGCTCTGGTTGGTGCCCGACAGCTTGCCCGAGAGGGTGACGATCAAGATCTCGTCGGCGCCCTCGGCGCGCGCGGCCTCGATGGCCTGGGAGTAGGCGTAGGGGTTCACCTGCCCGGTGGTGGGCAGGTCGTTGCCCTCGATGAGCATCTCGTAGAAGCGTTCCACGGGCAGGTCCACGCCGTCGCGGTAGACCGTGTCGCCAAATGCCACTGTCAGAGGCAGGACCGTGAGGCGACTGGGGCCGTACTCGCGTATGTCGCTCGCGGAGTCGGTGATGATGTGTACGGACATGGACGCCCTCCTTATGTGGTCGCGGGCCCACCGCGATTCTTAGCGAATAGATTGGGAGACATTCTAAGCAACAATGTACGTTAGATAACGAGAAACACAATACCGCCATGACAATAAGCCGATAGACAAGCGCTCTGTGCCATTTTTTACTGCTATCCTTATGCGGCTCTGCAATCACTCCCATAAGGAGACCCGTTCCATGGGCGCACTCTCGTTCATCTTGGCGCTCGCTCCGATCCTGTGGCTGGTGGCCATACTCATGATCTTTAAATGGCCCGCCTGGAAGGCCGCGGTAGGCTCCTTCGCGACCTCGGCCGCGCTCGCCTTCGCTTGGTGGCATCTGCCCGTCATGGAGGTCGCCACCGCCTCGCTCGAGGGCTTTCTCATGGCGCTGTGGCCCATCGTGCTGGTGATCATCGCCGCCGTGTTCACCTACAACCTGTGCGTCGAGACCGGCGCCATGGACGTGATCGGTCATATGATCACCTCCATCTCCAGCGACCGACGCATCTTGTCGCTGCTCGTGGCCTGGTGCTTCGGCGGCTTTATGGAGGGCATGGCGGGCTTCGGCACCGCGGTGGCCATCCCCGCCGGCATGCTCGCGGGACTGGGTTTCTCGCCGGTGCCCACGGTGCTCATGTGCCTGCTCGCCAACGGCGTGCCCACGCCCTACGGCTCCATCGGCATCCCCACGGTGTCGCTCGCGGGCCTCACGGGGCTCGACCCCATCCACCTGGGCACGGTGCAGCTGCTCCAGCTCGCGCCGTTCTACCTCGCCGCGCCCTTCCTCATCGTGCTGGTCGCCGGTGCCGCGACCGGTGAGACCCAGGCGCCCGGCGCGGCCGCCCGCCTGCGCGGCGTGGCGGGCATCGCGCTCGCATCGGGCGTGTCGTTCCTCGCGCCCGCCATCGCCGTCGCCGCCTTCGTGGGTCCCGAGCTCACCATGGTGGTCGGCTCCATCTGCTCGTTGGGCGTGACGGCCTTTTTGGGTTCGCGTGCCGAGAGGTCCGGGCACCTGGACGGCGCCTTCCGCATGTGAAGATGGATGCCGGCGAGAACATCTCGCCCGCGCGCATGCTGCGCGCATGGAGCTGCTTCATCCTCATCTTCGCGCTGCTGCTGGGCACCTCTAACCTGGTGCCGCCCATTCACGCCGCGCTCGCGCCCATCGCCAGCACCGTCACCGTCTTTAGCGGTAAAAACCCCGGCACGCTCACCTTCACATGGGTGAACACCCCGGGTGTGTGGATCTTCATCGCCGCCGTGGCAGGCGGCCGCGTGCAGGGTGCCAGCTGGGCCGTGATGTTGCGCACCCTGCAGGGCACCGTGCGCCAGATGCTGCCCACGGTGATCACCATGCTGTCGGTGCTGGGATGTGCCAAGGTCATGGGCTACTCGGGCATGATCTCGAGCATCTCGGCTTTCTGCATCGCCGTTGCGGGCGGGCTGTTCCCGCTCATCGCCCCGTGGATCGGCATGGTGGGCACCTTCGTCACCGGCTCGGGCACCAGCTCCGGTATGCTCTTCGGTGCGATCCAGCAGCAGGCCGCGAGCGCCCTTTCTATGGACGCGACCTGGATGGTGGGCCTCAACTCGCTGGGCGTGGCCGCGGGAAAGATGCTCAGCCCGCAAACGCTCGCCATCGGGCTCGCCGCCGTGCGAGTGCAGGGCAAGGACGCCGAGCTTTTGCGCGCGGTGCTGCCCTTCGCGCTGGCGTTTTTGGTCCTTATGAGCGCGATCGGCTTTGGCGAGCCCCTCATCTTGGGGTAGGCTCGCAGCAAACTCGCTCGAAAGAAGCACCCGGGCTTCGCGGTTCTCCGCCGCGGCCCCGGGCGCTTTTCCATGCCGAGCCCCGTGTCGCGGTGCATCCTTTACCGGGGCCTTGCACGGCCATGACCGCTTGCTGACGCGTCCTTGACGGAACCTGTGCACCACCCTGGGTACAATGGACTCTACGTGCAGATCGCAAGTGATGGGGGGAGAGCCCTATGGATACTCATGAGAGTCAAAGCGCGATGACGCCCGAGGAGCGCCGCGGCCTGCCCGCGCGCCTGGTGGGGCTTATCGTCAAGAACAAGCGCCTGGTCGCCGTGGTGGCGTGCGCGGCGATCTTTCTTCTGCTCGCCAACGAGGTGATGGAAGCCGAGGCCATGCGCATCGACAAGCTGGCTTATCTCTTCTTTGTGCAGACGCTGCGCGCGGGCTGGCTCACGCCGGTGATGGAGAGCTTCTCGGCGCTCGCTACGCCCGCGGTGCTCATCGTGCTGCTGCTGGTGATCGCCGCATTTGCCCCGGGGCGGCGCTCGGGGTGGTGCTGCACCGTGAACCTGGTGCTCGTGGCAGCGCTCAACGCGCTGATCAAGGCCATCGTGCAGCGCCCGCGCCCCGACGGCTTTCGCCTGGTGCAGGAGAGCGGCTTCTCGTTTCCCTCGGGCCACTCCATGGTGGCGTGCGCCTTCTTTGGGCTCATCATCTGGCTCGTATGGCGCTACGAGACGGATCGCGCCCGTAAGCTGCTGCTCACCGGCGCCTTCTCGCTGGTGATTCTTGCCATTGGCATCTCGCGCATCTACCTGGGCGTTCACTACGCGAGCGACGTTATCGGCGGGTTTTGCGCGAGCATCATCTGGCTGGCGCTCTACACCCACCTCGCCGTGCCGCTCTTTTTGGGCGAGGGGCCGCGTCGCGCCGTCGCGCCCGCTCGCCGCGCTTAGGGTTGGGTCTCCGCGCCGTCCCGCGTCGCGTCGCGCTGCGCTCGCACCGACCCCTCATGCCTCCGCCCGCGTCTGCCCTGCGCGGGCGTTTTTCGTTGCTGAGAGCCGAGATAATCTCGACGCGCTACAATAAACGCAACCGTGCGTAGGCGCTGCCTGCGCCCCAACGTCCAAGGAGGGCATCTTTCATGTCTAACGTACCCGCACCTGTCGATGTGACCAAGACCGCCGAGTGGGCGGCGCTCACCGAGCACCTGGCCGACCTCAAGGCGGGTGGCATCGACCTCAAGGCGTGGTTCGCCGAAGACCCCCAGCGCGTTTCTAAGATGAGCTACGAGCTGGGCAACCTGCACTTCGATCTTTCCAAGAACCTGGTGACCGACAAGACCCTGGAGCTGTTGGTCGACCTGGGCCGCGCCATGGGCGTGGAGTCCCGTCGCGACGCCATGTTCGCCGGCGAGCACATCAACACCACCGAGGACCGCGCCGTGCTGCACACCGCCCTGCGCCGTCCCGCCAGCGAGGCCGGCACCCTCATCGTTGACGACCAGGACGTGGTCGCCGACGTGCACGAGGTGCTGGAGCGCATGTACGGCTTTGCCGAGAAGGTGCGCGGCGGCGAGTGGACCGGCGTGTCCGGCAAGAAGATCGAGCACGTGCTGTCCATCGGCATCGGCGGCTCCGACCTGGGTCCGGTTATGGCCTACGAGGCGCTCAAGCCCTACGCCGACGCCGGCATCGACTGCACCTACGTCTCTAACATCGACCCCAACGACATGGCCGAGAAGACCCGTCGCCTGGATCCCGAGACCACGCTGGTGATCATCGTCTCCAAGACCTTCACCACGCTCGAGACCATCACCAACGCGCGCGAGGCCAAGACCTGGATGCTCAAGGCGCTCACCGACTGCGGCGCCATCGACGGCACGCCCGAGTCCCAGGCCCAGGCTGTGGCCAAGCACTTCGTCGCCGTGTCCACCGCCCTTGACCTGGTGGCCGACTTTGGCATCGACCCCGAGAACGCCTTTGGCTTTTGGAACTGGGTGGGCGGCCGCTACTCCGTCGACTCCGCCGTGGGCCTGTCCCTTATCATCGCGCTGGGCCCCGAGCGCTTCCAGGCCTTCCTTGAGGGCTTCCATGAGGTGGACGAGTACTTCGCCAATACCCCGCTCGAGGATAACGTCGTCGCTCTCATGGGCCTCATCAACGTGTGGTATGTGAACTTCCTGGGCTGCAAGAGCCATGCCGTGCTGCCCTACAACCAGTACCTGCACCGCTTCCCGGCCTACCTCCAGCAGCTCACCATGGAGTCCAACGGCAAGCACGTGCGCTGGGACGGCACGCCTGTCACCTGCGACACCGGCGAGATCTTCTGGGGCGAGGCTGGCACCAACGGCCAGCACGCCTTCTACCAGCTGATCCACCAGGGCACGCAGCTTATCCCGGCCGATTTCATCGCCTTTGTGAACACGCCCAACGCGGTTACCGACGGCGACCAGGACGTGCATGAGCTGTTCTTGGGCAACTTCCTCGCCCAGACCAAGGCTCTCGCCTTTGGCAAGACCGCCGACGAGGTGCGCGCCGAGGGTACCGCCGAGTGGATGGTGCCCGCCCGCTGCTTTGAGGGCAATCGTCCCTCCACATCCATCTTCGGCGTGAACCTCACCCCGCATGCCCTGGGCGCGCTCATCGCGCTCTACGAGCACATCACCTTTGTGGAGGGCACGGTGTGGGGTATCGACTCCTACGACCAGTGGGGCGTGGAGCTGGGCAAGCAGCTCGCCAAGCAGATCACCCCGGCCTTCCATAACGATGAGGCGCTGGCGGCTCAGGATGCCAGCACGCAGGCGCTTCTGCAGTTCTACCGTGCCAACCGTCGCTAGGCCTTTTAGACACTGCATGCGTAAAGGCTGGATGCGTCCGCATCCAGCCTTTTTGTTTGACTGGGATGCATGTCCTTGTTGTCATTTGCGATTAAGCTCGCGTGCTATGATTTAAGAGCATTAAGATGCTGGCATGGAGGACTGAAGCTATGGAAGAGCGTATAGATGAGACCTTGTCAGAGCCTCTATATGCTCAGCTTCGCGATATTCTTAAAGCAAGAATCGAGCAAGGTCTTTATCCTGTTGGGAGACGCATCCCTTCTGAAGACCAGCTCAATGCGCAGTTCGGTGTCAGTCGAATTACGGTTCGTCGTGCCCTTTCCGAGCTTGCGAATGAGGGGTATCTCATCAAGCGTGCTGGCAAGGGCAGCTATGTTTCGGATTCATGGGTAAAGTTCCATGCTCCGTCTAAGGTTTCTGTTCGATTCCCACAGAATAACGATGTTCAGGCATTCTCCGAATCCTGCATCGCTAACGGTTTTACTCCCGGTGCGACGCTTATTAGATGCGCAAAGATTCCCGGTATTGAGTCCGAGCGTTCTTTTTTCGGCTTTGGACCTGAGGATGATCTTTTGCTTGTCGAGCGAGTTCGCACTGCTGATGACCTTCCCATCATGGTCGAGGAGAATCTTTTTCCCTATGAGCCTTATGGCTTTATCGAGAATGAAGACCTTTCTGATGCTTCACTGTATGAGCTGATTCTCCGTCATGGCTGCACGGAGCCGTGCCTTAGGGAACCATGCGCCTTAGAACTTGAAAAATGCTCATTAAATTATGCAAAGATATTAAAAGTCCCTGCAGGTGAACCTCTATTTTGTTTAACAGGTCGTTATTACGATTCTGAAGGACACCCTATGTATTTCGGCAAACAGCATATAGTGGGCACTCGTTATACATTCAGAATTTAACCCTTCATACCGTTTACCCCTAGATTATGACCGTTCAGCATCATGCCCCTGTCTTTTCAAGATAATACAGGTTATAACAGGTAATGAAATAATGAGCGATCATGATGCTTTGGGAGCAATATGACACATATCATCTTGGCATCTCACGGAGGACTTTCCATCGGAATGCTCGATTCCATGTCCATGGTGGCAGGCGGTGCTGCAGAGGGCATTGAGGTTTATAGTCTTAAGCCCGGCCATAATCCTAATGAGTTTTATGATGAGCTACGTGAACGCGTCGCTACTTCCGATGAGCAGTTCGTTATTTTATGCGATGTAAAGGGTGGTAGCGTGCATACGGCGTTATATCGCCTCATGGAGTTTCCTAATGTCATCATATTTTCCGGCGTCAATCTGGGGCTTGCTTTGGAGATTGCTCTGACCGCTCGAAACGGCATGACTCCAGAGCAGGTTTCTGCCTTGGTCGAGAGTGCTCGTGAAGGTATCACTGCTGCTTACGGCGGTACTATCGACGATCTGGACGACGAAGATGAAGACTTCTAGTCGTTTGTCACCTATACACGGGATCCCCGTAAGGAAGGAATGGTTCCTATGATCAAGATGCTTCGCGTTGACCACCGTTTGCTTCACGGCCAGGTCGGCATTTCTTGGAAAAGCGCTTTGGATATCGACTGCATCCTCATCGCTAACGACAAGGTGCCTGTCGATTCACTTCGCAAACAGGCTGTTAAGATGGCTAAACCCGAAGGCGTGAAGCTTGTTATCAAGAATATCGACGATTCAATTTCCGCCATCAACAGTGGGGTCACTGACAAGTACAAGTTGTTTATCGTCGTTGAGACTATTGATGATGCAGCTCGTTTGTGCCACGAATGCGGTATCGAGAAACTCAACCTTGGCGGCACCAAGTATCAAGAGGGCGCTCGCTCGATATCCAAGGTCGTAAGTGTTAACGACGCCGAAGTCCAAACTCTCAAGGCTCTTGTCGAGGAGGGCGTGGACGTCGAGATTAGGATGGTTCCCGGTGACCCTGCGGTCAAGCTGGAGAAGGTTCTCTAGGCTTTTTACTGCAACTGGTCGATACATCTTAGCTTGAAAAGAGGTGCCTGTGCGCATCAGGGCTGTGTTTGTATCAATTCGGGTGTGCGGGTAGTAATCAAGACTGGGAAGTCTTGGGCATACGAAAGGAAGGAGAGCAAGATGATAGTCCAGGCGATCCTGCTGGGCCTCGTCGCCATGCTCGGCAATGGGAGTACCTACTCGGTACCTCCTGTCTCTCGCGTCCATTGGTCATGGGCGCGCTTACCGGTATCGTGATGGGCGACATCACGACCGGTGTCACGCTCGGAGCTACGTTGGAGCTTGCCTTCATGGGCTCGTTCTCCATCGGCGCGAGCATTCCTCCTGAGATGATCTCGGGTACCGTGTTGGGTACCGCGTTTACCATTTCCACGGGATCGGGCCTGGAAACAGCCCTCACCATCGGTATCCCCGTCGCCTCGCTTGTGCTTATCGTCAAAAATATTGGCATGGTCTTTATTCTTCCCCCCTTCGTTCACAAGGCTGATGACTACGCCGCCAAGGGCGATATGCACGGTGTGGCACGGATGCATTTCTTGGGCGGTTTCTTTGGCGTCAATCTTATTATCGGTCTCTGCGTTGCTATCGGTTTCTATGTTGGTGGCCCAGCCGTTCAGGCCCTGCTTGACATCATTCCCGAATGGGTTTCCAATGGCCTTCAGATTACCATGGGCTTGCTGCCCGCCATTGGTTTCGCACTGCTGCTCAAGATGATTATGAACAAGACGGTTGCCTGCTTCTTCATCCTTGGTTTTGGGCTGTCGGTCTATCTTGGTATTCCCACAACGGGTATCGCGATCTTTGGTGCTGTTATCGCTGTGGTCTTGAGCCAGATCAACCATCAGATGAGTGCGCGTGTTGCTATCGAAGGGAGCATTGACGATGATGACGAAGACTTCTAATGAGACCGTCGCCGAGAACACCGGCAAGTCTCTGACCAAAAAGGACCTCAACAAAGTGATCCTCCGCTCGCTCGGCATGGAGTGGGATTGGAACTACGAGCGACAGATGAATATGGGCTTTTGCTACGGCATGCTTCCTATCATCGAGAAGCTTTACGATAAGAAAGAAGACCGTATCGCCGCGATGAAGCGTCATCTTGAGTTCTTCAACACGACGCCTCACATGTCTACGCTCATCTTTGGCATCACTGCCGCCATGGAAGAGCAAAACGCCAACGATCCCGAGTTCGATACCGAGAGCATCAACAACGTCAAGGTTTCCCTCATTGGCCCTCTTGCCGGTATCGGTGACTCGTTCATCTGGGGCACGCTGCGCATTATCGCCACGGGTGTGGGTGTGAGTCTCGCTTCTCAGGGGAATCCGATCGGCCCGCTGCTTTTTCTCTTGCTGTTTAACATTCCCGCGCAGGGCCTTCGCTGCTATCTCATGCATGCCGGCTATAAACTCGGCAGTGGATTCTTGGCCAAGATTCAGCAGAATGGTCTTATGCAGACACTCACCTACGGAGCCTCTATTCTCGGTCTCATGGTTATTGGCGGCATGACCGCTGAGAACGTTTCGATCACCGTTCCCCTTGCAATCGGGGAAGGTGATGCGGCGACCACGCTCGGCGATATCTGCAACACCATCATGCCCGGGCTGCTCCCTCTGCTCTTTACGTTCCTTATGTACTGGCTTGTGACCAAGAAAGAAGTCAAGACGACGAGTTTGCTGCTTTTGCTTGTTGCCGTCGGGCTCGTGGGGTCGTTCTTCGGCATCCTTGGAGTCTAGTAGATGATGTGCCGGCGCCTCGAGCGCCGAAGCATTTATTCCGCTGCGATTAATCTACTGTTTGAAAGGTGTTCCTATGACCGATATGATCAATTTCAATGAGGCCAAGAAGGTTGACAGCGTGAACGGAGCGCTCAGACTTCGCCCGCAGATCGAGGAGATCGTTGATGGCTTGTGTGAGGCGGGTTACAAAAATATCTGCTGGATGGGCATCGGTGGCACGTGGGCGAGCGCTCTTCAGGCTACGGTTCATATGAAGGAGCTCAGCGCTATCGAGACATGGGCGGAGAACGCCGCCGAGTACCTCATGACTGGCAACCGTCGCATTGGCGAGGGCACTGTCGTGGTGACCTCATCGGTTACCGGGTCTACCGTGGAGGTTGTGAAAGCGGTCGCCAAGGCTCAACATACCGGTGCGAAGGTCATTGGCTTTATCGACCGTCCTGAGGCGGAGCTTGCCAAAATGGTTGATTTCGAGATCGCCTATGATGAGAACGAGCAACTCAAATTCTTTATGGTCGCGGATCGTTTCATGAAGAACGCCGACGAATTTGATGATTACGATAACCAGTATGCGGAGTTTGACGCTCATCTCGCCAACGCCCTGATCGAGGTCGAGAAGAAGTCGGACGCTTTCGCCGCCCAGTTCGCGAAGGATCACTGCGAGGATTCCCTGCACTACTTCGTCGGCGCCGGTAACCAGTGGGGTGCGACTTACTCTTATGCCATGTGTTATTGGGAGGAACAGCTTTGGATCAAGACCAAGAGCATCACTGCCGGCGAGTTCTTCCATGGTATGTTCGAGATCGTTACGAAGGAAACTCCGGTTACCGTGTATTTGGGCGAGGATTCCCAGCGACCGCTTTCCGAGCGCGTGGCGAAGTTCCTGCCTCGTATCTGCGGTAACTATACCTTCATCGATACCAAGGATTATGAGCTGGCGGGCATCTCCGAGAAGTTCCGCGGCAACATCTCGCATTTGGTCATGCATGCTGTGAATAACCGAATTGACGTGCATATGGAGATCGAGACGCGCCATCCAATGGATATTCGTCGCTATTACCGCTGCCTCGACTACTAAGTTTTATTGTTTTTAAGGGCCCGCTTCTTTTAGGCGGGCCCTATTAATAAAGGGTGTGCCCATGGCTGTCGAAGAACGAAAAATGACGATGCTTGATTACGTGCGGGAAACTCCTCGTACCGCGCTGGCAAATATCGCACGTCACGCGGAACTTACTGCTCCGCTTGTCGCCGTCTGTAAGGGCAGCGTGCCTTCGCGTATCACGATCGTTGCCTCCGGGTCCTCTGCTAACGCGTCGCTTTGCGCCTTGCCTTTCATGCGCTCTTGCTTACCGGATTGCGATGTTCGCGTGATCAATCCTTTCACTTTCGTTCATTATGAGCGGGATATTCGCGAGGGCAACTTAGTTGTTGTTGTGACGCAAAGTGGTCTGTCCACGAACGCCATTGAAGCTCTGGATTGCCTTCGCAGGTATGGTGTCCGCTCGATCTGCCTTACGGGCAACGTGGGCGCTGACGTCGCCGAGCACGCGGACATCACAATCGATTACGGCGTTGGCATTGAGTTGGTGGGGTATGTTACCAAAGGCGTTACGACCCTCGCGTTGTTCTTGATGCTTTTTGCTGTCGAGCTTTCTGGGAGGATTGAACGATTACCGGAGCTTGAACAGGCGATAGGAGTTTCCACTTCGGTTGCGACCTCAACGAAGGCCTTCTATTTTGAGCACCAGAAAGACCTTACCTCCATGAGCGTCTGCTATTGTATGGGCGCTGGAAATACTTGGGGTGTTGCAAATGAAGGTGCTCTAAAGATAGGGGAAACGGTCCATATCCCCAGCTCAATCTATGAGGTCGAAGAGTTCATACACGGTCCTAACCTCCAACTTACCCCTGCATATACAACAATCTTTTTTGATGCTAATGATGAAGCGTCTGGGCGGGTCAAACAGATTTGGCATGCGTCCCGAGAAGTGACGGACCGCGCATATTTGTTGACGAGCGATCCGGGCTTGGAAGATGAAGATGGAGTTCTTGTGGTGCCGCCTGTTATAAATCCCGAAACTGCCTCGTTGGCGTATCTGCCGTTTGT
>Cebus_capucinus_imitator_PRJNA485217_SSR056__coassemble_620_pt1 | contig 28859 bp, 21 predicted proteins | sample Cebus_capucinus_imitator_PRJNA485217_SSR056__metabat2_low_PE_012 | metagenome-assembled genome bin Cebus_capucinus_imitator_PRJNA485217_SSR056
GTGATAGGGCAAAACGGCGCGGGGAAGACCACCCTCACCAAACTCGTGAACGGCCTGCTCAAACCCGCGGCGGGCAAGGTGGTGGTGGCCGGGCTCGACACGCGCGAGCACCCCACCTCGGCCATCGCGCGGCATGTGGCCACGCTTTTTCAAAACCCCGACCATCAGCTGTGCAAAAACACCGTGCTTGAGGAGGTCGCCTTTGGGCTGGAGCTCTCCGGTACCGATACGGACGAGGCCCGTGAGCGGGCACGCCGCGTGATCGACCGCTTTGGCTTGTCGCCGGTGGCCTCGCCCTTCTCGCTCTCGCGCGGCCAGCGCCAGATGGTGGCGCTCGCGAGCGTGGTGGTGTGCCGCCCGCGCCTGGTGATCTTGGATGAGCCCACGAGCGGCCTGGACTACCGCGAGTGCATGACGGTGATGGGGACCGTGCGCGAGATGGCCGCCGCGGGCTGCGCGGTGCTCATGGTCTGCCACGACATGGAGGTGGTCTCGGACTTCGCCGAGCGCCTGGTGGTGATGGCGGCCGGTCGCATCGTGGGCGAGGGTGTATCTGAGGAGGTCTTCTCGAACGCCGCGCTCATGCGCGAGGCGTGCGTGGCGCCGCCGCAGGTGGTGGAGCTCGCGGCGCGCCTGGCACGCGAGGTGTCGCTCGCCTTCGCCGGTATCACCGAGGTCTCTGCCGTGGTCGATAGGGTAAAGGAGCTCTCCCGTGCTTAACGTGATCGATTACATTCCTGGCACCACGCCGCTGCATCGTCTGAACCCCGTGGCCAAGCTCGCGCTCGCCTGCGGCGTCATCGCAGCGACCTTTCTATCTACCACCTTCCCGCTGCTGGTGTCGCTGCTCGCGCTCACGCTCGTCGTGGCGACCTGGGTCGGCGCCATGCGGCAGATACTGGGCCTGCTCAAGCTGCTCGTCCCCATCGCGGCGGTGATGCTCGCGGTACAGCTCGCCCTGGTTCGGGAGGGCACGGTGCTGGCGGGCTTTGTGACCGCCGGGGGCCTGGACATTGGCGGTAAGGCCTGCCTGCGCCTTCTGGGCGTGGCGCTGCCGCTCGTGCTCATGCTCATGCTCACCAAGACCACCGATCTGGCCAACGCCTGCGTGGAGGTGCTGCGCATCCCCTACAGGTACGCCTTCACCTTCACCACGGCCCTGCGTTTCGTGCCCGTGTTCTCGCAGGAGATGGACGCCATCATGGAGGCCCAGACGGCACGCGGCGTGGAGTTCGACACCAAGAACCCCTTCAAGAAGATGAGCCTCATGCTGCCCGTGTGCATTCCTTTGCTGGTGACCTCGGTGAGCAAGGCCGACGCCACGGCGCTTGCCGCCGAGCAGCGAGGCTTCTACCTAAGAACCCGTGCCAGCAGCTACAAGCGCTACTCACTCAAGGCCGCAGATTTCATGGCCTTGGCCGCGGCCCTGATGCTCATTGCGCTGGGAATTCTGTTTTAAACGAGCCGGGCGGGTTGCATGGGTGCTGGCTTGTGTCCCAGGGCCAAAGACAATCTTGCAGAGAGGTTCGAGGCTATAGCGTCCGCCGCAAGTTCCGCACGCAAAGAAGGCCCCAGTGGGGCCTTCGTCTTGCGCAGGACTGTCCGCAGCGCCGGATGTTATAGCCTCGGACCTCGTCCCGTAAGCGTCGCAACTTGGCGCTGAGCCATAAACCAGTACCCTCCGGGAGACTACCCCAACGGCGAGTAGTCGTCGATGATGATGTCCAGCGCCTTGGGTAGCACGCGTGCCGAGAAGGCGCCCGAGCCGCCGGGGATGAGCTCGCCGTCAAACTCCATGCCCAAAGACGGCGTCGCACGGATCTTGGCCTCCTTGGCCTGGAAGAGCTTGAACTGCGGGCGGCCGAGCACCTTGCCCGCGGGGTCCAGCACGCCGGCGATCGCCGTGGGCAGAAGCTCCACGATACGCGCCGGCTCGATCACCGCGATGTCGATGAAACCGTCGTCCATGCGGCAATCGGGGAACAGGGTGATCTCGTTTTGGATCACGGAGGTGTTGCCCACCATGCAGCCTATGCCGTCGAGCTCGTCGATCACGCCGTCGTGCTCGATGGTGAAATGCGCCACGGTGGGGGCGGGGTTTGCGAGCGCGGAGAGCACGTAGGCGATCTCGCCCATGTCGCCGTGGCTGGCCTCGGCCTTCTGCATGATCTCGGCGTCAAAGCCCGTACCGGCGATGATGATGAACCCGTGGCGCTGCTCACCGCCCCGCTCGTCCACCCAGGCGATCTCACCCATGTCCACCTTGGCGGTGCGGCCCGCGCGGCAGGCCTTCGCGAGCGCCGCCGGCTCGGGGGCGTTGCCTATGTTGTTGAAGAAGAGGTTGGCCGTACCGGAAGGGAACACCAGCACGGGCACGCCGCTGTCGCGCATGCGGTCGAGCACGTTGGAGACGGTGCCGTCGCCGCCCGACACGATCACGCGGTCGAAGGTGCGCACGTCGCGGGTGGCGTCCTCGGGCTCCATCCCCTCGCCGATATAGCGAAAGACCACCTCGTCGCCGGGGGTGGAGACCATGTGCGCGAACGAGAAGATCTCGTCGGATTTGGGGCCGGATGCGAGGTTGTGGATGATAAGGAACCGCATGCGGCATTTCCCCTCTGGACATATGGCGGGTTATAGTTACAAACGTCGTAATCCTACCCGACGATGGTCGGGATGAAACCGTGTGCCGGGTGAGGTATGTACATTTCCACAAATGAGGAACTTCTCACGTTCTGCGAGCGCGCCGCCGCCTTCGACGCGATCGCCGTCGATACCGAGTTTCTCCGCGAGCGCACCTACCATGCGCGCCTGTGCCTGGTGCAGGTCGCTACGCCGGATGAGTGCGTGGTCATAGACCCCATCGCGATCGAGGACCTCTCGCCGCTCGCCGCCCTTATGGGCGACCGAGACGTGATCAAGGTGTTTCACGCCTGCTCGCAGGACATGGAGGTGCTCTACCACGCGCTGGGGACGCTGCCCGCGCCCATCTTCGACACGCAGGTGGCCGCGGCCTTCCTGGGTGAGCGCCAGCAGATCGCCTACAGCGCGCTGGTGCACGCCTTCTGCGGCGTGAACCTGCCCAAAAGCGAGTCGCTCACCGACTGGAGCGCCCGCCCCTTGAGCCCCCAGCAGATCGAGTACGCGCTCGACGACGTGCGCTACCTCATCAAGGTCTTCGACGTGATCAGCGAGCGCCTGGCCGAGACGGGCCGTGCGAGCTGGGTGCTCGACGAGACCCGCCCGCTCACCTACCTGGAGCACTACGTGGTCGATGCCCGTTCCGCCTTTCGCAAGGTCAAGCGCGTGACGTCGCTCACCCGCCGCCAGCAGGGCGTGGCGCGTGAGCTCGCCGCCTGGCGCGAGCGCCGTGCCGAGATGGCCGACGTGCCGCGCAAGTGGATCATGAGCGACGAGGTGCTGGTGGCGCTCGCCAAGCGCCCGCCGCGCACCGCCGCCGACCTCAAGCGCATGCGCGGAACCGAGCAGCTCTCAGCGCGCGACGTGGAGGCCGTTATCAAGGCCGCCGCCAACGGACGTCGCTGCCCGGAGGAGAATCTGCCCAACCTGGAGCGCGGCCACAAGTCCGCGGCGCCCGAGCTCGAGAGCGTGACGGACCTCATGTTCGCGCTCATCCGCCTGGTGTCCGAGCGTTCCGGTGTGGCGACCTCCATCATCGCCACCCGCGACGAGCTGTTCGACTACATCGACCACCCCGAGCGCAGCCGTCTGCGCGAGGGCTGGCGATTCGAGTTGGTGGGCACGCTCATCGACGACCTGCTCGCCGGCAACATCGGCCTCACCGTCAAGGGCAGGGCCATCGAGCTGCTCTAGATGAGAAAAGAGCCCGGAGGGTTTTTCTCATTTTCCGCAACTCAAAAAAGACGAGAAAAACCCTCCGGGTCGATTCCTCATTCGAGTCGAGTGCGCCCCGTGCGGTTTTGTGTCCGTACGGGGCGCTAAACTATGGCTCATAAGATTCTTTTGATGAGAGATCCGAGAGGAGGGATCTTGGCCGGATGGAACCTCACGGGGGCCGCGCCCGCGCCGAGCACGCCCCAAGAGGGAGACGCGCTGTCCGTCACCCAGGCGGTGGAGATCGCCGCCAGCGCGCTCGACGCGATCCCGCAGCTCACGGTGCTGGGCGAGGTCACGGGTTTTCGCGGCCCCAACGCGCGCAGCGGGCATTGCTACTTTCAGATCAAAGACGCCGGCGCTGCCGTGGACTGCATCATCTGGAAGGGCAGCTACCTAAAGCGCACCTTCGAGCTGCGCGACGGCATGCAGGTCCAGTTCACGGGTAGCTTCAACCTGTACAAGGCCACGGGCCGCATGAGCTTCGTCGCCCGCAGCTTCACGCTTGCCGGCGAGGGCCTGCTTCGCCAGCAGGTGGCGGCCCTGGCCGAGAAGCTTCGTCGCGAGGGCCTTATGGAGGAGTCGCGCAAGCGCCGTATCCCGGTGTTCTGCACGCGCGTGGCGGTGGTCACCTCGCTTTCGGGCGCGGTGATCGATGATGTGAAGCGCACGCTGCGCCGCCGCAACCCGCTGGTCGAGCTTGTCTGCGTGGGTGCCAAGGTGCAGGGCGACGGCGCCTCCGCCGAGCTCATCGACGCGCTCGGACGCGCGGCGGCGATCACGCCCGCGCCCGACTGCATCCTGCTCGTACGCGGCGGCGGCTCGTTTGAGGACCTCATGACCTTCAACGACGAGGATCTCGCCCGCGCCGTTGCCGCCTGCCCCGTCCCCGTGGTCACGGGCATAGGCCATGAGCCCGATACCTCCATCTGCGATATGGTGAGCGATCGCCGTGCGAGCACGCCCACCGCCGCCGCCGAGGGGGTGGCGCCCGCCATAAGCGAGCTTGCCGACGTGCTCGCCGCGCGCGAGCAGCGGTTGGGCGCGGCGTTGGGGGCCATGCTGCGCGGCTGGGAATCCGGACGCGAGGCCGCGGCCCAACGGCTCGCCCGCGCCATGGAAGCCAAGTTGATGCAACGGCGCGCCATGCTTGCCGCCTTGGCGGAGCGCCCCGTGCTCACGCGCCCCACGGCCGCCCTGGAACGGCGCCGCGACGAGTTGGCGCTCACGGCTGATCGCCTTGCCGCGGCGCATGTCCGCTCGCACGAGCGCTTCGCAGGTGCGCTCGCGGCTCAGGGTTCCCGCTTGGCACCCGCCATGGCCGCCTCGATGGGAAAGTGCGCGCACGCCCGCGACCTCGCCGCGCAGCGCCTGCGCGCGGCGGGTCCCGCCCTCACCAAGGACGCCACGGCGCGGCTGCGTGCGGGCGCGGCCAAGCTCGAGGCCCTCTCGCCCCTGCGCGTGCTCGCTCGCGGCTACTCCATCGCCTACAGCGACGGCGCGGTGGCAACCGGCGCGGGCGACTTCAAGCCCGGCGGGGAGCTGCGCGTGCGCCTGTCCGACGGCGATGTATACGGTACGGTAACCAAGGTCTGCGACCGAAAGGAATAGGCATGGCAGATACCAAGAACGTCGAGGAGCTCTCCTACAAGGAGGCCTCCCAGGAGCTTGAGCTCATCATCCGCGACCTCGAGGGCGGCGAGATGGAGCTCGAGGATTCGCTCGCGAGCTACACCCGCGGCGTGGAGCTGCTGCGCAGCCTCAACACCCGCCTGGCAGCGGCTGAGCAAAAGGTCCAGGTCCTCATGAAGGACATAGACGGCACCGACACCCTGGTCGTGGGCGCGGCGGCCGATACCGCCGACGCGTTGAGCTTCTAGTACGACAGGAAGGAAATACATGTGCGACTGCATCTTCTGCAAGATTGCCAACCACCAGATCCCCTCCACGGTGGTCTATGAGGACGAGACGGTCATGGCCTTCGACGACCTCAATCCCCAAGCCCCCGTGCACACCTTGGTGATCCCCAAGGCCCATCATGCGGACATCACCGACAACGTCCCCGCCCAGACCATGGGCGCCATGGTCCACGCCATCAGCGAGGTCGCCCGCATCAAGGGATTGGACGACGGTTTTCGCGTGATCTCCAACAAGGGCGAGCACGCAGGGCAGACGGTCATGCATTTCCATATGCACGTGCTGGGCGGCAGGCCCCTGGGCGAGAATCTTCTCTAGCGACCGCCTCGCCCGTGCTGGGTCATCGATGCCGTTTATTCAGCGAGCGCTTGATCCAGGTCATGCTCATCACCGCTATTCTCAATGAGGTCATACTTATCGACGTTTTAGGCCCCGAAACAGGCTGATTTCGGTGATGAGTATGACTTCGCTGCGAAAACCGGTGATGAAGCACGACCTCCCTGAGAAAACCTCGTTGGGCATGAGCCGAGTGAATCGGAGTATCATAGAGCCGATATGTGTCCAGACGTTCGGATAAGGGAGTCTCATGAACGTTCTCGTTGTCAATGCCGGCAGCTCGACCCTCAAGTACCAGGTCATCGATACCAAGACCCACAAGGTCTCGGCCAAGGGTTCCTGCGAGCGCGTGGGCTTCACCGGCGGTACCTTCACCCATGCCGCCAACGGTGAGAAGAAGGTCACCGAGAGCCTTGAGTTCCCCGACCACAAGGTGGCCATCGAGGCCGTGCTCAAGGACCTCGCCGCCCACAAGGTGAAGATCGACGGCATCGGTCACCGCATCGTGCAGGGCGGTTGGTACTTTGGCGACTCAACGTTGGTGGACGACGACGTGCTCGCCAAGATCCGCGAGGTGGCCCCGCTGGCGCCGCTGCACAACAACCCCGAGGCCAACGTCATCGACTTCTGCCTGCACGAGTACCCCGAGCTCCCCAACGTCACGGTCTACGACACCGCCTTCCACTTCGATATGCCCAAGGTCGCCAGCACCTACGCGCTGCCCCGGGACGTGTGCGACAAGCTGCACATCCGTAAGTACGGCGCCCACGGCACCAGCTACCGCTACATCGCCCAGCGCGTGGACCAGATCACGGGCGGTCGCGCGCGCAAGGTCGTGGTGTGCCACATCGGTTCGGGTGCGTCGCTGTGCGCCATCCAGGACGGCAAGTGCGCCGACACCACCATGGGCCTCACGCCGCTCGACGGCATCATGATGGGTACCCGCTGCGGTTCCATCGACCCGGCCACCGTGTGCTACCTGCAGCGCGAGGGCGGCTACACCTTCGACGAGGTCGACGACATGATGAACAAGAAGAGCGGTCTGCTCGCCGTCACCGGCGAGACCAACGACGTGCGCGACGTGGAGGAGGGCGCCGCCGCCGGTAGGCCCGCCTACAAGCTCGCCTTCGACATGTTCGTCTACAAGATCGCCGCGAAGGCCGCCGAGATGGCCACCTCCATGGGCGGTATCGACACCCTGGTGTTCACCGCCGGTATCGGCGAGCACGCCCCCGCGGTGCGCGCCGGCGTGGCCGACCGCCTGGAGTGGATGGGCGTGAAGATGGACCACGCCATGAACGCCCTGCGCGCCGAGGGCGAGTGGAAGCTCTCCCGCGAGGGCTCCCCGGTGGACATCTACGTGATCCCCACCGACGAGGAGTTCATGATCGCCTCCGACGTGGAGCGCATCGTCTCCGCCGCCAAGTAAGCGCGCGGCCGACTGGTCGCATAGCATCCAGGGCCGTCCGGCGATAGGGTAGACCCCCTGCCGGGCGGCCTTGCGTATAATCCGGCATAGGGCGGGGCCGTGTTGGTTTTTCGCCGTGCCCTATGATTGATTGGAGTCCCATGAACGTACTCGTTGTGAACGCCGGCAGCTCGAGCCTTAAGTACCAGCTTATGGATACCGACACGCGCGAGGTCTTCGCCAAGGGCAACTGCGAGCGCATCGGTCTTGACCGCGGCATCTTCGGACACGCCGAGCAAGGCGGTGAGAAGGTCGAGGAGGAGTGCCTGTTCACCGACCATCGCTGCGCCATCCGCACCGTGCTCGACCACTTGGCCAAGTTCGACTTGAGGATCGACGGCATAGGCCACCGTATCGTGCAGGGCGGCTGGCACTTCACGGACTCCGCCGTGGTGGATGACGACGTGCTCGCCAAGATCTACGAGGTGGCCCCCTTGGCCCCGCTTCACAACTACGGCGAGGCCGCCATCATCGAGTACTGCCGCGAGGTCTACCCCGAGCTTCCCAACGTGGCGGTCTTCGATACCTCCTTTCACATGACCATGCCCAAGGTCGCCTACACCTACGCCCTGCCCAAGGACGTGCGCGTAAAGTACCACGTGCGCAAATACGGAGCGCACGGCACGAGCCATCGCTACGAGTGGATGATGGCCAAGGAGCTTTTGGGCGACCGCTGCCATCGCCTGCTGTCCTGCCACCTGGGCAACGGCAGCTCGCTCGCGGCCATCGAGGACGGCGAGTGCCGCGACACCACCATGGGCCTCACGCCCTTGGACGGCCTCATGATGGGCACCCGCTGCGGCTCCATCGACCCGGCAACGGTGTGCTACCTCCAGCGCGAGGGCGGCTACACCTATGAGGAGGTCGACGACATGATGAACAAGAGAAGCGGCCTGCTCGCCATCTCGGGTATCTCCAGCGATGCACGCGACATTCGCTCGGGTGCCGACCGCGGCAACGAGGACTGCCTGCTCGCCTTCGACATGTTCGCCTACAAGGCCATGCAAAACGCCGCGTCCATGATCGCGAGCATGGCGGGCGTGGACACCATCACCTTCACCGCCGGTATCGGCGAGAACGACTGGTCCATCCGCCGCGCCTTCTGCCAGTGCTTCGAGTGGCTGGGCGTGCGCATCGACGACGAGGCCAACCAGGCGCCCGACCGGGGCCCGCGCGTGATCAGCGCCGCCGGTTCGGCCGTCACGGTGATGGTGATCCCCACCGACGAGGAGTACATGATCGCGAGGGACGTTGAGCGCCTGGTGGGCTAGCCTCTAGCGCGCGTTGCCTTCGTTGGGGAATCGAATCAGATCTTGTGCCAGATATGGGACGGGCTGCATCGCATCGGTTGCGGCCCGTCCCTTACGATATACTTAACGTATCTCTATGAACCCTAATCATGCAGAAGAAGGAGAGGTACCGTGCGAGGAAGAATCGCGCTCGTGATTGCTGCCGGCTTGGCCCTGCAGCTCAGCGCCCCCATCATCGCCCCGGCTGAGCCGGACATCGCGCAGACCCCGTCCCGCAACATCGAGACAGCCGCCGCCGCGCCCGAGACGCAAGACACCGCGACAGATGTGGCGCCAAAGGCCCTCACCTCCGCGGTGAAGGTCACCCTTAACCCCGTCCTCGCTCACGCGCGTACTCTTGAGGCCGGGTCGCTCAAGCTCACGGTGGTGGATGCCGCCGGCGCCAAGCACACGCAGGAGCTTTCGCTTACCGCATCTACCCTGGAGTTCTCGGCGACGGTGGACGAGCTTCCCGCCGGGGACGCGACCGTTAGCGTGACGGCCCCCGCTTTTGGTACCTACACGCAAAAGCTCACGCTCAAGTCGGGCTACGAGGCGTCCATCACCATCGCGGACAGCCTGCGCTCGGGTCTTGACTTCATGGGCATGGGCATGGGCCTCATGCCCTACGGTGACTTTGACGGTGACGGGAGCGTAGGCGCGGCGGATGCCTCTAGGATCTCCCAGGCCGTGGTCGCGGGCTCGACCGACGCTGCGTTCGACCTTAACGGCGATGGCAGGGTGGACCTGGTCGATGTGGAGGAGTTCGCCTCCTCGCTCGACGCCGCTACCAACGCGGCGAAGGCTTTCGTCGCAAAGGCGCCTATGAGCCTGACCGCTGGCGCCGTGGAGGCCATGAAGCCCGTTGTGGCAGAGACGACCGAGGTCACGAAGGAATCTGACAAGATCGAGGACCTCCTCACCAAGGAGGAAGCCAAGGTTCAGCTCAAGCCGACGGACGCCGCGCAGATCTCCGTGGATCACCCCGTCGCGCTCACCATCGAGACGAGCGGAGCCGAGATGGAGGGCGTGACCGTGAAGGCCCCCGCGGATGCCGCCAACGCCATCGAGGAGGGCACCGTCACGGTGGAGACCGAAGACGGCGAGATGATCGAGGCCGTGATCTCCAACGCGCAGACCTTCTCGGCGCGCGCGGCGAGCGCGCCGGTCGCCCGTATCGAGGCGGATGGAACCGTGGTGGTGGACTTTGGCCGCCGCGTGGCGGTGAAGAAGATCACCATCACCGTGACCAAGACCCAGAGCAGCAGCCTTGCCGAGATCGGCCAGGTCAAGTTCTACGACGACATGGAGAGCCGCATCCCCGCGCCCGAGCTCAACGTGCCGGGCGACCTTAAGGCCACTTCTGCCAGCGAGGAGTTCTCCCTCACCTGGGCGGCGCAGACCAACGTGACCGGCTACGTGGTGGAAGTCTCGTCGGGCGGCAAGACGGAGAGCCATACCGTCGCCGCCAACAGCCTCACCGTGGGCAAGTTCAACAACAAGGAGCTTGTGAACGGCACCGGCTACCAGGTGCGCGTGCGCAGCGTCAACGGTGAGTGGAAAAGTCCCTGGAGCGATTCCATCATCGTGACGCCTACCGCGGACAAAGCGCCCGACAAGCCTGAGAACCTGAGCGTCACCGGCGGCTACCGCATGCTCAACATCAGCTGGAAGAACACCAAGGACACCGAGCGCGTGACGCTTTACTACACGGTCGCCGGCAAGAGCGATTGGAAGAGCGTGGAGTTGGGCTATGTGTCCTCCTACAAGCTTGAGGGCCTTGCGGATAACACCAGCTACGAGGTTAGGCTCACCGCGAGCAACGCCATGGGAACCTCCGATTACTCCGACACCCACACCGCCAAGACCGTCACCTACGACGTGAAGGTTCCTTGGTACAACCTCATCAACCGCACCGCGCAGAACAAGGACCTCGCGAGCCACATCGTGGATGTGAAGAACACCTATGCGCCCACCGACGGCAGCTATGAGGGCACCTTCGATCCCTGGGTGATGGTAGACGGCGATTACAGCACCTCGTACGTCGGCAGCAGGTACCAGACGGGCGTGAGCGTCACGTTCGACGACGTCTACCGTATGAACAGCTTCGCCCTGTCAACCGACATGCGCGACGGCTACGGCAACATGTTCTACGGCATCGAGGTCACCGTGACCGATGGCGCGGGGAAGACCACCAAATACAGCAACCTCGATGGTACCGGTGCATTGTTCTACGGGCTCTCCAACGTGCGCAACTCCATCATGGTGAAGTTCCCCGTCTCAGACGTGAAGAAGATCACCTTCGAGTACAGTCGCTATTACTGGGCCCCCGTCACCATCTCCGAACTCGCGTTTTACGAGTACAGCGAGGCTGAGCGCGCGATCGATGCCCTGTGGGCGGACGACCTGCACACCACGCTCGCCGACGGTGTGACCGCGAGCACGATCGAGCGCGCCCAGACGCTGCTCGACACGCCCGACCCCGCGAGCGACGAGTACCATCCGCGCCGCGAGATCCTGCAGAAGGACATCGACGCTGCCGCCGACGTGCTCGCCAACGAGGGCCTGCGCGCAGTGCAGAAGGTCAACACCTCCGTTTCGCTTGCCTACGACCAGCATGTGGACTTCGGCGGTCTCAACGCCTGGCAGCCTCTGGGCGTCACCGCCAAGGCGGGCGACCAGCTCAAGGTCTTCGCCTCCGGCAACGACCTCACCACCGGTCAGTCCACAGGCATGAAGCTCATCGCCACCCAGTACCACGCCGAGTCCAGCTCTTGGAGCAAGGTCGTGGTCTCCGACCTCAAGGTGGGCATGAACGAGGTCACCATCCCCTCCATCGTCTCGCTCTCCGGCGAGCAGGGAGGCGCGCTCTACGTCGAGTACACCGGCAATAACCGCAACGACCAGCGCGCCGTGCGCGTGCTCGGCGGCCAGGAGATCCCGGTGCTCGACCTGTCGGGCGTGACCGATGAGGCCGAGCGCTTGGCGACCGTGCGCTCTTATCTGGAGAAGCTCGACTCCCATGTAACGGCGCTCGAGCAAGATCACAAGGACGGTGAGCACGCCGGTTCCTACGATGCCAAGAACTGCATCTCCAACGCCACCGACATCATCACGGGCTCGCTCATGTACTCGGTGCCTGCGAGCCAGATCAAGGCCGGCACCGGTACGGGCGACCTCGACACCCGTGCGAAGACCCTGCTTACCGCGGCAGATGCCGCCGAGCAGGCCATGAAGCTGTTCTACCAGCACAAGGGCCTGGGCACCTATAACGCGAACGATGCGGCCTATCAGCGCTTCGGCAACAAGAACGCCCTGCCCACCAGCAGGCAGAACATCCGCTATATGCGCATGTTCAGCGGTGCCTTCATGTACGCGGGCGGCCTGCATATCGGTATCGAGTGGAACGAGACCCAGGGCCTGGCCAAGTTCCCGGGTATCACCGCAACCGCCGAGGGCAAGTACCAGGACGGCTGGATGCTCGGTTGGGGTATCGCTCACGAGATCGGCCATGAGATCAACAGCGGCGCCTACGTGGTGCCCGAGATCACCAACAACTACTTCGCCCAGCTCACCGCATCGCAGGACACCAACGACTCCACGCGCTGGAAGGATTACGCCCGCGTGTGGGAGAAGGTCACGAGCGGCACGGTGGGTGACGACGCCAACGGCGCCGTGCAACTCGCCCTGTACTGGCAGCTCCATCTTGCCTACGACAACGGCTACAACTTCAAGACCTACGACGACTACGCCGAGCAGTTCGACAACCTGTTCTGGGCCCGTGTGGATGCCTATGTGCGCAACCCCGCCATCGCTCCGGGAGCCGAGGGCAACAAGCTCGATATCAAGGGCGCAAGTGGTGACCAGGCCCTCATGCGCTTGTCATGCGCCGCGGCCAACAAGAACATCCTGTCCTTCTTCGAGGCTTGGGGCAAGGCACCCGACGCCAGGACGCGCGCCTATGCCGAGCAGTTCGAGGTCGAGCAACGTCCCATTCAGTACATCACCGACAACGCGCGCGTCTACCGCATCGAGGGCGGCGCTTCGGTGGCAAATGCCAACGTGGTGAAGCCTCAGATCAGCTATACCAAGAACTCCAACAAGGTGAAGATCGACATCGAGCTGGACGGAACCGCCGCCGGTATGCTCGGCTACGAGATCCGCCGCAACGGCGTGCCCGTGGGATTTGCGCAGGCGGGCGAGGACGGCGGTACCACCTTCACCGATACCGTGGTGACCGCGAACAACCGCGTGTTCACCTACAGCGTGGTGGGTGTGGACAACCTGCTCGCCACGACCGATGAGGTGACCCTCGAGCCCGTTAAGGTGAGTCATGACGGCGCGCTGGACAAGTCCGGTATGAGCGCGACCACCAACATGCTCTCCGCAGATGATCCCAGCCAGGGTGACGATGAGGACCCCTGCGAGCCTGCTGCATCGCCTGCCATCGGGAAGGTGATCGACGACAAGGACGACACCGTCTACGAGGGTGCGACCCCCATGAAGGACGGTAGGCAGGACGTGGCGCAGGTTACGCTCGCCCTGGGCGACGTGATTCCCGTGACGGGCATCAAGTACACCGCGGGCGCTGGTGCAAGCGAAGCCATCAAGGACTACAAGATCGAGGTGTCCTCCAACGGGACTGACTGGCAGACCGTCAAGACCGGTGCTTTCGCCAACGAGGAGGGGGAGCAGAAGGTCGTGTTCAACAAGGACGGCGATGACCGCTACCTCACCTATGACGCCGCCTATCTGCGCCTTACCGCGACCGGTCAGACTCAGGTCCGCATCGCCGAGCTCTCGGTGCTGGGAAATCTGGGTGATGATATCGACTGGGTCACGGGCGGTGTGGGCCTGCTCAAGGAGGATACCAGGGTCTCCGAGTCCTCCGACGACGTGATCCCCGCCGGCTCCCTGGTGTTCACCGGAACCTACACGGGTAATCCGGCATACAATGCCATCCTGCTCCGTGACCAGGACGGCGATATCATCGCAGGCGATCAGATCATCTTCGCCGAGGTGCCTAAGGAGGGCGAGCTGGGCAACGTCTCGAGCGGTACATGGGTCTACTACATCACGCCCGATCAGCTCAAAGCCGAGGGATACAAGCTCCCCACGAGCGTGAGCGCGGATCTGTTCCGTGTCGATGATGCCCAGACCCTGGAGGGGCAGCGTCTGGTCGCCCAGGCCATGCCGCTGGACATCCCCGGTGAGCTGCCTCAGATCTCGCTTAAACTCAACGGCAAGAACGCTGTGCGCGGAGCCTCCGCCGCAGCCGTCGCCTCCATGACCGAATAGGAGACCAAATGCGACGCATGATCTCTCAGATACAGACCCTGGCGCTGTCGGGCGCCCTCGCCACCGTGATGGCGATGGGTTCCGTGGTGCTGCCGACCTCGGCACTCGCGGCCAGTGCCACCAAGCTCGTCGTGGCCGACCTCGAGGTCGAGGACGGCGGCGCGTCGACTCCCGTGGCCATCGAGGGCGTGAAGGGCGTAAGCACCCTGCGCCTCTCCTTCGAGGTGACTGCCAAGGAGCCGGGTTATAGCCTTGCCGATAAGATCGCCTTCGAGCTTACCGATGACGTGAAGGACATCGCGAGCGTGGAGAGCGTTGTGGTGTCCCAGCCCGATGAGCAGGGCGCCGTTACCGTTGACGTGGTGGTCTCCTCGGGTATCGACAACCCTGTCAAGGGCGACAGCTTGGATCTGGGAACCCTTAAGGTGAACGATGAGACCAAGAACCTGACGATCCACGTGCTGTTCACCAAGCTCGAGGTTGTCGATGGCGACCGGGTCGTCGATTCCACCGTGCTGAGCAAAGATTCCACCGAGCTCACGCTTAACACCAAGTCCGATTCCTCGGATGAGGAAGACAAGGACGATGAGAACAAGAAAGATGGAGAAGAGGATGGTGAGAAGCCCGACCACGACATCACCAACCGTCCTGATGACAAGGACCCGGCAGACACTAAGGGCGACAACGTGATGGCGCCTGCCAAGGACCTCCTGAACCATCTCATGCCTGGCACCGGTGACTACGCCGGCGCCATCATCGCCGCTGTCGCCGTGGCGGGTGCTGTCGCGGTCGCGGGCGGCATTATCGTGATGCGCAAAAAGCAATAGCACCCACGCATATCGCAAACGCGTTTTAGGCCGGATGTCGTTGTAAAGACGGAATCCGGCCTTTTTCATGCGCGTACGTCTGAGCTACACTTCATTTAGCGTAGAGGGAATGGAGGGTGCCATGGGACGGGATGCCCGACTTATCGTGATGGACGTTGATTCAACCCTCATCAACCAGGAGGTCATCGACCTGTTGGGCGAGGAGGCGGGGATCGGCGGACGCATCGCTGCCATAACCGAGCGAGCTATGCGCGGCGAGCTCGACTTCAAGCAGGCCTTGGCTGAGCGCGTGGCTCTGCTCGCGGATCTACCCGTGCAAGTGCTTGACCGCGTCTATGCCCGGGTGAGTTTCACGCCGGGCGCACGCGAGCTGGTTGGCGCGGCGCATGAGCGCGGCTGGAAGGTCGGCGTGGTATCGGGCGGATTCCATGAGGTGGTGGACCGTCTGGTGGAGGATGCTGGAATCGACTTCGCCCTCGCCAACCGCCTGGAGACGCAAGACGGGCTGCTCACCGGCAAGACCCGCGGTCCCGTGGTGACCCGTGAGCTCAAGCTCGATACCTTGCGTGCCTGGGCCGCCGCCTGCGCCGTGCCCATGGCGCGCACGGTGGCTATAGGTGACGGAGCCAACGACATTCCCATGATCCAGGCGGCGGGTACCGGCATCGCTTTTTGCGCCAAGCCTGCCACCCGTGCCGCCGCCCCTCACCACATAGACGAACGCGACCTCATGCGCGTGCTTGACGTGCTGGGGGAGTAGTCTCTGCGCGGCGCGCACCACTCACGCCATCCCATGCGCGGTCGAGCCTACCTGGGCCCTGCCGCGCATCGTCAACAGGCGTAAAGAGGGGCCCTTCTCGGCATCATCGCCAAGGAGGGCCCCTCTTCTTCAGTCGCGATTCGCTCGCGCTATTCGGCCATCTGGGCCTGGACCGCGGTGATTGCCACCACGCCCACGATGTCGTCGGCAGAGCAGCCGCGCGACAGGTCGTTCACCGGCTTGGCGATGCCCTGCAGGATGGGGCCGTAGGCCTCGGCACCGCCAAAGCGCTGCACCAGCTTGTAACCGATGTTGCCGGCCTCAAGGTCGGGGAAGACCAGCACGTTGGCGTTGCCGGCGACCTTGGACTCGGGGGCCTTCAGCTGAGCGACGCTGGGCACGATGGCGGCGTCGAGCTGCAGGTCGCCATCGACGGCAAGGTGCGGTGCGCGCTCCTTGGCAAACGCGGTGGCCTCCTGCACCTTCTTGGCGATGTCGCCGCCGGCGGACCCCATGGTGGAGTAGGAGAGCATGGCGACCTTGGGCTCGACCTCGCCCATGAAGGTCTTCCAGCTGCTCGCGCTGGCGATGGCGATCTCGGCGAGCTCGTCGGCGGTGGGGGCGATGTTCAGGCCGCAGTCGGCGAAGATCACGGTGCCCTCGGCGCCGTACTGGGCGGCCTTGGTGCACATCACCATGAAGGCGGACACGAGCTTGGTGCCCGGGGCGGTCTTGAGGATCTGCAGCGCCGGGCGCAGGGTGTCGGCGGTGGAGTGGCAGGCGCCCGAGACCAGACCGTCGGCATCGCCCAACTTCACCATCATGGTGCCAAAGTAGGTGGCGTCCATCACCTGGGCGCGGGCCTGCTCGATGGTCACGCCCTTCTTGGCGCGCAGCTCGGCGAACTTCTGGGCGTACTCCTCGTGCTTCTCGGCATGGCGAGGGTCGATCACGGTGGCGCCGGGCACGTCGATGACCGCGGGGTCGCCCAGGATCACGATGTTGGCAAGGTCCTCGGCAACGATCTTCTTGGCCGCCTCGATGGTGCGTGGATCCTCGCCCTCGGGCAGCACGATGGTCTTCTTGTCAGCCTTGGCAAGGCCCTTCATGCGGTTCAGAAAGTCGCTCATGTCTCTCCTTCTTACTAGAGCTCGACGTATGCCCCGCGCTGTAGTGTGACCGCAGTTACCCCATTTGACCTGGGCAATATTACATTGTCGTCACATGCCCCGTGCGCGATGAGCATTCCTTGTGTGGCGTTAAGCATTATAGTGCGGCTAGGGCTATAATCCCTCTGATATTCCGTGGCCGTGTGCCCAAATGCCGCCTGCGTGCGTCCGCAGGCCTTATCGAGGAGTCTTGATGCATATCAACTCTGGTCTACCCCAGAACTTCAACCCGCAAGCGTACGACATGATCGTGGTGGGTGCCGGTTACGCCGGCTCCGTGTGCGCCCGCCGCCTTGCCGAGAACGCCGGTTTCCGCGTCGCCGTGCTGGAGCGCCGCGACCATATCGCGGGCAACGCCTACGATTTTGAGGACGAGGCGGGCGTGCTCGTGCATCTCTACGGCCCGCATATCTACCACACCACCTCCGATCGCGTGGATTCCTTCCTGTCGCGATTCACCCAGTGGACCGACTATCAGCACAAGGTCCTCGCCAACATCCATGGCGAGCTTGTGCCGGTGCCCTTCAACCATCAGAGCCTCAAGCTCGCGTTTGGCGAGGAGCATGGCGAGCACCTGTACCAAAAGCTCGTGAAGACCTTCGGCGAGAACAAGAAGGTCCCCATCATGAAGCTGCGCGAGTCCGATGATCCCGAGCTCGCCGAGGTCGCCGACTACGTCTACGAGAACGTGTTTCTCCACTACACCATGAAGCAGTGGGGCCAGACCCCCGACGAGATCGACCCCGAGGTCACCGGTCGCGTGCCCATCTTCGTGGGCGACGACGACCGCTACTTCCCGCAGGCTCCGCATCAGGGTATGCCCGCGGAGGGGTACACCAAGATGTTCGAGCGGATGCTCGACCACGACCTCATCGATGTCTTTTGCGGCGTGGACGCCCGCGACATCCTTTCCATCGAGGACACGAGCGTGGTCGTCTGCGGGCAGGTCTACGGCGGCGAGGTGGTCTACACCGGCCCGCTCGACGAGCTCTTCGGCCTCGATTTGGGCGCTTTGCCCTACCGTACGCTCGATATGAAGTTCGAGACGCTTGATGAGGACCGCTTCCAGCCCGTGGGCACCGTGAACTACACCGTGTCCGAGGACTTCACGCGCATCACGGAGTTCAAGAACATGACCGGCCAGGTGGTGCCCGGCAAGACCACCATCATGAAGGAGTACAGCCACGCCTACGTGCCCGGCAGCGGCCAGACCCCGTACTACGCGATCTTGGATCCCAAGAACCGTGAGCTGTACGAGCGCTACCTTGAGCGCGTGGAGGGCGTGACCAACTTCCACCCGGTGGGGCGTCTCGCCGAGTACCGCTACTACGACATGGACGCGGTGACCAGCTCCGCCCTGGAGCTCTCCGACGAGATCATCGCCTGCCACGCTTAGATGAGGAACGCCGTGACCGACATCGCCTCGACCCATAAAGTCATCACCTTCGGTATCCCCAGCTACAACGCCGCCAACGATATGGACCGGTGCATCTCGTCCATCCTCGAGGGCAGCGCCTACGCCAAGGATGTGGAGATCGTCATCGTGGACGACGGCTCGGTGGACGAGACCGCGAGCAAGGCCGATGACTGGGAGGCTCGCTTTCCGGGCATTATCCGCGCCGTGCATCAGGAGAACGGCGGTCATGGCATGGCCGTGCTCGCCGGTCTGCGCGAGGCGCGGGGCACCTACTACAAGGTGGTCGACTCGGACGACTGGCTGGATGGCCCCGCGCTCGCCACGATGCTCTCCTGCCTGCGCGGCTTTGAGGATCGCGGCATGGAGGTCGACCTCTTTATCTCCAACTACGTGTACGAGAAGATGCACGAGGGGACCCATACCACCATCAGCTACCGCCATTGCCTGCCGCGCAAGAAGGTGTTCGGGTGGGGCGAGATGGGCCGTTTCCTGCCCAGCCAGAACCTGCTCATGCACAGCCTCTGCTACCGCACCGAGGTTTTGCGCTCGCATGACCTGCCGTTGCCGGCGCACACTTTCTACGTGGACAACATCTACGCCTACGTGCCGCTGCCGCACTGCCGCACCATGTACTACGCCGACATCGACCTGTATCGCTACTTCATTGGGCGCGAGGGCCAAAGCGTGAACGAGGCGACCATGGTCCGTCGCCTGGACCAGCAGTTCCGCATCACGCGTATCATGATGGAGAGCTACCATCTGTTCGATGACGTGGCAGCTCCCAAGCTCCGCGCCTACATGATGCAGTACTTCACCATGATGATGGCGATCTGCAGCGTGTTCACCAAGCTGTCCGATAACCCGGACGCACCGCGCGACCTGGTGGATCTGTGGGGCGACCTTGAGCGCTACGATGCGCGTATGTACCGCGCGGCGCGCCGCGGCGTGGTGGGCATCGCCACCAACCTGCCCGGCCGCGTGGGTATGAAGGCCACCGTTGGGCTGTACCGCCTCGCGAGCAGGATCTTCAAGTTCAACTAGCCTACCTGCGCACCGTCGCGCCCCTCGCTTGGACGTCTGAGCGGGGGCGCGTTGCCGTTTGGGGCCAGAGTGCGCGTCTGCGGCGGCCTTCACGTACAATGGCGGGTATTGACAGCAATGCGCACGCATCACGGGAGTGAGCCTACTATGAGTAACCCGTCTAGGGACGATCACGCGGCATCGCGTGACGGCACCCCCGGCATCAGCCTCGCTGGCCTCATCGCGCTGGTGATCTCATCGTCCATCGGGTCGGGCGTGTTCGACCTCACCGCCGACATCTCCGCAGCCGCGGTGCCGGGACCGGCCTTGCTCGCCTGGGTGTTCGCCGGTGCCGGCTTTATGTGCCTGGCTACCACCTTCGGCAAGCTGTCGCTCGAGTTTCCGCGACTCAACGGCTTGGTCGCGTACGCCAAGGAGGGGTTCGGCCCCTTCGCGGGCTTTGTCTCGGGATGGGGGTACTGGCTTTCCATCTGGATCGGCAACGTGGCATTCGCGGTGATGCTCATCACGGCGCTGGGTTATTTCTACCCGCCCTTCGCCCATGGGCTCACTCCGGGTGCCGTCGTGCTGATCTCGGTGCTCAACTGGGCTATCGTGCTGTTGGTGAACCGTGGCGTCGAGCGGGCGAGCGCGATCAACGCCGTGGTCATGGTATGCAAGCTCGTTCCCATATTCGCCTTCATCGCCGTGATGGCGGTGCTTTTTGACCCTGTGGTGTTCACATCCGATTTTTGGGGCATGCTCGCCGGCAACTTCGCGGCGGCTCGCGCGACGGGGCCCGCCTCCGTGATTGAGCAGATGCGAGGCTGCCTCATGGTCATGATGTGGGTCTTTGTGGGCATGGAGGGCGCCACGGTACTGGGGCATCGCGCTCGCCTCAAGGCAGATGTCTCGCGCGCGACCGTGCTCGGCACCATGGCACTCGTGGCGATCTACGTCGCGGCGAGCGTCCTGCCCTACGGCTTTCTCACACGTGCCGAGCTCATGGACCTGGGATCGCCCGCGATGGCGCATATCCTCGCCGAGGCCGTGGGTCCTTGGGGCGGCGCCTTCATCTCGTGCGGCTTGGTCGTCTCTATCTTCGGTGCTTGGCTGTCCTACACCATCTTGGCGAGCGAGGCCATGAACGAGATGGCGGGTATGGACCTGCTGCCCCGCGTGTTTGGCGAGCTCAATACGTACGGAGCGCCCACCGCCTGCCTCATCGCCACGGGTGCCATGATCCAGGTCCTCATCGTGGTGATGCTTTTGTCCGAGGAGGCCTACCAGCTGGCGTATTCGCTCTGCACGGCGTCGATCGTGGTGAGTTGGTCGCTCGCCGCTGCCTTCATGATGCGCCATGCATGGCCGCGCCGTCATGATGGTGCGCGTGGGAGCTTCGTGCTCGCGCTCATCGCCTGCGTCTTCTTGGTGGCCGCGCTTTTGCTCGCGGGCCTGGAGCTGCTGTTGCTCTGCTGCATTGCGTACGCCCTTGGAATCGCGCTCTACGTCCATGCCCGTCACGAGCACGGCTGCCAGCAGGTCATGACCGGCAGCGAGAAAACCTTAGCAGCCCTGATCATCCTCGCCGCTCTCTTCGCCGTGATCCTCCTCATCACCGGCCACATCACCATCTAAAGCCGGGCCACACCCTTGGTTGATTTTTTTCGTTGGCGAATTGTCAAGCCAAGTGCAACGCCCTCTGAGCCGGGAGGGCTTATGGCACCCTGTACGATGTTGTCTGCGACGGACGACATCGTACAGAAAAAGACCATGAGCCGTTGCCGCCATCTTGGCAGCGAGGCGCGAACGAGAGCGCCGACGGTTTGCTCCGCGAGTTCCTTCCGATGGGGTTCGGGCTGTCGGGGACTTTGAGCTCGAGGTGGAGCTCGCCTGCGCTGGAAAACACGAGTCTGCGCAAGCGGTTGGGGTACACGACACCGTGGGAGGTCCACCGCGGGACACCGTTGCGCTTGCTGTGAGAATTCAAGCTCCGATTATTCGGTCAATTGATATTGTTCAGAGTTTAATGGAACGATTGACTCAATGTTTGATTATTGTCTGTGCGCTTTTATAGCTCTTGGCTACTGCTGCAAGATCATTCGTTGGATACGAAATCGTTGAGAGAGTTTTGCGTAATAGCAAGCAATGCTATGGAGTGACGAGTTTCAATCGGATTCGCCACTCCACGTATTTTCGGAATCCACCAATAAAAAGAGACTTGGCGTTAGCCGAGCGTCGCGGCTCCGGGGACGCCATAGAGGGTCTCGGCTTCACGCGCGCCGGCGACGATGGCGGCCTCAAGCGCGCGGGTGGCGATGAGGCCAATAAGATCGAGCGGCAGCTCCGGGGCGCCCTCTGGCAGCTCGAGCGCGCCCGAGGAGAGCACGTAGACGGTGTCGCCGTCGTTAGTGGTGTGCGTGGGGCGGATTGTGTGCGCGTAGGCGTCTGCCGCCATCTGGGCCACCTTGGTAGCCTGCGCCTTGGTGAGCGGGGCGTTGGTGACGATGCAGCTGATGGTGGTGTTGGTGCGCGGCAGCGGCTGGTCGAGCGGCATGCTCATCTGCGCCGCCATGCCGAGCATCGCCTCCTCCATATCGAGGATCTGCGTACCCTCCGGCGTGGCACGAACGCCGGCGATGGGGGAGAGCGTGGTGGGATCGACCACGTTGCCGCACGCGTTCACCGCCGCCACGGCACCCACCTGCACAGGGCCGAGCGCGAACGCGCGGGCGCCCAGGCCGCCCTTCATGGCATGCGTGGGCCCCATGAGCTTTCCCACCGTGGCACCCGTGCCGGCACCCACGTTGCCCTCGGCGAGGGGTGAGCCGGCATCCTCCGTAAACGCCGCGTCGATCGCCTCGATGCCCGCGTCCGCGTCGGGGCGCGCGGCAGGGTCGCCAAAGGCCAGGTCGAAGATGCAGCTCGAGCATACGATGGGAGCCACGGCGGGCCCCACGGGCAGGCCGATGCCCCGGGCCTCGAGCGCCCGCGCCGCACCGGAGGCGGCCTCAAGCCCGTACATGGATCCGCCCGACAACATCACGGCATGAACCACATCCACGGTGTTCTCGGGCCGCAACAGGTCGGTCTCCCGAGAAGCCGGGGCCCCGCCGCGCACATCGACGCCGCCGACTGCCCCCTTCTCGGCGACGATGGCGGTGCAGCCGGTACCTCCTTGGGTATCGGTCCTGTGCCCAAACCTAAATCCATCGACGGAGCGGATGGGAATCTCGGTAAGCACTGATGAAGCAGCCATGTTCAGGTCCTTTCTAGATGTTCAGCTCGCGAAGTTTTCGAACGAGCGACGCGATGGGCAGCCCCACCACGTTGTAGTAATCGCCGCGTATGCCGCGTACGAGCATCCTTCCGCCCGCGCCCTGGATGCCGTAGGCCCCGGCCTTGTCCATAGGCTCGCCGCTCTCAACGTACGCGTCGATCTCCTCATCGGTGAGCTCAAAGAACTCCACTTCGGTCACGGCTACGAACGAGGTATTCTTGTCAGAGGCGCCCTTCGCGATGCATACGCCCGAGGCGACGTGGTGCGTGCGGCCCGAGAGATGGCGCAGCATGGCGCGCGCCTCGTCTGGATCGCCGGGCTTGCCCAGAAGCTCACCGTCGATGGCCACGATGGTGTCGGCGGCGATCACGGTCTCGCCCGCCGGGGCCGTGGCGGCAACCGCCGTCGCTTTGGCGCGGGCGAGTCGTTCCACCAAGGCGAAAGGCGTCTCGCCCGGCAGGGGCGTCTCGTCGATGCGGGCCGGTTGGACGGTGAAGTCATAGCCCGCCTCATGCATGAGCTCCACGCGGCGGGGTGATTGGGATGCGAGGATCAAAGCCAATCTCCTTGTCTGGTCAATAAACGCCCGCTCGGCGGGGTTGGCGTCAAGCGGGCGTTGGGGAAGGACGATGGGACGGGGTTGGAGGCGCGGGCGGAGCGCTTACAGCTGGATGCTGTCACTCACCTTCTCGACGGCTTTCTCGCCGGCGATGTCGCCCAGCACGGCGAGCGCGAAGGGGAGCGCCTGCCCCATGCCGCTCGCGGTGATGATATTGCCATCGACCACTACGGTCTTTCCGCCCGCATAGCACCCCTGGGGGAAATCTGCGTCAAAACCGGGGTAGCAGGTGGCATGGCGGCCCTCGAGCACGCCCAGCTCGGCAAGCACGCTTGGCGCGGCGCAGATGGCGGCCACGTGCTTGGTCGCGGCGAACTCGCGCACGGCGTCGCACACGCGCCCGTCGCGGCGCAGGTTGGTGGTGCCGGGCATGCCGCCGGGAAGTACCAGGTAGTCGTAGTCGGCCAGGTCGATCTCGTCCAGGGTGCAGTCGCAGGTGATGGCGATCTGCTGCGAGCTCACCACGTCACGCGTGTCCATCACCGAGGTGAGCGTGCAGCGCACGCCGCCCCTTCTCAGCACATCCACGATGGTGAGGCATTCGATGGTCTCAAAACCATCGGCGGCGAGAACGGCGACTGCGGACATAGTGGATCCTTCCCTAGATGAATATTCATCGGGGTCATTTATACCCAAACGCGTGGCGTCGATACCCGGCCTCGCCAAGAAAAACGTCGCGGCGAGCTTTTATCTGCGCTGGCGCGTGAGGTGCACCACGGTCTCGCAGTGGAAGGTCTGCGGGAAGAGGTCTACGGGCGTGGCCGCAACGGGCGCGAACGTGCCCTCATCCACGAAGCGGCGAAGGTCGCGCGCGAGCGTGGCGGGATCGCAAGATACGTATGCCACGTCGCGGGCGGGCGTGGAGGCGATAAGGTCGATGACGCTCGCGTCCAGGCCAGCGCGCGGCGGATCCACCACGAGCACGTCGGCCTCTTCGTCGGGAAACTCGCGCACCGCGTCGCCGCCGACCACGTCCACGTTGGTGAGGTTCGCGCGCTCAAGGTTGCGTCTGAGGTCGCGCACCGCCGGCCCGTACGCCTCCACCGCGGCGACGTAGGCCGCCGATCGCGCGAGCGGCAGGGTGAAGGTGCCCGCGCCGCAGTACAGGTCGAGCGCCACCTCGTCGCTTTGGGGTTTGAGGGCGTCCATCACAAGCTCGATGAGGATCTCGGCGGCCTTGGTGTTCACCTGGAAGAAGGAGGGGGCGGACAGGCGCATGACCTCATCTCCCAGTTTCTCGGTCCACGAGCCCTCGCCGGCGAGGGCCTCGACACCCGATACGCGTCGGGCGCGCTTCTCACCCTTGCTCATCACGCGCACCACGCTCGTGGGCTTCACGGCGTCGGCGAGCACGCGCGAGACCTGGGCGCGGGGAAAACCGCCCGTGGGCGTCCAGAGCGCCACCTCGAGCGCCTTGGTGCGGCGCGAGGCGCGAATACCCACGCGCTCGAGCTCAAGGTCGCGGGAGTTGCCCAGATAACCCAAGGCCCCCACCACCGATTTGATGGCACGGGGGAAGCTCTTTTCAAACAGCGGGCAGGCGTCGACCTTTATGACCTGGCTCGCGTCGCGCCCGTGCATACCCAGCTTGAAACGGCCGCCCTCTCGCACCGGGGCGAGTTCGACCTTGTTGCGATAGCCCCAAGCGTCCTTGGCGTGGCGGATGGGCTGTACCAGGCCCTCTATCTCGTCTGCCGAGAACTTGCCGATGCGGGCGAGCGCGGAACGCAGGTTCTCCTCCTTGGCGGCGAGCTGTGCGGCACGGGACAGGCCGCCCCAGGGGCATCCGCCGCAGATGCCCACGAAGGGGCAGGGGGCCTGCTCGCGGTCGGGCGAGGGCTCCAGCACGGATTCCACCACGGCGCGCGAGAAGCTCGGCTGCTCCTCGGTGATGCGCGTCTCGACCACGTCCCCGGCAAGACCGCCGCAGACGAAGACCGCCTTGCCCTCGAGGGTGTGGGCAAGGCCGTCGGGGCCGTACATCATGGATTCCACGGTGAGCTGCATAGCGCGCCTTTCTGTAGCGGGTCGTCGCAGCCCAGTGTATCGTGCTCGTGCCCCCTCGGCACGCGGGCCGCGTTTGTCTGCGCCTAAACTGCATCGGCCTATGCGTATCATGAGTGCCCCCTGCGGGGACCTAACCAGCGGCTCCATTAATCAATGTGCATAAACTGGTAAGAAATCTGGATAGATATTGATAGCAAAACCGACGATACAACTTGTTCATATTATTCACTACAACTTTAAAAATATACATAGACAAGGAGAAATATACAGATGACTGCACAATTGACTACTTGTCAATAGAAGTATTTCCGCACGTAACGTGCTTTAGTATAGAAAAGCACATATACGGCAACTTCACAAACATATACCGCTCCCGCCCAAAAACATACCGTTTACGGGAGTGGGAATATATGAATCAATTTCAGGATATAACTATAGCTGTCCGGTGACGGACTCGGTCCCGCGTGCCCGTGGGATACCGCAAGTCAACGGGGCGCATGCCCCTGGTAAGAAAGGTAGGAGGCCATGACGAAAGGTCTGCACGTACCGTCTGAGATAGGTGCACTCAAGAAGGTCTGCCTGCACAGGCCCGGCGAGGAGCTCCTCAACCTGCCGCCCTTCGAGCTCGAGCGTCTGCTGTTCGACGACGTCCCGTTCCTCGAGGTCGCCCAGGAGGAGCACGATGCTTTCGCGGATATTCTGCGTGAGCAGGGTGTCGAGGTCCTGTATCTCGAGAATCTGGTGGCCGAGGTCTTCGACCAGGTCCCCGGCACCCGCGATGAGTTCTTGGATCAATACATCGCCGAGGCCGGCATCAAGGGTCAGCGCATGCCCGGCGTGGTGCGCGAGAAGCTCAACTCCATCACCGACAACCTCGAGTTCGTGAAGAAGACCATGGCCGGTCTCACAAAGGCCGAGGTCGAGCTGCCGCTCGTGTCCTCCACCACGCTGGATTCCATGGTCAACACCGAGTCCGAGTCCGACCTGATCATCGATCCCATGCCCAACCTCTACTTCACGCGCGACCCGTTCGCCGTGGTGGGCAACGGCGTGTGCCTCAACCGCATGTACTCGGTCACCCGTAACCGCGAGACCTTGTACGGCAAGTACATCTTCAAGTACCACCCCGACTACAAGGACGTCTCGCTGTACTTCCGTCGCGACGCGGCGTTCCACACAGAGGGAGGCGACGTGCTCAACATCAACGAGACCACGCTCGCCGTGGGCATCTCCCAGCGCACGCAGGCCGCTGCCATCGACGTCATGGCGCAGAACATCTTCTGGAACTCCGATTCCAAGATCGAGCGCATCCTGGCCTTCGACATCCCCAACAACCGCGCGATGATGCACCTCGACACGGTCTTCACCCAGATCGACTACGACAAGTTCACCATCCATCCGGCCATCATGGGCACGCTCAAGGTCTACGAGCTCACCGCCGGCAAGAACCCGGGCGACGTGAACATCAAGGTGCTTGAGGACACCCTCGAGCATATCCTGGCCGACGCCACCGGCCAGCCCGCCGTGAAGCTCATCCCCTGCGGTGGCGGCGACCCCATAGCGGCCGCTCGCGAGCAGTGGAACGACGGCTCCAACACCCTGGCCGTCGCCCCCGGCAAGATCTGCGTCTACGCCCGCAACACCGTCACCAACGACGTGCTGTACAAGGAGGGCCTGGAGCTTCTGGTCTGCCCGTCGGCGGAGCTCTCCCGCGGTCGTGGCGGCCCGCGCTGCATGAGCATGCCGTTCTGGCGCGAGGACATCTAACGCGGTTTCTCGCCGTACCGAGGCGCCTCGTCTCGCCGGCATCCTCTATCCTGTTTCCTTGGGCGCCACCGCCCGCAACGCACGGACCTTAGACGAAAGGAACCACACATGGGAGTTAACCTCTCCGGCCGCAGCTTTTTGCGCCTGCTCGATTTTTCCACCGAGGAGATCGAGTACATGCTCAAGCTGTCCCGCAACTTCAAGGACATGAAGCGCGCCGGCGTGCCGCACCGCTACCTTGAGGGCAAAAACATCGTCCTGCTCTTCCAGAAGACCTCCACGCGCACGCGCTGCGCCTTCGAGGTGGGCGGCATGGATCTGGGCATGGGCGTGACCTACCTGGATCCCGGCAGCTCTCAGATGGGCAAGAAGGAGTCCATCGAGGACACCGCCCGCGTGCTCGGCCGCATGTACGACGGCATCGAGTTCCGCGGATTCGCCCAGTCCGACGTCGAGGAGCTCGCCGCCAAGTCCGGTGTGCCCGTGTGGAACGGCCTCACCGACATGTGGCATCCCACCCAGATGCTCGCCGACATCCTCACCGTCCAGGAGAACTTCAACTATGACATCAAGGGCAAGACCCTGGTCTTCATGGGCGACGCCAAGAACAACGTGGCCCGCTCCCTCATGGTCGTGTGCGCCAAGCTCGGCATGAACTTCGTCGCCTGCGGGCCCAAGGAGTGCATGCCTGCCGCCGACGTGATCGACGCCTGCCGTCCCATCGCCGCCGAGAACGGCTGCACCATCACCCTCACCGATGATGCCAAGGCCGCCTGCACCGGCGCGCACGTGATCTACACCGACGTGTGGGTCTCCATGGGCGAGCCCGACGAGGTCTGGGCCGAGCGTATCGAGCAGCTCACGCCCTACCGCGTCACCACCGAGCTCATGGCGCTGGCTGATCCCACCGCGATCTTCCTGCACTGCCTGCCCGCCTTCCACGACACCAACACCACCACCGGAGCTGAGATCGCCGAGAAGTTCGGCGTCACCGAGATGGAGGTCGAGGACGCGGTCTTCGAGTCCAAGCAGTCCAAGGTCTTCGACGAGGCCGAGAACCGCATGCACACCATCAAGGCCGTGATGTACGCGACCCTCAAGTAGGCCGCACCCCCCGGCGCACGCGGGCGTTCCGAGAGCCCGCACCCGTCGCTGCATGGTTGGATCTGGTAGGCCCCGCCCCGCCGCATACGGGCGGCGGGGCGGGGACCTTGCCGGGAGCAGTTTTTAGAAGGGAGGATGATAACCGTGACCTCCGCTAAGAAAAAGCGCGGCATGCCGTCATCGTTTACCATTCTTCTGATCCTGTTGGCGCTCGTCGCCCTGGTTACCGTGGCCGTCTCCGGAATCGCTCCCGATCAGGTGACCGCCGCAAGCTTCCCCGATTTCTTCATGGCGCCCGTCCGCGGCTTCGCCGACGCGCTGCCCGTCTGTCTGTTCGTGCTCATCCTGGGCGGATTCCTCGGCATGATGACCGAGACCGGTGCCCTGGATAACGGCATCGCCGTGCTGGTGAAAAAGCTCAAGGGCAACGAGATCATGATCATCCCCGTGCTCATGATCATCTTCTCCCTGGGTGGCTCCACCTACGGCATGTGCGAGGAGACCGTCCCGTTCTACGCCCTGCTTGCCGCCACCATGATGGCCGCCGGCTTCGACCCGCTCGTGGGTGCCGCGACCGTTCTGCTGGGCGCCGGCTGCGGCTGCCTGGGCTCCACCGTGAACCCGTTCGCCGTGGGTGCCGCCGTCGACTCGCTCAAGAGCGCCGGTATCGTGGCCGACCAGTCGATCATCATCGGCCTGGGCCTGGTCCTGTGGATCGTCACTACC
>Cebus_capucinus_imitator_PRJNA485217_SSR056__coassemble_623_pt1 | contig 28384 bp, 29 predicted proteins | sample Cebus_capucinus_imitator_PRJNA485217_SSR056__metabat2_low_PE_012 | metagenome-assembled genome bin Cebus_capucinus_imitator_PRJNA485217_SSR056
CATCGTAAACACCCTTTCCGACCAAGGGTGTTGCAACGTTCGCTAGAATCCGTCTGATAGCGCCGACGGGGGCGCGAGGGATGCTTAGGCTGGGCATGTGTTCGGTTTTTCGCAGAGGGGAGGGCGGCCGTGCACGATATCTGGAATCCGTGGCACGGTTGCGTCCGTGCGAGCGAGGGCTGCGTCAACTGCTACATGTTCTATCTTGACACGCAGCGCGGCGGCGATGGCTCGAGGATTTTCCGTACGCAGAACTTTGACTACCCCCTCCAGCGAAAACGCGACGGCTCTTTAAGGGTGCGGCCAGGCGAGCTCATTCGCGTGTGCATGACGTCCGATTTCTTCTTGGAAGAGGCCGACGCCTGGCGCGATCGGGCGTGGGACATCATGCGCGAGCGTTCCGATGTGCGGTTTTTTTGCTCACCAAGCGACCCGAGCGTATCGCCGGCCACCTGCCCGCCGATTGGGGTGACGGCTGGGATAACGTCTCCCTTAACGTTTCCGCAGAAAATCAACGTCGTGCAGATGAGCGCCTGCCGATCCTTATGAATGTTCGGGCCAAGCACCGCGGCGTGATGTGCGCCCCGCTCATAGGGGAGGTGAGCTTGGCCCCGTGGCTTGGCGACGGCACAATTGACCAGGTAATCGCCGGCGGCGAGAACTACGGCGGCGCGCGCCTGTGCGATTTCGATTGGGTCCGTCGGCTGCGAAGTGAATGCGAGGCGGCGAAAACCAAGTTCACGTTTATCGAGACTGGATCTGTATTTGTGAAAGACGGCAGAACCTACCGCCTGCCGTCCAAGCAATTGCAGAGCGAGCAGGCCTACAAAAGCGGCATGAGTTACGAGGGCCGCCCCGTTATCTGGCATCTCCGCGACCCGTTGGGGCTCGAGATCCCCCAGGAGGATTTGTATCAGCCCACTTATCAAGGTCCCAATTGCGCTCGATGCGGCAGCCGACCCATCTGCAACGGTTGCGCCGATTGCGGGGGCTGTCAGTAAGCGTGCATTTGACGGCATAGAAATAAAACTAATCGACTTTGGTGTGTGTTTTACGGCTCCTTCGAAGTATACGAGTCGTAAAGCGCATTAAAACTGCAGGTAGCAGAAGAGTGCCTCTGGGCTATAAATCGCAAAGTGTGAAAAACCCACACCAAAGTCGATTAGTTTTCAAACCAGCCCTGAAAAGCCCTCCTAGCCGTCCTGACGGGTGATACAAAGGTATCCATCTTTGCCTTTGCCCAGCTGCGCGGAGCGCCCTCATGCCACAATGGGCAGATCAACCCATCTTCACCGGCATGGAGGCCCTATGAGCAGCACCGAGAATCACCTTCAAGACGACGAACAACTCAGTGAGCGTCAAAAACGCGACCTGGGTATGTGGTATGACGCCAACAACGATCGCGATGCCATCGCCGAGCGCGCCGTCGCCCGCGAGCTCACATACGATCTTAACCACACCCGCCCGTCTGAGGAGGCAAAGCGCAACGAGATTCTGCATAAGCTGTTTGCCCACTATGGCGGCGGTACCCAGCTGCTCCCGCCCTTTCAGTGCGATTGCGGCTATACCATCTCCATTGGCGAGGAAAGCTTTGTGAATTACGGCGCCTACTTTATGGACGGCGGCCAGATCACCATCGGCGACCATGTCTACATTGGTCCCAACTGCGGGCTCTACACCGCGCAGCACCCCTTGCGCTGGCAAGAGCGCAATCCCGGCTTGGAGCGCGCGCTCCCCATCACTATTGGCGATAACTGCTGGCTGGGCGGAGATGTGACGGTACTGCCCGGCGTGACTATCGGGGAAGGTTGCGTCATCGGCGCGGGCAGCGTGGTGACCCGGGACATCCCCGCGGGCATGCTCGCTTACGGTTCACCCTGCAAGCCTATCCGCCCCATCACCGAGAAGGATTCCATCTACAAGGAGGTATAACCATGCTCGCCGATTACCATGTGCACTCCGAGTTCTCGGATGATTCCCGGTACCCCATGGAGCAGGTCTGCGAAGACGCGATTCGCCACAGCATCGATGAGATCTGCTTCACCGATCATGTGGATTACGGTGCGAAGCCCGACTGGGAAACCTGGCGCGAAGATCCGAGCTGCGCCAGTGTGCACATCAATCCCAAAGGCATTGAAGAGCCCGTGCTCAACGTGGACTATGACCGGTACTTTCCCAAGATCGGTGAGATGCGGGAACGCTTCACGGCCTTGGGCGACGGGCGAAACCTGGGAGGGCTCAGCATCAAGGCCGGTTTGGAGTTGGGCGTGCAAAGCCATACCATCACGCAAAGCCAAGCCCTTGTGAACCGGTGGGAAAGTACGATGGATTTCGCCATCCTCTCCATTCATCAAGTGGGCGACCAGGAGTTTTGGACCGGAGATTTTCAGCGCGACCGTACGCAGGCCCAGTACAACATGGCCTACTACGAGGAGATGCTCAACGTGGTTGAAAACTACCACGACTACAGCGTGCTGGGCCATCTGGACCTCATCAAGCGCTATGACCCCGCGGGTATCTATCCTTTTGAGGAAACTCGCGATATTACGGCTGAGATTTTGAAGCGCGTAATTGCGGATGGTAAGGGCATTGAGGTGAATACATCGAGCTTTCGCTACGGCTTGCCCGATCTGCAGCCCTGCACCGAGATTCTAAAGCTGTATCGTGATCTGGGCGGGCGCATCATCACCATTGGCTCCGATTCTCATAAGCCCGAGCACCTGGGCGCCTATATCGGCTTAGTGCGAAAGCGTCTGGCGGCTCTGGGCTTCACCGAGTTCTGTACCTTCGATGCCTGGGAACCCCGGTTTCATCACCTGTAGCGCGCTAAGAGAGACTTGTGGCTGATTAAACCCAGCGAGATGGGTATACCCCGTTGCAGCAACTCAAAAGGAGGGCTCATGGGACTCAAAAATCTGCCAAGCATCTCGGCGGTGCCGCTCGCTGACCTTATCGACGCCGCGCCAGGAACCGTCTCGAGCATGACGCTGACCCGCTTGGACGACGCCTGTGATATCACGCTGCTCGCGTTTGCCGAAGGTGAGAGCGTGTCCGAGGAATCGTATGAGGGTGACACCCTGTATTACCTGGTAGAAGGTAGGGCGTCAATCACCTTGCCAGGCGGGCCCGTGGGTATGCGCGCGGGCGAGGTGCTTGCCGTGCCTGCCGGCACGCTGCACGGCGTGGAACCGTGCGGCGCGATCAAGCTGCTGCAGATCACGGTGTAGCCTGCCGGGTCGCTGTGCGTGCGGCGCAGGTGCGATGCGTGCCTGTGCGATGCGGGCGTGATGTGCGTCCGTGTAGCGCAGCCGGTGGCCCGCGGCAGCAAAGCGGGGGATATGCCCGCAGCTCATCATGCCCATCACGTCATCAAAGCGGTAAGGTATAAGGCCTTGTCGCCAGCTAAACGCAAGAAAGGAACAACCATGGCGGAACTGATCAAGAACATCGAGAAAGAGCGTGCCTTTGAGCTGGCAGCCGCCGTCACAGGCGAGCCGGGTCGCGTGGTGAGTCTCACGCTCGCGCAGACCCCGGGCACCAAGATGACGCTTTTCGCCATCGATGCCGATGAGGGCATGTCGAGCCACGCCGCACCTGGTGACGCGTTTGTGACCGTGCTGGAGGGAACCGGCGAGTTCACCATCAACGGCGTGCCGCATGTGCTCGAGGCGGGGCAGTCCATCGTGATGCCCGCGGGTGCCCCGCATTCCGTGCGCGGCGTCACCGCGTTCAAGATGCTGCTCGTGGTGGTGCTCGACGCGTAACGACGCGAGCCGCTCGCCGACAAGTATCGTCAAAACGAACAGGTTTTCATCCGCAACATCGCGATACCGTGCGCCCAGTACGTTGTCGCGATTTTTGTCGGCTTATCTACCTGCAGTTTAACTGTTCGATAAGAAAAAGCCGCTGCATGAGGATGCGGACAAAAACTTGGACCGGCGCCGCCGGCCCGGAGGGAGGTCCGCATGTACGGCAGGGAGCAGGTCGAGCTGTTCCTCCTCGGCAGGGAGGACGGGATGACGGTCGGGGAGGCGGCCGAGCTCGCCGGGGTCTCGCTCGCGACGGGGAGGAAGTGGGGTTCCGGGAGCCTCCCGCACTCCTACACGGGAGCGCGGCGTCGCGATACCATGGCCTCGAACACCCGATGCGAGGAGGGCCCCGCGGACGAGTCGGAGAGGGCGGCCTACGAGGCCGCGATCCTGGAGAACCAGCTGCTCAGGGCGGTGTTGGCCGACCTAAAAGCGGGAGGCTGGGACCCGGCTTCGATCTCGAACGGGAGAAAGGCAGAGCTCGGCGAGAGATTGCGGCGGGCGACCGGCCCGCCCCTCCGAGAGATCACCCGTTTCCTGGGGATATCCAAGAGCTCCTACGAGTACCGGAGGGCCAGGGCCGGCCTTGACCGCGACGCGGCAATAAGGCCGATGGTCGTCGAGGCCTTCGAGGCGTCCGGCGGGGCCTACGGTTACCGCCGCCTCCACGCCGGGCTCGCCGCCCGCGGCGTCCGCGTCTCGGGGAAGCGGGTCCGGCGCGTGATGCGCGAGGAGGGGCCGGGGGCCCGCTCGGCGGCCCGCAGCCCGCACCGCTACAGCTCCCACGCCGGCGAGGACGGCCGCGCCGTGGCGCCGAACCTGCTGCTCAGGGAGGGTGCACGCGACTCGCATGACTTCGCGGCGGCCCGCCCCGGCGAGCGCCTCGCCGCCGACGTCACCGAGTTCCGCCTGGGCCCGCGCGGGCCGAAGTGCCACCTGTCCACCGCCGTCGACCTGTTCGACGGGCGCGTGGCGGCCTGGGCGGCCGGCCCCAGCCCCTCGAAGGCGCTGGTCCAGGGCATGCTCTCCCAGCTTGAGGGCCGGGTCGCGCCCGGCTGCGTCGTCCACTCCGACCGCGGCCGGCGCTACCGCACCCCCGACTGGGTCGCCGCCTGCGAGGCCATGGGGGTGGTCCGCTCGATGTCGCGCCTGGGCCACTCGCCGGACAACGCGGCCTGCGAGGCGTTCTTCGGCAGGCTCAAGGTGGAGCTCTTCCACCTCGCCGACTGGGAGGGCTGGGACGTGGAGGGGTTCGTGGCGAAGCTGGGGTCCTACATCGACTGGTACAACTCGGGGAGGCTCAAGGGGTTCGAATCGGGGTACGAGACGATAGACGGCGGGAGGGAGAGGATGGGCCTGGCGGCCTAGCCCGTCCAAGAAATCGTCCGCATCCTCCATTGCCTATGCGTTTTGGCGATATTCGTCGGCGTAGCTCCAGGGGTTCCTGCAAGTGGGAACCTAAAAGGCGAGGGCGTTGCCGAAGGTCACCGATCCATCATGCCGTCGTTGTCGGGCAGGTAGGCGAGCGCAGGGTTGCCGGGAGCGTAGCGAACCCGCAGCTCATCGCCCGTGCCGGTAAACCCGTCCACGGCGTAAACCTTCTGGATGTTGAACAGGTAGCTGCCCGCGCCCACGTCGCGCGCCTTGAGCTTGAGCACCTCGACCATCTCATATCGCGCGCCGTCCACCTCGTAGGCAACGTGCACGCGGGTGGCGGGGTCTCCGTGCGCCGGCGCATCCACGCGGGTGACGGTGCCCAAGGCCTCGGCGGTGCACTGGCGCTCCATGCTCTCGGCGCGACGACGCCGGTCGCGCCCACCCCACAACGTGATGGCCGTGGGAATACCCGCCGCCGCGGCAGCCACGGCGATGAAAATCAAAAAAGCGATATCCACGAAGACCTCCAGGGCCAGGTGCAATCGGGCGAAAACCAAAGATAGGGCGTACAAAAGCCGCTCCCCATAGATTCGGTCACGATGCGCCGCGTCGCCACCGCAAGCGCCCCGCCCGCCCATATCTCCACAAACTCAACGCTTACGACGATTTCAATAATTCGCTAGCCTAGGGTCTCGTTGCATCAACGTCGAGAAAGGACATATTGCATGCCCACCAACAAGCGCGAAAGCCTCATCTTCACCGTCATCATGTGCTTTTTCATGGTGCTGTGGATGTCGATCTACAACGTCACGCTGCATACCGGTGCCTTTAGCCTGGGTGTGCTTGCACAGGCATGGCTCGGCTTTCCGCCCGCCTATATCTTCGCGATGCTCTGCGACGTCTTCATCGCGAGCCCACTGGCGAAGGGCTTTGCCTTCAAGTATTTAGTAACCCCCGGCAAAAGTTCGCCTCAAGCCATGGTGCTTGCCGTTTCCAGCTGCATGGTCGTTCCCATGGTGGTGATCATGTCGCTCTACGGCGCCTTCGAGGGCGCGCTGCACGTGCCCGGCGGCATCGTCGCGTTTTTGCCCATGCTCCCCGCGACCTGGGCGAAAAACATCTGCTTCAACTTTATCATGGCACTGCCTTGGAACCTGCTCGTCGCCGGTCCCGTCGCGCGTCTGGTGTTCCGTCGCGCGTTCCCCGCGGGCACGGTGCTCGCCGAGCCCATCGCCACGGCGTAGCGCCGCTGGCCAAAGACGCGGTATAGCGCCGCCGACCAACCCGGGGCGTCGCCATCGCGCCCACAGCCGTATTTCACGTGAAAAAGTCCAACGATTCGCATGCTTTGAACTATGCGAATCGTTGGACTTTTTGTAAACCAGCAGGTACAGGCGTTGCCGAGAAACCCGGCAGTGAGGAAAACCGTCGGGAAACTTGGACGTTTGCAAAATATACCAATTATGAATGCGGCGTATGCGATATGCGTCTTTGCAATAAAGCGAGACGACCCGTAAGGTGGTTTCTAGGATAACCGCACCTGAGAGGAGCCTTCGCATGCAGTACACCAACCTCGGACGCACCGATATCGCCATCTCGCGCATCTGCTTGGGATGCATGGGCTTTGGTGACCCGCAGGCCGGGCAGCACAGCTGGACCCTTGACGAAGACGCCTCGCGCGTCATCATCAAGCAAGCGCTGGACGCCGGGATCAACTTCTTCGATACCGCGATGGGCTACCAGGCGGGCAGCTCGGAGCGTTTTGTGGGCCGTGCGCTGCGCGATTTCGCACGTCGCGAGGACGTGGTGGTCGCAACCAAGTTCATCCCCCGCACGTCCGAGCAGGTAGAGGCGGGCGTGATGCCCATGGAGCACATCACCAGCTGCCTGGATGCGAGCTTGGAGCGCTTGGGCATGGACTACGTCGACCTCTATATCTACCATATGTGGGATTGGACCATGTCCGTCGAGCAGGTGATGGAGGCGCTAAACGCCGCCGTCGTCGCCGGCAAAGTGCGCGCGATCGGCTTTTCCAACTGCCGCTCCTGGCAGCTCGCGCAGGCCAACTGCCTCGCTGACGCTCACGGATGGGCGCGCGTGTCCAGCTACCAGGGCCACTACAACGCGCTGTTTCGTGAGGACGACCGCGACATGACGCTCTACTGTGAGCAGGAGGGCGTGTCTATGACCCCGTACTCGGCGCTCGCCGGAGGTCGTCTTGCCCGTCCTGTTGGCGAGACCACCAAGCGCTTTGAGCAGGATTCCTACGCTCACTTTAAGTACGATGCTACCGCCGAGGCCGACGCGGTGATCATCAACCGCGTGGCCAACATCGCCCGCGACCGCGGCGTGACCATGACCGAGGTCGCCCTGGCCTGGCTGTTGCAGCACGTGACCGCTCCGGTCGCCGGCGCCACCAAGCCGCATCACATCGACGGCGCCGTGGCCGCGTGCGATCTGGTTCTCACGCCCGAGGAGCTGGCGCTTATCGACGAGCCGTACGTGCCGCACGCCTACGTGGGCGTGATGGCCGAGAATCTGCCGGTCAAGGCAGGTGCCGAGCACAGCTGGACCGCCGGTGTGGCGGGCAAGCGCTTTGACGAGAACTCGTTGGACAAATAGCCTCCTTTCTGCGCTGTGCGGTGTGCGTGGGCAACCGCGCGCCGCACGGCCTTTCCTTCTGCCGATATTTCTTGGCACGTGATACTTGACTTTGAGCAAGCTCTAACTTTTAAAGTACGCAAGACGCCTGCGCAGGCGGCTGGAGTAAGCGGGTCGTTTATTCCCACGCCCGCCTAGGTCCGGCGTCTCGCTGCGCCCTGTCGCCATATGGGGATGGTGCCGGTCGCGTCGGTCGCACGGTTGCCCGCGTGCACGGGAACGCTTCGCGGATACTGGGTGTTCGCAAGATGTTGAGAGAGAGGGGGTATCGAGATGTCCGAGCGTGTATGGTCGATCCTGATTGACTCGTTTGGCAAGATCTTGCTGCCGGGGCTTACGGCGACGATACCCCTCGCGGCTTTGAGCTTCGCGATCACGTTGGTGATCGCGGTGGCGGTGGCGTTGGTGCAATATGCGCGCGTGCCCGTCCTCTCGCAACTCGCCCGCATCTACATCTGGGTCGTTCGCGGTACGCCGTTATTGGTGCAGCTCTACGTGGTGTTTTACGGCCTGCCCGATTTTGGGATCGTGCTCGACCCGTTTCCCTCGGCGGTGATCTGCTTCTCGCTCAATACCGGGGCTTACGCGGCCGAGACCATCCGAGGGGCGCTGGAGGGGGTGGACACCGGGCAGCTGGACGCCGCGTACAGCCAGGGCTTTGGCTTCGCGTCCGCCATGCGTTACGTGGTGCTGCCCCAAACGCTCCGCATCGCCTTCCCTCCGCTGTCAAACGAGCTGATCTCTCTGGTGAAGGACACATCGCTCGCGGCGAATATCACCGTGCTGGAGATGCTCATGGCCACGCAGCGCATCGTGTCGCGCACCTACGAAGCCCTGCCGCTCTATCTGGAGGTCGCCCTCATCTACCTGCTGTTCTCAACGGTGCTCACGTGGCTGCAGCGCGCAGGCGAGCGCCGGCTCTCGCTGGCGTAGGGACGCGGGCCCCAAGCGCTTCAACGAGGTCATACTCATCACCGTCTCGATTTGCCCAAGTCATACTTGTCACCGTTTTTCTCGGCAAAGTCATACTAATCACCGAAAATGGTCCGTAAAAAGGCGAAAAACGTCGATAAGTATGACTTCGCGCAAGGACCGCCGCCGTCGCAAGGACCGCCGCCGTTGCAGGGGCCGGCGCCGTCGCAGGGGGCCGCGCCGTCGCAGGGGCTGGTTTTGCTGCTGAGAGGGAGGCTTGCCGGGCGCGAGACCGAGCCGGGCGCGAGACCGTGCCGGGCGTGAGGCCGTGGCGAGCACAAGGCCGTGGCGGGCGTGAGGCTGTGGCGAGCGCGAGACCGTGGCGGGCGTGAGGCTGTGGCGAGCGTGAGGCCCTTTAACAGCAACCCGACCGATTGAAAGGAACCAAGAATGAACCCTATGACCGAATACGCCCTGTCCCGTCGCGGCATGCTCGCGGGGGTTGCCGCGCTGACCGCGGCAGGGCTTGCCGGATGCTCGGGCGGGGAGGCGGTATCCTCGACAGCCGGCTCGAACGAGGATACGCTTGCGGCCGCGAAGTCGCGCGGGACCGTGCTTTTCGGCACCGAGGGCACTTGGTCGCCGTGGACGTTCCACGATGAGGATGACCAGCTCACGGGCTATGACATCGAGGTCGCGCGTGCCATCGCCACCAAGCTGGGCACCGCTGCCGAGTTTGCCGAGGGCGAGTGGGACGGCCTGTTCGCGGGGCTCGACTCGGGTCGTTACGACAGTATCGCCAACGGCGTGAGCGTGACCGAGGAGCGAGCCCAGAAGTACGATTTCACCGAGCCGTACGCCTACAACCGTACCGTGGTGATCGTGCGCGGCGACGACAACGCCATCGAGAGCTTCGAGGACCTGGACGGCAAGACCACCGCGAACACCATCTCGAGCAGCTATACCCAGCTGGCCGAGAGCTTTGGCGCCACGGTGCAGGGCGTGGACGACCTCAACCAGACCATAGAGCTGCTTCATGCCGGGCGCATCGACGCGACTCTGAACGACGAGGTGGTGTTCTACGACTACCAGCGTCAGCATCCCGACGCGGACCTCAAGATCGCGGCCATCTCGGACGAGGCGGTGCGCATCGCGATGCCCGTGCGCAAGGATGCCGCGAGCGAGCCCCTGCTCAAGGCGCTAAACGACGCGATCGCGGAGCTCAGGGACGACGGCACGCTGAGCGAGCTCTCCACCAAGTTCTTCGGCATCGACATCTCGCAGGAGTAGACCCTGCCGTGGTCTTGGCTGCAGCGGGCTGCTGCTTGCAGGGCCGGTGCGTGCTTAGGGCGGTATACTTAAGCCGTGAAGGTATGAATCCGCTGCGTGAGGAGTTTTTGATGCCCCAGGCGAAGTTGGTTGTCGATGCGCGTGGCGACGCGTGCCCCGTGCCCGTGGTGAAGACGCTCAAGGCCTTGGGCGAGCTTGCCGGTCCCGGAGTGGTGGAGACCATGGTGGACAACAAGGTCGCCGTGGAGAACCTCACCCGTATGGGCGAGGGCAAGGGCTGCACGGTCATGGTCGAGCGCCTGGGCGAGCGCGCGTGGTGCGTGCGCGTGGAGGCGCACGGGGCCGTGACCGTCGCCGCCGGCGAGCCCGAGGGCGCGATATGCGAGGTGCCTGTCGAGGTTGGTGCGGACGATGCCGCACTCGCGTCGGGGGCTGTCGTCGCGCCGCGCCGCGTGGTGGTGCAGGTGAGCTCGGACAAGATGGGCGAGGGCGACGCTGTGCTGGGAGCCAAGCTCATGAAGGCGTTCTTCTTCTCGCTCACGCAGCTTGCGGAGCTGCCGACGACCATCCTGCTCTACAACGGCGGTGCGCGTCTCTCGTGTGCGGCCTCACCCGTACTGGAAGACCTGCGCGGTCTGGCAGACCTGGGTGTCGAGGTGCTCACCTGCGGGACCTGCCTGGACCATTACGGCATCACGGACACCCTTGCCGTGGGCGAGGTCACCAACATGTACGTGATCGCCGAGCGCCTCACGGGTGCGAGCCTCGTCGTGCGGCCGTAGCGAAGGCGTGCGGGCATGCGTCGCGTGATGCGTGATTCTTTGGTGGTTACCTTTTTCACCACGGAGGCCGCGATGGCAGCCGAGGCCCTGTGCGGGGAACGCGGGCTGCCGGGGCGTCTGGTCCCCGTCCCGGGATCGGTACGTGCGGGGTGCGGACTTGCCTGGAAGGCCGCCCTGGGCGACCGCGAGGTGTTGGAGGCCGCCTTTGCCGAGAGCGCCGTGCCGGTGGAGGGGCTCTTTACGGTGGGGTTGCTCGAGATCGAGCGGTGAGCGGGGGTGCGATGATCTACCTGGATAGTGCCGCGACCTCGCTGCGCAGGCCGCAGGCTGTGGTCGATGCCGTGGCGCAGGCGCTGTGCTCGCTGGGCGGCGCTGGACGAGGCACGGGAGCGGGAGCGTTGGGCGCGGGACGCGTGGTGCACGGGTGCCGCGAGCGCGTGGCGCATCTGCTGGGGTGCCCGCGGGCAGATCACGTGTGCTTCGCCGCGAACGCCACCGCGGCGCTCAACACGGCTATCTGCGGCTTGGTGCGCCCCGGCGACCGTGTGGTCACCACCGTGCTGGAGCACAATTCCGTGCTGCGTCCGCTCAACCGCTTGGCTGCCGAGCGGGGCGTGGAGATCGCGCGCACCCGGTGCGATGCGAACGGCGTTCTCGACTATGAGGAGCTCGAGCGCCTTGTACGCCCGGGGACGCGCCTGGTGGTGGCTACGCATGCCTCCAACGTGACGGGCAACGCGGTGGACATCGCGCGCGTGGCGAGCGTCGCGCATGCCGCGGGCGCCCTGTGCGTGGTGGATGCCGCTCAGTCCGGGGGGACCCTGCCCATCGACATGGTCGCCATGGGGCTCGATGCGGTGTGCTTCACGGGGCATAAGGGTTTGCTGGGCCCGCAGGGCACCGGTGGCCTTGCCGTGGCACCGGGTGTGGAGGTGGAGCCGCTCGTTATGGGAGGGTCGGGCGTGCAGAGCTTTGAGTCCCTGCAACCGCGGGAGTGGCCCGTGCGCCTGGAGGCGGGCACGGTGAACGCACATGGTCTTGCGGGGCTTTCCGCCGGTTTGGACTACCTTCATGACCATGGCGGGCCCGCGTGTTTGGGGCTGCGGGAATACGGGCTCGCGCTGCGCCTCTACCAGGCAGTTCGAGATGCCCCGGGCGTGCGGGTGTACGGTGATTGGGACGCATGCGAGCGGGATTTCTCGGCATGCGACGCCGCATGCGCGCCGCGGGCGGCTATCGTGGCGCTCAACGTGGGCGAGCTGGATTCCTCCGGGGTCTCCGATGCATTGGAGCAGGGCTGGGGTATCGTCACGCGCCCCGGGGTGCAGTGCGCGCCGCTCATGCATCGCGCGCTGGGGACCGAGCGTCAGGGTATCGTGCGCTTCTCGATAGGTTGGGGTACGACGGAGGCCGACATCGACGCTGCCGCCGAGGCGATCTGCGCCCTCGCGAGCTGAGTGGGCGAGTGGACGGACTCCCCGGGCAGATGTCCACAACATGGACATCTGCCCGGGGAGTCCGTCCACAGCCTTTCTTGAGCCTGCTCCAATACGTACAACGTGCTGTTCGGCGATTACGCCGACGAGGGCCTGGCGGGCATGGACCCGGTTCGCCGCGAGCTCTACGCTACCTGCGAGCGCACGAGCACGGGCATCACGGTGATGAAGGGCTATGCCGGCGGCCGCCTGCTCGACGGTGCCGCCTCGCCCTTCGGTGTGGCGTTCACGCCGCTCCAGTGCATCCACTACGTGCTCACCCGTCCGGCGGTGGCGAGCATCATGGTGGGCTACGGCAAGCCCGAACACGTGGACGCGGCGGTCGCCTACGAGGACGCCACGCCCGACGAGCTGGACTATGCGACCGTGCTCGCCGGGGCGCCGGCCCATGCGTACACGGGCCAGTGCACCTATTGCGGCCACTGCGCGCCGTGTCCCAAGCGCATAGACATCGCCATGGCCAACAAGTTTCTCGACCTCGCGCTCATGCAAGACGAGGCGCCGGCAAGCGTGAAGGCGCACTACGAGGCCCTGGATGCGCGCGGGGCAGACTGCATCTCCTGCCATGCCTGCGAGGCACGCTGTCCCTTCGGCGTGAAGGTCGCCGAGCGCATGGCTCGCGCCGCGGAGGTCTTCGGGTCGTAGCTCGAAAAATCTGCAATTCGGGGCCTTCGCGGTTCCATATCTCGAACTTTTTGCAATCGGGTGCATATGAGAAAGGGCCTGGAGCGGTTTTTCGCTCCAGGCCCTCATTTGGAACCGCGGTGCGCCTTATGCCAGCTTGGCGTAATCCTCCGCGCTTACGGGCTCGCACCACTCGTTGGACTGGTCGGTCCCGGGAACGCCCATGGCCAGGTGGCTGAACCAGCTGTCGGCGGCGGCGCCGTGCCAGTGCTTCACGTTGGCCGGGATGTTCACCACGTCGCCCGGGTTGAGCTGGCGCGCCGGCTTGCCCCACTCCTGGTACCAGCCGCGACCCGCCACGCATACCAGCAGCTGGCCGCCGCCCTCGCTCGCGTGGTGGATATGCCACCAGTTGCGGCATCCCGGCTCGAAGGTCACGTTGGAGATGTTCACCTGCTCGGTGCTCACGGGCGCCAGGTAGCTCTGTCCGTTGAAGTACTGGGCGTAGGCGTCGTTGGGCGCGCCGATGGGGAAGACCATCTCGGCCTGGTGCGCGGCTCGGCCGTCATCGGCGGCGTCGGCGTTCTCATCTGCCCAGACCTCCGTGGCGAGGCTGAACGTCGCCCATGCCTTGGGCCAACCTACGTAAAACGCCGCATGCGTCACGATCTCGGCGATCTCATCGCGCGTGATGCCGTTTTTCTTGGCGCTCTCCAGGTGGAATTTGAGCGAGTTGTCGGTGATGCCCATCGCCATAAGCGAGGTCACCGTCACCAGGCTGCGGTCGCGCAGCGACAGCCTGTCGGTGCGGTTCCACACCTCGCCAAAGAGCACGTCATCGTTCAGTTGCGCGAACTTGGGCGCGAACTCGCCCAGGGCGTTGCGGCCCGCGGTCTGCTTGATAGCCATGTGTCCTCCTAAAAGCTGTTAACGGCACTCGTGGGCGTTGGTGTGCCCGCGGGTGATGATGCGTATGGCCGTGTCGATGCTGTCCAGGCGAGCACATGCCTTGCGCGATTGCTCGAGCAGCCCCAAGCGCTGCTCGGCGAGCAACGGCAGCGCCTCGCAGGCGTGCCCTGCCCTTGCGAGCCGGTTGACCGTCTCGCGCATCTCCTCGGTGCACCCTGCTCGCTCAAGGTAGTCGTTCAGCGTTTCCTCGCCCATCGCATCTCCTTTCTTCACCTTCATGGTAGGACGGTGTAACGGGGCATGTACAATGCCTATCCCGATAGCTTTGTATACGCAGGGCGTATGCGATGAACGTATATGGAGAGGTGCTTGCGGGTGGATTGCCCCTGCAGGCAGCGGCCCTCCTCCCTTTGCCGGTTTTACGAGGACTGACGAAGGGAGGAGGGCCGCTGGTGAGAGGTTATGTCGCCCGCGCTTACCCGCGCATGGCCTCGAGCTCGGCCTCGCAGCACACGTTGAGCTCCATGATGGTGCCGCGCATATCCTCCTCTTTCGCCTCGGGGTGGATCGCGCAGATGCGCAGGACCTTCTTGCCGCCCAGCTCGGTGGTGAACACACCGGCGTAACCGCTCTCCAAAATGCGGCGCGAGATGCGCGCGTTGAGCTCGTCCAGCTGCTCCTCGCTCATGCCGGCCGGAGCGTAGCGGAAGTTCACCATGGCCATGCACGCCGGGCTCACGATCTCGATGTCCGGGTTCTTGCGCGCCTCGTCCTCGGCCCAGCGTGCGAGGTCAAAGCCGTGCTCCACCGCGGCGGCAAGGCCGTCGGCGCCCATCACCTGCAGGGTGAACCACAGCTTGAGGCCGCGGGCGGGGCGGGTGAGCTCGGGGCCCATATCCCAGGGGTTGGTGAGCGCGGCGCCCTCCTCCAGGTCCTTGAGGTACTCGGGGTGAGTGGAGTAGGTGCGGCTGAGTGCGGCCTCGTCGCGCACCAGCACCATGCCGCAGGAATAGGTCTGGAAGAGCCATTTGTGCGCATCCCACGAGAGCGAGTCGGCGAGCTCCACGCCGTCGAGCATGTCGCGATAGCGGGTGAGCAGCACGCTCGCGCCAAAGGCACCGTCCACGTGCATCCACAGGTCGTTCTCGCGCGCCACGCCGGCGATCTCGCGCAGCGGATCCACTGCGCCGGTGTTGGTGCAGCCCGCGGTACCCACCACAGCAAACGGGATGAGGCCGGCCTTGCGGTCGGCGGCTATGGCCTCGCGCAGCGCCTCGACGTCCATGCGCTGGTCCTCGTGGCAGGCGATCACACGGATGCGCTTGTCGCCGATGCCGATGATCCGCAACCCCTTGGCCACCGAGCTGTGGGTCTGCTCGGAGACGTAGGCCACCCCGCGGCCCCAGTCCTCATCGGAGAGCTTCTCGTTGCGCGCGCAGCACAGCGCGGTGAGGTTTGCCATGGAGCCGCCCGAGACGAACAGGCCGCCGGAGCCCTCGCCCCAGCCAACCTTGCCGCACAGCCAGCCGAGCAGCTCATGCTCGGCGACACAGCCGGCAGGGTAGTTGGCGAAACTGCCCGCGTGGCGGTTGTAACCCGCCGCCATCACGTCGCCCAGCCACGAGATCGCCGTGGTGGGACCGGGGACAAAGCCCAAAAAGCGCGCGTGGTCGGCGTTGTATCCATAGCCGATGATGTCGTGCTGCATCTCGCTCAGCACATCGTCGAGCTCGCGGCCCTGCTGCGGGATGCCGTGCGACTGCACGCGCGCGAGCGCCTCGTCGGTGATCTCGCTGATCACCGGGCCGTCCGACAGGTGACGGTTGCGCGCGAACAGCTCGCAGACAAAGCGCACGGCCGCCAGCTCGACGTCGGGCTCGGAAACGGTTCCCTTTGCGTACATGATGTCACCTCTCGGGTTGCCCGGCCGTGTGTGGCCGGTGGGTTGCGTACCGGGTTCTATCATCGCGCGGGGCACGTCATCTGTATAATTCATATATATGAAAAGTGCATCAAATACGGTAATATCAGCTGGTATAAGGCACTATATGCCGAGCATGCCAAGGAGTCGCCCATGGAGTTTCGCAACGTCACCACCTTCATCGCCGTGGCTCGCCACAAAAACCTGTCACGCGCCGCTGCCGAGCTGGGCTACTCGCAATCTGCCGTGACCATGCAGCTCAAGGCGCTCGAGCGAGAACTGGGCACGCGTCTGTTCGACCGCGTGCCGCACGGCGTGGTGCTCACCGACCCGGGCCGCGCGTTCCTCTTTCATGCGCGCGAGATCGAGCGCGCGGCTGACACGGCCGCGTCGGCGGTGCGCGAGGGTGTCTTTGCGGGCGGGGACCTCGCGCATGCGACCGGCACCCTGCGCGTGGGCAGCGCCGAGTCGGTCGCGACGGGCATCCTGCCCGAGCTCCTCGTCGCCTTTCACGAGCTCGTGCCGAACATGCAGGTGGAGCTCACCACCGCACGCCGCGGCGAGCTCACGCGCGGCCTGGCCGAAAACTCGCTCGACGTGTTTCTCACCATGGAACCGCCCATCGAGGAGGCCGGGCTCATCCGCGAGACCCTGCGCGGTGAGCAGATCTCGTTTGTCGCCGCGCCGAGCATGCTGGGCGACGGGGGAGCATGCCCCCTGGCCCCCGATGAGCTCATAAGGCTGCCCTTCGTGCTCACCGAGCATGGTCAGAGCTACCGCGCCGAGCTCGATCGGATGCTGGCGGAGCGGGGGCTCAGCATCGCACCCGTCATCGAGGCGGGCAGCGCCGACACCTTGGTCCACCTGGCCGCACGCGGCGTTGGGGCGACCTTCGTGCCGAGGTTCTCGGCAGCCTCGGCCCTGGCAGCGGGCGAGCTGCGAGAGCTGACGGTGGACTTGCCGCCTATCACCATGGACATCCAGATGCTCGTCCACAAGCGCAAATGGCAAACTCCTGCCCTCAAGGCGTTTATGGGCCTTGCCCGCGGCGTGATGTAGGAAATGGGGGAGTGTTTTCTTTCACATGCAAGATGGGGTCAGCGTCGCGCCCTGCACCAAAGGTGTCAAAAAGTATCAACCCGACTCGCTTGGGCTATCCGGCCTGCGGGACGCGAAAAGATGTCTCAGATATCACCTTGCTGGGATACGGTGCGTTCCCGCGGCGTTACACTCCCAAAAACGAAACGAGTCGCGCGAAAAGATTGGGAGACAATTTATGGCGGATATCGAGATAGCGCCCCTCGCACCGGGCGAGCGCGCCGCGCTGTTTTTCGATGTGGACGGCACGCTTACCTGGTCCGAGCGTGACGAGCTCGGCACCCGTATGGGCGATCCTGCGCCCAGCCCGGCGACCTATGAGGCGTTCCGTCGTCTAGCGGCGCGGGGTCACAAGGCGTTTATCTGCACGGGGCGCCCCCTGTGCATCATCTCGCAAGACCTGCGCGACCTTGAGCTCGCCGGCATCGTGTCGGGCGCGGGCGCCTGTCTCACGCTTGGCGATGAGCTTGTTTTTGAGCAGGCCCTTCCACAGGATGTGGTGCTCAAAAGCATTGAGTTGTTCATGGAGCACGGCGTTGACGTGATGCTCGAGGGGACTGCTGGCAGCGTGGAGCTTGTTCCCTCCGGATCGCCTACATGGAGCCAGCTGGGAGTGCCCCATGCACGAGATCTGGCCTCCACTCGTGAGCTTAAGTCGACGCTGTCCTTTCTCAAGTTTTGCTTCCATGGCGGCGAGTTCGAAAAGCTCGGCGCCGATATCGAGTTTTTTGAAAAACACTTCTCCATCTGCGATCTGGGAATCGAGAACTACGAGATGAGTGCCTTGGGCGTGGACAAAGGCTCGGGCATCAAGCGTGCCGTAGAAGCCCTGGGCGAGGGGCCCTGGCGAACCTACGGCTTCGGCGATTCCGAAAACGACCTGCCTATGCTCCGCGCCGTGGATGTGCCGGTCGCCATGGGCAACGCGCTGCCCGCGGTGAAGGACGCCTCCGCCTACGTGTCGTGCCATGCCAAGGACGACGGCGTGGCGCATGCTCTCGAAACCCTGCACCTCATCTAGCAGCCGCCCGCAAAAAGTCGCACCAATCACGCGCAATTTCAAACCGCATATTCTGCCGAGGACCCCGGGTCGCAACCCCGTCGGCGACCCGGGGTTCTCGGCATCCGGGCGCTCTAAACGGTTAACACTTGGGACACGTGCCGCGCGCCTGTTGCCCTGTTCGCATGCGGGGGCGATAATTTCGACACTTGAGCCATTCGCGGCGTCGCGGCGCGGGGAGAACAAAAGCGCGGCTGCGCCCCAACCCAGAGGAGGCACCATGTCCATGGACTTCAAGCGTCGGCTTCCCATCCCTAAAGAGATCCGCGACCAGATGCCCGTCTCTGCCGAGGCATCTGCCCGCAAGGCCGACTTCGATGCGAGCGTGGCACGCGTGCTCACCGGCGAGGACGCTGCCCGCCGCCTGCTCATCATCGGACCCTGCTCGGCCGACCGCGAGGACTCGGTGCTCGACTACATGACTCGCCTTGCCGCCCTTGCCGAGCGCGTGGCCGATAAGTTCATCGTGATCCCGCGAGTCTACACCAACAAGCCGCGCACCAAGGGCACCGGCTACAAGGGCCTGCTGCACAACCCCGACCCCACCTCCGAGCCCGATCTGCTCGAGGGCGTGAAGGCCATCCGCCGCATGCATCTGCACGTGGTGGAGGAGACCGGCATGTTCACCGCCGACGAGATGCTCTACCCGGCAAACTACCAGTACCTCATCGACGTGCTGTCCTACATCGCCGTGGGCGCGCGCTCGGTCGAAAACCAGGAGCACCGCCTGGTCGCCAGCGGCGTGCCCTGCCCGGTGGGTATGAAGAACCCCACCGGCGGCTCCACCTCGGTGATGCTCAACTCCATCTACGCGGCGCAGGCCCCGCAGAGCTTCATCTTCCGCAACTGGGAGGTCGAGACCACGGGCAACCCGCTCGCGCACGCCGTGCTGCGCGGGTATGTGGGCGAGGACGGGCTCAACTACCCCAACTACCACTACGAGTACCTGGAGCGTCTGGCCGATCGCTACACGCAGGCGGATTTCGCCAACCCTGCGGCGATCATCGACTGCAACCACGACAACTCCGGCAAGCGTCCGCTTGAGCAGCTGCGCATCTGCCATGAGGTGGTGGATTCCTGCAAGCGCAACGGGCAGATCGCCGCCCTGGTGAAGGGCTTTATGATCGAGTCCTACCTGGAGGACGGCAACCAGCCTATCGACGGCGGCGTGTACGGCAAGTCCATCACCGACGCCTGCGTGGGTTGGGATAAGACCGAGCGCCTGGTCCTGGAGATGGCCGAGGAGCTGTAGGGCCCCGGCGCATGCGAACCCCTGCATTCGCGGTGAATCTTGGGCCGCTGGGGCGACCAAGGCATAAGATGGGCTGCGAAACGTTTACGTAAGGAGTTCGCATGACTACTACGGGCCACCCCAGGCAGACCAAGATCTGCCTGCTCACGGGCTATCTTGGCGCGGGTAAGACCACCCTGCTCAACCACATCCTCAAAAACGACCGGGGTATTCGCGCCGCGGTGCTGGTAAACGACATCGGCGAGATCAACGTGGACGAGAGCCTGATCGCCCAGGGCGGCTTTGCTCAGATGGACGGCGAGCTCATCCCGCTCACCAACGGCTGCATCTGCTGCAGCCTGTCCGACGACCTGGCGCTCCAGCTCGAGAAGATCGCCGCGTCGGGTGATTTCGACTACATCATCATCGAGGCGAGCGGCGTGTGCGAGCCCATCCCCATCGCCTACACCATCTCCAGCTTCTGCGACCGCACCAAGTACGACGGTGCCGCGCCGCTCGATCTGGACAACATCGTGGCCGTGGTGGACTGCGCCCGCATGTGGGACGAGTTCAACGGCGGCAGCGATCTTTTGCGCGAAGACCTGGACGACACGGACATCGAGAGCCTGCTCATCCAGCAGATCGAGTTCTGCTCCACCTTGGTGCTCAACAAGGTCGACTGCGTGAGCGCCGAGCAGCTCGCGGAGCTTCGCGCCATCGTGCGCGGCCTGCAGAAGAAGGCCGTGATCGTGGAGGCCACACAGGGCGAGGTGGACCTTGACCAGCTGCTCAACACAGGGCGCTTCGATTTTGATGCCGTCTACGGCTCGGCGACCTGGCTCGATGCCATCGAGCACGGCAAGGACCACGAGGACGAGGATGCCCACGAGCACCACGACCACGAGCACGATGAGGAGCATGGGCACCATCATCATGACGAGGGCCACGACCACGGGCACCATGACCATGATGATCATGACCACCATGACCATGAGGACCATGAGCACGGGCATCATCACCATGGACACCATCATCACCACCACGAGGACGGCCACGGCCATCTGGAGGAGTTCGGCATCGAGACCTTCGTCTACCGCCGCGGCCAACCCTTCGACCTCGCAGCTCTAAACGGCTTCGCCGCCACCTGGCCGCGCGAGATCATCCGCGCCAAGGGTCAGGTGTGGTGCGACGCCGACTTTGACATGGCGTGCGTCTTTGAGCAGGCCGGCCGCCAGTTCACCCTCACCGAGCAGGGCCGTTTCCTGGCGAGTGCGCCCGAGAAGGTGCGTCACGCCTATCTGGTGGAGAACCCCCAGATCGCCGAGGATTGGGATCCCGTGACCGGTGACAGGCAGACCAAGATCTGCTTCATCGGCCGCCACATGAATAAAGAGAAGCTCATCGCGGGCCTGGACGCCTGCCTAACCGAATGGGAGCGCTAAATGAAGTACTTTGGCACCGACGGCTTTCGCGGTGAGGCCGGTGTGGGCCTCACGGTGGAGCACGCCTACAAAATCGGCCGTTACGTGGGCTGGTACTACGGCGCCCGCGTGTCCAAGAAGGCCCGCATCGTGCTGGGCAAGGACACCCGCCGTTCCAGCTATATGCTCGAGGCCGGTCTTATCGCCGGTCTGGTCGCCTCGGGAGCCGACGCTTACCAGCTTCACGTGATCCCCACCCCCGGCGTGGGCTATGAGGTGGTGGACGGCGCCTTCGATTGCGGCATCATGATCACCGCGAGCCACAACCCCTACATGGATAACGGCATCAAGCTCGTGAACCGCGAGGGCTACAAGATGGACGAGGACGTGCTCGAGCTCGTCGAGGCCTATATCGACGGCGAGATCGACGAGGTCCCCATGGCCATGCAGGACGAGATCGGCTGCACCGTGGATTACATGCAGGGTCGCAACCGCTACATCGCGCACCTCATCTCCAGCTGCGGCTTCTCGCTGCAGGGCCTCAAGATCGGCCTGGATTGCGCCAACGGCTCGGCCTCCTCGGTGGCCCGCCCCGTCTTTGACGCCCTGGGTGCCGAGACCCATGTGATTAACAACGCCCCCAACGGCTTCAACATCAACGTGAACTGCGGCTCCACCCACATCGAGGAGCTTCAGCGCTTCGTGGTTCAAAACGGTCTGGATGTGGGCTTTGCCTACGACGGCGACGCCGACCGTTGCCTGGCGGTCGACGAGCGCGGGCATGTGGTCGACGGCGATCTGATCCTCTACGTGTGCGGCGTCTACATGAACAAGCACGGTCGCCTGGCCAAGCAGACCGTGGTCCCCACCGTGATGAGCAACTTCGGTCTGTTCCGTGCGCTCGACGCCGCGGGTCTGTCCTACGAGAAGACCGCGGTGGGCGACAAGTACGTCTACGCCTGCATGCGCGAGAACGACTACACCCTGGGCGGCGAGCAGTCCGGCCATATCATCTTCGGCGATCTGGAGAAGATGGGCGACGGCATCATGACCTCGCTGCGCATCATGGAGGTGCTGCGTGCCGAGCGCGAGAAGCTCTCCGAGCTCACCCGCCCGGTGACGCTGTATCCCCAGGTGATGGTGAATGTGCGCGTGACCGACAAGGACGAGGCCATGGGCGCCGCGGCTACCAAGGAGGCGATCGCCGCCGCCGAGAAGATGCTCGAGGGCAACGGCCGCGTGCTGGTGCGTCCCTCCGGCACCGAGCCGGTGGTCCGCGTGCTTGCCGAGGCACCCGATGAGGGCATGTGCCAGGCCGCGGTCGACGTGGTGGTCAAGGCGCTCGAGGGCTAAGGGGATCCGTTTTGACGGGAGCGCCTGTGCCGCGCCCGTCGCCCGATCTTCGCGAGACTGCAAAACCCGGGGCCTAAACCGCGGAAACAAGCAGAGCGAAAGTGAGCACGCGTTCCTTGCGAGCGCGTGCTCACTGCTATCGTGGGATTTCGCGGAGCGATGTTGCGATCTTGGGAGGATTGGGCGGAAGGCCCGTGCCGACCGGGATGCGGCGAAACGCATCCGTGTTACAACCTTGTATACTAAAACCTATAGGAAAAATGGGTTTATATAGCGGGCGTACAATGCCGCTACTTTCTGAACGATAGAATTGGGGATGTGACATCATATGATTCAGGAGAACGTATCGCGTCGTGGTTTTCTTGCCTTGGGCGGCGTAGCCGCGTTTGCGGCATCGGTGCTGCTTGCAGGGTGCACGAGCGCTTCGTCCCAGGCTGGTTCCGACGCGGGTTCCTCGGCAGCGGGGTCTGCGAGTGCGGAGGATGCCGCGACTTCGCTTAAGGGCGTGAAACTCACCTTTGTGGGAGACGATGCCTTCGCACCGTATCGCCAGGTCAAGGTGGCCAAGGACGGCTCCACCACGGTCGAGGGGCTCGACATCGACGTGGCCGATGAGCTTGCCCGTCGCCTGGGTTTCACCTATACCTTCGAGCCGCAGGACTTCGCCGCCACGCTCGCGAGCATCCAGGGCTCCGAAACCTCGTTCACGCTTGCCATGGCCGCTAACGAGGAGCGCGAGAAGACCTACGATTTCACGCGCGGGTACTATCAGCCGCTCGTGGGCGTGATCACGCTCGAGGACAAGCAGGTCGCCACGCTCGAGGAGCTCAACGGCGTGTCGGTCGCGGTGACCACGGGCACGGTGCAGAACAAGTTCGTGACGGCGGCCGCTCCGGGCGCCGAGGTGCACACCTATGACGGCGGCGATCAGTGCCTGCAGGAGGTCCTCGCCGGCCGCGTAGATGCCTACGTGTGCGACGGTGCGGAGGGCCAGGCCATGCAGCAGGCGAACCCCGGTACCGCGCTCACGTTGCTGCCGCGCGAGGACACCGCCGATTACGTGGGTGTTTACCGCATCATGGCCAAGAAGGGGGCGGGCTTTGTGGCCGCCTTCGATGCCGCCGTGGGCGAGATGCTCCAAGACGGCACGCTCGACAGCTTTATCGAGAAGTGGGTGGGTGCCGACTTCACCTGGGGCGACGCCGGCGTGGCGGCCGCGGGTAGAAGCACCGTGGCTTAGCCCAAGCGATATCGCTTGCCGTGCTTCTCGCGCCCTTCTCAGCAAAAGTACGATGTTTCCGATGGTTTTGCCCTTCCGGTCGTTCCTTCTTGGCAAAAGTACGATGATTCCGATGGTTTTGCCCAGTGTCACGCCCCTCTGAGGCAAAAGTCCGAGATTCCCGGGTGTTTTGAAAATCTGCCTGCAAAATCACACGTCATCTACCTGCGTCTTTATCAAAAGTCCAACAATCCCGATACTTTCGCTTAGCGAAAACCATAGGGATTGTTGGACTTTTGCAACAGAAGGGCGCGCCGACGGGTGAATCTATCGGGATTGTTGGACTTCTGCGCCCGGACTTCTGCGCCCGGACTTCTGCGCCCGGACTTCTGCGCCCGGACTTCTGCGCCCGGACTTTGCAAAGGCGTTTCAGCGCGGGGTGCATGCGGAGGAGACGGTGCCGACGGCGTATACTTACCAACATGGATTTATCGATCGTACAGGGTTATGCGCCCCTCTTCGCAACCGGTACCGCCGTGACGTTGCAGGTCACCGCGGCGTCGCTCGCCATCGCGCTCGCGCTGGGCGCTCTGCTCGCCATCCTCAAGGTCCTGCCTTCGCGCATGCTGAGAAGCCTGCTCTCCTTCTACACCTCGATCTTTCGCGGTGTCCCGCTCATCGTGCTGCTTTTCATCGCGTACTTCGCCACGCCTCAGCTCACGGGCTTCAAGATCTCTATGTTCGCCGCCGGCGTGCTCACGCTGGGACTCAACGGCAGCGCCACGGTATCGGAGGTGCTACGCGGCGGTATCGAGGGGGTGCCCACCGGCCAGTACGACGCCGCCCGCGCCCAGGGCCTGCCCTACGCGCTCATGATGCGCCGCGTGATCGTTCCCCAGGCGCTGCGCTCGGTTGCACCCGCGCTGGTGAACGAGGTCATCACGTTGCTCAAGGGCAGTTCGCTCGTGGCGGTCATAGGCCTTGCCGACCTCATGCGCGCCGCCCAGACGGTACAGGCGCTCACCTACCGTGCCTTCGAGCCCTTTCTCATCGCGGCTGCCATCTACTACGTGATCGTGATGGCACTCGCCGCCGTGGGGCGTGCCTTGGAACGCGGGCTCAAGGCGTAGTTTCCATCCTGTCCATTCATTTCGTATCCGCTATAGTTACCGTTATGCACCAAGCGTATGGGAGGCATCATGGAGCTGCGCGTACTGGAGTACTATCTGGCCTTGACCCGTGAAGGGAGCGTCTCGGCAGCCGCCGAGGCCCTGCATGTGAGCCAGCCCACGCTGTCGCGCCAGCTCATCGACCTGGAGCACGAGCTGGGGACCACGCTGTTCGAGCGCGGTCGTCATGGCATCACGCTTACCGAGGACGGCATGCTGCTGCGCCGCCGCGCGAGTGAGATCGTGGACCTCGCTCGCATCACCGAGTCCGAGATCATGCTTAACCGCGGCGTGGTTGCCGGCGAGATCCGCATAGGGTGCGCCGAGACCCAGGCCATGGACCTGCTCGCCGCCGTTATGCGCGACCTGCAGCGCGATCATCCCCAGGTCACGTACCGTATCACGAGCGATGTTGCCGAGAACGTGGTCGAGCAGATCGGGCACGGCCTGCTTGATTTTGGCTTGCTGCTGCGCGTGCGCGACCGCTGGGGGCTCGATCATGTACGGCTGCCTTCCACCGAGCGAGCCTGCGTGCTCGTGCGCGAGGACTCACCGCTCGCCGAGTTGGAACGCATCACGCTGAAAGACCTGGTAGGGGTACCTCTCATGCTGCCCGCTACCTACAAGGAGAGCGGCATCTTGGGCGAGGGGCGCAGTCGCGATGACGGGGGCGTATACGATGTGGTCGCGCTGTTCGACCTGCCCTACAACGCGTCGCGCATGGTGCTCGCCGGCATGGGCGCGGCGGTGATGCTCGACGGCATCGTCAACGGCCGCATGACGGAGGGGCTCACCACCCGCCCGCTCGACGTTGTGCTCGATATGCCGAGTTACCTGGTATGGAAGCCTTTCCAGCTGAGAACCCGCGCCTGCGAAGCTTTCCTCGAGCGGGCGAAGGAAGCCTTTGCCGTCTAGCCTTCGGGGAGGCGCGGCAGCTGGTCGCCGTTTTCTCGCCCGATTCATATCGCGGAGGCCCGGTCGTGCCGTCTGCCCATGCGCAGGTTTCGGGCCGCGGTCGCCATCTCGCCGACGTTTTTGCTTGAAACGCATAGGCTCTCGAGTGCACCTCTCGGCGGTGAGAACAAAACCGCAGATAGATGAGCCGACGTTTTTCGGCAAAACGCACTTTTCGTTCGTCAGGCGCGTTTCGTGCGCGAAAATCTGTGCATAGGCCCAAAAACGTCGGCGGACCCGCTCGATGCTTGCACGTCTCTCCACCTGCTATCATGGTGAGCGCACTAAGCACCACGCAATACCGCTTCGCACCAAAGGAGCCACACATGGATCGCATCAAGATCGAGCAGCTCTACGCGGACGCCGAGGCCCTGGGCGGTACCACCGTCACGGTCGCCGGCTGGGTCCGTTCCGTCCGCGACATGAAGAACTTCGGCTTCGTCACCTTGAACGACGGGAGCTGTTTTCGCGACCTGCAGGTCGTGATGAACCGCGACGCGCTGGCCAACTACGACGAGATCGCGCATCAAAACGTCTCGGCCGCGCTCATCTGCACGGGCACGCTCAAGCTCACGCCCGACGCGCCCCAGCCCTTTGAGCTTTCTGCCGAAAAGATCGAGGTCGAGGGCGTCTCGGCTCCCGATTACCCCCTGCAGAAGAAGCGCGCCACGGTGGAGTTCCTGCGCACCCAGCAGCACCTGCGCCCGCGCACCAACCTCTTCCGCGCCGTGTTCCGCGTGCGTTCCACCGCCGCCGCCTCCATCCACCGTTTCTTCCAGGACCGCGGTTTTTGCTACGTGAACACGCCCATCATCACCGCGAGCGACTGCGAGGGCGCCGGCGAGATGTTCCGCGTGACCACCATGGATCCGGCCGCCGCTCCGCGCGATGAGCACGGCAACGTGGACTACAGCCAGGACTTCTTTGGCAAGCCCGCCTCGCTCACCGTGTCCGGCCAGCTCAACGGCGAGAACTTCGCCATGGCGTTTGGCGACATCTACACCTTTGGCCCCACCTTCCGTGCCGAGAACTCCAACACCGCGCGTCATGCCGCCGAGTTTTGGATGGTCGAGCCCGAGATCGCCTTCGCCGACCTGGACGACGACATGAACCTCGCGGAGGACATGCTCAAGTACGTGATCCGCGACGTGATGGAGCGCTGCGCCGACGAACTCGCGATGCTCAACAAGTTTGTGGACAAGGGCCTCATCGCGCGCCTTGAGCACGTGGCCAGCTCCGATTTCGCCCGCGTGAGCTACACCGACGCCGTGCGGATCCTGGAGGACGCCGTCGCCGCGGGGCATAAGTTCGACTACCCCGTGAGTTGGGGCATCGACCTGCAGACCGAGCACGAGCGCTACCTTACCGAGGAGCACTTCAAGCTGCCCACCTTCGTGACCGATTATCCCGCCCAGATCAAGGCGTTCTACATGCGCCTGAACGATGACGGCAAGACCGTCGCCGCGGCGGACTGCCTGGTGCCGGGCATTGGCGAGATCATCGGCGGCTCCCAGCGCGAGGAGCGCCTGGACGTGCTCGAGCGCCGCATCGCCGAGCTGGGCATGGATGCCGAGCAGTACCGTCACTACCTTGACCTGCGCCGCTACGGCACCTGCCGTCATGCGGGCTTTGGCTTGGGCTTCGAACGTCTGGTGATGTACCTCACGGGCGTCTCCAACATCCGCGACGTGCTGCCGCATCCGCGCACCGTGGGCAGCTGCGAGTTCTAAGACGCTCCCCGTTTAAGGTTCATCCGTCGCTTGCATGGCGGTAAAACCGGTGTTCTTTGTCGGGGCCGCCCGCTTTTTACGGGCGGCCCCGTATTATGTTGCTCGGCAGAGCAAATAGGGAAGGAGCGTCTATGCGCGAGGTCATGTTGGGGAGCACCAAGGTTGAGTTGCCGGACGAGCCCGGCCCGGTCGGTCGCGAACGCTACGGCTGGATCGATTTTGAGAAGCTGCCCAACACACGCGACCTGGGTGGCCTGATAGGCGCCGACGGTCGTCACGTGAAGCGCGGGTTGCTGCTGCGCTCGGGCGCGCTGGGCTTTGGCTCTCCGGCCGACATCGCGCGCCTGCGCGACGAGTACAACCTGCAATGCGTGATCGACCTGCGCAACACCGACGAACTCATCGAGTTGCCCGATCCCATGGAGAGCTTCGCCAAGGCTCGCTTTGTGCACGCCGATATCCTGCGGGCGAGCGCTGAGGGCATCTCGCAGGAGGCCGAGGCCCGCGTGCGCCGCGCCCAGGAGCTCGCCCGTGAGCAGAACGATCCCGTGGTGTTTATGGAGATGCTCTACCCGCACCTGCTGCTCGATGAGCCGGGCATCCTGGGCTACCAGGGATTCTTCAACGCGCTGCTGGCCTGCGACGAGGGAGCGGCGCTCTGGCACTGCTATGTGGGTCGCGACCGCTGCGGTATGGCGAGCGCGCTCATAGAGGCCGCGCTGGGCGTGTCGCGCGAGCAGATGGAGGCCGACTACCTGGCCACCAACCTCTTCGCCCCGCGTGAGCTCACGGTGGACGGCCCGGCGTCCCTGCGCTCCTTCCGCGCCGCCATGGATGCGGTCGAGCGCGAGTTTGGCAGCATGCTGCACTACATCGAGTATGCGCTGGAGTTTGGCGAGCCCGAGATCGCCGAGCTGCGCGAGCGCTATCTGGAGCCCGCGGCTTAAAGCGCGGCCGTCGCGCCACCCGCGCCCCCGCGCGCACGGTATCCTCAGCAACATAACCGCACGTTAACCATACCAAGGAGCATCCATGATCGTAGAGAAACACGCCCTGTGGGGCGAGGAGACCACGCCCGAACACCCGGCGACCTTCACCGCGTACCTGGCGGATGAAGTGGGGGAGGGCAGCCGTCGCCGCCGTCCGGCCGTGGTGATCTGCGGAGGAGGCGGCTTCGAGACGATCGCCGCCCACGAGCAGGAGCCCGTGGCGCTGGAGTTTGCGAACCGCGGCTACCAGGCGTTTACGTTGGATTACGTCACCGCTTCCACCGGCGACATCGCCTTCCCGGCCCCCGAGGTGGACCTGGCCTGCATGCTGGCGACCGTTCGCGCGCATGCCGAGCAGTGGAACGTCGATGCCAAGCAC
>Cebus_capucinus_imitator_PRJNA485217_SSR056__coassemble_625_pt1 | contig 27926 bp, 22 predicted proteins | sample Cebus_capucinus_imitator_PRJNA485217_SSR056__metabat2_low_PE_012 | metagenome-assembled genome bin Cebus_capucinus_imitator_PRJNA485217_SSR056
GACCACGACCACGACCACGACCACGACCACGACCACGACCACGACCACGACCACGTGCCGCATGCCCACCATCACGGCCATGGTCACGCGCATGTCGAGGAGGGCCACGCGCATGAGGATCACGCGCACGACGGCCACGCGCACGGCCCCCACGGCCATGTGCACCGCGGCCTTGCCGACGTGCAGGCCATCGTGGACGCGGCGGATGTGACTCCCGGCGCACGCGAGCTCGCCCATCGCGCGTTTGAGATCCTCGCCCAGGCCGAGGCCGCCGCACACGACACCACTGTGGACCAGGTGCATTTCCACGAGGTGGGCGCGGTCGATTCCATCGTGGACTTCATCGCCGCTGCCGTGGCTCTCGACGACCTGGCGCCCCGCGCCATCTACGCCACGCCCCTGCCCGATGGTCACGGCACCGTGCGCTGCCAGCACGGCATCATTCCCGTTCCCGTGCCCGCCGTGGTGAACATCTGTATCCAGCAGGGCCTTCCCATGGCGCACGTGGATGTCGAGGGCGAGCTGGTGACCCCCACCGGCGCCGCCCTGCTCGCGGCGTGTGGCGCGCGCTTTACGGCACCCGCGTCCTACACGCTCAAGTGCGTGGGTCTGGGCGCGGGAAAGCGCAGCTACGCCGTGCTGTCCATGGTCCGCGCGATGGTTATTGAGGAGGGCTCGCCCGTCGAGGGCACGGCCCCTTCGGACGGCTTCATCTACAAGCTGGAATGCGACATAGACGACGCCACCTCCGAGTCGCTCGCCTATGCCGCTCAGCGCCTGGTGGACGCCGGCGCGCACGAGGTCCATTGGCTGCCCATCTACACCAAGAAGGGCCGTCCCGCCTACCAGTTACAGGTCATCGCGGCGCCCGAGGATGTGGAGCGCCTCCAAAACGTGATCTTCGCGCAGACCACCACCATCGGCATCCGTCGCCAGCGCATGGAGCGCACGGTGCTTTCGCGCGAGCAGCGCCTGGTCGCGACCCCGTACGGCGACGTGCGCGTGAAGACGGTGACGCTGGCGGACGGCACGCGCCGCTCAAAGCCGGAGTCGGACGACATCGCCGCCATCGCGACCCGCGAGGACAAGCCCTTCAATCAGATCTCACGCGAAGTCGCCGCGCTGATTTAGAAACCTTTTTCGATTCACAAGTAGCCCAAGGCAAACATGGGGCATAATGAGCAAAGTTGAGTGCGGCTAACACGTAGTCGCCTCATCCCCGCGGGCGCTCGTTCGCGGGGACCATCTAGCTCAAGGATAGGAGACCCCATGAGTGAGATCATCGATGTTTACGGCCGCGAGGTCCTCGACTCGCGCGGCAACCCCACCGTCGAGGTCGAGGTGACCCTGGACGACGGCTCCTTCGGCCGCGCCATGGTGCCCTCCGGCGCCTCGACCGGCGCCTTTGAGGCTTGCGAGCTGCGTGACGGCGACAAGGGCCGCTACCTGGGCAAGGGCGTTTCCAAGGCTGTGGACCACGTCAACCGCGAGTGCGCTGACGCCGTGGTGGGTATGGACGCCTTCGACCAGCGCGCCGTTGACGCGGCCCTCATCGCCGCCGACGGCACCCCCAACAAGACCAACCTGGGCGCCAACGCCATCCTGGGCGTGTCCCTGGCCGTGGCCCGCGCTGCTGCCGAGTCCGCCGGCGTGGAGCTCTACCAGTACCTGGGCGGCGTGAACGGCCACCTGCTGCCCACCCCCATGATGAACATCCTCAACGGCGGCGTGCACGCCGACAACAACGTGGACTTCCAGGAGTTCATGATCATGCCCGTGGGCGCCCCCACCTTCACCGAGGGCCTGCGCTGGTGCGCCGAGGTCTACCACACCCTCAAGGGCGTGCTGCACGAGGCCGGCCTGGGCGGCGGCGTGGGTGACGAGGGCGGTTTCGCCCCCAACCTCAAGACCAACGCCGAGCCCTTCGAGTACATCACCCGCGCGGTCGAGCAGGCCGGCTACAAGCCGGGCGTCGACTTCATGTACGCCATGGACCCTGCGTCCACCGAGTTCTACAACGCCGAGACCGGCAACTACGAGCTCAAGGGCGAGGGTCGTACCCTCACTTCCGCCGAGATGGTCGATTACTGGTGCGACCTGGTGGAGAAGTACCCCATCATCTCCATTGAGGACGGTATGGCCGAGGAGGACTGGGACGGCTGGGTCGAGCTCACCCGCCGCATTGGCAACAAGGTCCAGCTGGTTGGTGACGACCTGTTCGTCACCAACACCGCGCGCCTCAAGAAGGGCATCGAGCTGGGTGCCGCCAACGCCATCCTGGTGAAGGTGAACCAGATCGGCACGCTCACCGAGTCGCTCGAGGCCATCGAGACCGCCAAGGAGGCCGGTTACGCCTGCATCGTGTCCCACCGCTCCGGCGAGACCGAGGACAGTACCATCGCCGACCTGGTCGTGGGTGTGAACGCCGGCCAGATCAAGTCGGGTGCGCCGTGCCGCAGCGACCGCATCGCCAAGTACAACCAGCTCATCCGCATCGAGGACGAGCTGGCCGGTTCCGCCAAGTACGCCGGCAAGGCCGCGTTCTACAACATCAAGTAGCGAGCGTACGTGCGTGCGGTGGGCGGCGCCGGCACCATCGCCCACCGTCCCGCCGTCCGTAGCGTATCCCGCCGAGAACCTCGGCAGCAAAAAGGCCCCATCCCAGGGCCTTTTTGTTTTTGATGGCATTCCTCGTTAACGCTCCAAGAGCCAATCAAGAACGTAGATCTGCTGGATGCCGTCGAGGTTTTTGGGTCGCTCGTCATCAAGTGTGAGCAGGTATTTAGGATGATTGTCCTTGATGGCTCGCAGCGAGGAAAGCTCGCGCTCCTTTGTTGCCGGGTCTAGAACCGATTCGCAAACCTGGTAGTAGGCGAGGCGATCATGCCCCCGGGCGACAAAGTCGATTTCGCCTGCGGTTCCCCGACCTACATAGACTGTGTTTCCGCGCCGCAAAAGCTCAAGATAGACGGCATTCTCAAGCAGGCGACCGGAATCGCGGTCCGCTCCAGAAAGGGCGATTCTACGCATGCCCAGGTCCACGGCGTAGTACTTTCGCTGCATCTCAAGCAACCGCTTGCCCGTGAGGTCGTAGCGCTGCACCGGGTAGAAAATGTAGCTGTTGCATAGACCTTCGAGATACACTGAAACCGTTTTTGACGAGGTCTTCATTCCATTTGACGTGAGCGCATCGCTTATGCGTTTGGGGTTGGTAAGGTTGCCGGCGTTGTCGAACAGATACGACGACAGCACCCCCAACAGGCTTGTATTCGAGATTTTGAGCCGCTGGGCCACGTCCTTGAGCAGAACGGTAGCGAGAATCCCCGTTAGATAATCGTGGCGGGCGCTTTCATCTTGAATAGAGCTGATTGCGGGAAACCCTCCTTCATGGAGATATTCGGACCAAAGGCGCTGGGGAGACTCGTGGGCAAGCGGGCCATTGGAGCAAAACTCAGAAAATGAGAGGGGAAGTACCTGAATTTCGATATACCTTCCCGAAAGGAGCGTTGCAAGCGTGCCCCGCATGAGCAGGGCATTCGAGACGGTGACATATAAATCGATGTTCTTGTGAGCATAGAGGCTGTCAATCGCTTTTTGAAACTGCGGAACGTTTTGCACCTCGTCGATAAAAACGTAGTTCATACCGCATGCCGCGCAGCGGCTGAGTATCTCATCGTGAAGACGTCGATAGTCGAGCAGGTGTTCGTTTTCGAGCAGCTCAAGGTTGATGTTGATGATTCGCTCGGCGGGAACGCCGGAGGCGGTGAGCTCATCTCGGAAGAGCTTGAGAAGCGTCGATTTTCCGCAACGGCGAACACCGGTCACGACCTTGATGACATCCTTGTCCTGCCATAAGCGCAATGTATCAAGGTAGGTGGGGCGATTGATGAGCGCCATATCCACTCCTCACGTAAAAGTTTTACTTTGATTCCAATAATAACAAGTAATCTCAATGAGTTTGTAATCAATTCCAAACTACTGGCAAAAAGTTAGAAAGTTCGGAATGTATTCCAAACTTCTGAACATCGTCATTAGCTCAGAGCTAATGAAATGTCTCGCTCAAATCCGTACCATCGCATTCACCGTTGGGCGCCGCCGGCGCCCGTAGCTTGCAAAGGAGAATGCAATGGCAAAAGAAGGTAAGAAGCCCATCTTCAAACGCGTGTGGTTTTGGGTGCTCGTGGTCGTGATCTTGGTCGCGGCCGTGGGCGGATCCCAGTCGCCCAAAGTCGTAGATAAGTCCGCGTCGGGCTCCGAGGCGACCGAGTCCAAGGGGGACGACGACGCAGCCTCACAGGACTCCGAGAAGCAGTCTACCGAGAACCTCGCCCCCGGCACGACCGTCGATTTGGGCAAGGGCGTGACCGTGACGGTCGATTCGGTGCAGACCGGTCTTGCAAATTACGACGGCTCTACCGTGGTGTGTGCGCACGTGACGTATGTGAACGGGAGCGATGAGAGTACCGATTACAACGTTTACGATTGGAAGGGCGAGGATGCGAACGGCGCCCAGGAGAACTCGACGTATTACTCCGAGGCCACCGATGAACTGAGCGCCGGTACCCTTGCGGCCGGCGGCACCAAGTCCGGGAACGTGTATTTCAAAGAGGGCACCGTCAAGATCGATTTCTTCGGCAACGTTTTCAGTGATAAGGTGCAGGCCAGCTGGGTTGTTCAGTAGGGGAGGCGTATGGCTGAGAGGTTGACAGACGAGTTGCTCGAGGAGCTGCTCGAGGCGCCTCGTCTGGATACGTATCTGGATGGCCACGCCTTCGCCGATCCCACGCTTGCCGAGTACCTGGAGCAGATGCTCGTCGAGAAGGGGCTCAAACGCGCGCAGGTGGTGCGCATGGCCAACCTCAACGAGACGTTTGGTTATCAGATTTTCACGGGTCAGAGAAACCCCTCGCGCGACAAGATCCTGCAGATCGCGTTTGCGATGGCGCTCTCGCTGCTCGAGACAAACCGTGCGCTCAGGGCCGCTGGAGTGAGCTCGCTCAACCCTAAGAGCCGTCGAGACGCGATTATCGTATTTTGCCTCGACCGCGGTTGCTCGTTGCAAAAAGTGAACGAGGAACTCTATCGCTTCGGTGAACGTACGGTGTGCTGACCCACATCTAAAAGGGCCGCTCTCATACGCGTATCTTGCGCCCGGCACCCAAGGGGATGTCCGGGCGCCCTGCTATGATGGGTGCATGGTTGTGCATGATGACATAGACGTGCGCGATGCCGATGGCCTTACGGAGGCGCTGGCAAGCGTGCTGGCGGACATGTCCGCGGCACCTGAGGGGCCGTGCGACAGTTATCGCGTGGACGAAGTCCTTAAAGTTCGCGATACCGAGGTTACCGAGGTCGTGTATTTTGAGGGCGCGCAGGGTTCTGAGCTCGGGCCCTATGTGCGCAAGCGCATCTTGGCGACATCCGGTTTGGGCAACGCCTACGAGCTCATCTGGCGACGCCAACGCGCGGGGGAGCGCTACCTGCACCTGCCTCGCATCCTGAGCGTGACGCAGGCGGGCGAGCAGATCGATGTGGTGATGGAGTTCATCCCCGGCGAGACATTGCACGACCTTGTGATGCGTGAGGGCGCGTCCCCAGCGCTTGCGACGAGGATTATGCCTGCGGTGTGCGAGGCGGTCCGGGAGCTGCACGAGCGCTTTGGGGTACCCATCATCCATCGCGATCTCAAGCCGTCAAATATCATGGCGCTCGACCTAGGTCCTGATCACTCGCCTCAAATAACGCTTGTGGACTTTGGAATCGCCCGCGCATGGCGCGAGGGCGCGCAAAACGACACCGCGCATTTTGGCACGCGCGCGTACGCCCCTCCCGAGCAGTTCGGCTTTGGCCAGACGGATGTGCGCAGCGATGTGTACGCGTTGGGCAAGGTGGCGTTTTGGTGCGCGACGGGTGTGGAGCCTCCCGTGAGCCTTTCTGCTACGAGCTGCCGCTCGTATGGCTTGCAAGACGATCTTGCCTCCGTGATTTTGACTGCCTCGGCATTTGATCCGGCTGCTCGCTATCAAACGGCGGGCCAACTCGGCACCGCGTTTGCGGAACTCGCCGCTTGGGGTGAGACGGATGACCGATCCCCGGTCCGGCTTGAGAGACAAGGCTCCGATACGCGGCGGGGTCATAAGAAGGGCGTCGAGGTCCGGGGGAGGGTCCGGCTCCAAGTAAAAACGGGGATGAATAGGGCTTCTTCGGCCGTGGGCAAGCTGCTCTCGGCGACGCCTCGGTGGCTGGGCATCCTTTGGAATGCGATACTCGCCCTCACGCTCGCGGCGCTTCTATCGGCAACCGTCCTGGCGTTGCTAGATCCTACGGCCGAGCATCTGAGGCATCCCCGGTGGTTTTGCGTGGCGGAGTACCTCATCATGGTGGACGTGCCCTTCGCGCTGATCGCCTGGGGTATGGCCGACCGCAGGCGCACGCTGGCGCGTGTTCCCGCGCTTGGGAACCTGTCGCATCGCTTTTCGATCCTGCTCGCCTTGGTCGTTTTTCTGGTCGCCGTCCTCGTGCTTGTTTTGCTTGGCAACGCGTTTGGTTACGTGGCGTAACTTGGTTTTGACCGGTGCGAAGTCGGGTGTTTTGACAAGGCGGCCAGTGCCGGTGCCATCGCGGCTGCGCCGCTCGCCGCGCATCCCCTGGTATTTGTTTGTGCCGCTCGCATGGTTTGCCCGCATGCTTTACGATTTGGCGGTACACCAACTACAAGTAAGGGGATGCCGTGCTGCAGTTTGGCAAGTTCGAGCGGCCCGCCACGGTTGAGGAGGCGCTTGCCCTCCTGCAGAAAAACAAGGCGAACCGCATTTTGGGCGGAGGCGTGTGGCTGCGCCTGCAAGACCGGCGCATACCATGCGTGATCGATCTTTCGGCCTGCGGTCTTGACCGTATCGAGCTTGACGATGATCGCGGCGCCTGGCGCATCGGTGCGATGGTGACGCTGCACCAGCTTGAGTGCCATGAGGACTTTAACGCTTCTACCTGTGGTGTCTTTGAGGCGGCCGTGTGCGACATCGTTGGCGTGCAGATGCGCAACCTCGCCACGGTGGGCGGCAGCCTCTATGGCCGTTTTGGCTTCTCAGACATCCTCACAGCCCTGTTGCCGCTTGGTTGCGAGGTCGAGCTCGCCGGCGCGGGAACCGTCCCCCTGGCAGAGTTCGCGACCGCAAAAGCCTATGAGCGCGATATTCTTACCCATCTGGTGGTGCCCGCGCACGCCGATCTTACCGCCGCGTTTATCTGCGTGCGCCGCCAATCGACCGACTTCTCGGTGCTCAACGTGGCGGCCGCGCGCGTTGGGGGCGCTTGGAGCGTCGCCGTGGGCGCTCGTCCCGCCCGCGCCGTGCTGGTGGGGTCCGATGCGCTGGGTCTGCCGGCGACGTTTGGCGCTGGTGCCACTCCGGCCCGCGTTGCCGAGGACGGCTCGGTTGTTCCCGCCATACTGAGCGATGAGGATGCCGCCGCGCTTGAGGGTGCGCTGGACGCGTTTGCTGCCCTCACGTTCGGTGACAACATGCGTGCTTCGAAGCGCTACCGCCGCCATCTGGCGCGTGAGCTGGGCCGTCGCGCGATCTTGGAAGCTTCGGGCCTCGCGGCGCCGATAGCTCCTGCGGAGCCTGCTTTCCGTGCCGCGGCGGGCGAGGATCACGCGTCGGCGGCAGCAGAGGCCCGCGATGGCCTTGGCGGTAGCACCCTGGGGTTCTCGGCAAACGCCGCGCTCGATGCTGCAAAGGAGGCCGACGCATGTTAGTTACGCTCACCATCAACGGCGAGAAGGTCTCTGCCGACGTGGCGCCCTCTATGCGCCTACTCGACTTTTTGCGCGGTCGTGGCCTTAAGGCGGCCAAGTGCGGCTGCGACACCACCAATTGCGGCGCTTGCACCGTGTGGCTCGATGGCGAGCCGGTGCTGTCGTGCGCCGTGCCCATGGGCCGCGCCGACGGACACGCGGTGACCACGCTTGAGTCCCTGCGCGCCGAGTCCGAGCTCTTTGCCCGCTGCATGGCGGCCGAGGGTGCCGAGCAGTGCGGCTTCTGCTCGCCCGGCCTCATCATGAACGTGCTGTCGCTGGCCTCCAAGCACCCGTGCGCCACCGATGAGCAGATCCGCCGCTATCTCTCGGGCAACCTGTGCCGCTGCTCGGGCTATGCGAGCCAGATGCGCGCCGTGCGTCGCTACCTGGCGCTTGCCCGCGGCGAGGGTGACGCCGCGGCTGCCGACGCCGCCGCGAGCCGCGTGTCCTCGGCACCTGCACCGTGCGACCGCGAGGAGGCCCATCATGCTGAGTAACGAGAAGCAACGTCTCGAGCCCATGGTTTCGGCGTATATCGAGCCGCACGAGGCCGCCGGCGACCTGAGGACGGTGAGCCACGCATACGCCAAGAAGGACTCGACCGCCCTGCTCGAGGGCCGTCCCATCTACACCGACGATCTCGCGCCCGCCGATTGCCTGGTGGTGCGCATGCTGCGCAGCCCGCACGCCCATGCGCGCATTCGCTCCATCGATGCGAGCCGCGCGCGCAGGGCGCCGGGCATCGTCGCCGTGTTCACCTACGAGGACGTTCCCGCCGCGCGCTACACGCTCGCCGGCCAGAGCTTTCGCGAACTGAGCCCGTACGACACGCTGATCCTCGACCGCCATGTGCGCTACGTGGGCGATGAGGTTGCCATGGTGGTGGGTACCTCGCGCGAGGCCTGCGATGCCGCCATGCGCCGCATCAAAGTCGATTACGAGGTGCTGCCTGCGATTTTGGATGTGACCGAGGCTCTCGACAATCCCACGGTGATCCACGACGAGGACGACATCGTGGCGCACATTCCCATCGGCGAGAACTTCTCCCGCAACCTGGTGTCGCACGAGGTCTCCGAGGTGGGCGACCTGGATGCGGCGTTTGCGCAGGCGGATGTGGTGATCGATCAGGTCTACACCAGTCAGGCCGCCCAGCAGGCCATGATGGAGCCCTTCGCGAGCTACGCCTACCCCGATGCGCAGGGCCGGCTTACCGTGGTCGCCTCCACGCAGGTGCCGTTCCATGTGCGCCGTCAGGTCGCCAACGCGCTTCAGATTCCAAAGAGCCAGATCCGCGTGGTGAAGCCCCGTATCGGAGGAGGCTTCGGCGCGAAGCAGTCGGGCATCAACGAGGTGTTCGCCGCCTTTGCCGCCTACAAGACCGGGCGCCCCTGCAAGTGCATCTACACGCGCGAGGAGACCTTCGCGTGCGGCAACACCCGTCATCAGATGCAGATGCACGTGCGGCTAGGAGCGAAAAACGATGGCACCATCGTTGCCATCGACCTCTACACGCTCTCCAACGCGGGAGCGTACGGCTATCACGCACCCACCACGGTGGGTCTGTCGGGCCACAAAACGCTGCCTATCTACAACCGCGCGCTGGCGAGTCGCTTTGCCTACGACGTGGTCTACACCAACACCGAGCCTGCGGGCGCTTTTCGCGGGTACGGCGCCACGCAGGGCTGCTTCGCGGTGGAGAGCGCGGTGAACGAGCTTGCCGATGAGCTGCATATGGACCCTTGCGAGATCCGCTTCAAGAACATGGTGCGCGAGGGCGAGGTGCTCGCTCAGTATTACGGCGAGACGCTGAACGCCTGCCGCCTTGACGAGTGTCTTGAGCGCGCCCAGCAGATGATCGGATGGGACAAGAAGGAGTTGGCGCGCGACCTGGGCGACCGGGTGCGCGGCCTGGGTGTCGCCCTCACCATGCAGGGTTCGGGTATCTCCAACGTGGACATCGCCAACGTGGATCTGCGCCTGGAGGAGGACGGCTTCTTCGTGCTGTCCACGGGCTGCACCGATATGGGACAGGGTTGCGACACCATCCTGGCGCAGTTCGCCGCAGAGGCGCTGGGCTGCGACCCCGACCGCATCGTGGTGCGCGGTGTGGATACCGACACCTCGCCGTTCGACACCGGGGCTTACGCGTCGAGCGGCACGTATGTGACCGGACGCGCCGCGGTGGAGGCCGGGCGCAAGATGGCCGCGGCCATTCGCGAGCAGGCTTCCGTCTGGTGGGGTGTCCCCGTGGAACGAGTGGCATACGACGGGGAGCATGTTTGGATTCCGACAAATGATGCTGCTTGTGGTGGTGTCGATGCCAAGCCGGTGTTCTCGGCAGATGGCGCCGCTTTGGACGCGGCCGGGGCGCCCCTGGCCCTGACGCTCGCTGAGGTCGCGAATCGCAGTATCGGAGCCGGTCTGCAGCAGGGCGCGATCACCGTCACCGCCAGCAACACCCAGCCTGTCTCGCCGCCGCCGTTCATGGCGGGTATCGCCGAGGTCGACGTGGACAAGGCGACCGGCAAGGTCACCGTGGTTGATTACGTCGCCTGCGTGGATTGCGGAACCGTGGCCAACGCAGCCCTCGCGCGCGTGCAGGCCGAGGGCGGTTTGGCGCAGGGAATTGGCATGGCACTCACCGAGGATGTGCAGTTTGGGCCCACGGGACGCATGCGTACCAGCAGCTTTATGCAGTACAAGGTCCCCGCACGTCCCGATCTGCCCGATATTCGCGTGGATTTCGCCCCCAGTTATGAGCCTACGGGACCCTATGGAGCCAAGTCTATCGGTGAGGTCGTGATCAACACGCCGTGCCCGGCTATCGCGAGCGCGGTGGCGCATGCCACCGGCAACTACGTGCGCACGCTGCCCATCACTCCCGAGAAAGCCCTGTTTGGGGAGTAAAATACGCGTCGCATAGTTGAATTGGTTCCAATGAGGGGTGTGGCCTTGCGGCCACATCTCTTTTCGTACCGGTTTCGCGGGCGCCGCCATGGCAAAAGGTCGCCCGCATCGGGAAAAACCGGGAGAAGAATAAAACTAATCGACTTTGGTGTGGGTTTTTGAGAGTCTGGAAAGTAGACCGCGTTTTGCAAAACGCCCTACCTGCGCTTTTATCCGCGCGAAATGCTTGATAGCGTAGGTAGTCGGCAAAAACCCACACCAAAGTCGATTAGTTTATACTTGCCTGCCGCATGCGTCGCAAAGCAAAGCGCTGTAGTGTCCCAAATGCCAGCATGGGCTATGATGAACATCGTTCATTTTGATTGATGGGAGTCATGATGGGTAGCAAGCCGGCGATTACGCGTGATCAGATTCTGGACGTGGCCTACGCGCGCGCCCAGAGAGACGGCATGGCGTCGTTGGGGATCCGAACCGTCGCCAGGGAATGCGGAGTTGCCACGGGCACCATCTACAATTACTTTCCCGACAAGGCTTCCCTGGTTACTGAGGTCGTTGGCAGGTTTTGGCGCCAGGCCATGGAGAATGCGCAGAACTCGCCGGCGGTGGCAGCGGTCCCCGCAGCGCCGCAGGGCGTTGCCGGAGAGTATCGGGCTCTGCTGGTTCACTGCGCAACGCTCTCGGCGCATCTATGCTCATCGCTGTCTGCGTTCCGTGCGGGTTGGTTGCGCGAGATCGCAACTCTGGATGCCCGTTCGCGCGAGCAGACCCATCGGGCGGAGCGCGCATGCTTTGTCCAGATTATGCAGGGAATCCAGGCCGTAATCGAGGTGGATGAATCCATCGTTTCGGAAGCCCGTGATCGCTTCGATGCGGCATCTCTCGCAGAGCTCATCTGGGATTCGATGTTCTCGTCCATCAAAGCCGGTGATCCCAGCTGCAAGACGCTGTTTGCCCTGCTTGAGCGCGCGCTGTATTAGAATGGCGCGCAAAACCTCCCAGAGAGCTCGATGCCGGCGAGGTTGCTAGATACGAAAAAAGGCCCCCATCCGGGAGCCTTCATGATTCAATGGTGCGGGCGAAAGGACTTGAACCTTCACGGGGTTGCCCCCATATGGACCTGAACCATACGCGTCTGCCAATTCCGCCACGCCCGCGCACTTGTTAAATATAACGCAGGCCTCACGAGGGTTCAAGAACTTTTTTGCCTAAAGTAAAAAACGGCTCGCAAGGCGTTCACTATGTCGAAAGTTACGCATCGCCGCCCCCGCGCCCGACGCTATGCCGAGAGATCCCGTCGCAGCGCTGTGCCCATGATGGTCTGGCCGGCACAGAACATGGTGTCGCTCCATTCGACCGGCCTTCCGTCCTCAAGGCAAATGATCTGCTCCAGATTGAGGATCGGCGCGTTCTCGTTCACCTGCAGCTCGCGCGCCACCTCCTTACCGGCCGTGCGCGCCGAGTACGCCATCTGCGCATACGCTATCTTGCATCCTGTGCACTGCTCCACGGCGTCGAACATGCTCATGGTCTCGAGCGGCATCTTCTCTAGGCCGGGACACACGTTGAGCGGCATCCACCCATCGAGCACCATGATCGGATTGCCGTGTCCGTCGGCGCGCAGCCGCCGGACCTTGAGCACCGGGTCGCCCACGTCGATTCGCAGCTTGGCTGCCACATCGGCGTTCGCCTCAATGCGCTCCTTGTGCATCACCTTCGTGGTGAACTCGATCCCGCGCCCCTCGAGCGATGCGGCGAACGAGAGTTGCTCGTCCCCGCCTGGATGCGCGATGTTGGGCTGGCTCACATAGGTCCCACGGCCGTGCTCCTGCTGCAGCAGTCCCTCATCCACCAAGGTCTTGAGCGCTTTGCGCACGGTTCCACGGCTCACGTCGAACTCGTTCATCAGCTCGTGTTCGGAGGGAATCCTCTGGCTAGGAATCCATTCACGCTCATAGATCTGCGACCGAATGTAACTCGACAGCTGTCCGTGCAGCGTCTCGCTTGCGACCTTGTTCACGCGACCTCCCACACGATCAAAGCCGTGGCGCCTCCCGCGCCACAAGCCAAGCGTACCCTGCCCGCGCGACGTCCATGCGTATACCTGCGTCAGCGGCAGCATTTTGCCGAGGAATGGTTAGATGCTAGGGATTGCGGGATGCGTGCCCGCCGTCGCAGCGGGCGTGGTAGGCTAGACGGGCAAGCGCACATACACCCCAACCGAACAAGGCGCACATGAACACGAGCTTCAACAACCAGGGCGCATCACACGCTCAAACCACGTCCCCGCAGGCGACTGCCCGTCGCGCTGCAGAACGCCCGGCATGGGCCATCCCCCAGGAGCCCCAAAAAGAGGGGCCGCTGTTCACAGGGCCAAAAAAACGCCCGCAGAGCGCTGCGGGATCGAAGCGGGCCTCGCGTGCATCGGGTCGGGAGGGCATCTTCTCGCGTCGTCGCGGTAAGGCGGCGTCGGCGCGCCCATCGACGATAGGCGCGGCGGCGCACGCCCCTGCTGGTACGCGAGCCTCCGCGATGGGTGCCAAAGTGGCCGCCCCGCGTCGGACCAAGCGCCCCGTGGGCACCACCAACCTGCTCAAGTACGCTGCCGACAACAGGCTGGTCCGCCTGATATACGGCCTTACCAGCGGCCCGCGCTTGCTCATCTTCGTCCTCGTGGCGACGCTCGCCGCACTCGCGGCGCTCTACCTTCCTGCGCGCGACTATTACGTGGCGTGGCGAACCAACGACATCCTCACCCAGCAGCTCGCGATTCGCGAAAAATACAACGAGTCGCTGCAAAAGGATGTGGACGCCATGTTTACCCAGGAGGGGATCGAGGACGCGGCGCGTTCCAAGTTGGGCTTGGTCCAGGAGGGCGAGAAGACCATCACCGTCACGGGTGGCGATATCGCGTCAGACAAGGGGAGCGCGAGCGACGAACCGTCCACCTCGGCCGAGGTTGAGCGCGCCGAGCAGGCTGTGATGGATGATTCCCCCTGGTACCTTGAGTGGTTAGACGGTGTCTTTGGCTTCGACGGCACGGGTGGTATGGCCGTGGTTTCAACGGGGGAAAAGTGATGGGCAGCGTGAGCGACACTGTGATCTTGCCTGCCGAGAATGCACGGACCGAGCCCGGGCCACGCCGAGTGGCGGCCATCGACCTGGGGACGGTGTCCTCGCGACTCGCCCTGGCGACTGTTGAAGGCGGGCGGGTCGTTGGGCTGGAGAAGCGCACGGTCATCACGGATTTGGGCGAAGGCGTGGATGCTACGGGGCGCTTTGCCCCGGCGGCGATTGAGCGCGTGCTCGCCGCCTGCGGCGAGTTTTGCGAGCTTATCGACCGGTTTGGCGCTCATGCCGTATGCGCCACGGCTACCAGCGCCGCCCGTGACGCGCAAAACGGCGAGGACCTGCTCGCGGGCCTGCGCGATATGGGGCTTTGCCCACAGGTGATTCCCGGTGAGGTCGAGGCGCGGCTCACATTCTACGGCGTGGCGCACGATTTTCGTGGCGAGCGACTTTTGGTCGCCGACTCGGGCGGCGGCTCGACCGAGCTTGCCCATGGCGCCTATATACCGGGTCGTCCGCTTGTCTTGGGTGGGGCGGTGTCGCTTGACGTCGGTTGCCGCCGCGTGACGGAGCGATTCTTCAGCGCTCTGCCCCCCAAGGTCGGGGAGCTGGAGTCCGCCGCGTCTTTTGCGCACGAGATCTTTTCGCCGCATCTCTCCCATGCCGTCTCCCGACCCGAGCGGTTGGTTGCCGTGGGCGGAACCGTGACCACGCTGGTCGCCATGGTGCACGAGCTCGCCGTGTACGATTCTCGTTTTGTGCATCTGCGCGAGCTGACTTTCACGCAGGTGGACGCGGCGATCTCGCGTCTGGCGCGATTAGATGCCGACCAGATCGCCACGCTGCCGGGCATCCAGCCCAAGCGCGCCCCGGTGATCCTCGCGGGGGCGGTGATCATCCGCGAGCTCATGCGCGCAGGGGGCTACGAGGCCCTCACGGTAAGCGAGAACAGCCTGCTCGCAGGTATGATTGCCACCATGGATGAGGTTTTGAGCGGGCGGCAGCCCGCGATAGGTTGGACGCCGCGTCTATCGTGCTAGAATCTCTACCCACGGGGGCGTGGCGGAATTGGCATACGCAGGAGACTTAAAATCTCTCGCCGCAAGGATTGTGGGTTCGAGTCCCACCGCCCCTACCATAGAAGACAGGCGCCTCGGGGACGGGGCGCTTTTTTATCGGTACCGCCCGCGCGGACGTGAACCCGCGACGCTGCGGTTTCACGACGGTTTTGGTCTGTTTTGCTACTCCGGAATAATCTCACGACGAAAATGGCGCATTATGCTACCGGTTTTCGCCCCTCTGCGGACATCGCGGCCTTTTTTCCCAGTTGACGAAAAGTATCCGGCTTCCGTTCACGTTGTTGCGCGCAAAATTCGGTAGCAGAGCGGACCAAAATCGTCGCGAGATATCGCAGAGGTGGCATAGCGACCGAAAATCGCTGTAAACGACCCGCGCATGCACTTCACCTAGCAAAAGTGTCGCTCGCCGGACTTTTCGTTCCACCCACTTGTATTTGGAATAATATGCAAGTAAGACCGCGCCGGGGCATGGGTCCCGCGCGCTGTGGACTGAGGAAGGGTACAGATATGCAAGACGTGCATCAGCTTCTCGACACGTGGCTTGAGAGCGCTACCGATCCCGAGATCGCGGCCCAGCTTAAGGCTATGAAAGACGCAGGTGACGAGGACGCCATCACCGACGCGTTCTTCCAGGATCTTGAGTTTGGCACCGCCGGCCTACGCGGCACCATCGGCGCTGGCACCAACCGCATGAACATCTACACCGTGGGCCGCGCGACCCAGGGTTTTGCCGACTATCTGGTCAAGAATTTTGAGAACCCCACGGTTGCCATCGCCCGCGATAGCCGCAACAAGGGCGAGCTCTTTGTCAAGACCACCGCTGCCATCCTCGCCGCCAACGGTGTGACCACCTATGTGTACCCCATGATCTCCCCGGTCCCCACGCTGTCCTGGGCTACCCGCTACCTCAAATGCTCCGGCGGCATCTGCATGACCGCGAGCCACAACCCCGCGCCCTACAACGGCTACAAGGCCTACGGCCCCGACGGTTGCCAGATTACCAGCGAGGCGGCCGCCGCCATCTCCGCTGCCATGAACGCGACCGATCCCTTCCATGACGTGAAGACCATGGACTTTGATGCCGCCGTAGAGCAGGGCCTGGTCAAGTGGATCGACGACGAGGTGCTCGACGCCTACTACGACGCCGTGGTGGACAAGTCGGTGTGCTGCCTCACCGACGAGGAGCGCGCCGCGGCCCCGCTCAAGCTGGTCTACACGCCGCTCAACGGCACCGGCCTGATCCCGGTCACCTCGGTGCTCAACAAGGTCGGCATCACCGACATCACCATCGTGCCCGAGCAAAAGGACCCCGACGGCGACTTCCCCACCTGCCCCTATCCCAATCCCGAGATTCGCGAGGCCATGCGGAAGGGCATCGATCTGTGCGAGGAGGTCAAGCCCGACCTGTTGCTGGCGACCGACCCCGACGCCGACCGCGTGGGCGTGGCCTGCGCCGACGGCGACGGCTACACTCTGCTTTCGGGTAACGAGATGGGCGTGCTGCTGCTCGACTACATCTGCAAGATGCGCGCTGCCAAGGGCGAGGACCTCGCCAACAAGGTCGCGGTGACCACCATCGTGTCCTCCGCCATGGTCGACGCTCTCGCCCAGGACTACGGCTTTGAGCTGCGCCGCTGCCTCACCGGCTTTAAGTACATCGGCGACATCATCACCGGCTTGTCCGATGCCGGCGAGGTCGATCGCTTCATCTTTGGCTTCGAGGAGAGCTACGGCTACCTCTCGGGCGACCACGTGCGCGACAAGGACGCCGTCAACGCCTCCATGCTCATTTGCCAGATGGCTCAGTACTACAAGGTCAAGGAGGGCAAGAACCTGGTCGAGGCCATGCGCGCCCTCTACGAGAAGTACGGCTACTACCACAACAAGACCGTCTCGCTGTCCTACCCGGGCGCCGAGGGTGCCTCCAAGATGGCGGGCATCATGGCCGGCCTGCGCGCCGAGGCCCCCGCGCAGATCGCCGGCTTTGCCGTGGAAGCCGTTGTCGACTACCAGACCGGTGTCAACGGCCTGCCCACCGCCAACGTGATCGAGTTCGACCTCGAGGGCGGCAACAAGGCCATCGTGCGCCCCTCCGGCACCGAGCCCAAGATCAAGGTCTACGTCTTCGCCACCGGCACCGACGCCGCCGATGCCGACGCTAAGATCGCCAAGATCGAGGAGGCCGGCCGCGAGCTGCTCTCGTAAGGCGTCATCCCTGCGATACGCCAAGGGTCCCCGGGAAGGTGCGATGCCTTTCCGGGGACCTATTTTCATGCCGAGAACCCGCGGTCGAAGCTCTAGATCGTCGCGGAGAGAGCGCGGGCGCGCTTGATGCAGGCAGGTACGCGCGCCTTCAGCAGCTCGAGGTCCGCGCTGGTCACATCGCTCGCGAGCGAGAGCCGCAGCGTGCCGCGGTTCCAGCGCGGGTCGGTGAGGCCCATTGCCACCGCTACGTGCGAGGGATCGGTCGACCCGGTAGCGCACGCGCTTCCTGTCGCCGCAGCCACGCCCGCGCGGTCGAGCAGCACGACCAGCAGCTCGCCGTCCACATCGCGGCAGACAAACGAGGCGATGGAAGGCAGTCGCCGGGACACATCACCGTCGGCCTCTCCTGTCGCGCGAACATCTTCGACGGCGCCGAGGACATGGGCGCACAGCTCGTCGCGCAGCGAGGCGACACGGCGGGCTGTGGCGTCTAGGCTGCTAAGCGCCTCTTCCAGCGCCGCGACCATTCCTGCTATGCCGGCGATGTTCTCGGTGCCCGCGCGTTCTCCGCGTTCCTGCGCCCCGCCGGCGATGAGCGGCGGGATGGAGAAGCCCTCGCGAAGGTAGAGTGCGCCCACCCCGCGCGGGCCGTGGAACTTGTGGGCAGATACCGACAGCGCGTCCACGCCTATATCGCGCATATCAACGGGGATGTGCCCAACGGCCTGCACGGCGTCCGTGTGAAATGGCACGCCGTGTGCGTGGGCGATCCTCGCGAGTTCGCGCACGGGCTCTATGGTTCCCACCTCGTTGTTGGCCAGCATGATGGAGACCAGCGCACACCGTGGGTTCTCGGCATCTTCGCTCGCGAGCACCGCTTCAAGGTCAGCTGGCGCCACGCGCCCCATCGCGTCCACGGGCAAAACGGTGACCTCTACGCCCTCGCGCGCCAGCGCGTCGCAGCAGTGAAGCACGGCGTGATGCTCGACGGCGCTGGTGATAACGCGGGGCACCGTGCCGGGATGGAGGTCGCGAAAGCGCGCCACGGCACCGCGCAGCGCCCAGTTGTCCGACTCGGACCCGCCGCTGGTGAAGTAGATCTCCGCACCATCGCGCGCGCCTAACGCCGCCGCCATGCGTCCGCGCAGGCCCAAAAGCGCCTCCGCCGCCTCGCGCGATATGCGATGGATGCCGCTGGGATTGCCAAAATCGCTGGTAAAATAGGGCATCATGGCGTTTAGGGCGGTGGGGCTAAGCGGCGTGGTCGCCGCGTTGTCGGCGTAGATATAGGTATCGTCCACAAGGGCTCCTCAAAAGTTCGCGTGGCGATGCGCCGCCTCGCGGTTTTGCAACAGATCGCGCGCGCTTCCCGCTTTACCGAGCGCACCTAGTCGATGCGTTATCGCAGCGCGAAAAACCACACGGCGGCAAGAATCACGGCAAGCAAAATCAAAATCGCCAAGAGCACTTGAGCGCCGTGCCGCTTGCGGCTTCTTTGCGAGGTGAAGATCGCCTTGCCGCTGGTTGGCTTCTGCAGGTACCGGGCCCCGTGCAGCTGCTGCGGCCCGCGTTGTGTCGATGCGGGGTGAAGCCCGGGTTGCCTCGGCGCGGCGCTCTTGCGTCCAGCGTCCATGGCGGGACCGCCCTGCGGGTGTCCTGCCCGCTCTCCGGCCACCCCTTGCCGCGCCGCCTGCTGCTGCTCCCAAGCGCGCTGCTTGCGTGCCTCATCCTCGGTGAGCGGCAGGTGCTGAGGATCGGAGGTCGCGGTGCCCATGTGCTTGCGCCCGGGGCGCGTCCCCACACTGCCCTGTTGCTCAAGCGTGGCATAGCGTTGCGGCATGGCATAGACGGGGTCGACGTCGTTGATGGGCGCCTGGGTGACATGGGGAGTGCGATGATCTCTAAAGGTCGGGGCTGCGGGGCGGGCCGCTGAGCTGTCCGAGCGCCGAGCATCGCTCAGCGCAGGGGCGCCGTCATAAGCCGGCTGCCCGTCGGCCTTGCTGCTCGCCCTCGGCACCTGGTGCTGGGGGATTCGCGAGTCTCGCCTGTAATCCTGATCGCTCATGATCGCCCTTAGGTAGAAGTCGCAGGTACGTTCATTCTACGCCCGTGCAGCAACAGGTGCGCCGCATTGCAACAAAGCAGCAAGCTTTTTGTTGCAATGCGTGGAAAGCGTCTGCGTCGTCATCAAATCTAAGTCCATCACGCTTAGATTTGATGATACTGTGACGCTCAGAAAATCTGAAATCATATGTATATCGCTGCGCGGCCGGGGGCATAACCCATAGCGTTCCAAAGAAGTCCCAACCCTGCAGATAGGGCTCGGCACATCCACGAAGGAGTGGTACATATGGCAAGCATGGTTCCGTATCGTTCTGTTTTCGGTCTTCGTCCCGCCGTCCCCGCGTCGCTGTTCGACGCCTTCGATGACATGATGGACTTCGGCACGTCGCTCACATCCAAGGCGTTCCCCATCGACGTCGAGGACAAGGGTGACAGCTACGAGGTCAAGGCCTACCTCACCGGTGTCTCCAAGGAGGACATCGACGTCGAGCTTAACGAGGGCCGTCTCTCCATCTCGGTGAATGTCGAGGAGAAGGAGGAGGACAAGGGCAAGAACTTCCTGCAAAAGGAGTTCACGGCCTACAGCGCGACCCGCGGCGTCTACCTCAAGGATGCGGCTTGCGAGGGCCTCACCGCCCGTTACGCCGACGGCGTGCTCGCGGTCAACGTGCCCAAGTTCGTCGAGAAGAAGAACGTCACCAAGATCGCGATCGACTAGCGCATCTCGCAGCGCATCTGCGACCATAGACTCGGCAGGGCCCGGAAGTCCCATCTTCCGGGCCCTTTTTTACCGAGAAGACCTCGTTGCAAGATCACGTGGTACCCAGAGGCCGCATGGTCCATCAACCTTATAGCTCTCACCAAGAAAAGAAAGGTTATACAATTAGCTTCAGGCTCACCGAGGCGTGACGGGCCCGCGGTTACACCGACATGACCCCGTTACGCGACGGTGATGGGGCGGTTTTGGCCTGCGGGGCGAATGCGCAGCGCGGGCAGCCCCTCGCGCACGAGCGTGGCGCTCGATCCCAGCTCGTCGTCCAGCTCGGCGCTCACCGCGGCGGCCAGCGCTCGCACTGCCAGGCTCGGCCGGTTGTTCTCCTGAGAGATGTGCATCGCGACCACCTGCTCGGTGCGACCGGTCGTCAGCTGCGGCAAGGCGGCTGCCGCCTGCTCGTTGGAGAGGTGCCCGTGATCGCTCAAGATGCGGTCTTGCAGCGCGCGCGGGTAATCGCCGCAGCGCAGCATGGGTACGTCATGGTTGCTCTCGATCGCCAGGATGCGCGCGTCGCGCAAGGCATCCATCGCGGAAGATGACAGCATTCCGGTGTCGGTGACGTAGCCTATCGCATCGCCGTCGCATTCAAAGCGAAACCCCACGGGATTCACCACGTCGTGCGAGGTGGCGAAGGTCTGCATGCGCATCCCCGCGACTTCAAGCGTATCGCCGGGCGCGAACTCCTCAAATCCCAGGCAGTCTAGGTAGCTCTTGGCGCCCGCGGTACCCCGGCTCGCCAGCAGGCGCCCCTCCCAGCGCTTGCACCATACGCTCACGCCGCCCACATGGTCGCCGTGCTCATGCGTGAGAATCAACGCGGCAATACGCTCGGGGTCAACCCCCAGTTCCCCCATGCGGCGCAGCGTTTCGCGCCTGGAAAACCCGCAGTCGATCATCACCATGCCGACAGGGCCTTCCACCAGGGCGCAGTTGCCCTTGGAGCCGCTGCCCAGGATATGCAGCCGCAGGCACCGGCGCGCCTCAGCCGCCGCAGGTTCGCGTTGCCGCCCGTGGTTCTCGGCAGCCTGGCCTGCAAAGCCCTGTTCGCGCAAATCCATGTCTCCCCCAATGGATACAATGTTGGAACTCAGTAGAAAGGAGGCCCCATGCCCACGGTCGCACAGCACTTTGGATCGCGCGCGCCGCATGTTCGTCGCGCATCGCAAGGCCGTGCCCCGCACAACGCCCCCGTGGTGCTCATGGTATCAGGCGGCGCGGACTCAACGGCGCTGCTCCTCATGGCCTGCACCTCAACGCTCGACATCCAAGACGGCCGTGGCCCGGACCGCATCGCCCGCGAGCGCCTGCACGTGCTGCATGTGAACCACCATCTGCGAGGCGCGGCGTCCGATGCCGACGAGGCCTTTGTCCGCGACCTCGCCAAGGACTTTGGCTTGCCTATCTGCGTGGAGCATGCGCAGCTCGCCCAGTTCGAGGGCCAAAACGTGGAGGCCGCCGCCCGTGACATACGCTATGCCGCCGCTCGCCGCTACGTGGATGAGCTTTGCCGCGAGCTCGGCACGCGCTCCAAGGACGCCCGCATTCTCACGGCGCATACCGCGTCGGATAGAACCGAGACCTTCCTCATGAACGCCATCAAGGGCTCGGGCCCGGCGGGCCTCTCCAGCATTCCGCGTCGCCGCGGGATCATCGTCCGGCCGCTCATGGGCTATACCCATGCCGACCTTACGCGCTACCTGCGCGTGCACGACCGGTCCTGGTGCGAGGACGAGTCCAATGCCGATACCAGCTATCTGCGCAACTTTGTGCGCCACAATCTCGTGCCGCTCGCCCGCGAGCGCAACGGTAATTTGGAGCACACGGTGAGCGCGTCGTGCGACATCCTGCACGACGAGGACTCGTTCTTGCAAAACCTCGCCACCACAGCCCTGCGTACCTGCACGCGCCGTGCGGAGTCGGGGCTCATGGTGCTCGACGCCGCCCGCTTGGCGGCGATCGAGATCGTGATCGCGCGTCGCATGGTGCGCCTGGCCGTTCGCGCGGTCGATGCCGAGGCACGGCTGGAGATGGCGCATGTGGAGCGCGTGCTCGCCTTGGTCGCGGCGGGGGAGGGCTCGGCCACACTGCCGGCGGGCCTGGACGCCCGCGTGGAGTTTGGCACGCTCACCTTGCGCACGCCGTCCGCGCGCGAGGAGCTGGCGGCGGGCTGGCTCGCCGTACCGGGGTCCATGCCGCTCGCTAACGGTTGCGTGCTCCAAGCCCGCATGCTGCGTGTGGAGCCAGGACAGGACCCCGTTTTTCTTGCTCGCGAGGCATCTGCGCAAGACACCTTCCTACCCGCTACGTGCGAGGGCGCCTCGACCGTGCTGCTCGATGCCGAGTCGCTCGGTTTCGATGTCGCCCGGCCCCAGGTGCGCTTGTGGGTCGACGGCCCCGCCCCCGGCGACGTGATGTGTCCCCTGGGGATGCATGGCCGCACGCGCAAGATCTCGGACATCCTGGGCACCGCGCAGGTCCCGGTTGCCTTGCGCCCAGCGACGCCGGTGGTTCGCACGGCGCCTTCAGGCGCGGTGGCGTGGCTTGCCGGTATTCGTCTGGACGACCGGTTTAAGTGCGCGGCGACCAGTAAAACACTTGTGGAATTGACCATCCGCTCCGTTATGGCCACGTAGCGCCGCGCGAGCGTCCCCGCATTCGCGCTACAATCCAAGAACAGGGCGAACCGCCCCGCGCGGCCCGTGCGCGGTGTGCAGGCGTCTGAAACAGAAGGGCTGCTCATGGAAGCACAGCATCCGGATATCAAGAACGTCCTGCTCACCCAGGAGGACATCCGCGGCATCGTGGAGCGTCTGGGCAAGCAGATCTCCGGGGACTACAAGGGTAAGGACCTCGTCCTCATCGCCGTTTTGCGCGGCGCGGTCGTTTTCATGGGCGACCTCATGCGCGCCATCGACGTGCCGCTCGCCATCGACTTCATGGCCGTGTCGTCCTACGGCGACGGCGCCAAGTCCTCGGGCATCGTGCGTATCGTCAAGGACCTCGATATGGACATCAAGGATCGCGACGTGCTCATCGTGGAGGACGTGCTGGACTCGGGCCTCACGCTCAAGTACCTCATGAAGAACCTTTCCAACCGCAAGCCCGCCTCGCTCGAGGTCGCCACGTTTTTGTGGAAGGACGTAGAGGGCCGCAAGACCGCCATCGATCCCAAGTACGTGGGCACCCACGTGCCCGACGAGTTTGTGGTGGGCTATGGCCTCGATTACGCCGAGCGCTACCGTAACCTGCCCTACCTGGGTGTTCTCAAGCCGGAGGTCTATTCGTAACATGCCCCGTATCCACAACGACATCGATATCGCGTCCGTTGCCCTCCTCGCCGAGGGCAACGGCCCTAAACAGGAAGGCCCGCGCCGACCCGATGGGCTGGGCGACGACAAGGGTGACAAAAACCCGCTCAACAAGCTTGGCGGCATCTTTGGGGACGACCCCGAGGACGGCGACGGCGGCGGTAGCGGCGAGGGCCCCAAGCGCCCGCGCCCCCGCGGCGTGGTGTGGGCCCTCATCGTGGCCGCACTCGTCGCCTATCTTGCCGGCAACGTGAGCGGCGTCTTCACCGGGGTTACCGCCGGGAGCTCTCATGAGCTTGCTACCAGTGCGTTTGTCACCGCGGTAGAGCAAGATCGCGTGGAGAGCGCGACCTATACCACGGCCGACGGCACGGTTGCGGGCAAGTACTGGTCCAAGAAAAAAGACGTGGGCGACAGCTCCACGCTCAAGAGCTACACGTCCAAGTACGTCGGCACCGATTCGCTCGCCGAGCTCATGGCGGCGCACCCCGGCACCACCTACAAGATCAACACCGCCGACCCCAACTTCTGGTCCGACGTGCTCATCTCGGTGGTGCCCACCGCCGTCATCGTCATCGCCATGTTCTACTTCATGAGGCAGATGACCGGCGCCAACAACAAGGCCATGCAGTTTGGTAAGACCAACGCCAAGACCAACGAGGCCACGCGCCCCAAGGTCAAGTTTGCCGACGTGGCGGGCATCGACGAGGCCGTCGAGGAGCTCGAGGAGGTCCGAGACTTCCTGTCCGATCCCGAGCGCTACCGCAAACTGGGCGCCAAGATCCCGCGCGGCGTGCTTTTGGTGGGCCCTCCGGGTACCGGTAAGACCCTGCTCGCCAAGGCCGTCGCCGGCGAGGCCGGCGTGCCGTTCTTCTCCATCTCGGGATCCGATTTCGTCGAGATGTTCGTGGGCGTGGGCGCTTCTCGCGTGCGCGACCTCTTCAAGGAGGCCAAGCGCCAAGCCCCCAGCATCGTCTTCATCGACGAGATCGACGCCGTGGGCCGTCAGCGCGGCGCAGGCCTGGGCGGAGGCCATGACGAGCGCGAGCAGACCCTAAACCAGATGCTCGTCGAGATGGACGGCTTCGATGAGAGCGAGAACGTGATCCTCATCGCCGCCACCAACCGCCCCGACATCCTCGATCCGGCCCTGCTGCGCCCCGGCCGTTTCGACCGCCAGGTCACGGTGGATCGCCCCGACGTGCGCGGGCGCGAGTCCATCCTCAAGGTTCATGCCGAGGACAAGCCGCTCGCCGATGACGTCAAGTTCGATAAGCTCGCCCAGCTCACCGTGGGCTTTACAGGTGCCGACCTGGCAAACCTCCTCAACGAGTCCGCACTGCTCACCGCCCGTCGCCATCGCGATCAGATCACCATGTCCGAGGTTGAGGAGTCCATGGAGCGCGTGATCGCCGGCCCGCAGCGCAAGGGCCGTGTGATGAGCGACAAGGAGCGCACCACCATCGCCTACCACGAGAGCGGTCACGCCCTGGTGGGGCATATCCTCGAGAACTCCGACCCGGTGCACAAGATCAGCATCATCAGCCGCGGCCAGGCGCTGGGCTACACTATGCAGCTCCCTGCCGAGGATCACTTCCTCAAGACCAAAAACGAGATGCTCGACGAGCTCGCCGTCTTTTTGGGCGGTCGTGTCGCCGAGGAGCTCATGTGCGAGGACATCACCTCGGGCGCGAGCAACGACCTGGAGCGCGCCACCAAGATGGCCCGCGAGATGGTCACCCGTTTGGGCATGAGCGAGGAGCTGGGCACCCAGGTCTTTGGCGAGGCTCAGCACCAGGTGTTTTTGGGCCGCGATTACGCCGATCACCAGGATTACTCCGAGCAGACCGCCCGCCGCATCGATGCCGAGGTGCAGCGCATCATGCGCGAGGCGCACCAGCGCGCGGTCGAGATCCTCGACGCGCGTCGCGACCAGCTCGACACCATGGCGGCCGTGCTGCTTGAGCGCGAGACGGTCGATGGCGATGCGGTGGTGGCCCTGCTCGATAACGAGTGGGACGCCTACCTGGCCCGCGAGGCCGCCGAGGGCAAGACTCCCGCGACCGGTCGCCGTGTGCTCACCCCCGAGCAGGAGGCCGAGCTCAAAGACGAGGCCCAGGCCTTCGCCGCCGCAGCCGTGGCCGCCGAGCAGGCCGGCTCGCAAGACGGCGAGGCTCAGCAGGACCCCGCCGAGTAGCAAGGCTGGGGCTTGCAACAATAACGATTGATGAACGGGGCGGTTCGCGCGATGCGGGCCGCCCCGTTTGTGTCAAAGTGGGAATACTCTGCATGTTGCAAGTACGCGCGTCGTGCACGGATACGCGAAAGGGGAGGCCCATGATCAACGAGACCATGTATGCCCGCGGTGCCGAGAGTTCGGTGATCCGAGAGATCTTCAGCTACGGCCTTGAGCGCAAGGCCCAGATCGGCGAGGAGAACGTATTCGACTTCAGCCTGGGCAACCCCACCGTTCCCGCTCCCGCCTCGGTGCGCGAGAGCATCGAGCGCTCGCTTGCCACCGTGCCCGCCGACGTGCTGCACGGCTATACCCCAGCGCCCGGCCTGCCCAGCACGCGCGCCGCGGTCGCGACATCGCTCAACCGACGCTTTGGTACAAACTATGAGGGCAAGGACGTCTTCATGACGGTGGGCGCCGCCGCAAGCGTGTCGGCCGCCATCCACGCGCTCACCAACCCCGGTGACGAGGTCATCGTGATCGCGCCGTATTTCCCCGAGTACCGCGTGTGGATCGAGAAGGCGGGCGCCGTGTGCGTGGAGGCCCTCGCCAAGGAGGAGACCTTCCGCGTCTCGGTCGGCAATGTCTTGAACGCGATCACCGACAAGACGGCCGCGATCATCATCGATTCGCCCAACAACCCCACGGGCGCCGTGTACTCGGCCGACGTGCTCCAGCGACTCGCCAACATCCTGCACGAGCAAAACAAGAAGCGCGAGCACCCCATCTACCTCATCTCAGACGAGCCGTATCGCGAGATCGTCTACGACGTTGAGGTGCCCTGGGTTCCCAGCATCTACGAGCACACCGTGGTGTGCTACTCCTACTCCAAGTCCCTGTCGCTGCCCGGCGAGCGCATAGGCTGGGTGCTCGTGCCCAACACCTGCCCCCAGGCCGACCGCGTGATGCCCGCTATCGCCGGCGCCGCCCGCACACTGGGCTTTGTGTGCGCCCCGGCGCTCTTCCAGCGCGTGGTGGAGGACTGCATCGACGAGCCCTCCGACGTGGCCGCCTATGCCAAGAACCGCGACCTGCTGGCCAACGGCCTGGGTGAGCTGGGCTTCACCATCGTGGAGCCGCAAGGTGCCTTCTACCTGTGGGCGAAGGCCTTGGAGCCTGATGCCGAGGCCTTCTGCGAGCGTGCCAAGAAATACGAGCTGCTCGCCGTGCCGTCCAACAGCTTCGGTGTGCCGGGCTGGTTCCGCCTGGGTTACTGCGTGAGCTACGAGACTATCAAGAACTCCCTGCCCAAGTGGGCCGCCCTGGCAGCCGAGTATCGCTAGAAAAAATCGCCCAGAGTGCTTTGTCACGGCGAGGGCTCCGGGCTGCAGAGCCCGCGCGCCCTCGCCTTTTTGCAGAGAAATGGGCGAGGGCGGCTACAATGGGGCAAGAATGGCTAAACGCACCAAGGAGGGCGGATGCTCCAAATTAAAGGCGACCTGCATACCCATACGCTCTATTCGCGTCACGCGTATTCGACCATCCAGGAGAACGTGGCGGCGGCAGCCGCCGCGGGCCTTGAGGTCTTTGGCTCGGCAGACCACTTCAGCGCCATGCTTTTTCCCGAGCAGGACTTTCGCAACTTTCAGTTCTTCTCCAACGTGGAGGTGTGGCCACGCGAGTGGATGGGCGTGACGGTGCTTCGCGCCTGCGAGGCGGACATCCTCGCCCTCGACGGTGGGCTCTTTGGTCAGGGGGTCTCCGTACCGAGCTCCATCGTAGGACGAGCGTTCAAGCTCGACCGCGACCTGTACGACCGGGTGACCGAGCATCTGGATTACGTGATCGCAAGCGTGCACAACGCCGATTTCACGTTGGACGCCACCAAAGAGCAGACCACCGACATGTACATCAAGGCCCTGCAGCACGAGAAGGTCTTCATCCTTGGACACCCCGGTCGCTCGGGTGTTGCCTTCTACGTGGATGAGGTGCTCTCCGCTGCCAAGGAGCTGGGTAAGGTCATAGAGATCAACGAGCATAGCTTTGATGCCCACCGCGGGCGCGAGGGCAAGACATATAGCACCTGCCGCACCATCGCCGAGCGCTGCGCCGAACTGGGCGTGCACATAACGGTCTCCACCGATGCGCACATCGCGACATCGATCGGCAAGGTCGAGTTGGCGCGCACCATGCTGGAGGAGATCGACTTCCCGCAGGAGCTCATCGTCAACCGAAGCCGTGAGGCGGTGCTCGCGCGGCTCGACGCTTCAGGCGTCTCGCATATCGAGTAAGCGAGACAGCAAGATGAAAAGCTCGGGCGGCTGATGTCACAGGGTATCGGCCGCCTTTCTTATATAGATAGGGAGGATGACAAGAATATAAATAGAAAAGACGCTGAGAATAGGCGGCTGAGGGGTCAGTAGTACATATCGTTCAAAGTTGACTGAGCATGACGGTGGACGGTAGGCCATTGCCCGGCGAATGGTATGCGAGGGTCCTGATTGTGTGCACTCTGTGAACCTCGATTCCCCCCTTCACAGCCCCGCCC
>Cebus_capucinus_imitator_PRJNA485217_SSR056__coassemble_635_pt1 | contig 26850 bp, 25 predicted proteins | sample Cebus_capucinus_imitator_PRJNA485217_SSR056__metabat2_low_PE_012 | metagenome-assembled genome bin Cebus_capucinus_imitator_PRJNA485217_SSR056
GGCACCGGTCTTGTCGGCCAACCGATCGCAGATGGCGTCCTTGGCGCGCAGCGCGGTGAAGTGCGTGTTGCGCAGCTCGTCGTTCACGCCCGTGGCGGAAACGGCGATGGTCACGCCGGCGCGCAGGACCTCCTCCCAGGCGATGCCGTACACGCCTTCGTAGAGCTCGGCGGCGTCGCGGGCCAAAAAGCGGCCCGCCAGCGCGAAGACGCGGCTGCCCAGGCGGCTCCACAGGCAGGCGCGCATGCCGTCGGCGGCAGACCCCACAAAGGCCACGCGCCCCTTGAGCGGACGGACCTGCCACAGGTCCATCGCGCGCAGCTCCGCCGCGAGGTCGCGCTCAAAGCCGGCGGGGCAGCTTACGTAAAACTCGATGCGGGCGTCGCGGCTCGCGCGCCGGCGCTCGGCCTGCGTGGTCGTAGTGCTCATGGGTGTCCTTGCTATGTGATCAAAACGTCTCAGCCGCACGGGATTATCAAACCCGCCGGCACACGGATGCTCGGTATCCTCGGTGGGCGCTGAGACAATCGTTCCAACTTTTGTCCGCCTGCGATTATCCCATCAAACGCGCCGTTCGCAGCCAGTATCATGGGGAACTCTGCGAAGAAAGGAAGAAACCCATGAGACGGCCCGTGTCCCGCATCAAGCCCGCCCCTGCTCCCATCGATCTTGCCGGTAAGCGGGCGGCGCTGTTCTTTGATGTGGACGGCACGTTGGTGAACACGGATTTTGCCGAGAACCAGCGGCGCGCCGACGAGCTGGGCGATGCCGCCGCCGACGACTTTGTGGGCAAGGCTCCCAGTCCGGCTGTCCGCGACGCGATCAGGCGGCTCGCGCTCGCCGGGTACAAGGCCTTTATCTGCACGGGGCGCACCGCCGACACCATCTTCGACAACATCGCCTCGTTGGACGTGGCGGGTATCAGGAGATCTCGGATGTGGTGTGCGATACCGTTGCCAACGACGGCGTGGCGACCGCGTTGGAGGCGTTTGGGCTGATCTAGCGGCGGGTCGTCCTGGGGTCGCGCCGTAGAGAGAACCCCCGCGCAGCCATGAGAGGGTTTCCTGACCCGCAGTCTCTCCAGTGAGAAAAAACCTACGAGGAGGTTTCTCATTGAGAGTTTCTCATTGAGAGGGGACATTCCAAGCTCCGAGTTCGTGTCATCATAATTATGATAAGTTTGGAAAGGAGCGTTCCCATGAGCCCGATACGGCCTGTTTCTGACCTTCGCAACAAATTCGCCGAGATTTCTCGCGATGTACATGAGACGGGCGAGCCCGTGTTCCTTACGAAAAACGGTGTGGCCGACATGGTCGTGATGAGCATGGAGTCGTTTACTACATACGAATTTGACAGTGAGGTGTACGCCAAGCTGGCAGAGGCGGAGCGCGAAGCTGAGGAGACGGACGAGCGGTTTTCTCCTGAGGAGATGCTTGCGGCCATGAGGGAAGCGATCGCTGACGCAAGCGCGGCGGCTGTGTAGCTCGGTAGCTTCATGTATACCGTAAAGTTGCTTCCGTCGGCGCAACGTGATGTTCGAGAAATTGCAGTGTACATTTCGGGTGTTTTAGGAAACCCCCAAGCGGCGATTTCTCAATCAGAAAGGCTTTTCGACGGCATCAAGAGCCTTTCAAGCTTTCCATATAGAAGGCCCGTTTATGCACCGTTGAAGGCCCTTAAGCATGAGTATCGGGCGTTGCGCGTTGACAGGTACCTGATTTTCTATTGGGTCAATGATGCGGAGCTCGAAGTAGTCGTTGCCCGTGTTTTGTATGGCCGGGCGGATATAACCCATAGATTCGTGTCAAAGGGCGATTAGAGATAGAAATATGGTCGAAGGAGACTTATGGATACCGTCGAGATCTCGGGCATTGTGGATGAGGAGATTCGCGATAAAGCGAATGCGTATATCTATGCTGCCGGACTTACTCCCGAGAAGATGCTTGAAAATGTTTGGAATCATATTGCGCGCACGGGTGAGCTGCCAATGCCGATTAGCAGCTCGGACGGAGAGGGTCTCATGTAGATCCCCATGGGCCTCCCAGTCTCGCGAGGGCCGCGCCGTAGGGAGAGCCCCCCGCGCCACCTGGCGGGCCCCTGCGTGCTATCCTTAGCGGCAGCATATCCCCGCAGCCGAGAGGAGCCCCATGGAGGCCTATAAGCAGGAGTTCATCGAGTTCATGGTCGAGTCCGACGTGCTCAAGTTTGGCGAGTTCACGCTCAAGAGCGGCCGTCAGTCCCCGTTTTTCATGAACGCGGGCGCCTATGTGACGGGCTTGCAGCTCAAGCGCCTGGGCGAGTACTACGCCCGCGCCATCCACGACAACTTCGGCCTGGATTTCGACGTGGTCTTTGGCCCGGCCTACAAGGGGATCCCGCTGTCCGTGGTCACCGCCATCGCCCTGCAGGAGCTCTACGGCAAGGAGGTCCGGTACTGCTCGGATCGCAAGGAGGTCAAGGACCACGGCGCCGACAAGGGCGGCATGCTGGGTTACGAGCTTAAAGACGGCGACCGCGTGATCATGGTGGAGGACGTGACCACCTCGGGCAAGTCCATCGACGAAACCTACCCCAAACTCATGGCTGCGGCAAACGTGGAGGTCAAGGGCCTTATCGTCAGCCTTAACCGCATGGAGGTGGGCAAGGGCGGCGTCAAGACCGCCCAGCTCGAGGTCCAGGAGAAGTACGGCTTCCCCGTGGCGAGCATCGTCTCCATGGCCGAGGTCACCGAGCACCTCTACAACCACGAGGTCGCCGGCCGCGTGGTGATCGACGATGCGCTCAAGGCCGCGATCGACGCCTACTACGAGCGCTATGGCGCCAAGGAGGCGTAAGGGCTCGGTCTTTCGCGTCGGTCCAATCGCGCGAACGCCGAGAATCACGCATGTGGATCGCTCAGCGTGATAGGCTTACGCAAGCTTGTGAGGTATATGGCCGGTGCTCGCCCGTCGCCGGCCTGTTTGCAGGGAGGAGTCGGCGTGAACGTTACCCAAAGAATGGGTTCGCTGGCGGCCGTGATGCTGGCCGTTGCCATCGCTGCGTGCCTGGCGGTGCTGCCGGGTTGCAGCAAGTCCGCCGAGGACACCATCCGCGAGTCGCTTACCCGTCAGCTCGACGTCTTTAAGGCCGATGACAAGAAGGATCTGCTCAAAGACCTGGTGAAGCCGGCAAAGAGCGCGCTTGATCAGCTGGGTGTGGACGCTGACGAGTTTGGCGTCGCCTATCTTAAGGGCTTTGACTATGAGCTGGGCGGCATCACGGTGGATGAGGATGCCGGCACCGCCAAGCTCGTGGTGACCGTCTCCATCAAGTCCATGAACGATATTCTCAACTCGTTCACCACGTCCTACCAGGAGTGGGCGACGGCGCAGGACTCTGCGCCCAGCAACGACGAGCTCATGAAGAAGGGCGGCGAGCTGCTTATGGATGAGGTCGAGGCGGCGAAGCCCAAGAAGGTCGACGTGACGCTCGCCTACAAGAAGGGCGATGACGGCACGTGGGTGGCGAGCGATGGGCTCGCCGACGAGGTGGCCAAGGTGCTCGTCGGCTGAGGTACTTGGCGTCGGGGTTTCATTGTCGGGGGCGTGTTCCGCTGCGGAGCGCGCCCCTTTTTTGCGCATGCGGAGCCTGGTGCGCAGGTGCGGAGCCCCGGCCGCCCAGCACGATCTCGATAAGGTCCACGGGCGCATGTGCGATATGCTCGGCGCCTTCCGCGACGAGCTCGGCCTCTCCTCGGAAGCCCCAGGCGGCGCCCGCCACGCTGAGCCCGGCATTGTGGCCCGTCTGCACGTCCACGTCGCTGTCGCCCACGTAGAGCGTGCGAGCCGGATCTGCTCGCAGCTGCTCTAGCACGTGCCGCGTGATGGGGGCGGCGGGCTTGGGCTCATATCCGTTCACGTGGCCCTGCACCAGCGCGAAGCGGTCGTGCCCAAAGTAGCGCGCGACCAGGGGGCCGGCCGCCGCATGGTCCTTGTTGGTGAGCACGGCGAGCGTCACGCCCGCGTCCAGGAGGGCGTCGAGCGTCTCGCGGATACCGGCATACGGCGCGGTGTGGTCCTCCTTATGCTCGTCATAAAAGGCGCGAAACTGCGAGAGCGCCATAGCAAAAACGCGGCTGTCTCCTGCATATTCTGCCGGCATAAAGCGCTCCACGAGCTTGAGTACGCCGTTGCCCACCTTGTAGCGGTAGCGATCGGTCGCGAACGTGGGCCAGCCGTTGATCTCGCACACGTGGTTGGCCGCTTGGGCTAGATCTTCGATGGTGTTGAGCAGCGTGCCGTCCAAGTCAAAGATCACGTGGTCAAAGCGGGGTTCGTTGCGCATCTGCCGCGGGCCTCCTCAAAAACGCGTTCAGTTCGCCCGTTATCATAGCGCTCGCGCGGCCCTGCCGCGGCGCGCCCCCGCGCATGGATATGGAAAGCGGGCGTGGGCCGGTCGCGTATTGGCGCGCGGACGGCATGAGCGCTACCATCTGTTCGAACGATTTTGAGGAAAGGGTAGCGTATGTGCCTTGCCGTACCGGGAAAGATCATCGATATCGCCGAGGGCGGCCGCGCCACGGTCGATATGCTGGGCGTGACGCACGAGGCGTCGCTTCGCCTGGTGCCCGCCGCCCAGGTGGGCGACTACGTGCTGGTGCACGCGGGCTTTGGCATCCAGGTGATCAGCGCCGAGGAGGCCGCCGAGACCATCCAGATCTTCCGCGATCTGGGCGAGCTGGCCGAGGAGGGCGGGGTCGAGGGAGCCCCGGTCGCCGAGGGGGCTACCGGAGCCGAGGGGGCTACCGTCGTCGAAGGGACTCCCGGAGCCGTTAGCGCGGGAGTCCTGGCGTGACGGCCGCGCAGCCCTCGCGTGCCGGTGAGGCCGGCGGCATCGACTTCTCGGCATTTCGCGATCCCAAGCTGGCGCGCGAGCTCATCGAGCTCATCCATCAAACGGTGGGGGAGCGCCAGATCAACCTCATGGAGGTGTGCGGCACCCACACCGTGAGCATTGGGCGCTACGGGTTTCGCAGCGTGATGCCCGCCGGGCTCAAACTGCTCTCGGGCCCGGGCTGTCCTGTGTGCGTGACGGCCAACCGCGACATAGACCATGCGATCGCGCTGGCGTGCATGGAGGGCGCCATCATCACCACCTTCGGTGACATGATGCGCGTGCCGGGCAGCTCTACCTCTTTGGCAAAAATGAAGGCCCAGGGTCGCGATATTCGCATCGTGTATTCTCCGCTTGATGCATTGGATATCGCGCAGAAGAACCCGGATCGCGAGGTCATCTTCATGGGTGTGGGCTTTGAGACCACCACGCCCGCCATCGCCGCGTGCATCTTGGAGGCCTCTGAGCGCGACCTGCCCAACTTCTCGGTGTATTGCTCGCACAAGACCACGGCGCCGGCGCTCGCCGCCATCGCGAACGATCCCGACACGCGCATCGACGGTTTTATCCTGCCGGGCCACGTGTCCACCATCACGGGCCTCGCGCCGTACGGCTTTTTGGTCGATGAGTTTGACGTGCCGGGCGTGGTGACGGGCTTTGAGCCGGTGGATGTGCTCGAGGGTATCTTGGAGCTCTGCCGCATGGTGGCAGACGGTACTCCGGCGGTGAAGAACGCCTACCGCCGCGGTGTTTCGGCGGATGGCAACGTTGTCGCCCGCACCCTGGTTGACCAGGTGTTTGAGCCCATTGATGCCGTGTGGCGCGGGCTTGGCCCCATCGCGGGGTCGGGTCTGGCGATACGGCGGGAGTTCGCGCGCTTCGACGCACGCGCCCGCTTTGATGTCGAGGTCGAGCCCACGGTGGAGCCGCGCGGCTGCCGCTGCGGGGACGTGCTGCGCGGTGTGATCACGCCGGGCGGCTGCCCGCTGTTTGGCCGCGCGTGCACGCCCGAGCACCCGGTGGGCCCCTGCATGGTGTCCAGCGAGGGAAGCTGCGCTGCGTACTATCGCTTTAGAGAGGAATAAATCGCCATGGGGGATATGCAAGATTCCACGGTGCTGTTGGGGCACGGCTCGGGCGGGCAGATGATGAAGCGCATCATCGACGACGTCTTTTTGGAGGCCTTTGGCACCCCTGAGCTCTTGGCGGGCAACGATGCCGGTGTGGCTGAGATGCCGGGGACGGGGCGCATCGCCATGTCCACCGACAGCTTCGTGGTCACGCCGCAGTTCTTCCCCGGCGGCAACATCGGCCGGCTCGCCGTGTGCGGCACGGTGAACGACGTGGCCACGAGCGGCGCGAACGTGCGCTACCTCTCCTGCGGGTTCATCCTGGAGGAGGGCTATCCCATGGACAAGCTGCGCGAGATCGCCCGTACCATGGCGGCAACCGCGCGAGAGGCGGGTGTGAAGATCATCACCGGCGACACCAAGGTGGTGGAGCGCGGCGGGGCCGACGGCGTGTACATCAACACGGCGGGCGTGGGCGAGGTGCCTGCGGGCGCGAGCCTGTCGGGTGCGAACTGCCGTCCCGGCGACGTGGTCTTGGTGAGCGGCACCCTGGGCGATCACGGCATCGCCATCATGAGCCAGCGCGAGGGCCTGGCCTTTGGGACCACCATCGAGTCTGACGCCGCGCCGCTCAACCACCTTATCGCCGCGGTGATGGCGGCCGCGCCGCACGTGCGGTGCTTTCGCGACCCCACGCGCGGCGGCCTGGCGAGCACTTTGAACGAGTTTGCCGAGGCGAGCCATGTCGCGATGGAGGTGGACGAGGACGCGGTGCCCGTGCGCGACGAGGTGCGCGGTGCGTGCGAGATGCTCGGCTACGACGTGCTGCAGGTGGCAAACGAGGGCAAGATGGTCGCCGTGGTCCCGGCAGAGGAGGCCGATGCCGCGCTGGCCGCGATGCGGGACGCCCCGTATGGCCAGGACGCCGCGATCATTGGCCGCGTGCTCGAGCTGGCATGCGACGCCCGCCCCGTGGTGCGCGTGCGCACCGGCTGGGGCTCAACCCGCGTGCTGGACATGCTGGTGGGCGAGCAGCTTCCCCGTATCTGCTAGCCAGGTGGGCCGAGGCGCCGCATGGAATAGGGTGCCGCGCCTTACCCGCGGGTATTCTCGGGGCACCGCGCCTTACCGTTCAACTTGCGACTTGCGTGCCTCGAGTACCTCGAGTACCTCGGGTACGCCATGTCTAGATCTCGCGACAACCTGAGGTGCCCTGGCGTCTTTTGCCGGACGGACCGGGGTGCCTCATCTTGTCGTTTGGCCTGTGGATCGTGTACCTCTGCATACCAGGCCTTGATCTCACCCCGATGATTCATGGAGCCCTCTTCGGACGCCGGTCCGTTAACGGCCACGACATCCCACCCTTTTGCAAAAGTCCAAGATTCCCGGTAGTTTGGGCATGATTCAGCTCGGTTATATCAAAAGTCCGATAATCCCTATAGTTTTGTGATGTCCAACGTTCAAAATCGTTTTCTCATAAACCTTCTACCAGCAGTTTTGCAAAAGTCCAAGAATCCCGACACTTTCAAACTATCGGGAATCTCGGACTTTTGGGTTGCACGGGCGGCCTATGCCGAGAAACTGCAGGGAATCTCGGACTTTTGCCGAGGGCTGGAACGTGGTGCTTTGCCGAGCGAGGTGGGTCTGCGACGCGGTTGTATCATGGAGACGTTACGCTGCGTGAAGGTGGAGGTGCCCTATGGAGGCTGATGGCAGGATCGACGTGTGGATCGATTGCGATCCGGGTATCGACGACGCGGTGATGCTCGCGTGCGCGGCGGTGAGCGGTGATGCGCTCAACCTGCACGGCATCTCAAGCGTGGCGGGCAACCAAACGAGCGATCGCGTGACCGGCAATGTGCTTAAGCTTGCGAGCTTCTTCGACATGCCCCACGTCCCGCTTACCCGCGGCGCTGTGCGTCCGCTGGTGCGCGAGGCACAAGACGCCGGCGATGTGCACGGCACCATGGGCCTGGGCAACGTCTCCTTGCCCGCGTCTGACCGCGCGCTCGACCCCCGTCCCGCCGTGCTCGCCCTGCATGACGCCATCGAGGCCCTGTCCGCCGATCGCAAGATGACCCTGGTACCCACCGGCCCGCTCACCAACATCGCCCTGTGGATGCGCCTGTACCCGGCCGATGCTGCGCGCGTGGAGTGCATCGTGCTCATGGGCGGCGCCACGAGCGGCGGTAACGTCACGCCCACCGCTGAGTTCAACGTGTGGGGCGACCCCGAGGCCGCGGCCATCGTGTTCTCGAGCGGCCTTCCCATCGTGATGTGCGGCTTGGACATCACCCTCAAGTGCGGCCTTACCGACGCCCAGGTCGCAGCCCTTGCGGCAGACGATAACCCGCGTCGCCGCGCGCTCGGCGAGATGCTCGGCTTCTACAACCAGGTACCCTCGGAGGACGCCTACGGTGTGACCGTGATCCACGATGCCGTGACCGTGCTCTACCTCACCGATCCGCAGCTGTTCGCGGGCGACCAGGTGGCCATCTCGGTTGACTGCGGCGATGCGGACCGCGGCACCACGCGTATCGCTGAGGACGCGCCCGCTGCCCAGAAAAACGTCTTGCTGCTCAACCGCGTCGATATGGCCGAGTTCCAGCAGGTGCTGCTCGAAAAACTCGCTCGCCTGTAGGAGGTTGCCGTGAACGTGCTGGTTTTTGGTTCGGCGAATATCGACGAGACCTATACGGTGCCGCATATGGTGCGACGCGGCGAGACGCTCTCGGCGACGGTGGTCGTGCGGCGCTCGGGCGGCAAGGGGTTAAACCAGGCGATCGCCTTCGCGCGCGCCGGGGCGTCCACGCGTTTTGCGGGCCTGGTGGGCGAGGACGGTCGCTTCTTGCTGGATGAGCTTGCGTCTGCCGGCGTGGACGCGGACCTGGTGGAGGTGCTGGATGACGAGCGCACCGGCGTGGCGGTGATTCAAAACGACGCGGCGGGCGATAACTGCATCCTGCTCTACGGCGGCGCGAATCAACGCGTGACCCCGGCGTATATCGGTCGCGTGTTGCTGAGCGCCCAGCCGGGCGACCTTATCATGCTGCAAAACGAGGTCAACGTGCTCGACCAGATCATTGAGCGCGCGGCGAGCGCGGGGCTTCGCATCGCGCTCAACCCCTCGCCCATGAACGAGAACGTACCTGTGCACCTTCTTGACAAGGTCGACTACCTGCTGGTCAACGAGGTGGAGGCCACGCAGCTCATTCGTGTCTGGGACGCCTGGGCGCTAGCCGCCGGCGAAGTCGAAGAGCCTGCCGAGCAGCTCGACTGGGATACGTTGGTTGCTGCGAGCGATTGGGATGCGATCGCGCGGGCCTTGGGTCAGCGGTTCGCGCATGCGACCGTGGTGCTCACCTTGGGCGGCGCGGGATCCCTGCTTATCCAGGACGGAAAGGTCGCCGTGCGCCAGGCCGCGTTGTCGCGTGAGGTCGTGGACACCACGGCGGCGGGTGATACCTTCACGGGCTACCTGCTGTATGCGCTCATCTCCGGCGAGGATCCGGCGCTCGCTATGCGCCGTGCCGCCGCGGCTTCGGCGATCGCGGTGGCCCGCCCCGGCGCTGCCCCCAGCATTCCTGTTGCTCGCGAGGTCGACGACGCTCTCGCATAGGGGCTTGATTCTGAAGATGCCGCGCCCGCACCGATGGGGGCATGTCCCAGGTAAACGATCAACGCGACCGCTGCTGTGATAGGCGGCACCCCGGCTGTTGAGCGGCCAAGGGCCAGATGCGTCCGCATCTCGGCCCTTTTTTCGCGCGTTTGCGCGGGAGCTTGCAAGCTATAGGATCCTGGCGCGGGCGATGGCGGCCTGACCGTAGGCGATGCAGCCGTCGTTCACGGGTACGGTGGTGGGGACAAGGACCTTGAGCCCGCGCTCGTGCAGCAGTGCGCAGGTCATCTGCAGCAGCAGGCGGTTCATCCACACGCCGCCGCTGAGCGCCACGGCATCAAGGTTCGCATCGCTTGCAACGCGGGCCGCTGTAGCGGCGGCCATGACCGCGACGGCGCGATGGACGTCCAGCGCGATGAGCTCGGGGGCGCGTCCGGCCTGTATGCCGTGGAGTACGCCTTTCAAGAGTTGCGCAGGGTCGAGAACGTACTCGATCTTCGCTTGGCGTTCGCCCGTATGAGTGCTGGGAACCGCCCGCGCGGACCGGCGAATCGCGAAAGGCAGGTCAGGTTGCCCCGGTGTACTCGCGACATCGCCAAAAACTCCCACCAAAGTCGTGCAATTTGAGCCAATTCCCGGGAATTTAGACCACTTTGGTGTGGGTTTTTGAGCCTCCTCGCATGTATCTCCATCAACGAGCGGACCCTGCGGGGTGTTTCCGTGCTGTATGGAGCCCTCGAGCGCCCGCCAGGCAGCCGCCTCCAGCCTGATCGCCGGCTCGCCCTCGTAAGTCGCTTGCCCGCAGATGCCCACAAGGGCGGCGGTCGCGTCGAGCAGCCTGCCCATGCTGCTGGTGAGTGGGCTGTTGAGCCCACGCTCCACCATGGTGCGGGTCACCTGGCGCGTGGCGTCATCGAGCGAGCCCACAAGCGACGCCGCTCCTGGGTGCTCGGCAAACCCGCAGCTCATTAGCAGGGAATAGGCGTTGCGTCGCGCGTCACGAACTGAGGCTGCCCCGCCGGGGAGCCGCCAGGGCGCCAGATGCGCCGCGCGCGTGAAACCCGTAAGGTCGCATACCAGCACCTCGCCACCCCATACGGTGCCGTCGGTGCCCGCTCCGGTGCCGTCAAACGCCAGGCCCACCACAGGGCTCGCGGGGTCGTGCTCGCCTGCGGCGGCTGCCTCGGCGATCACGCTCGCGATGTGCGCATGGTGGTGCTGAACCTCAACAAGGGGCATGTCCATGGCGCGCGCATGCTCACGGGCCCACTGGCTCGGTAGGTAGCTGGGGTGCAGGTCGCAGGCGAGCACCGTCGGGGTCAGGTCGAAGAGGGTCTCCATGCGTCGGAGGCAGTCGTGCCAGGCATCGAAGGTCTCGCCGTTTTCCACGTCGCCAATGTGCTGCGAGATAAAACACGCTGCGCCGCCGGCGCCGCCTTCACGCGTGAGGGCGATGGTCGCCTTTTGCTCGGATCCGCAGGCCAAGATAACGGGCGCTGCGCCACATGGTGCCGAGGAGCCGTCGTCGCAGCGGTCATCGGGCGTACTGTCGCCATGGGCCGCACCGTCGCCACGGGCCGCGCTGTCGCCGCGGGCCGCACCGTCGCCGCGGGCGCCAACCGCCGGAAGCGCGAGCGGTTGCGGGGCGTACCCGCGGGCGCGGCGCACCGGCATCGCGTGTCCGTCCACCACGCGCACCACCGAGTCGTCGTAGCGGGTGAGGATCGCGCGGTCGTTGCCTAAAAGCGCGTCGGCGATGCCGCTCGCCACCAGATGTTCCCAGGCCAGGGCATCGTCGGTCTCGATGGGCTCTTCCGAGAGGTTGCCGCTCGTCATCACCAGGGCGTGCATGCCTCGCTTCTCGCAGGTGGCGAGTAGCAGGTGCTGCAGCGGGGAATAAGGCAGCATCACGCCCAGCTCGGGCAGGTCGAAGGCCACGGAGCGGGCGAGCGCGAAGCGACCTGCGGGCACTGCGCGATTCGAGCCAGCGACCCCTTGACCCCTAAGCAAGTGCGCTTCGGCTAGGTGGCGAGCCCCCTGCCCTTCACCCACATGCCGCCGCAGCAGCACGATGGGACGCACGCTGCCGCTAAGCAGCGCGCGCTCCGTGTCATCTGCCTCGCAGAGTTCCTCGGCATAGGAGACGCTCGGAACCATCACCGCCAGGGGCTTGTTGCTGCGGCGCTTGCGGCGGCGCAGCTCGCGCACGGCGACCTCGTCGGCCGCATCGCAGGCAAGGTGAAAGCCGCCCAGCCCCTTGATCGCCGCGATGCCGCCATCCTGCAGCAGCTCGGCGCAGCGCTCGATGATGACGTCGCTGAGCTCCACCGTGCGGCCCACGAGCGCCGTAGCCCCTGCATCCGCGCGCTCGCGCCAGGTGATGTGCGGCCCGCAGTCAAAGCAGGCGTCGGGCTGGGCGTGAAAACGCCGGTCGGCCGGGTCGGCGTACTCGGCGGCACAGGTGGGGCACATGGGGAAGGCCCCCATGGACGTGAGCGGCCGGTCGTAGGGCAGCCCGTCGATGATGGTGTAGCGCGGCCCGCAGTTGGTGCAGTTGATAAAGGGGTAATGGTAGCGGCGGTCTGCCGGGTCAAAGAGCTCACGCACGCAGTCGGGGCAGGTGGCGATGTCGGGCGAGACCAGCGTGGTGCGTGCCCCCGCGCCGTCCGAGGCGACGATGCGAAACGCCGCGCCGCGCGTATCGCCTGCGGCCGCATCGCATGTCGCGCCGTCGCATGCCAAGAAGCCGTCCTCGTCGGTTTTCTCAACATGAACGTGCTCCACACGGGCAGCCGCGGGCGCGTCCTCACGCAGGGCTCGCTCAAAATCCGCGAGCGCACCTGCGGGCCCCGTCGCCTCTGCATGCACACCGTCACCGGCGTTGAGCACCCAACCGGCAAGGTCGCGTGCGACGGCCTCGCGGTAGACAAACGGCCTCATGCCCACGCCCTGCACGATGCCCGTGATGTGGATGCGGTGCGTGGGCATGGGAGCTCCTCTGGTGCAAGGTGAACAAGTACGGGCATTGTACGTCAAGCCCGACCGCGCCGCGTGTTGCGCCGTGCCGTGCGCGGGGGCGGCGTGACCGTTCGCCAGCATATGTTGAGCCGCTGGCAGGGCTTGTGCTCGAAAACCCGGCGCACTCTTGTTACCGTTAACATGTTTAAGCAAGCCGCTTGGTTCTTGTGCCGGGCGGCGATATGAAAAGCGTACAGAAAGGTGAGCCCCATGCGATTTGGTATCTCGGTCTACCCGGAGCAAGAGTCGGAGCAGGAACTCGAGGCGTATCTGCGCCTGGCTGCCAAGCACGGCTTCACATCGGTTTTTACCAGCATGTTCTCGGTTGACGAGCCCGCCCCGGAGCTTCTGGCCCGTTTTGAGCGCCTGGCCGCCCTTATCCACGAGTTGGGCATGACGGTCACCATCGACGCCAATCCCATGTTGTTTGAGAAGGTGGGCGCCACCGCCGACAACCTCGAGCCGTTCCACCGTATTGGCATCGATGGCATTCGCATGGACATGCCGTATTCCGATGAACGCAACAACCAGCTGCTGCAAAACCCCTACGGCATCACCATCGAGTTCTCGACCATGATGTTCGACATGGTGGACGCTGCGGTTGACTGGGAAAAGGCCGTCGGCCGCATGACCACCTGCCACAACTTCTACCCGCAACGCTACACCGCAGCGAGCCGCGAGGCCTATCTTGAGATGAACCGCGCCTGGGCTGGCAAGAACGTTCCCATCGAGGTCTTCATCACCAGCCAAAACCCCGATGCCCGCGGCCCCTGGCCCGTCCGTGACGGCCTGCCCACCATCGAGGAGACCCGCGATATGCCGGTTGAGCTGCAGGTTCGTTATATCGACCTGCTGGGTGGGGCAGATCTGGTGCTGCTGGGCAACGAGCCGGCGACCGAGGAGGAGTTCGAGGCCATCGAGCATGTGATGAAGGCCATCGAGCCTGTTCCCGGCGACCCGACGGATGCGGGCGAGTTTAGCATCGAGAACCTGATCAAGCCGCGCCCCGGTGCGCGCCGCACCCTGCTGCATGTTGAGCCGGAGCCCGATGTGACCGAGCTCGAGCGTAAGATCATGGCGTTTGACAACCACGTCAACGGCGGCGACGGCACCGAGTACATGCTGCGTTCGCGTATGACGCGCATGCTCTACAGGAACGACGTCATCGAGCCGCGCCCCTGTGACAAGGACGTGTTTCATCGCGGCGATGTGCTCATTGTGAACGACAACCTCAAGCATTACGCCGCCGAGCTGCAGATCGTGCTCAAGGACATGAAAAACGACGGCCAGCGTAACTACATCGGCCGTATCGCGCCGTCCGAGCAGTTCTTACTCGACCTCATCGAGCCCGGCATTATCTGCACGCTGGAGGCGGCGGAGTAAAGGCCCCGTCGTCTTCTCGCGGTGAGAAGCGCGCTCGCGCGCGGGCGAGACGAGAAGACCCGGTAGGACCTTGGAGCCTACCGGGTCTTTTCTGTTTACGAGAAGGGGTGCCCGCACGTGCCGGGCGCGGGCTACAGCTCCAGGCTCGCGTCGGTCGCGGCGCAGGTGAGCTCTCCGTGCTTCACACCGCGCAGGCCCAACAACTTGTCAGCCAGCTCGTATACGCGCGCACCCAGGCCCTTGAGCGCCAGGATCTCCAGGCAGTTATGATGATCCAGGTGCACGTGCATGGTCGAGACGATCTCGGCCGTGTAATCGTGCTGAACCTCATCCAGGCGACGGGTGAGGTCGCCGGTGTGATGGTCGTAGATCATGGTGAGCGATCCTATGACCTGGGCGTTCTCGTCGCGCTCATCTTCCTTCACCAGGGCCGCGCGCATAAGGTCGCGTACGGCCTCCGAGCGGTTTCGAGCCGCGCCGCGACGGGCCGTGAGCTCGTCGAAAGCCGCGAGCAGGTCGCCGGGAACCGCGACCGAGAACCGCGTGAGGTCGCTCGGCACGCATGCGCAGGCAACGGGGTCGCAGGCGGTTGCCACCTTGGTTGCCGCCGCACCGCTCGCCTGTACATGGTCAAGATCGTGCCCACCGGCGTGGTCGTGGCTGCGCCCGTGCCCAAATTCACCCATGTTTACACCAGCTTGACGGTGCCCACGGAGTTGTGGTCGGCCTCGATGGCGTCCTCGTAGCCCACCAGCGCGTGGTGCGCGTCGTGCAGGGCCGTCATGCAGGCCTCGAGCTTGCCGCCGATCTGCTCCATGTCAAAGTCCTCGGTCTGATGGAGCAGCGCGTGGCTCCACTCGTGTGCGAGCTGGATCGCGTCGTCGATCTGACGGACGCTCATCTCAAGCTGGCCCATGTTCATTCCCACGTCATGCATGGCGGACTCCTTCGCAAGGGCGGGCCGGGGGCCCGCGACGACTTCAACCCTTCCATTGTATGCCCTGTGCGGTCAGGCGCGGCCGCGATCCCCGGTGCTTCGCATACAAAAACGCGGACGCCCCCGGGGGAAGGGGCGTCCGCAGGAAGGAAGGGGCATGTTCCAAGGCCCGGCGCCGTTGAGTCGCTTAAGGCGGTCCGGGCCTTGTTCGCTGCCAAGAAATCCGGGCAGCCACGGGAAAGGAGGAACGGGGTGTTATGCCAGATGCGGCTCGATCTCGGCGAGCAGGCGGGGCTTGGGCATGGCGCCGACGGTGCGGTGAATCTCCTCGCCGCCCTTGAGCAGGACCAGCGTGGGGATGGACATCACGCCGTACTTCATGGCGATGTCTTGGTTCTCGTCCACGTTGCACTTGGCCACGGCGAGCTTGCCTGCCAAGTCGTCGGCGAGCTCGTCCACGATGGGCGAGAGCGTGCGGCAGGGACCGCACCACGGGGCCCAAAAATCGATGAGCACGGGCAGGTCGTTGCTGAGTACGTCGTCAAAATTGGCGGGGGTGACCTCGGTGATCTGAGCCATGGGGTCCTCCTATTAGGTGATGGCCAAGACGGGTGTGCTTGGCCGGGTTGCTTTGCTGTTGAGGCTTATACCCAGCTGGTAGGTTCCAGTCACGTTCATATTGCCTTCGCGCCATCTTCACATTTGGCCCCTGCTTATCCGACGCGTCGCAGGGCGGCCATCTCAAAATATCCCGTGTCTGCTACCAAGGGCTCCGCAACGGTTTGAGCTGCTTGAGGTAGGCCCACATGCGCTGCTTTTGCGCCGGGTCGCCCAGCGCGGCCTCAAAACCGTCGAGCGCCATCACGCGCCTGCCCAGCACGCGGGTGACGATACCGGGGCGCAGCATAGCCGCTTCGAACCGCTCCTTGCTGGCGAGCTCGGTCGCGTAGGCGTCGCGCATGGCGCTTGTGGCGATATCGTCCAACAGCACGATGCACTCGCAGTCCAGTGTCTCCAATGTTTCGCGAAAGAGCGCCGCGGGCAGCATCTCACCGGGGAGCGGCCGGTGCCCGTCGCCTACGCCCGCAACGGCAGACACCGCGCAAAAGTGCTCGGGCGCCCATCCCAGACGCGTGAGCGCCGCCCGCAGAGCCGCGCCGTCCGCACCTGCGAGCAGTTTGCCGTCGCCGCGCTCCGGCGCGTTGAGCAGGCCCTTCACCAGCACGATAGGCGAGAAACCGTTGCCCTCTATGCGAACGCCGCATCGTGCGAGCGAGTCGAGCTCCAGGCGCATGCGCGCCGCGATCGCCTCCTGGCGTTGGGCGAGCGACGCGTTCGCGGCATAGGATGTGGTGATGGGCATGCGGGCCTCCTTGGGGTCGATGCGACCATTCTAGCGTACTGTGCGGACACGTGTTCGCTATTTGCTCCTGATGGGTTGCGGTGCGGTGCTCTCGTCATGGAAGATTGCAAGTCTTTACATGTGTCTTGTCATATGTAAAGAGAAGTGCCATACTCTCGCCCCAATATGCGATTGAGCTTGGGATTGAGAGGGGTTTCGCATGACAGGGAATGACGTACGGGCGGCCGAACCGGCCTTGCGGGGCGCGGGGCGCGTCAAGGCCGGTGAGACTGCTTTGGGCGTGATGGGCGCCGCGGGCGCGGGGGATGCGTCCGGCGTGGCCCGGGCGGCCCTCGACGCGGTGCGCGAGCATCTGGAGGAGCTCAAAGCCCGGCGTGATGCGGTGATCTTGGCGCACTATTACGTGGCGCCCGAGGTCCAGTCTGTCGCCGATTACGTGGGCGATTCGTTTTACCTGGCAAAACTCGCCAAGACCCTGCCGCAGCAAACCATCGTGCTGGCGGGCGTGGAGTTTATGGGCGAGAGCGCCAAGCTGCTCAACCCCACCAAGACCGTGTTGCTGCCCGAGCCGACGGCCGACTGCCCCATGGCGCACATGGTCGCGCGCAGGACGGTGGACGAGGCCCGCGCTGCCTACGGCGACGATTTGGCCGTGGTGTGCTACGTGAACTCGACCATGGAGATCAAGAGCTGGAGCGACGTGTGCGTGACCTCGTCCAACGCGGTGAAGATCTGCCGTTCCCTGCCGCAGGGCCACCTGCTGTTCATCCCCGATCAAAACCTGGGCCTCTATGTTGCCGAGCAGGTACCCGGCAAGCATGTGATCCTCAACAAGGGGTACTGCCCGCGCCACCAGGTCATCAGCGTGGATGAAGTGCTTGACGCGCAGGAGGCGCATCCCGGCGCGCTCACGCTCGCGCACCCCGAGTGCACCGCCGACGTGCTGGCCGAGGCGGACTTTGTGGGTTCCACGGCCGGCATCATCGACTTTGCGCAAAAAAGCGATGCGAGCGAGTTCATCATCGTGACGGTGCGCGGCGTGCTGCACGAGCTGGAGCGGCGCTGCGCGGGCGCGGGCAAGCGGTTCTATTTCCCGGCAACGGTTCCCACCTGCATAAACATGGATATGATCACGCTCGAGAAGCTGGTGGCGTGCCTGGAGGCGGGCGCGGGCGAGGTGCAGGCGCCGGCGGACGCGGCGGCCGCCGCGCAAGCCAAGCTCACGCTCGACCGCATGCTGGAGTACGCGGCATCGTGAGAAATCGCTTCTCGCGATGCCCGGGGGCCGGGTTAAGGCGCGGCGTTTGGGGCCGTACGGTTATGAGCCGTGCTTTGGACGGCTGTTGTGCGGGTTTTTGCGGTGATTTTGCTGGGAGTTTTGACCAAAAGCTCGTCGATACTTGGCGAGGTGCAAGAAAACCCACACCAAAGTCGCTTAGTTTTTTAGGAATCCTGGGGTTTTCTAAAAAATCTATCGACTTTGGTGCATGTTTTTAAGGGGTGGGCAAAGTAATGGCGACAAATGACATCTCCTGCGACGTGCTGATCATGGGGTGCGGGGTGGGCGGCCTGTACACGGCGCTCAACCTGCCGGCAGGGCTCGACGTGGTGATGCTCTCCAAGGGAGCGGTGGAGGAATGCGACTCCATGCTTGCCCAAGGGGGTATCTGCGTGCTGTCCTGCGCCGAGGATTACCAGGCGTTTTTTGACGACACCATGCGCGCGGGGCACGATGAGAACCGCCGCGAGAGCGTGGATGTCATGATCCGCTCGAGTCGCTCGGTGATCAATGACCTGGTGGCCTTAGGCGCCGACTTTGAGCGTGACGAGACCGGTGGGCTGGCCTTTACCCGCGAGGGCGCGCATTCCCGGCCGCGCATCGCCTTCCACGCCGATATCACGGGTCGCGAGATCACCACCACCTTGCTCGCCGCTGTGCGTCGTCTGCCCAATGTGCGCATTTTGGAGCGCGTCGCCATGACCGACCTGCTGGTGGAGGACGGGGCCTGCCGCGGCGTCGTCGCCCGTGCGGTCACGGAGGAGGAGTCCGTGCAGACCGCCGAGGAGCTGCAGGGGGCCTTCGTCGCCCAGGGCGATGACGCTGCGAAAAGCCCAGCGGCTCAACCCTTCGCCATCCGCGCCACCGCCACGGTGCTCGCGTGCGGCGGCATCGGCGGCGTGTACGACCACTCCACCAACTACCCGCAGCTTACGGGCGATGCCTGCTACCTGGCCGCGCACTACGGCATCGAGCAGGAGCACCTTGATTACGTGCAGATCCACCCCACGGGCCTGTATTCAAAAAAGCCGGGCCGCACCTTCCTCATCTCGGAGAGCTGCCGCGGCGAGGGAGCGGTGCTGCTCGACCAGGCGGGCGAGCGCTTTACCGACGAGCTTCAGCCGCGCGACGTGGTTGCCGCGGCGATTCGCGCACAGATGCGCGCCGACAACTCCGAGTACGAGTGGCTGTCCTTCGCACCGGTGGAGCCCCGGGTGGTGCGCGAGCATTTTGCGAACATCCGCGAGCACTGCCAGGTGAAGGAGGGCCGCGACATCTTATCCGAGCCCATTCCCGTGGTGCCCACGCAGCACTACTTTATGGGCGGCGTACGCGTGGACAAGGACGGCCGCACCAGCATGCCGAGCCTCTTCGCCGTGGGCGAGACCGCCTGCAACGGCGTGCACGGCAAGAACCGCCTCGCCTCCAACAGCTTGCTCGAGGCGCTGGTGTGGGCCCGCCGCGCGGCATGCGTGATCGCCACGGGCGACTCGCTGCCCGTGGAGCAGGTGGGTGAGCCCACGCTCGACGGCGCGCATCGTACGGGCCCATATGCCACGGCGCTGGATAGCCTGTGCGCGACGGCGTAGATACCGCAGCCACGTCACTCTCAACGTCTGATCATCTATATAAGGAGCCGCCATGAACCCCATCACCATGACCCTGCACGCCGACGAGCTCATTCGCCGGGCGCTCGCGGAGGACATCACCTTTGAGGACATCTCCACCGCGTCGGTTTGCCCCGGCCCCCGCGCCGCGACCGTGGACCTCATCGCCAAGCAGGAGGGCGTCCTTGCCGGGCTAGATGTGTTCGAGCGCACCTTTCAGCTGCTCGATCCCGCCGCGCGCGTGGAGCGTCTGGCCGCCGACGGCGACGAGGTCGTCCCGGGCCAGCTGCTCGCCCGCGTGCGGGGAGACGCCCGCGTGCTGCTGTCCGGCGAACGCGTGGCCCTCAACTACCTGCAGCGCATGAGCGGTATCGCCACCTACACGCGCCGCATGGCCGCGGCGCTCGAGGGCACCAAGACCCAATTGGTGGACACGCGCAAGACCTGCCCGGGTATGCGTCTCTTTGAGAAGGAGGCCGTGCGCGTGGGAGGCGGGCGCAACCACCGCTACAACCTTTCCACCGCCGTGATGCTCAAGGACAACCACATCGATGCCGCGGGCGGTATCACCGCCGCCGTGGCAGCGGCCCGCGCGCATGTGAGCTTTACCGCGACGGTGGAGGTGGAGTGCGAGGGCCTGGACATGGTGCGCGAGGCCGTTGGGGCGGGTGCGGACATCATCATGCTCGACAACATGGACCATGATGACATGGCCGCCGCGATCGCTGTTATAGACGGCCGGGCCAAGACCGAGGTCTCGGGTAACGTGGACGCGGGCAACATCCGCGCGCTTGCCGACCTGGGGGTCGATTTCATCTCGTCGGGCGCGCTCACGCATTCGGCTGGTATCCTCGACCTATCTATGAAGCACCTGCGCATGTTGGACGAGAAGCGGGCCTAGCGAGCCTGCGTTTGTGAGGAGGTGGGCCGCATGCTCACGGGAGCCGATCGCCGAGGTGCGATCTTGGAGCAGCTGCATTCGAGCGAGGGGCCGGTGAGCGGTGTCGCCCTGGCCCGCGCGGCGGGCGTGAGCAGGCAGGTTATCGTGCAGGACATCGCGCTCATGCGCGCCAACGGGCACGACGTGATCGCGACGGCCCGCGGCTACGTGCTGCGCGAGGCCGGTCACGCGGCGGTGCCCACGCGTCTGGTGAAGGTGCATCATACGGTCGATCAGCTGGAAGAGGAGCTCTGCTGCGTGGTTGACCTGGGTGGCGCGGTGCTGAACGTGATGGTGAACCATCGCGTGTACGGCAAGATCACCGCCGACCTGGATATTCGCAGCAGGCGCGACGTGGCCCGCTATCTGGAGGGGATCCGCAGCGGCAAGAGCGTGCCGCTCATGACGGTCACCAGCGGCTACCACTTTCACCGCATCGCCGCCGAGACCGAGTCCGACCTGGACGACATCGAGGCCGCCCTGGCGGCCAAGGGCTTTTTGGCCCAGGTGATGCCCTACGAGCAAGAGGGCCTGGAGGGCTAGAGAAATCCTGGGCAGTCAGGCACGGATCGGCGCGTGATTTATCGGGTGCATAACAATTCCTTGCGGGAAAACTTCGTCAGGACCCACTTGTAATTGCCTACACAAACAGTCCGCCATAGTGCTCCCGTAGGAACTTTGCCGCCGCGGAAGCTCCTAAATTCTGCACCTCGCGAACAATCTCCTCTGCATCTGCGTGCTTCCTCATGGAAGAAAATCCCTGGTCCAGCAAATGGTCAATGTCGCCATGCTCAAGGTAGAAGTTCAAAAGAATCGGCTTGAGTCCGATCTCGGCCACCACGCCCATCATGCGCTCGGAAAAGACAATCACCGCGTCCGGACTCGCCCGTGTCAGGACTCTCATTTTACTGCGGTCAAAGACGCCGATCACCTCCACGTCCACTTCGCAGCGGAGCTGCTCTATAAAGTAGCCCACGCGTTCTTGGGACGAGTTGGTTGCAATTGCAACGCGCTTTGTACCTGATCCAATCAGTTGACGGCGGTTTCGCCACATGGCAAGCATGAGTGCCAGCGTGGTGTGCTGCTCGTCGTCAAAAGAAACCCCGAGCGCTTCCTCGATGTACCCGCAGCTTTCGGCAACCACCTTGTACAGCTCGGGAAGTTGGGCCTTGGTGCCCCGGATCATTTTGTCTGGAAAGCTTACACCCCAGTGCTTTCTCAGTCCTTGACGATAAACATAATTATACACGCTCGCCTCTGCTTCGACCGAGCGGTCAATGTCTTGCACCGTGCCAGCAATTGCGTCTAAGAAGCTACGCACGGCAGTCGTCAGCTGGTTGTCTGCGGGCGCGTCGAGTGCCGGGACAAACTCCAGCATCGACATCACCGTGTTGAGTGCCCTATCCTCGCACTCGTTGCCGAAGACGTGGGCGTCTACGATTTTGATGGGGGAGTGGGGCACCTCGCGGATGGCATGACGGTCGATGCGTTGGGCGCTGACGATAAGGTAGACCAGAAGAAACTTTCTCGACATGCCAGAAAGGTCTCGCTCGTAGTTGCTCAAGAGCTCATCCATACAGAGACCCCAGAACTCAGGTGACTTCTCGTAGGTTCCGATAAGCGGCTGTGCTATTCGCGTGTCAAAGGGCGTGTTGGCGCGCCGGGCTGCTAGAGTGGAGCCTGCTTCTAGCTCGACAAGCGGAATCAAAGTCATTGTTGCTGCCATGCGTAATTTGAATTCTTCGCCGTTGAGCTCCAGGCCGCGGCGCGGAAGCACGCGTGTTTCAAAGCCGTTTGACGAGGCCCACGCCCTCAGCTTGCGGGCGTCGGCTTTTTTGGTAGCCTCCGAAGTCCCTAGCTCAGCATATAGCCGTGTCATGTTGAGCTTCTCTCCTAGCACGGCTTCAACCAGGCAGAGCCTTATGCGTTCTTTAAGGTTGGGCGTGTAGGCGCCGAGGGGCAGATTGCGCAAAAACTCTCTGAACTCTCGATAAGCGGGAGCATGTTCAATGCGCCCCGCACGAGCGCTAATCTGCATACGGGGCGGAAGGTATAAATTGAGTTGGTTAATCTCGTGACGAAGTACTGCCAGGCTGCAAGGTACCACGCTAGCAAGTTCAGAAAGACGGGGGTTGTGTCCAGGGCTGATCTCGGTAAGTCGGCGCAAGACCTTGACGCTTTGAGCGGTGATGCCCATACAATCCCCCGTGCTGCCTTCATTAAGGGCTATTTTACAATCAATAATAAGGAACTTATTTATCCTTGAATAACCTATAAATACGTTTCATGATAATCACGCTATAAAGGAGCCAACCGCGGGGCCCTGAGAAAAACAAAACAACAAGAAGGAAGGGAAGTCATATGGCAGACCACGTCGTCGCAAAAAAGCCTCTTGCCCCTGCAAACTGGGGCCAAGCCATCCAGACCTTTGGCCGGTCGCTCCTTCTGCCCATTGCCGTCTTAGCCCCCGTGGGTATGATCATGGGCATCTGCAGTGCGCTTACCCAAAGTTACATGCTCGACAAGTTTCCCATGCTCTCCAACGAGACGTTCCAGCTCATGCTCACGAGCCTCTCGTCTATCTCGGGCGTCATCTTTAACAACATCCCCGTCCTGTTTGCCATGGGCGTGGCTTACGGCGTGACCAAGCACGAGAAGGGCATCGCCGTCTTCTCGTCCATCGTGAGCTACTTTGTGCTGCTCATCACCATGAACGTCTACCTAAATGCCACGGGCACCCTTGCCGATTCCGCCACCATGGCACAGGTGGGTCAGGGTACGGTTTTGGGTATCCAGACGATCAAGATCGAGGCCATGGGTGGCATCATCTCCGGTCTTCTCGCTTCATGGACCTGTGATAAGTTCTATAAGGTGCAGCTTCCACTGGCCTTTGCTTTCTTTGGCGGCAAGAAGTCTGTGCCGATCATCTCCATTGCGCTCACCATCCCCATCGGACTGGTCGTGCCCATGATCTGGAGCGTCTTTACCAGCTTTCTGATTTCCATCTCGTTTATCTTTACCACGCCCATCATCGGTACTGGCATCTACCAGATGCTCCACCGCGCCTGCATTCCGTTTGGCCTGCACCACGTGCTTGCCTCCATCGTTCGCTTTACTGAGGCGGGCGGCACATACCTAATCAACGGCACCGAGTACGTGGGAATACTTCCCGCGGTCAATGAGATTCTCTTTAACCTTGGGCCCACGAGCCCCTACTGGAGCGAGCTTATGCCCAGGCTCACCAGCTATCTGGGCGGCGCTCAGATGCTGACCACACTCTTTCGCGTGCCCGCTATCGGCCTGGCCATGTACACCACCGCCTTCCCCAGGAACAAGAAAATCGCCAAGGGGGTCATTTTCACCTGTGTCCTCACTGCGTTTTTGGGCAATATCACTGAGCCTCTGGAGTTCTCATTCCTCTTTATCAGCCCCAAGCTCTTCGTGGTCTACTGCGTGCTCTGTGGCCTGGGAGCCGCCCTCTACCCGCTCATGGGCATCTGCATCGGCTACATCCGCGGCACCATCTTTGACTTTGGCATCTTTGGCCTGCTCTACGACAACACCAACTGGCTCGGTCTGATCTTGCTGGGCACCATCAACTTTGTGGCCTTCTTCTTTGTGTTCAGGTTCTTTATTCAGAAGTGGAATCTTGAGACCCCGGGACGCGAGAACTTCGAGCTTTCCGAGGGTGCCAGCGAGCTTGTAAAGAACAAGCAGTGGGCGCAGATTGCCACGGTTGTGATTGAGGCCCTGGGTGGCCCCGAGAACATGCTCAAGGTCGAGAACTGCATCTCCCGACTGCGCGTCGATCTTGTCGACCCCTCCAAGGTCGACCAAGAGCGCCTGCGCGACTCCGGCTGCTCCGGCATCTTCTTCCCGTCCGAGAAGCACGTCCACGTTGTGTTTGGGCCTCATGTGGAGTTTGTCCGAAACGCGGTGGACGAACAGCTGAGGAGCGGGAGGTAGCATGGGACGCGCCCTGTATGACTCGAAGAGTACCTCGATCGGCGACCGCGGAGTGGGAGAGCTTTTAAGCGAGAAGATCAAGCTCGCGACCTGGCTAGAGGTAGAGGCAGCCCTTGCCCGCGCCCAGGCCGAGGAGGGACTCATCCCTCGAGGAGCGGCGGACGACATTTGCTCGCACGCGCGGTTGGAGTGCCTGGATCTCGACGAGATGGCTCGCATCAAGGCGCACGTGGGCCACGGGTTTGTGCCGTTTGTTAAGGTCCTGGTCGCTGCCTGTGAGGGCGAGGGCGCAAAGTATGTGCACTATGGAGCCACCACCCAGAACATCCAGCAGACCTCGCAGCTTTTGATTGCAAAGCGCGTGGACGCGATGTTTCAGGGGTTTCTTGCCGATATTTTTGAGAACTTGGCGCGTTTGGGCCGCAAGCACGCCGACGCGGTGATGCCCGGCCGTACACACGGCCGCCACGCCACTCCCGTCACCTACGGATACAAGGTCGCTGTGTGGGCAAGCGAGGCCGCTGCCGCCGCTGAGCGCTTGGAGCAGGCGCGGCCGCGTGTGTTCCAGGCTATGATGGGCGGCGCTGTAGGCGCCTTTAGCACCACCGGCGAGGTGGGCCGCCGCGTGCAGGACCGCGTTGCCGCAGAGCTCGGCATGGGGTCCATGGCGGTGCCCTCGCGCGCCATCAACGGGTTCAAGGAGGAGTACGTGATGGGCCTGGCGCTTCTGTGTCATGTCTTTCACAAGATGGCAGAAGAGGTCTACTACACTGGCATTGAGGAGTTCGGCGAGGTCAGTGAGGAGTTTGTGGCAGGCACGGTGGGCAGCTCCACCATGCCGCAAAAGATCAACCCCAAACTTGCCAAGGGAATTATAGCAAACAGCGAAAAGCTCTACTCCCTGGTGCCTCTGGGGCTCTATGCGCCCGCACGCATGTTTGAGGCTGACAGCGGGGCGTACATGCAGATGGACGCTCTTTTGGAAGAGGCTCTGCAGCTGACCTGCGAGGTCCTTATGCGCGCCGAGGAGCTCACACGCACGCTGCACGTTAACGAGGACCGCCTGTACCAAAACGCCTGTCTGACGGGCGGGCTCGACAACTCCGAGCATGTGATGATGGAGCTTTCCACCCGCGTGGGTAAGGACTGTGCACACGGCATCGTGTACGAGGACGCCATTACCGCCGAGACCAAGGGTGTGACGTTTGTTGACGCCCTGTGCGCCGACCCCGTGATTGCCTCCGCGTTTACGCGCGACGAGGTGAAGCAGATGTTGGCACCCGAGGCCTATACGGGACTCTCTGCTGTTTTGGCCCGCGAGCAGGCCGACGTGGCCGAGGCCATGGCCGCCAGGCTGAGGGCTGCTGCCGGGTGTGAGACCTCTGTGACGGGTTCTATGGGCACTGATGCCGGGGTTGTATAGGCCGATTAGTTTAACCGTTTACAATGACGGGGCGGTTGCCGAGGGCAGCCGCCCCTGCTTTCTTGAAGGATATTCCGACAAGCGGTTTTTTCAGGCTCGTCCATGCCCGTATTTCATTGGTCGTGCAAACCCCTCTTTGTGCCCAGATAACAGGGTGTCAATTCGCCGAAACACGTTCTGTTGGGCGTTGCGGGTCTGGCCTAGTCTACTGATTTATCGATCTGCATGTATTCCTCATGCCGCGAGATGCTGTCTCGTGCATCGGGAAGTGTAGCAAGCAAAAAGTGGTAAATGACCTCCACAACAGCAATCGTTGGGATTTTTGAAAAAGGGAAATCGCCCGTCGTGAGCAGTCGTTCATGGCTTATGGATGTTAGAACAAGATCGGCAAGCTGCCCGATGGGCGATTTCGCGTTGCTGGTTAGCATAATCACGGTTGACCCTTGTTCCCGTGTTGCCTTCACGATGCGATAGAGACGCTTTGACTTTCCAGAATTAGAGATAACGAACAGTACATCTCTAGGCGTCAGGGTGAGGGCATACGCCGAAAGCTTTTCATGAATCTCGGACGTGGTACATCGGAGGCCAAGCTGGTTGAACTTAAAAGCGGTGTCCATTGCAACAGGTATGGTGTTGCCCACCGCGGCGATTTCAATCACTTCTGCGGAGCACAACTTGTCAACCACGGATTTTAAAACCGCCGCATCAAGTTGGTTGATCGTTGCGGCGAGCTCGCTCGCTTTGGTTGCCAGGATGTTTTGCAATGACTGCTCGATGTCATCAAGCGATACCGTATCTGTGACTGGCACCTTTTCGGTCCTCTCGACAAGGTCACGAGCAAGGGAAAACTGAAAACTGCGATAGTTGCTAAACCCCAGTCGCTTGCAAAAACGAGAAACAGTCGCTTCCGATGCGCCACTTCTTTTTGCCAAGATGGAGAGGGTCATATTCGTCGCCTCCTCTGTATGAGAGAGAACGAAATCCGCCACCCGCTTTTCGGCATCAAAAAGGACTTTATCGGAGCAGAGGAGCGTGAGCGCGCTCTTGTTGTCATTGTTCGTCATGGGGCTCCCGTCTAAGCGATTAGCTGGGCACGTCGTTTGTTCGTAGCTTATCGCAGGGAAGCGTCATGAATCTTTTTGGAATCAAGAACAGCCGTTCACCGATGAGAAATAACCTTTCACGGTGAATATCAATGGTGAAAGAAACCCATCACGCTATTTTTCTCTCATCGGACGGTTGCCTGCGACCGGAGACAAGCGGGCGCTTTATAGGGAGGTTGCCATGGCGAAGTTGAGCATGCCCGAAATGGCGGAGCAGGCGGATTCTAGCGGTGGATGCAACACATGCCGCTAAGCGGCCGCCTCTATCAG
>Cebus_capucinus_imitator_PRJNA485217_SSR056__coassemble_638_pt1 | contig 26453 bp, 20 predicted proteins | sample Cebus_capucinus_imitator_PRJNA485217_SSR056__metabat2_low_PE_012 | metagenome-assembled genome bin Cebus_capucinus_imitator_PRJNA485217_SSR056
GTACGCGGCTGCCGCAGGTAGCGGGGCGGCGCCGCTCGTCTACGTGCCCTGCCTCAACGCCGACGATGCGGCAGTTGATCTCATGGCGAGCATCGTTCACGATGCACTCGAGGCCTAGGCGCACAACTAACGTTGCATGTCGCAACTAAACGAAATCCAGCCCATCTCCCCGTTTCTCGTCTAAAAGTGACATGTAAGTCGACAAGGGGGCGGGGCTTTAGCCATTGAAGCCTCCCGGGGCATCTTGTATGTCGCATTTGCACAAATAGATGGGGAGCAGAGGGGATTTTCGTCTATAAGCGACATAGGAAAGGCCGCCCTGCTGTAGAGCGGCCTTACGTGTAATGTCTTTGCCGAGGATTTCGGCCAGAAAGCGCCTGCTGCCTACAGGGCGCTCTTGTAGATGGAGCGGGCGTCGTCCAAGGTGAGCGACTTGAAGCTACCGAAGCGCTCGCCGCGGTTCACGCGCAGGCCCGGGATCAGCTTCTCGACGTCGTCCTCGGTAAGGCCGAACTCTCCCAGTGTGCGGGGCATGCCAAGGCTCACGAAGAAATCCTGCAGCGCGTCGATGGTGGCACCCACCGCCTCCTCATCGCTTGTGCGCTCGATCCCAAAGACCTGGCGGCCGAACTCGACGAAGCGCTCGGGATGCTCGCGCCACACGTAGCGCATCCACGCCGGGAAGATCACCGCGAGGCCGGCTCCGTGCGTGATACGCGTGTCCAGGGCGGAGAGCTCGTGCTCCAGGCCGTGGCAGGTCCAGTCGCCGTCGCGCAGGCCGGGGATGCCCAGCCCGCAGCCGGCAAGGCCGTTGTGGGCCAGCGTGCCCACCCACATGATGTTCGCGCGCGCCTCGTAGTCCTCGGGGTTTTCCAGCACGCGCGGCCCCATCTCCACGGCGGCGCGCACCAGGCCGCACGCGATGTTGTCGGTCACGGCCACCGCCGGCTCGCCCGAGAAGAAGCGCTCCATCACGTGGCAGATCATGTCGGTGACACCGGAGGCCGTCTGATAGGGCGGCAGGGTGAAGGTGAGCTCGGGGTCCATAAACGCGATCACGGGACGGTTGAAGTCGCCGTTGATGCCGCTCTTGAGGTGCTCGGCGTCGTTGGAGATCACGCAGGAGTTCGACGCCTCCGATCCGCTTGCGGGGATGGTGACCACGCACGCCACGGGCAGATGGTCGCCGGGCACCGCGCGCCTGGCGAAGAAGTCCCAGGTATCGCCCTCGTAGCGGGCGCCCAGTGCGATGGCCTTCGCGGCGTCCATGGCTGAGCCCCCGCCCACGGGAAGCACCAGGTCGACCGCATGCTCACGGGCGAGCGCCACGCCCTCGCGCACCGAGGCCATCTCGGGGTTGGGACGCACGCCGCCCAGCTCGACGTGCTCAATGCCTGCGGCGTCGAGTGAGGCGATCACGCGGTCGAGCGTGCCTGTGCGCACCACGGAGCCCTGGCCAAAGACCACCAGGGCGCGGGTGTAGCCGGCAGCCGCGAGCTCGGTGCCCACGCGGTCGGTCGCGCCGCGGCCAAAGACCATGCGGGTGGGGGAGTAGAAGCTGAAGTCGTTCATAGTGCCTCCTCGAGGCTGTTGGGGGTACGAAAGATCCTGGTGCTAACTGTAGCGCAAGCAGGTGTTCTCGGCAGCAAAAAGGAGGCTGTGAAAGCCTCCTTGCACCGCGCGTTTTTTGTCGAGGGCCCTGCTTGCTACAGATGCGGGACAAAGTAGCCGGCGGCTTTGACGGCCTGCTCGTATACATCCAGGTCGATGGGGTTCTTGGAGTGGATGAGCGCCTCGTTTTGAGCTAGGCTCACCGTGGCCCAGGTGCCCGTCACGCCGTTGAGCGCATTGGCGACGTTTTGCACGCAGCCCTCGCAACTCATGCCCCCTATGGGCAGCTGGGCCGTGTAGGGGTAGTTCGCCTCGTCGGTGTCCTCCACCTTGACCTTCTTCACCTTTGGCGCGCCCGCGGCGTCGGTGCAGCAGCTCTGGCCGCGCAGGCTCCCCACGATGCGTTTGCCGCCTATGGCGAGCCCTGCGAGCACGATCACGAGCACGATCATATTGCCGGGCGTGAAGATGTCACCCATGATGCGTCCTTTCCTCGCCAGGAAGCCCCCCTTCGGGTATGGGTCCACTATACCGCTTTTGACGGGGGACCGCATGAGGGTTTGAGTACTCTAACTTTATTTTCGAGAATACCGTTTGCGAATGTCCGCACGGGCGTGTAGTATCGAACATGTATTCGAGAACGGATGTTCGCAAGGAGAGTCATGGAGGAGAGGCGCACCTACATATGCATCGACCTCAAGACGTTCTACGCCTCGGTGGAGTGCGCCGAGCGCGGGTTGGACCCGTTCAAGACCTGCCTGGCCGTGGCCGATCCCGACCGTGGTCCAAACACCATCTGCCTGGCCATCTCTCCGGCCATGAAGGCGCTCGGCGTGCGCAACCGCTGCCGCGTGTTCGAGATCCCGCGTGATGTCGACTACATCAAGGTGCGTCCGCGCATGCGGCACTACATGGAGGTGTCGGCGCGTATCTACGGTATCTACCTGCAGTACGTGAGCCCCGATGACGTGCACGTGTACTCCATCGACGAGTGTTTCATCGATGCGACGCCCTATCTCAAACTCTACGGCATGGATGCGCGTACGTTCGCGTTGGAGCTCATGGGCGCGGTGCTGGCCCAGACCGGGATCTACGCCACGGCGGGTATTGGGACCAACCTGTTCTTGGCCAAGGTGGCACTCGACATCACCGCCAAGCACGAGAAGGACGGTATCGGGTACCTGGACGAGCGGGCCTTCAAGGAGAAGATCTGGCGGCACCGGCCCATCACGGACATATGGGGTATAGGTCCTGGCATCGCGGCACGGCTCGCCAAGTACCATGTGCACGACCTTATGGGGGTGGCCGCGCTCAACGAGGACATCCTTTACCGCGAGCTGGGCGTGAACGCCGAGTACCTCATCGATCACGCGCACGGCGTCGAACCCTGCACCATCGCGCAGATCCACGCCTACAAGCCGCAGGCAACAAGCGTCTCGAGCGGGCAGGTGCTGCATCGAGACTACGATGCCGACGAGGCGCGCACGGTGCTGCGGGAGATGGTGGATAACGCGGTGCTCGATCTGGTGAGCAAGGGGGTGGTGTGCGACCATATCTCGCTCATGGTGGGATACGGACGCGGCGCGGCCCCGGTGGCGGGCGCGGGCGAACGGGGTTGCATAGACGCCTCAAAGCACAGCATGGTGGACGATACCCTCTTTTTCAAGGAGGAGCGCGGCGGCTGGGGTGAGATCTTTCGCGGGGAGCACGGGACCCGGCACGTGGGCGCGCGAGGGGCTTTTGGACATGCGGGCGGCCAGCGCAAGCTGCCGGTGCGCACCAACTCGTTCAAAAAGCTCAGGGAGTGGTTTTTGGAGCTCTTTGACGAGGAGGTGGACCCAACCCGTGCCATCCGCCGCGTAAACATAGGCTTCGGCAACCTCATGCCCGAGGAGATGGCCACGCTCGACCTGTTCTGCGATGTGCAGGCCGAGGCCGAGGAGCGCTCGCTGCAGGAGGCCCTCATCGCGGTGAGGGGGAGGTACGGCAAAAACGCGCTGCTGCGCGGCACGAGCTTTAGGCCCGGGGCGACCGGGCGAGAACGCAACGAGCAGGTGGGAGGTCATCATGCCTAGCACGCGGATGCAAACGCCTTTGGGGGACCTGGTGTTCGAGCCGGTCGACGCGGGGTGCGGGCACGGGGGCGGCGCGTCGCGCGGGACCGGACCCGCGGGACGGACATCGTCTGAGGCCGGGGGAACGGCGCGGATGGGCGCCGCCGGCCATCGCCGCCCGGTTGAGAGCGCGGGCGCGGGCGGCTACACCGCCAACGGCCAGGTGCGAGCCGACCGCGCAGCGCAGTTCATGCCCTTCGCGGCGCTTACGGGCTATTACGAGATCGCACGCGAGCAGGAGCGGGTGGTGGAGCCCAAACACGAGCTCACCGAGGATGAGGCCCTTTCGCTCTCACGCATCATGCTGCAGGTGAAGAAGGGCGATCTCGTGCGCGTGGAGTATTACGAGCGCGACGGGTACCGTAGCCGCGTGGGCGTGGTGAGTGCGGTGAAGAGCGCGCATCGCCGTCTGGTGCTGGGTAGCGCGAGCATCCCGTTCGACGATATCCGCGCGCTCGAGCGCCGTGCGGCGGGCGAGAGGGTGTGACCCAGGTGAGCATGGCTTGTGCGTTGCGTGTTGCGAAACGGTTGCGGGCGACATCGCGTGGCCGCATGGCGCTCCAGCATGCTAGAGTGGAGCGACCTGATAGAGGCGCGGATGAGATGTAGGTGCGGGCGAGCCGGCGGGCAAGGACCCCCATCGAGGTGATTCCGCCGAACCCCGGTGGCCGGGCGCGGCACACGGGGTGGGTTTGCGGGAAACACCCGCAAGACTGTCTGCGAGCATGTTCGCGGGGGCGCTATCGAGGTCGGACCTTCCGTCTGCGGGCATGATGCTCCGCGTGCCGGGCGGCCCCGCCGGCGCGCCTGCTCGGATGAAGGGAGCGCGCCCATGGCGCAAGACCCGTCTACATACGCGACGCCTACGGCGGAGGAGTCGGCGCTCTACGCCGTGAAGCGCCCGTTCGCGAGCAAAGCCAAGCTCGAGGAGATCTGCGAGCGCTATCCCACGCCCTTCCATCTCTACGACGAGGCGGGTATCCGTGCAAACGTGGAGGCGGTACGCGAAGCGTTCTCGTGGAACCCGGGTTTCACGGAGTACTTCGCCGTGAAGGCGAACCCCAACCCGGCGCTCATCAAGATTCTGGCCGAGTACGGTTGCGGCTGCGACTGCTCCAGTTACACCGAGCTGCTCATAGCCAAGGCCTGCGGCGTCACCGGTCGCAAGATCATGTTCTCGGCAAACGACACGCCGGCAGAGGATTTCGCGCTCGCCGCCAAGCTTGGCGCGATCGTGAACTTCGACGACATCTCGCATATTCCCTTCTTCGAGACGTGCGCGGGGCCCATCCCAAAGACCGTGAGCTGCCGCTTTAACCCCGGCGGCCTGTTCCAGCTGGCAAACGGCATCATGGACAACCCGGGCGACTCAAAGTACGGCATGACCGCCGATCAGCTCTTCGAGGCTTTTCGCATGCTGCGCGCCCGCGGTGCCGAGGAGTTTGGCATCCACGCGTTCCTTGCGAGCAATACGGTCACCAACGAGTACTATCCCAAACTTGCGCGCATCCTCTTCGAGCTCGCGGTGCGCCTGGAGCGCGAGTGCGGCTGCCATGTGGGCTTCATCAACCTCTCGGGCGGTGTGGGCGTGCCGTACCGCCCCGGCGAGCAGGCCAACGACATTCGCGTTATCGGTGAGGGCGTGCGACAGGCATATGAGGAGATCTTGGTGCCGGCCGGCATGGGCGAGGTGCACCTGTGCGCCGAGATGGGCCGCTTCATGATGGCGTCCTACGGTTGCGTGGTGACCCGTGCCATCCACGAGAAGCGCATCTACAAGGACTACATCGGCGTCGATGCCAACGCCTGCAACCTTATCCGCCCGGCCATGTACGGGGCCTACCATCATATAAGCGTGGTGGGGCAGCCCGGCGGCCCCGACAAGACCGCCGCACCCGCCACGCATGTCTACGACGTGACGGGTAACCTCTGCGAGAACAACGACAAGTTCGCCATCGACCGCGCGCTGCCTCAGATAGAGCGAGGGGACATCCTGGTGATCCATGACTCCGGCGCTCACGGCCACTCCATGGGCTACAACTACAACGGCCGCCTGCGCTCCGCCGAGGTGCTGCTTTGCCCGGATGGCTCGACCAAGCTCATCCGTCGCGCCGAGACGCCGGCGGACTATTTCGCAACGCTCGACGTGCTGCCCGAGGGGCAGGCGCTGCTGTACGGTCTGGACGAGGAATAGGGAAGGGGAGGATCCATATGGACGCAAGGGGACTCGAGGGCTCGATCGTTGCGCTGGTGACGCCGTTTGACGCCCAGGGGGACATCGATTTCGCGGCGTTGTCGCGCCTGGTCGATTTCCACCTGCAAAATGGCACCGATGGAATCTTGGTGCTGGGCACCACGGGGGAGAGCTCCACGATGACGCACGAGGAGGACGACTCTGTGGTGGACGCGGTGGTGCGCCAGGTCGCCGGCCGCATCCCCGTGATCGCGGGGTCGGGCTCCAACGACACGCGAACGCAGCTCGAGAAGAGCCTGCGCTACCAGGAGCTGGGCGCGGACGGCCTGCTTATCATCACGCCGTACTACAACAAGAGCAACGAGGAGGGCGTCTACCGGCACTTCAAGGTGGTCGCCGATGCGGTGGACATCCCGTGCATCCTCTACAACATCCCGGGCCGCTGCGGCTGCGGCATAAGCCTCGCCAACGTGGAACGCCTTGCCCCCCATAAAAACGTGATGGGTATCAAGGAGGCGAGCGGAAACGTGGCCTTCGCGGTCGACGTGGCGTCCCTGCTCTGCGACGATTTTCGCATGTACTCCGGTGAGGACGCCCTCACCGTGCCGCTCATGAGCCTGGGTGCGAGCGGAACCATCAGCGTGTGGGCGGACGTGCAGCCTGCACTGGTGCATGCGATGTGTCGCGCCTATCTTGACGGCGATGTCGCGCGCGCCCGTCAGATCCAGCTTGCCGGCATGCCGCTCATCCACGCCCTCTTTGGCGAGGTGAACCCCATCCCGGTGAAGGAGGCGTTGGCCCAGATAGGTCTTATCGAGGGGCCATACTACCGCCTGCCGCTCACAAACATGGCTGAAAACACCAAGCTGCAGCTCACCGCTGCCATGAAGGGGGCTGGGATCCTTGCTTAAAATCGTCATCATGGGAACGGGTCGCATGGGTTCGCTCATCCGCTCCACCGCCGAGGGCATGCGTGACGCGGACGACGCTCCGCTGTTTGAGGTGGTGGCGCAGATCGGCTTCGACGTGTCCGAGCTCGAGAGCGCCCCTGCGGCCGATGCCATCATCGATTTCTCCAACGCGAGCACCTTCGATGCCTTGACGGGCTACGTGCGTCGCTGCGGTGCCGCGCTTGTGGGCGGCACCACGGGCTATACGCCGGAGCAGATGGATGCCCTGCGTGAGCTTGGCGAGCTTGCCCCGGTGATGCATTCGGGTAACTACTCCATCGGCGTTGCCGCGCTGCGCCATCTGGTCGCGCAGGCCGCCCGCGAGCTGCCCGGCTTTGACGTTGAGATCACCGAGACGCATCACAACAAAAAGGTCGATGCCCCCAGCGGCACCGCAAAGCTGCTGCTCGATGCCGTGGTGGATGCCGAGGCAAAGGAAGGACGCGGCGCCTACCATGCCGCCTGGGGTCGTGAGGGCATGGTGGGCGAGCGCGACCCGCGCGAGGTGGGCGTCCACTCCCTGCGCGGCGGCACGGTGGCCGGCGTGCATACCGTGGGCTTCTTCGGCGCCGATGAGGAGGTCACGCTCACGCATCGCGCTACCTCGCGTCAGATCTTCGTCAACGGCGCGCTTGCCGCGGTGCAAAAGCTCGTCGCGTTGCCCAAGGGGTTCTACACCTTTGATCAGGTCATGTTTGGATAAGAAGGGACAAAGATGTCTAGCAATGTGGAGATGAACGCTCAGGAGATCATTGACTTTATTGCCAATGCTCAGAAGAAGACGCCGGTGAAGGTGCATGTTCGCCTGAACGAGGGTGCTACCGTCGATTGGGGCACGGCTCGCGTGTACGGCACCGCTGAGGGCCCCACCGTCTTTGGCGACTGGGCCGAGCTTGCTTCTGTGCTTGAGGCCCACAGGGGCGCTATCGAGTACTTCGATGTCGAGAACGACCGCCGTAACTCTGCCGTTCCCCTGCTCGACCTCAAGGGCGTGAACGCGCGCATCGAGCCCGGCGCGATCATTCGCGACCGCGTGTCCATCGGCGACAACGCCGTCATCATGATGGGTGCCATCATCAACATCGGTGCGGTCATCGGCGAGGGCTCCATGATCGATATGGGTGCCGTGCTTGGTGGTCGTGCGACTGTGGGCAAGCGTTGCCATGTGGGTGCCGGCACCGTGCTTGCCGGCGTGGTTGAGCCTGCGAGTGCTACGCCTGTCATCATCGAGGACGACGTTATGATCGGCGCAAACGCCGTGGTGCTCGAGGGCGTGCGTGTTGGTGAGGGCGCTGTGGTCGCTGCCGGTGCCGTGTGCGTTGAGGACGTTCCCGCCGGGGCCGTGGTCGCCGGCATGCCCGCTCGTGTGATCAAGATGCGTGATGAGAAGACAAACAGCAAGACGGGGCTCGAGGAGGGCCTGCGCAAACTGTAAGGCTACTCGGCGCGCCGCCTATATCCCGCTCCCTCGCTTAGAAACAATAATGGCGTGATCTGGGGTTGAGGCGGCTTTTTTCATTGGGAGTTGTATATGTCGCTGGAATGGTCTGAGGATATTGAATTGGGACTGCTGCGTCGGTTTCGGCGCGATTTGCATAAGATCCCTGAGCTGGATTTCGAGCTACTTCGGACCATTGCGTATGTGGAGGGGGTTCTGAGCGAGCTTTCGTGCGAGATCGTGCATCCCTGCCACGGGTGTGTGGTCGCCGTGTTCGATATGCGCGGTTCTGCCGCAGAGGGCCCGCTCGAGGGGCCCGCGACCGCCATTCGCGCCGATATGGACGCGCTTCCCATCGTGGAGAAAACCGGCGTCTCCTTCTGTTCGGAACATGCGGGGTGCATGCACGCCTGCGGCCATGATTCGCATATGGCGATGGCGCTCACGGCCGCTACATGGGTTGACCGCATGCTCCGCGAGCAGCCGGGCATTCTACCTCGCAACGTACTGTTCGTGTTTCAGCCTGCTGAGGAGACCACGGGCGGAGCCAAGGTGGTATGTGAATCGGGGGTCTTCGAGCGCTATCAGGTAGATCGCATCTTCGGCTTTCACGTATGGCCCGACCTGCCGGCCGGCACGGTCTCATCGTGCCCGGGTCCTCTGCTCGCGCGTTCGAGTGAGACGCATATCGTCATCAGCGGTGCCAGCACGCATATCGCCAAGACTTACGGCGTGGATGACGCGCATTCCCAGGATGCCATGCTCGCGGCAGCCCGTTTTATCGTGCGCGAGCGAGAGCTTATGGCCCGCCTGGGTGCCGAAGAGCCTTGCATCGGCAAGTTCGGTCAGCTGAATGCCGGTACCGTATGCAACGCGGTGGCCGGTGAGGCTAAGATCGCGGGCTCGCTACGCGTGTTCTCCGAGGAGATGTTCGTCCGCGCGAAGCGGGAGCTCGAGGACCTTCTCCGCATCTGCTGCGAGGAATGCGGGTGCACCTATATGATCGATTTCGCCGAGGGCTATCCTCCCGTCCGAAACGACGCCAAGCTGTTTTGCCTCGCGCAGGCCGCACTTCACGCTAGTTCCTCGGCACCATCTATAAGCGTGGTCGCCGAGCCCCTGCTCATCGCGGAAGACTTCGCGTTTTACCAGCAACATCTGCCTGGCGTGTTTTTCCTGCTGGGCGTTGGTGAACCTCATGATGCCAGCCCGTTTGAGGATGACGGCGTGCAGCCCTACGCCACCAGCGCATTGCATACTGACACCTTCATGTTCGATGAGCGGAACCTGCTGCCGGGCGTCGCGGCCTACAGGGAGTTGCTCCAGCAACCGTAGATGCTCGCAAGGGGAGGACTTCAGCGTATGTCGATTGCGCCGCACCACCGGTAGCGGGTCTGCGTAGGTGCTACTGAGTCTGGGCGTGGCGCACGCGAATGCGATAAGGGTCGAAGCCGTCATAGAGCAGCTCCCAAGGCTCGACCTCCAGCACTTCAGCGATTCGAACTAGTTTCTCGAGCATGAGGTTGGAACCGCCGGTCTCGATGAGGTCGAGCAGCGGACGGCTTATTCCCACGGTAAGACAGAACTGCACCTTGTTGTAGTCGCGGGCAAGTCTCGCCGCGCGCACGTTTCTGCCGAGTATGTGAGCCGTCGTCATCATGGGCATGAGTGTGCCTAACGTCGACTTTACGCCTGTAAATCCAACATTACACCAGCAAGATTCCCCACGCGGATTCCATGTAAGGTAGAGATGAGGGCTGATTTTTCGTTCTTATCGCGCCCGTAAAGCGGATGTCCGTTTACACTAATCGATGCGAGTCCACGAGGAGGCTTTGATGATCGACTTCAGGAATCCCTATACCCCCGGTGCGGGTGTCATGCCCAAGTACCTTGCTGGACGAGATGAGCTTCTTCAATCTGCTAACCGTTCCTTGCAGGCAATCTCCCAAGGCTACGCTGCACGGTCAGTTGTTTACTATGGGCTTCGTGGGGTTGGTAAAACCGTGATTCTTAATGCCTTGGAAAGCTACGCGGACGATCTTGGCATGCTTGTGAGGCATATTGAAGTCAAGGAAGATCCCGGCAGTTTTGTGCGGGCCCTTTCTACCGCTTGCAACGCCTTCGTTTTGAACTTAAGCGCTCGTGAGACATTTAAGAATGCGGCGGCAAAACTGCTGTCTGTTGTAAAGTCTTTTACCGCTACCTGGAATCCATCCGATAGTACGCTCTCGCTCGAGCTGTCTGCCGATGCCTTTTCCTCCGCTACCGCTGGCTCTGGAGATCTCTCAAATGATCTTACTGAAGTCATGGTCGCTTTGGGCGGATATGCCGCGAAGGCGGAATCGGCTATTTGCTTTTGTGTCGACGAGATTCAATACGCACGTCCTGATGAACTTGAGGCGCTTATCGCCGCCCTCCATCGTGTGAACCAGCTTGGATTGCCCATCATTTTCTTTTGTGCGGGTCTACCTAAAATTCTTAAGGAGATGGGCGACGCCAAATCTTACACCGAGCGTCTCTTTGAGTTTATCGAGGTCGATTCACTTGACCGCGAAGGGGCATCGAAGGCGATTGTGGAGCCTGCTGCGAGTTTAGGCGTGACGTTTGATCTTGCTGCCATTGACGCGGTGCTTGATGCAACGGGCTGCTATCCGTATTTTATCCAGGAGCTTTGTTCTACCATCTGGGAGCTTTGCTCCGGCAATCAGGTCAGTATCGATATGGTTCGCAGCTGCATCGACAGCGCTAACGTGCGATTAGACGAGGGTTTCTTTAGGGTTCGGTATAGCAGGTGCACGCAGCGTGAGCAGGAGTTCTTGATCGCTATGGTCAAGTGCGGCGAGTTACCCTGCACATTGGCAAATGTCGCGGCCAATATGGATAGGCCGACAAAGTCTATCGCTCCTTTTAGGGCGAAGCTCATCAGCAAGGGCATAATTTTTGCGGCTGGCAGGGGAGAGGTTGACTTCACGGTCCCTAAGTTCGATGAATTTCTCAAGCGCGAGCTACCTGGAGTGTTTATCTAGACGCTCGTACAGTTTGCGTGCGATATGCATGGGAGAGGGGGCATGTAGTGAATGAGTATGTTTGCCCCGGTGGTCAGGCTTTTGTCCAAAATCAGAAGAGGTCGATCCATGTCGATATGACAGGCCTGCTCGCGAAACTCAATCGCTGTATTGCCCAAGGTCCGCATATCGTGTTCGACACACGCCCATCTGGTTTTGGAAAGACCTGGGCATGCGATATGCTTTGTGCCTTTTACGACTGGACTGTTGACGGCCCAGCAATATTTAAGGGCCTGGATATCGCCGAGGATCCATCCTTTGATGAGTATCGCAACCGCTATGTAGTCATACGTCTCGATATGGCTGAGCTTTTCGCACATGAGCGCGATTACGAGCTCGGTGCCAGCCGCGTGCAGATGCTTTGCGGCAGAGAGCTCATGATGAACTACCCAGACGTCTGCATCCATGATTACCGAGCGCTTGCTCTTACCATGGAAGCGGTCTACCTGGATTACCGACGCTCGTTTGTGGTGGTGGTCGATAATTGGGATGAGCCGCTTCGTCAAGCGCGGGGTGATAAGAACGCACGGAGGGTTTATGCGCAGCTGCTCAGGACGCTTATCCATAATCGATACACGGCCCTTGCGTACCTTACAGGGATCGTGTCGCCCTCTATGTGCTGGAATGATCTGTTCGCTTTCGGTGTCGTCGAGTCCTCGTGCATGTCATCGAACCCGTTCGGTCCTTATCGAGGCTTTGGCAAGCAGCAAGTCGAAACCCTCAGTCGGTGCTGGATCCGAGACTTTGAGGCACTGAGCTCATGGTATGGCGATAGCCGCGCGCACGGTGGGGACTCCCCGTATGCGGAGTCTTTCAGCCCCTCATCCGTGGTCTTGGCTATGGCGGACGAAGGGTATCGTTGCCGCAGAAACCTATTCGGACGCAACGAGCCCTATGCGGAGCACATCGACCGCAAGGTCGCCAACATGCCCCTCAAACTCGCGATGCTTCTTGCGGGTGGAAGTGTTTCGATTGATCCGGAGGATCCTCGCCGTGGCACAGAGGCCTACCTGGCAACGGATAACGGTCAGCTGGAGCTCCTCGTCCATATGGGCTGTCTGTCTTTTGACGCTCAGGCAGATACGGTATATATCCCCAACAAAGAGGCCTATGAGCTGCTAGAGCAACTTATAGGCCTCTCGAAAAAGCCTACATATCCGTTTGGGGACACGCGCTGGAAGGACTATCACAAGGACCGGCAACGCCGCCGGGAGAAGACGGGCGTTTAATCGAACTGGTTGCGATAGGTGGTGCAAACCTCGTCCAAGCGCGTAGAGTCATTCTGGGTAAAGCGATTGGGCAAGTCCCGTGGATTATTGTATGCATTGGTGAAGCAGCGTAACATTATAATATCACTTTTATCTGTGGCTATGTGAAATCGCATGTGCCGCATTACCGTGATGAGGAGCGCATGCGTAAGCTGATCGATCAGATTCTCAAGTTCGGCGTCGTAGGCGGTATCGCCTTTTTGATCGACTATGGTGTCCTTATGCTGTTGTCGCAAGGTTTCGGCATTGACCCTGTCTTGTCGGCAGCGATGTCGTTTTGCGTTTCGCTCGCCTTCAACTATCTCGCGAGCATGCGATTTGTCTTTGAGCACCGTGATGATATATCGCGCTCCAGGGAAGCGCTCCTGTTTATCGTGCTGTCCGCTGTGGGCCTCATGATCAACGAGGCCTGCATGCTCGTCGGCGTCGCTGCGCTGGGCTCATCGGCTATGGCGGTGACCTTCACCAAGCTGTTTGCCACCCTCGTGACTGACGAACACCCGAAGATCTCGAGCGCCGCCTCCTCGCGGCTTGCGAACGTCCTCGCGTGGACGCACTCGCTCTTGACGATGCCCATGGGCGACCCCGTGACCGCGTTGTCCCAGGGGTTCGCCACCGACCCCGTCGAGGGCCGGGCGCCGTGGCCGCGCATCGTCCCGCCCGGCAGCGGCGGGGCGCCTATCTTCGCCGCGAGCTCCAGGTCCCCCGCGGATGGCGCCGTGGGTCTGGATGCTGATCCCTCGCGCTCATCTCACGGTATACTACTTGCAGATTAACCGGCAATCCTTCCAACGAGGTGTGGTCAGCGGTGCTTAAGATCCATTATGGTCCCATGGAAGGGGCTATTTACAACACGGCCCTCTATTTTAAAAACTCGTACTACGACGACTGGATTGTTGATCCCTTGGCGAAGCGAATCATCAAGAGCGTGGATCGGGCTGAGGTGCTCGGTCCAAATGCCATCCAAAGCCGTGTGATGGGCGTGGTGCCCCCAACGGGCCTCTCTGGCGGAACAAAGACGTTGCTGCTTGTGCATAACGAGCCGGATAAGATATTTAACTGCTCGACCTGTGGGGATAACTGCGCCTTCTGGCTTCTCAAGATTGCACGCCTGCATGAGGAGGATATCATGGTGAATCTGCTGCACCTTATGGATTTTGGCCGAGGCAAGTTCACGGTGCAAATCGAGAACACGGGCGAAATAGTCCATTCCATGGAAGAGCTTGTCGAGCCGGCTGGGCTCCTGCTGAGTGGGGACCTGTAATGAAGGGCAGCTACTCGATTGTCGTCGAGGCTAACAGGGCCAGGTTTAAGCTTCAGATCAACCGAAACATCACTATCCTGCGAGGAGATAGTGCCACTGGAAAAACCACATTGATCGAGATGATCGAGGCATATCAATCTCAGGGCGCTGATAGCGGTGTTGCGGTTGTGTGCGAAAGGCCGTGCGTTGTCCTCTCGGGCGCGAACTGGGAATCCCAGCTCGCCTTGTACAATGAGTCCATCGTTTTCATCGATGAAGGCTCGAAGTTTGTCGCTTCCGAAGACTTTGCCCGTGCCGTGGGGAATTCGACAAATTATTATGTAATCGCCGTTCGCGAAAGCCTGTACCAGCTTCCCTACAGTGTTGCCGAGATTTACGGTATTAACAACGATACAGGTAGACGGAATAAAGGAACGTCGAAGTTTTTCAGCTCAAACAAGAGGCTCTATCCTAATCTTGCGGAGGATGATTCCTCCCTCCCGGAGCTCGTCATTGTCGAGGACTCCAACTCTGGATTTCAGTTTTACGCGGCGCTTTGCGAGAGGATGAGCATTGCGTGCGTGAGTGCGGGTAGTAAATCCAAGATCTATAAGATGGTTTGCAGCGCCGATGAGCATGAAATCCTCGTGATAGCTGACGGCGCGGCGTTTGGCCCCGAGCTTGAGCGGCTCTACCTTTACAATCTCTCGAATCGATCCAAGCACGTCCGTTTTTTCTTGCCGGAATCATTTGAGTACGTGCTGCTGGCATCGGGAATCGTGAAGGCGGATGAGCTTCCTGCGGTTTTGGCCGATCCCTCGGCGTTTATAGAAAGCAAGGATTACGTGAGCTGGGAGAGATTTTTCGCGAACTTGCTGATCAGGTTGACTCACGGGACGTATCTGCAGTACAGGAAGAGCCGTCTGAACGAGGCCTATCGTAACGATAAGGAATGTAGCGCCATTGTGAACGAGGTTTCCAAGGAGGGCCTGAACATATTCTCGGATAAGTGAAAGCGACCGTGATCGGTAACACTCTTAGCATCCGGGAGAGCGGGGTTCTCATCTGATCAGAGGCCGCTATAATTGCCACGAGAATTCCAGATGAGTCGGGAGAGCGTTGAGGCGATGCTGGAGATCAAGTTTCTGCTAATGTGTTCGAATCGATTACTACTAAACAAGCGGTCTAGGGTTGGGAGATGTATGTTGCGATTTAAACGTGCCCTTGTTTTGATGTTGACCATTTGCATGTTTACGTCTTCATCAGGAGGGGCATTTCCCGCACTTGCTGAAGAAATCGCGTCGATTGACCCTCTTGAAAATGAGATAACCGGTTACGATTCGTCCTCTGTGACTGATGTTACTGATGTTCAGAACTCTGGCAATAAAAACGTCCAGCCCCCTATTGGAGACTCTGAGGCTGATACAGCGCCGGCTCCTGAAAATACCTTCGTCGATACCTCCAATCATCAGCAAGTTGTAGATGTTTCGGCAATCGAATACATCTATATAGATCGGCAAATTGCCATGATCGGCGAGGAGCAGAATGTCGTAGTCGGCTTTAAAGATTCCATTGACGCTGCAACTTCGATGACTCTTGAACTTACTGGAGAGGATGGCTCGACGTTTACGCTTCCTGCTGTCTCTATGGATTCACGGGCAGCGCTGTTCAAAAAACAATTAGACGACAATGAAATTGTCCAGTCATATCAGCTAACTGCTCTGACTTATATCGATGTCTCGGGTGTTGATGTAAAGATCGATATTGCCTCTTCTGCAAAGGAAAGCGGTGATTATCGATTCGATATCGTCAGCAAGTCCACTTTTCAAGCGTTCAACGATAGTCCTTCCGAGGATGGCATTCAGGCGATGACATTGTCAGAGGACGGTATCATTGAGGCCTCCGATTCCGTAGGGGAGGCTATTGAAACTGCTGACGCCGAGGGTGTGGAGGAAAGCCAACAAAACGCGACTGCCCCTCGAACCGCCTCGCGTAAGGCTCGTTCTGCCGTCTCAGCTACCCGTGAGAATTATCTTATCGTTGCAATCGATGCCGGACATGGCGGTTACGATGGCGGAGCCTCAGGTTACGGTGTTAGCGAAAAGGACGTAAACCTCTCTATCGCTCAGCACTTCGCCAACGAGCTCAGCACGTATACGGGTGTGACTCCGTATCTCACACGTTCGAACGATACGTATGTGGGCTTGGAAGAACGCGTGAACACGGCAGCTGAGGTTGGTGCCGACGTTTTCATCAGCGTGCATGTGAACTCCGGTGCCGCAACTGCGACTGGTGCCGAAGTTTGGGTGCCCAATAACAGCTCATACAACAATTCGGTTCATCTTGAGGGACAGGTCTTGGGAACCAAGATCGAAGATCAGCTCGTGAAGCTCGGGCTCAATCGCCGTGGTGTCTTAACGAGAAACTACCCACAGAATGGCGATGCGGCTTCAAAGTACGCAGACGGTAGCGTAGCAGACTATTATTCCGTGATTCGCAATGCTCGCAAGAAGGGTATTCCCGGTATTATCGTCGAGCACGCGTTTGTCTCCAATCCCAGCGATGCTTCCAAGCTTGCCAATAACGAGTTCCGAAAAAAGCTCGGTATCGCAGATGCCACCGGTGTCGCACAGCAATACAACCTTGGCAGAGACGCTGTTGCCGCCAGTCAGTCATCTGTTGCCATTAAGGCCCACGTCACAAATCTTGGGTGGGAAAGTACCGTCTATGACAATAAGGTCGCCGGAACCACTGGTAAGTCCTTCAATCTCGAAGCCTTTCAGGTGAGCTTAAAAAACTCTGCAGCTTCGGTTGGCGGCGTGCAGTATAGAGCGACTGCTGACGGGAGCTGGACAGATCGCGGTGGCTGGCAGGCAGATGGTGTCACCGCTGGCATCACGGGGCAAAGCAAAGACATGCAGGCCATTCAGATGCAATTGACTGGCAATGCCGCAAATAAGTACGACATCTATTACCGCGTTCATGCCGCTAATGTGGGTTGGCTCGGATGGGCAAAAAACGGCGCGACCGCAGGCTCCAAGGGTTACGGTTATAACATCCAAGCTATAGAGGTTACTGTGGTTTCCAAGGGGGCTGCAGCGCCAGGTTCCGCGGCTAACGCTTACATGGAAAAGGTCGAAGTACCCGTAGTGAAGACCTTCGACGTCACCTATTCCGCCCATGTGCGAAACATCGGCTGGCAATCTGCGATGAAAAACGGTGGCCTTGCGGGCACCACGGGTAAATCCCTGCCTGTAGAGGCACTTAAGGTGTCTCTTGCCAATAAGCCTGCCGATGGATCCATTGAGGTCAAAGCACATGTTGCAAACATTGGCTGGCAGGACTGGGTAAAAGAGGGCTCAACCGCGGGCACCACTGGTAAAAACTACGCCATCGAGGCCCTTGCCCTACGTCTAACTGGTGAACTCGCAGATCAGTATGATATTTGGTATCAAGTGCATTCTGCCGACTTTGGCTGGCTCGGATGGGCAAAAAACGGTGATCGCGCCGGCTCTGCCGGCTATGGCAAGAGCGTTGAAGCAGTTCGGATCAAACTGGTGAAAAAGAACGGCGCCGCTCCCGGTAGTACCGCCTCGCCGTATAGACAGCAGATCCTGTCAGGCTCGGCACAAGTTGCCGATTATGGGTGGCTTGTAAAGCAGTATGTCGAGAATGTCGGAACTACGATTACCCTGGGAACAACAGGTAAATCAAAGCAGCTCGAGACGCTTCGTCTCAATGTTTCAGACGCCCCTGCAACTGGCTCCATTGAGTATTCCGCTCATGTCGCAAATATCGGCTGGCAGGGTTGGGTGAAAGACAATGCCCAGGCTGGTACCGTTGGCCGTTCACTTGCGATTGAGGCGGTGAAAATCAAGCTTACCGATGATCTTGCCAATAAGTATGACGTGTACTATCGCGTTCACTCCGCTGATTTTGGCTGGCTCGGTTGGGCAAAGAACGGTGATGAAGCCGGGACGCAAGGTTACTCAAAGCATGCTGAAGCTGTTCAAGTTCAGTTGGTAAAGAAAGGTGCTGCGGCACCGGGTTCAACATCTGGTTCGTTTGTGTATCCAACGGTTGGATATACGGCCCATGTTGCGAATATCGGATGGCAAACCCGGCAATTTGATGGTGCAACCGCTGGAACCACTGGTCGGGGTCTCGCGATTGAGGCAATTACGCTCGCGTTAGGGCCTCAGGTTGTATCCGGGTCAGTCCAAATTAATGCACATGTACGTAATATCGGCTGGCAGGGGTATACCTTTGGGACTGCCGGAACCATGGGCCGCGGCCTTTCTATCGAGGCCGTTCGTATCAAGTTAACCGGGGACGCTGATAAGAAATACGACGTCTATTATCGTGTTCATTCCGCAAACATGGGCTGGTTGGGATGGACAAAGAACGGTGCCTCAGCGGGCACCGAAGGCTATGGCTATGCTGCTGAGGCAATTCAAATCAAGCTTGTGAATAAGGGGGATTCGAGTATTTCCACATCGGGTACTGCTTTTAGAAGCACGACCAGTTATTCGATTATGGGTAAGACAACGATTTCGGCTGGCAAGATGGCCGAAGGATTTAAAAAGAAGGGAATTACGTATCCTTCTAACGTATACAAATCGCGTGGCGCCTCATCTATTGAAGAGTTTTGCAACACTGTTGTGAGGGCGGCAAGCGATGAGGGGGTCCGCGGCGAGGTCCTCTTTGCCCAAGCGATGAAGGAGACGGGTTGGCTTATATTTGACGGTCAGGTTAAGGCTGAGCAGTGCAACTTCGCTGGTATCGGTGCGATCAACGGCGGTGCTTCGGGCGCGTCGTTCGATAACGTTTATACCGGATTGTTGGCTCAGGCTCAGCACCTCAAGGCCTATGCTTCTACTGCAAAGCTTAATAAAGAGTGCGTTGATCCTCGTTTTAATCTTGTGAGTCGTGGTGTTGCTCCTACTCTAGATCTTCTAGATGGGAGATGGGCTGTGCCTGGCATCGGTTACGGTGATTCCATCATGTCGATTATAAAGTCGCTATAGAAGGTGAGGGATTATGAGACGGATGCTTGAAGCCTCTTCTGCTGTAGTTCTCTCAGTGGTTGTCGGTCTGATACAGCCGACTTGCTCTGTTGCTATTGCAGCTGAGATCGCTCAGCTGCAATAAAGCCTTGAAGATCCCGTTGTTGATTCGTCATTACAGGAGAATTCTGCATCCTCAGATGAGCCGAAGGACCTCGTGCCCTCGGATGAGAATCCCATGTCGGGGAATGTCTCCATCAGCGGAGGCAATTCTGCTTTTGTGGATTCTACCGTTGTTGAAGATACTGCTGCCGATGCCGATGCGATCGCAGAGGAGTCTGATGCAGAAAACGCTACTTCGGAGGCTACTTCTGTAGCAGAGGTGACTGATGAGCAGCCCGTGCTTTCGTATCGAGCCCATGTTTCCAATATTGGGTGGCAAAGCTGGCAGTCCGGTCAGGCAGGGACAACTGGTTGCTCCCTGGCCATGGAGGCCGTGCAGCTGCGTCTTACAGGCGACGTATCGCAGACTTATGATATCTGGTACAGGGTGCATGTAAAGAACCTCGGTTGGTTGGGTTGGGCCTCAAACGGTGATACTGCCGGCACTACCGGCAAGTCTCTTTCCGTCGAGGCCGTTCAGATCGTAATGACTAAAAAGGGCGAGAGGCCCGCGGGATATAACGCCTCGCAGGCTGCCTACGTAGGAGCTTCCGAATCGTTATCTGTGTCTGGTTATACGTTAAGCGGTTCCAAGGTCTCGGTATCGGGCTCTGATGTAATAACGATTGGCCAGGCTGGTTCCACGGGGCTTTCTGGTATAGCTCTTTCTGTGAAAAACGCTCTCATAACAGGTGGTATCGAGTATCGCACGCAACGCCAGTTTGGCACATGGCAGCAAAATTGGACTGCCGGCGGTTCGACGAGCGGTTCTACTTCGGATGGCGAGCAAATTCAAGCTGTTTAGCTTCGCCTTACTGGCGAATTGGCTCAAAAGTACGACCTGTGGTACCGGGCGTGCCTTACGAACGGCACTTGGTTGGGTTGGGCTTCTAGCGGCTCGAGCTCGGGCTCTCATAATACGACCCTTGCGATCTCTTCGCTCCAGATAAAGATGGTTAAAAAGGGGAGTGCCGCCCCTGGCTCTACCGATAACGCGCTCTTCTCCTCCGCCGTGCCCGTTGCCCTTATCGCCCAAGGCCATTCGTCTGATATCGGCTGGATGTCTCCTGTAGTCGATTCTAAGGCCGTGGGAACTACGGGCAAGGCAAAGGCTCTCGAGGCGCTGCGCCTTTGCTTGGTTGGCGCCCCGGAGGGCTGCGGTGTCAGAGTCTCGGCGCATGTGGAGAACATCGGTTGGCAAGCGTGGTCTTCCAACGGTTCACTTGCTGGCACCACGGGGCGCTCCCTTACTATTGAGGCCGTTAAGGCCGAGCTCACGGGGCCCATCTCTAGCACGTACGACCTCTATTACCGAGTTCATGTCGCAAACATCGGATGGCTTGGCTGGACTAAGAACGGCGTTGAGGGCGGAACGTCCAACCTGGGATACCGTATGGAGGGCTACGAGGTCGTTCTTAAGCCTAAGGGTTCTGCTGCCCCAGGTTCTACGGCGAACTCGTATCTTAAGGAGCACAACGATACCGTTTTGGGCGTGTCACGTCCAAGCATTTTGCGCTGGCTTAACAGCCATCGTTATGATGGATACTACCTTGGAACCCGCTATGATGAGTCGCAGTTTAAGCAGGCTCAGTGTATCTATCCTAATGGTGCGCCACGTTGGGATGGCTACACTGCAATGAATTGCACCGGATTTGTCGCCCATACCTTTAGAAGTGTAGGCTTTAATATCGATAAGGTGGGGGCGATCGCCCAGGGCGGAAGCGGTCGCTATGTGAATGCCTACAAGTGGTACTACTACGCTCGCCAAACAGGTGCGAAGATGTATGGCTTTAGAACAGTGAACGAGATGCTCGCCAGCGGCATCGCGCGGAAGGGCGACTTGATCTTCTTTATGCCCGATAACTACTGGTGCGACTGCCATATTGGTTTCTTCTGGGGTGATACCTCTTCGCAAAACCTCATGTGGCATTCCACGGATATTGGCAACATCATAAGCAACATCTATAATTTTGATAACAAAGCAGGAGTCCGCCAAACGGTCTACATTATTCGATAGCAGCGCATAACTTTCATTTTTTGCGATAGGCCTATCTGCAATCCGCCCTTAATCCCTCATGTGAGATTAAGGGCGGATGTGTTTATAATTAAGAAAGGATAGGGTTTCGGGATGGGGGCGTTTCTAATGTATAAAAATCAGATTAGTTGTAATGACTGGACTGATCGGCTTTCCTATATTCTAGTTGTCATTGTATTTGTTTTTGGAACGTTTGGCGCCGTTCCTGCTATTGCTGATGATGAGATTATTCAGGAGCAGGTGTCTGCTTCAGAAATTATAAATGACTCCAATTCGACTATTGATGAGGAGAGTGCTGTAGAATCGAGCATTGTTCCTGAAAAAGATACTGGCACCCTTTCAGAAACAGATGCTCAAACGTTTGAGCAGTCCGTCAATGAGGTAGGCGCACAAGATGCGCGTATTGGATCACGACAGATTACAAATATCAATCAGGGCTGGACTTTTGACGCCGGGACTAACGACTTCACGGGTTGGGATTTTCCTCTTGGCGGAAGCACCGGAAGTATTGATCTCCCTCATTCTTGGGAGTATGTGCATCCAACGATGTCCTACATCCCTACTATGAATAAGAAGACGGTCACCTATTCAAAGCAGCTTGATGTATCTTCTTATCAGGGGGGGGGTCGTCTGTTTGTCAAGTTTTACGGTGTCTCCCGCAATTCCAACGTATATATTGATAGGGAGTTCGTTGGATCGCACGTTGGAGGGTATTCAGCTTTTGCAATTGATGTTACGGATGCCGTTCGTGGGAAAAAGAGCGTTGTGCTAACAGTTAAAGTCTCTAACATCGATATCGATTCTATTCCCATCAATGTTGACTACACGCAATGGGCGGGCATTTATCGAGATGTTGAGCTTATAGCCACTTCAGATCAGTACTTCTCTACTGAGGATTACGGTAGTTGTGGATTATACATTGATAGTAAAGTTATCGGTACCTCTGGTGACATTACCGTGCGTACAAAACTTTCAAATGCGGGAAATCTTGATAGCGCGCTAGTTATTGATACGGTTATCAAAGACGCCGCTGGCAACGTAATCGCTCAAAACAACTCACCTATCACGCTTAATGCAAATACACTAAATGCTCAAAATAAGGAGTCACTTTCGATACCACAGGTTCACTTATGGAACGGTGTTCAGGATCCATACTTGTATACAGTGGAGTGTACCTTGCGGGATTCCAATGAAACTGTTTTGGACTCGGTATCAAGTACATTTGGCGTAAGGACGTTTACTGTTTCAAATGGCATTGCCTACCTTAATGGTAAAGCTATAGAAATACATGGCGTCGGTTACCATCAGGATCGTGAAGGTCGCGGCAACGCTGTTACGCGTGAACAGATGCAGCAGGATATCGATACCATGTTAGATATGGGCGTAAACGCCGTACGCACCTCCCATTATCCCCATGATCGCGCGTTCTATGAGATGGCCGATAAGGCTGGCCTTTTGATTTATAACGAGATTCCTTATTACATGATTTTCTCTAAGGCCGAAAGTTATGGCGACTCCATCACTAATCAGCTCAAAGAGATGATTAGGCAGGGATACAATTACCCCTCAATTGTGATGTGGGGTGTTCAAAATGAAGTCAATCATAATCCTGCATATGCTTCGTATGGCACTGACTTTAAGATTAGCGAGTCAGACCTTGTTTCTTTTAACAAAAAACTTGTCGATCTCGCCCATAAAGAGGATTCCAATAGGCTCATTGTCCAGGGTGTGATAGACCTTGATGATAGAGCTGTCCAAACTGCAAAATGGAGCTCAAAGATAGATTTATCCGGCGTTAATCTGTACGTTGGCTTTAAATCTTCCGTTGATCATGCCGACGACGCGGGCCGTAAGGATCTCAAGAAGAAGATCGGCAGCAGGATTGACGCGTATAAAAAGATCTTCGGCACCACTTCGATGATGATCTCGGAATACGGCGCTGGTGCAAATATCAATCAGCATCATGAGCTTGGATCTGGTTTCTCTTGGGATGGCAATTCTGATAGCTCTGGCTCGAGCCATTACGAGGAGTATCAATCCTATGTTCTTGAGTGCTATTGGGATGAGATTTCCCATCGCTCTGATGTGGCGGCGAGTTTTGTTTGGAACATGTTCGACTTCTCTTGCTATCGCAACGAGGGCGGGATGTCTCGTCGCAATACCAAGGGCCTTGTCACGTATGATCATGCTACCAAGAAGGATGCCTACTATTTCTTCAAGGCTAACTGGAACCAATCGGATAAGTTTGTCTATCTAACAAGCAAGCGTTACCTAAAGCGCGTTCAGCAGACACAGAAGATCAAGGCGTATTCCAACTGTGAGTCTGTAGAGTTGTTTGTCAATGGCGTTTCTTTTGGATCTGGCAGGAAACAGCAGGCGGGCGTATTTGTTTGGGACAATGTTGACCTGTCAAATGCGACGAGCAGCAGCCTGAAGGTTGTTGCTCAGAGCGGCAGCGATTCCTATGAGGACTCCGTTGATGGCGTGACTGTTCCTACTGCCAAGCTTAGTGCCGAAGCTCACGTTGCTAATATTGGATGGCAGGCACCAGTGAGTTCTGGAGCTGTAATTGGTACTACTGGAAAGGCCCTCGCGCTCGAAGCGTTAAGAATCGGAATCTCTGATAGTGTCTATCATGGTGGTATTCAGGTAAGTGCTCATGTGTCTGAAATTGGTTGGCAACAATGGGCTAATGGATATGGTGGCACCACGGGCCGTGCCCTGCCCATGGAGGCGGTGCGCCTGAGGCTTACGGGCGATTTTTCCAATCAGTACGATATCTACTATCGTGCTCACGCGGCAAACTTCGGATGGCTGAGTTGGGCTAAAAACGGTGAACCGGTGGGCACCCAAGGTTTTGCGACACAGCTTGAGGCTGTAGAGATTGTCTTGGTCTTTAAGGGGGAAGCTGCTCCAGGAACTACTACCAATGCTTTTAAGCGTAAGGTGCAAAAGGATGAGCTTTCTTATACCGCACATGTGGCAAATATTGGCTGGCAGCAATCTGTAACAGGTCCCGGGCTCTCTGGAACGATGGGCCGTAATCTTCAGATGGAAGCCTTAAAGGTTTCTATTGGGAATCTTCCACTTGCTGGCGGCGTTGAGCTATCTAGTCATATTCAAGATATTGGTTGGCAAGGTTGGAGGGTGACGGAGACGGGGACCACCGGTCAAGCCAAACGAATGGAAGCTGTGAAGATCAAGCTTATGGGAGAGGTTGGTGAACTGTACGATGTCTACTATCGTGCCCATATTGCTGACTACGGTTGGCTGAGCTGGGCTAAGAATGGTGAGCCTGCGGGCTCCGAAGGTCATGCGAAATCGCTGCAAGCAGTGGAGATAAAGCTGGTTCCCAAAGGACAGGCTTTTACGGATGACACATCAAAAGCCTTTATAAATTAGGGTTTCCCTCAATTTCTTAATGCTGTCCTGTTTAGTCCCATCCTTCTCGTTATAGTTATGGCTACCTCAGCGAAGTATCTTCTTCGAGGTAGCCATTTCACTATGGAGCATGTATTGCGATTCACGAGTTCGGGGTACTTCAGGAATTATGCTAACTTTTATCAGCCCCTATAGATAGTGTCCCGAATGTTGGTGTAATCGCCTAGAATCCGAACGCAATTCTACTCCAACATCATGCGCCTTCCCTTCTATCGGATTATCTGCCATCACGAGCTCGATGATGCGCCTGGCATGCTCCTTGGCGTCCCCGTGTAGGAAGCCGCGGGAGCGCCCGCATTCTTCCCGTATACCCTCGCAATCGAATCCTCGGTGAATCGGCGTCTCGATGCCCAGTCCTCATCCATCTCGGCGAACACGGCCCCGAGCATGCGGATGAGGGCCTCTCGACGGGAGCACCCGCACCGCGCGGGACCGGCGCTTCAGCTCTCAGTCGGAGCGCTCCCGCACGCTGCCGGCGCGCAGGCGCCTGTGGTGCGCATAGGGGATGAATCTGAATCTGAATCTGAATCTGAATCTGCCCCAGTTTGGTTGACACTTTACGTTCCGGTTCGGCATGATCTGCCCATCGGGGGAAACGGGGGCGGAGATGGCTGGCAGACCCAAGCGCACGCCCGAGTTCAAGCGGCGCGCGGTGGACCCGTGCCGCGCGTCGGGCACCGCCTGCTGTTGATGTGCAATAAGAAGTGGTCCGAATGTGCATCAGAATTTGAGCTGTGCGCGCATTAAGAATTGAGCAGTTTGATCATGAGGGCCGCGCCCCCGGGACCGGGGGCGCGGCCCTCACCGTATTGTTTTCCCGGGTGGTTGTTTTGGACGGACCCGCCCGGGAAGGATGGAGGAGATGACCGTGCCCCTGGACGATGTCAATGATATACGGGCGATGGACGCCGCGGGCGTCCCGCGGGCGGAGATCGCGAGGAGGCTGGGACTGAGCCGCAGCACCGTTGCCAAGTACGCCGACATGGCGGACATGTCGCCCGCCGCGCCGGAGGCGAGGGCGAGGGGGCGCCGCGCCCTCTCACGCGAAGACGCCGCATGGGTCGACGCCGTGCTCGAGGCCGACCTCGGCGCCCCGCGCAAGCAGCGCCACAGCGCGAGGCGCATCTACGACCGGCTGGTCGCGGAGCGGGGCTACGGGGGCTCCTACTCCACGGTCCAGCGACGCGTGCGCGAGTGGCGCGCCGCCCGCCGGGCCGGCGGCGGCGAGGGCTACCTCGAGCTCGAGTGGGCCCCGGGGACCGCGCAGGTCGACTTCGGCAACTTCGAGGCCGACGTGGCCGGCGAGCGCCTCGCGCTCAAGCTGCTCGTGGTCTCGCTGCCGCACTCCAACGCCCGCTACGCCCGGGCCTGCATGACGCAGCGCTCGGAGTGCATGTGCGAGGGGCTCTCGGGGATCTTCGGGCAGATCGGGCGCGCGCCGGCGGCGCTCGTGCTCGACAACGCCACCGAGGCGGGCAGGATGTCCCGGGGCGAGGTGACGGAGTCCCGGCTGTTCTCCCTGTTCCGAGCCCACTACCGGTGCGCGAGCCGCTGCTGCGACCCGTACTCCGGCAACGAGAAGGGCTCCGTGGAGAACGCCGTCGGCTTCATCCGGGGAAACCTGCTCGTCCCGGTGCCCTCGGTCGGCACGCTCGAGGAGCTCGACGGGATGCTCGAGGCCGGCTGCGCGCGACTCAACGCCGCGTCGCGGTGCCGAGACGGGCGCCCGGTCGCGGAGGCGCTCGCCGAGGACCTCGCGGCGATGGCCGCGCTGCCGGCGGACCCCTTCGACGCGGTCAGATGGGTGCGGGCGCGCGCTGACAAGCGCGGCTACGCGACGGTCGACGGCCGCGAGTACGTGGCCGGGCCCGCTGTTTAGGGCAATCTGATTGTTGCTAGTGCGGCACCCATTCTTTTCATCTACGG